>OCQB01000041.1_pt1 | contig 180644 bp, 159 predicted proteins | sample 1538631 | NCBI WGS metagenome assembly OCQB01 (sample SAMN04571713, study PRJEB22368) | human gut metagenome | biome: human gut; material: stool | host: Homo sapiens | place: Luxembourg | collected 2012-10-19
GAAAGTGAGTATGATGTCCATATTTTTTGTGTTGCACTTGATATTATAATCTACCCTGCCGCCCTCACCCCGCTTGGGGCTACGCCCCAAACCCCATTTTCAAAAATTATATAGGTTTATCGACAGTCTGCACAGCGGCGGTACGCCACTGTTTTGCACAGCGAAACAAAACCGCACCGACAAAAGCCGATGCGGTAAGCGTAACTATGCTATTATCAGACCTTAGCGATAACCTCGACTTCGGCAAGAACACCCTTAGGCAGTGCCTTTACTGCAACGCAAGAACGGGCAGGCTTTGATGTGAAATACTGACCGTATACCTCGTTAAACTTTGCAAAGTCGCCCATATCGGCTAAGAAGCAGGTCGTCTTGATAACATTTTCAAAGCTCGTTCCTGCCTGCTTTAAAACTTCGCCTAAATTTCTGCATATCTGATGTGTCTGACCCTCGATGTCCTTTGCCTCAACCTCAGATGTTTCGGGATTGATTGCGATCTGACCCGATGTGTAAAGCACACCTGCGTGAACTATTGCCTGTGAATAAGGACCGATTGCAGCAGGCGCCTTGTCTGTATGAATCTTTTCCATTGTCATTGCCTTCCTTTAATTTATTACTCGATGCTGTATCCAGCATCGGTAAGTGCTTTTCTTATCTGAGCGATATGCTCATAGTTTCTTGTTTCAAGCTCAACACGCAGATAACAGCCGTTGACATCCTCGCCCTCGTTTGCACGCTCGTGGTGAACGGATATAACGTTACCGCCGAGATCTGCGATTATCTGCGATACGCCCTTGAGCTGACCGGGCTTGTCGATAAGTGCAATATTAAGCTGGCAGGTACGTCCTGACTTTATAAGACCTCTCTTGATTACTCTTGAAAGAATCGTTACATCAATATTACCGCCTGATACAAGGCATACGACCTTCTTGCCCTTTACGGGAACCTTGTTGAACATAACAGCCGCAACGGGAACTGCGCCTGCACCCTCGGCTATCAGCTTGTGCTTTTCAATAAGCGTAAGTATAGCGGTCGAAATTTCATCATCCGTAACAGTTACAATATCATCTACATACTTTCTGCAAAGCTCGAATGTATTTGAGCCGGGCTCCTTTACTGCGATACCGTCTGCTATAGTGGAAACGTGGTCAAGGCACTCTATCTTGCCGTCCTTGACAGATGTCTGCATACTGGGTGCGCCTGCCGCCTGAACACCGTATACCTTTATATCGGGCTTTAATGACTTCATCGTGAAAGCAACGCCCGAAATAAGTCCGCCGCCGCCGATAGGCACTACAACAGCGTCTATATCGTCAAGCTGTTCAAGCAGTTCAAGACCTATCGTTCCCTGTCCTGCGATTACATCTTCATCGTTGAACGGGTGAATAAATGTATAGCCGTGTTCGTCACGAAGCTGTAAAGCCTTGTTGTATGCATCATCATATACGCCCTCAACAAGACATATCTCCGCACCGTAGCTTCTTGTAGCCTCGACCTTTGAAATCGGAGCGCCGTCCGGCAGACATATTATCGACTTGATACCGCTTCTCTGCGCCGCAAGAGCAACGCCCTGAGCGTGATTTCCCGCACTGCAGGCGATAACGCCGTGCTTCTTTTCCTCATCTGTAAGGGTAGAAATCTTGTAGTATGCGCCTCTTACCTTGAACGAGCCTGTCACCTGTAAATTTTCCGTCTTGAGATAAACATCCGCATCGGGATTTATCTGGGGAGCGTGAATAAGGTCGGTAGGTCTTATTACCTCTTTCAGTTTAAAAGCCGCATGATAAACCTTGTCTAATGTCAACATCTTTCTTCTTTCCTTTCCTGTCTTTGCTTTATAAATGATTCTGCGATTTCAATGATACAAAGCACTTTTCGGTAGCTGATAAAATAAAAAAGCCCCGCCTTATGAAACTTATCGTTTCAAGAGGCGAAGGCTTGAAGTCTCCGTGTTACCACTCTTATTGCCCGTGAATAACGAGCCGCTCTGTACATATCCGTCAATATGCTACTCTGTAACGGGAGTACCCGTACAGGCTTACTGCTGTTTCTGCCTGTCTGCTCAGAGGTGATTATCTTTTGCGGTATTACCTGCCGTTTCGCACCTCCAACGGCTCTCTGTGAGGCTTTTCCCGCCGACTTCCTCGTCAACGCATTCTTGTTATCGTTTTAGAGTATATCACTGTTTTTGCGATTTGTCAACACTAATTTTCAAAAAAATCGCTTACACGTTTACGCAAAATAATTATCAAACGCTTTAACGCCGATGTCAATCTGCTTTTCCGCAAACTTTGCCGCATCATTGTCATTTTCGCTTGTATCGTCTGTTTGGCCAAGAATCATAAAGCAGTAATAACCGTCTTTTTCAAGCACTTTGCCGGCGTTTACCTTTGCAACATTTACGGGATACTGAATCTGCTGTTCCTTCATAACAGTCAGTGCGTCTTCAAGCGCACGCTTGACTTCGGACTCCTTGCCCTTTTTAGCCTTTACCGCAACCAACCTGTCCGGGTGGAAGCTGATAATGGGTGCTTCAGCAACGATCTCATCATACATATCCTTTGTAAGTCCGAATTCGCTCTCGATCATTTCTGCGTCCATAGCCTGATCGGGCAGATAGTTGTCGCCGTATGCCTTTGCGATAGCGTCCCTCAGACCCTTTGCTGATAATGTGCTGTTTTTATCATTGCTTTCCGAGCCGCTTATATCTCCCGACGAGCTTCCGGCACTTTCCTGAGCCGAAGTCGAAAGACCCGGGGCGGCAGACGATGCATTGCTCTCCTTGCCTGATGCGCAGGCGGATAGAATGACGGATACAGCGGCAACCGCCGCAACCGCAGATATGATATACCTGTACTTCTTCATTTTCATGTTCATTGAAACCCTCCTTTTACGGTTTTATATCCGGATTATATTATTGCCGTGTGAAATCGGCATTATACCTATGTAGAATTTATATGAAAATTTCGGAAAAATCTATAGACATTTCCGGATGCAGATGTTATAATTGAATCATCAAAATAACCAATTTTCACACAGAAAGGAATAGTAAAATGCACGATATTGATAAACTTATTTCTGAAATGACACTTGAAGAAAAAGCAGGTCTTTGCTCGGGTGCGGATTTCTGGCACACGAAAAAAGTTGACCGTCTCGGAATTCCCGATGTTATGGTAAGCGACGGCCCTCACGGACTTCGCAAACAGGATATTGATACCGTTGACCCTAACGAAAGCATTAAAGCAGTATGCTTCCCTGCCGCTTGTGCTACCGCCTGCAGCTTTGACCGTGAGCTTATGCTGTCGATGGGCGAAACGCTCGGTGAAGAATGCCGTGCAGAAGACGTATCCGTACTGCTCGGTCCTGCCGTAAACATAAAGCGTTCGCCTCTTTGCGGAAGAAACTTCGAATATATTTCGGAAGACCCTTATCTTGCAGGCGAGCTTTCTGCGGCATATATAAACGGTGTGCAGAGCAAGAATGTCGGCACATCTATAAAGCACTTTGCCGCAAACAGCCAGGAAACTCGCCGTATGACCTGCTCATCGGATATGAGTGAACGTACTCTGCGTGAAATCTACTTCCCTGCTTTTGAAACTGCCGTTAAAAAGGCTCAGCCTTGGACGGTAATGTGTTCATACAATCTGATAAACGGCGAATATTCATCAGAAAACGACAATCTGCTGAACAAGGTTCTTCGTGACGAGTGGGGCTTCAAGGGCTATGTAATGTCCGACTGGGGAGCGGTAAACGACCGTGTCAAAGGTCTTGCCGCAGGACTTGATCTTGAAATGCCTTCAAGCGGCGGTCTTAATGACGCAAAGATTGTCGAGGCGGTAAAGAACGGCACACTTGACGAAAAGGTGCTTGACACAGCAGTGAAGCGTATACTTGAGCAGGTTTACCGCTACCGTGACGTAAAGGGCGGAGAGCATATTTTCGACCGCAGCGCCGACCATAAGAAAGCGGCAGATATTGCAAAGGAATGCATGGTTCTTCTTAAAAACGACGGCGCTTTGCCCCTGCCCCACAGCAACGCCAAGATAGCGTTTATCGGTGCTTTTGCGAAAGATCCCAGAATACAGGGCGGCGGCAGTTCGCACATTAATACGGAGAACATTTCAAACGCACTTGACAGCGCCGCAAAATATTCCGACGTTTCCTATGCCGAAGGATATGAGCGTGAATCAAATGATACAAACCCTGCACTTCTTGAGGAGGCTGTACAGCTTGCCGCAGACAGTGATGTTGCGGTAATTTTCGCAGGACTTCCCGACAGCTTTGAATCGGAAGGCTATGACAGACAGCATATGCGTATGCCCGACTGCCAGAACGAATTGATTGACGAAATCTGCAAGGTGCAGGAAAACGTAATAGTTGTACTGCACAACGGCTCTCCCGTTGAAATGCCGTGGAACGATAAGGTAAGCGCAGTTCTTGAGGTATATCTCTGCGGCGAAGCTACAGGCGAAGCTACTGCGGATATACTTTTTGGCAAGGCAAACCCCTGTGGAAAGCTCGCAGAAACAATACCGATGAAGCTATCCGATACTCCCTGCTACCTCACCTTTCCCGGCGACCGCCACGCAGAATATAACGAGGGTGTATTCGTCGGCTACAGACACTACGATAAAAAGGAAATGGCAGTACGCTATCCTTTCGGTCACGGCTTATCCTATACCACATTTGAATATTCCGATATAAAGCTCTCCGACACTGCAGTAGGCGATGACGATATTCTCACAGTAAATGCGGTTATCACGAATACCGGCAACTGTTCAGGCAAGGAAATCGTACAGCTTTATGTAGCGGATAAATCGGGCTTTGCTGTTCGTCCCGAAAAGGAACTTAAGGATTTCATCAAGATCGAGCTTCAGCCCGGAGAAAGAAAGACAGTCACATTCAGGCTCGACAAGAGGGCGTTCAGCTACTATAACGAGGAACTTGGCGATTGGTACGCACCTAACGGCAAGTATGATATAATGATAGCAAGCTCGTCCCGTGATATAAGACTTACGGCTGAGGTTACGCACAAAACAGCGGTAAAACTCCCGTTTGTCGCAACTGAAAACACGGTATTCGGCGAGTTTATGGACTATGCCGAGGGCAAGGCTACTCTTGACCTGCTCTTCAGCAAGGTTGCAAAGGGTCTGCTCGGCGGCGATCACTTTGAGCCTGAGGCTGTACGCAGTATGATAGGCAGTATGCCGCTCCGTCAGATACGCTCGTTCGGCGGTATCAGCGATGAGCTTTTACAGCAGGCGGTCGATATGCTGAATAAGGACTTCGGCGGATTTAAGGCGCAGATGTAATATAAAAGAATAATATAAATTAGGTGCAGGGTTAAAACTTGCGCCTATTTTTATTTTATATAATAGCTATCGCATATATCTATGAAGTGTTCGAATCTGTCTTAACGATTAAATTATAGAATAATTTTAAAAACCCATTGACAATTATTACATCCTGTGTTATAATTAAATAAACTAAGGAGGTAATATATGAAAAGAAATATTGAGGTTTTTACTACTATTTTATTATTTATGCTCGTATCCTCCATACTAACAATAAGTTCTGCAGCAGTATGTTCTCATGTATGGGATGAAAAAGGTCACTGTAAAAACGGAAATTGTAATGCCGTAAACAGAACATTATACGCTACAAAATATGTTGAGGATACAGTCACTTACAATGGATCACGGATTTATCAATTCAAACCTGTGGTAAGTGGTGTTTATACTATATGTACTACAGGAATTGAAAATAGTAATGTCGATATCGAACCTGAAAATAGCGGTGACAGCGTAACTGATACATATATAAGAGTATACAGTGATAAAAGCATGAGAAATTTAATAAAAGAAAATGATGATATAGCTACTAATGGATACCATCAGTCTTACAACCCAACAAAAGACAGTGCAAATTGGTTAAACTATAATAGTAGTGTTACAATGTATTTTGTAAATTCAAATACATATTATATAAAATTAACTAAAGGCGGTTCAAAAAAAACAACCATATCATACAATATTCATGTAAAATCATACGCAGGAAGTTTGATGGGATATTTTTACGGTAATAATCCCAATAGTAAAATTTCAACTACTTTGTCAAGTGAACAGGATTGTATCATAGGGTTAAGGCATCCGCACGAAGGTTATGATATAATTGGCGGAAATGACGGATTTCCTGTTTATTCTCCAACTATCGGTATTGTAACAGATGTAGGCGGAAGTAATACTGATTCAAGAGGATATTTTGTAGAGGTACGATATGCGTCACCTACCGGAGAAATCGAATATATGCGATTTCTACATCTAAAAAGCAATGTTTCAAATTATGTAAAATTAAACGACACAGTAACCAAAACAAAAACTATCGGATTTACCGGAAATACAGGAAATGGCAATAATGGTGGGTATCAAACACATTTACATGTTGACATTCATACAGGAACAAGAAAAGGAGGCACTTTAATTAACCCATCGAAATATTATGCAAATACAATGATATACTCATAATCATTGAGTAAACGAAAGGAAAGTTATTATGAAAAAAATATTCATTCTTACATTCTGTGCTATTATCATGTCATCAGCTTGTGCCTGCTCAACAACCGGTGATTCAGGCAACACACAACAATCCGTTCCGATAACTACAATAACAGATGCTGATATAACATCCTCTGTTGAACAGAACAGCTCAATTTCCAAAGACAGCATTGCTTCTGAATCAACAACTGATTACAAAAAATTGCTGAATGACAGTAATTTTGCATCCGCATTGACTGATGCAGCCGTGGAATTAGATAAGGAAATTCCCGAACAAGTTAAGCCGGACTACTCAACAGGTAAAGGCGGAGATTTGGATCCTTGGTATGAGTTACCGTATCAGAATAGATATTATTATGCAATTTCGGTTATTAACAGTTACGGATTTTCAAATGGCTTGATTTCAAAAGACGATTGGGAAAAATGGGATGCCGAACGCTTCAAAAAACAAAATGAATCAACAAATAATTTAGATAATTATTACGGTGCATGGGAATATATAAAAGATCTCGGTTTAAAATACGATGATTTTAAGGATGAATTTACCCGTGTGTCGGGGCTTATGAAATCCATGGATATGGATATGACCGAAAATGACGTAAAGTTGCTTTTTGAAGGAACTAAAGAACAAATAAATAATTGTTTTCTGCAAACAGATTACTCATTTTATATCGATGGAAAAATTTATACTCCTCTTGTAATTACAGAAAAAATGTCACTGGAAAGCCTTATAAAAGCAGGAATAACTCCCGAAATTATTGCAAATAAATTAGAAAACGTCAAAAAGTTTTACCCTGACAGCAGTGAATTAAGCATTACCGAGAGCAAAAACAATTTATACAAAAAATTGTGCGATGATATTTACGAAGCAGTTTCACAAGGTAAAAAAATAGATATGAAATCATGGATATCAGATAACGTTAAGAATATATCAGATTAAACAAGCATTATAAATGTGACAGCACCTCTTAAAGTCAAGCGGCTTTAGAGGTGCTTTTACATTGAAAATATAAAATAACCGACTGCCGTAATATCGACAATCGGTTAATGACAATTTACTTCTCTTCCTGCTTAGCCTTTTCCCTTGCAAGCAGATTTGCCTTATAGTCAAGATAATTCTGGAGAATAACTGCGGCGGCAACTGCGTCAATCACTTTTTTACGCTCCTTGCCACGCTTGTTTACGTCATTCATCATATTGTGTGCAGTGACCGTGGTCGAACGCTCGTCCCACATAACAACGGGTATCTCAAGGAAGTTCTGAAGCATATCTGCAAACATTCTGCACTTCTCACTTCTCGGTCCGTATGTTCCGTTCATATTTATCGGATTTCCGACCACGACCTCGCCGACCTCATATTCGACAGCGGCGGCGGCTACCTTTTCAACACACGTCTGAAAATTTCTCTCGTCTATAACGCCTATAGGTGACGCAAGCGTCTGCGTTCTGTCACAGCAGGCAAGACCTGTGTGTGCATCACCGTAATCAACAGCCATTATCTTCATTATTTCTTATTTCCTTTCGGACAAGTAGTTTTTCCTGTAACAAAGCTGAATTCAAGCTCTGTCATAAAATCGAACAATCCGGGTATGAGCTTTTTCTCTTTCTGCATTTTCTCAAATTCCGCAAGCGTGACAAACTTCGCACCGGACACTTCCTCTGTCTGAAGCGTCAGATCGTCAAGCGACAGATCTCTGTGCAACTCGTAGCAATCTATAAAGAAAGCCGCACCGTGCTTTGTACCTTTGAATGTAAGCTCCTCATCGGCAACATCTATGCCGATTTCTTCCTTTATTTCACGCTTGATACAGTCAATGCTTGATTCTCCCGCTTTGACTGCACCGCCCGTGCATTCCCACAGACCGCCGAAATTCTTATACTTACAGCGCTGTGTAACGAGCAGCTTGTTACCGCTTACTATCCACGCCTCACAGACGATATTGTATTCGCCCGGCTGCATACGGATACCTCTTTTATGAAGTTTTCCGGTACGCTTTCTGTTCTTGTCGTACACGTCCCAGTATTCCGCCACCCGTTTCACCTCCCTGCGATTATCCGTTTAATCAGTTGTTGGCTTTATACTCTTTCAGTGCCTCGGCAAGCTGAGCAGGACATGAACTGCTCTTTGAGCCGCACTTTATACCGTCAAGACGCTCGATAACCTCATCAACAGGCATACCCTGTACAAGATGGGCTATACCCTGCAGATTTCCGTTGCAGCCGCCTATTACCTGAAGGCCTTCTACCTTGCCGTTTTCAACATCTATTATCATTTTACGGGAACATACTCCCTTGGGTGTGTATTCAAATGTCATTTTGTCTGCCTTTCTGATTTTTTATTCCTGTGCCGCTTTCTCAACTGCAGTAGCTACCGCTTCGGCTACCGACTTGTCAAGCGGGCTTGGAATTATGTATTCTCTTGATAATTTGTCTGGGGTTACGATATCGGCTATAGCGTAAGCTGCGGCCTTCTTCATTTCTTCCGTTATTGCCTTTGCTCCGCACTGTAAAGCGCCCTTGAATATTCCCGGGAATACAAGAACGTTGTTTATCTGATTGGGGAAGTCGCTTCTGCCTGTACCTACGATATAAGCGCCTGCGGCAAGAGCCTTGTCGGGCATTATCTCAGGCTCGGGATTTGCCATAGCGAATACTATCGGCTTTTCCGCCATCGACTTTATCATATCCTCGCTCACAAGACCCGGCTTTGATACGCCTATAAATACGTCTGCGCCCTTCATAGCCTCAGAAAGTCCGCCCTTTATGTTATTGTTGTTTGTCTTTGTTGCCATCTCTGCGTGGGCGGGATTTTCATACTTATCATCCCTGTTGATGATACCGTTTATATCGACCATGATAAGATTGCCTATTCCCATATTAAGCAGGAATGTACCTATTGCAATGCCTGCCGCACCTGCACCGTTTATTACAACCGTAATATCCTTCATCTGCTTGCCTGCGCAACGTACCGCATTGATAAGCGCCGCACCCACTACAACGGCTGTTCCGTGCTGATCGTCGTGGAATACGGGAATATCGAGCTTTTCCTTAAGTCTGCGTTCAATCTCAAAGCATCTCGGAGCGGATATATCCTCTATATTTATACCGCCGAAGCTGTCGGATATAAGCTCTATCGTTCTTACTATCTCGTCAACATCCTTAGACTTTATGCAGATAGGAAATGCGTCAACGCCTGCGAACTCCTTGAACAGACAGCATTTGCCTTCCATTACGGGCATACCTGCAAGTCCGCCTATATCGCCAAGACCGAGTACGGCTGTACCATCCGTGATAACCGCAACTAAATTCTTACGGCGTGTCAGCTTGTATGACAGCGAAGGGTCCTTTTCTATTTCAAGACAGGCCTGTGCAACACCGGGCGTATAGCAAAGCGAAAGATCCTCCCTTGTGTTAACGGGTGCTCTTGAAATAACTTCTATCTTGCCTTGCCATTCGTAGTGCTTTTCCAGTGCCTGCTGTTTGATATCGGTTGCCATTTTTCTTTTCCTTCCTTTTGGGACAATTATTTTATTTTCCGTTTCAGAATACGCTGAAGCGAATCATCGGGAGTGTAGTTCGTGCCGATAGCTATCGGATAGTGGTTATAGAATCCGTGAAAATCCGAACCGCCCGTTGTGATAAGATTATGCTCTCCTGCTGTTTTGAGCAGCCTTTCACGCTGTTCTTCGGTCGCACTCTGGTGCCATACCTCCACACCGTCTATCTTTCCTGCTGCGGCAAGCTCCTCGAGCAGTTCGAAATTGTCGAATACCGCAGGGTGAGCAAGTACAGCCACACCGCCTGCAGAATGTATAAGCTCCAGTACAAAATGTACTTCGGGATAATCCTGCATATCCGTGCTGACTTCCTCTGCGCAAAGTCCCGTTGCTGGATTGAACAGCTCGTCATACACCTTGCCGTAAAGGTCGGTCGTATATCCGTAATCCATAAGGGCATGCATGATATGACACTTGAATATGACTTTACTGCCTGTCGCATAACGCAATATGCTCTCAAGCGTTATAGGATACTTTTCAATCACCTTCATAGCCATCTGCTTGCCACGCTTCTTACGAAGCTCACAGGTACGCAGACATAAGCCCTCAAGCCTGTTCGGCTTTTCGGGGTTGTAGCATATTATGTGCGCCTTTGTTCCGTGTTTGCTGTCGTATGTGGAAAACTCGACAGCAGGAATTACGTTTACGCCGTAACGCTCTCCGAGAACTACCGCCCTTGACGAAGAAGACAGCGTGTCGTGGTCGGTTATCGCAAAATAATCAATACCGTAACGCTTAGCCTGTGCAATGGTTTCCTCAAGTCCAAGTGAGCCGTCAGACATTGTGGTGTGGCAATGTAAATCAGCCTTCATATCAATACCCTTCTTTCTTTGTGTTCTGCTTGTAACGCTACAGCCGCAAACTGCACGATACTAAATAATTATACCACTTTTAAAGGTATAATGCAACAGTTTTTGTAAATTCGGAGCAAACGCTCTTTTTTATGCGAAACGGCACTCCCGCAATTAATGCGGGAATGCCGTCGAACTTAACTATTTGATAACTTTTCCGTGAGCCTTTGGAGTAGCCTTGATCTCTTTTTCACTGCCGCCTCTGTCAACAAACACGGCATTTTCGGCAATATCCTCCTCGGTTATCGAGCCAAGCTCGGGGTTGCGTTCGCCACGCTCCTCGTAATACGGATTGACAATATATTTCTGTATCACGGGATAGCAGATGAATGTAGTGGTAAAGCACATAAGCGACAGCGGTAAAAATATAACCGCAAATACCGAAAAAGGTAAAAAAAGCACAATGAGACTTATTATAACGAGATTGATGATAAGCGCAATGAAATTACGCTTTACTCCCAGGAAAACAAGGAAGACAGCGTTCTTGAGTATCGAGCCGATTGAAAGGTTGAGTGCAACGATCTCAAGATAAATATAGAAGTGCATTATAAACACAAGAGTAGCACAGCATATCATAATGCAGATAAACACAAGCGAGCCGTCGGGGAGCGATTCGTTCATAAGGAACTGGAAGCAGGCAATCCAGACGGATACTATCATTATAACGTCAACTATACCAATAAAAACCGACTGCTTGAAATTCTTCTTGAAAGCAGTAAAGAATTCATCGAAAACAAAGCACGGCTGTTCGAGAATGAACTTTCTCATAACGTGAGTAAGAGCCGCCGTAGCAGGTCCGAAGGTAATTATGGGTATGCAGAAAAGAACATACAGCATATTTAGCTCTATCAGCTTCCAGAACTTTCTGCCGAATATTTCCCAATATTTGAAAAACGGCTTTTTCTGCGGTGCCGATTTTGATACGCCCTTGCCCGAGCTCTGATAATCGAATAACTTGAATGCCAAGATAACAACTCCTTAACGTGAAAACGTGAACATTTCTGCCTTAACGGCATTATGTCAATGATAACACCGTAATGTTAACAGCGTTTAAATAATCAGTTATACTCATACGATAAAAATACCGTGTAATATTATACAATATTTTTTGACGGATTTCAAGTTAAAAATAGGAATATTGTATAAAAAGATTCAGATTGGCGGCAACTTCCGTATTCACAGCCTCATAAACTATTGAACAGACGATAAAAAAGTGCTATAATAAATTAAATATATTCCGAAAGGAGTCAACTTAAACCGACAGTGGAATACATTACAATCGGAAATGTCAAAATAGAAAAAACTGCTTCACTGGCTCCGATGGCTTCTGTTGCCGATAAGGCAATGCGTACTATGTGCAAGAAATACGGAGCGGCATTGCTCACAGGAGAAATGGCAAGTGCAAAAGGGCTGTGCTATTCCGACAGGAAAACTGCGGCTCTGCTTACCGTCACCGATTATGAGCGTCCTATGGCAATACAGCTTTTCGGCAGTGAGCCTGAATTTATGGCAAAGGCGGCTGTTATTGCGGCACAGTACAAGCCCGACTTCATAGATATAAACTGCGGCTGTCCCGTACCGAAGGTAGCAGGCAACGGCGCAGGCTCCGCCCTTATGAAAGATCCCGTTCTTCTCGGACATATCGTTGAGGCTGTTGTAAAAGCCACTGATATTCCCGTAACGGTCAAGATAAGAAAGGGCTGGGACGAAAAGAACGTAAACGCCGTAGAGGTTGCCCGTGTTGCTCAGGAAAGCGGAGCAAAGGCGGTCGCCGTTCACGGCAGGACAAAAAATCAGATGTACAGCGGTAAGGCTGACCTTGAGATAATCGCAGAGGTAAAGCAGGCACTCAGCATAGCAGTGATAGGAAACGGCGATGTTGACAGCGGCGAAAGCTGTAAACGTATGTACGATTACACCGGTTGTGATCTGGTTATGGTCGGCAGAGCCGCCTGCGGCAGGCCGTGGATATTTTCGGAAATAAAGCACTATCTTGAAACAGGCGAAACACTGCCTCCCCCCTCCCCCGACGAACAGCTTGAAATAATGAACGAGCATATAAGGCTGCTTTGTGCCGATAAGGGCGAATATATCGGTATGAAGGAGGCACGCAAGCATACCGCATGGTATCTCAAGGGCAGACCCGGTGCGGCTAAACTGCGCAATATGTGCGGCAGCCTTGCAACACTTGAAGATTTCGACAATATGCTGACGCTGATAAGAAATACGGCTCAGCAGGATATATAAGTACAAAGAAGGAAAGACAAATGAAAGAAACGGCACACAAGTTAAAATCTCTTACGGCATTTGACATAAGCGGCGATTATCTGATAGGTCAGTTTGAACGCCTTGCAAGCGACGATGAAGAAACCGCTATCGACGCTTATACAAACATAGCACGGTATCTGCTGACAAACGACATAACGCTTGCCGATTACCTCCGTGAGCTTCTCACCTACGCAGACTCAAAGCTCATCGAAAGCTACATCAGAAAAGAAGATACCAACAAGCAATATGCGGTTGAATATGACGTATCGGTAATCAAGGAGCTTGCTAAAATGTCGGCTCACAAGCTGAAGGATTATCTTTTCCAGAAGTTCAACGAGAATTTTATTTTCTCGCTCCCCGAATATGTGACAGGCGGCTTTGACTGCAACGCCGAATACTTCATCCGCCATATAAGCGAGAACGGAAGCGGCATTTACGCAAAATATAAAGCGTTTGTATATGACAACGGCTTGCTTCATCCGATAGAAAAGCCCGACGCAATACGTCTGTCTGATCTGAAGAAATACGAATCTCAAAGAAAGCAGATAATCGACAATACAAGAGCATTCATAGCAGGTCACCCTGCCGACAATGCCCTGCTCTACGGCGACAGAGGCACAGGAAAATCATCGACCGTCAAAGCGCTTCTCAACGAATATGCAAATCTGCGTATCGTACAGGTTGACAAAAAGGATGTTGCCTGCCTGCCCACGCTCTACAAAACACTCAGCGAAAGCCCACTGAAATTCATAATCTTTATAGACGATCTTTCATTCGGTGAAAACGATGAAGGCTTCGGTATACTTAAGAAGGTTCTGGAAGGCTCTGTCTGCGGAAGGCCGTCAAATATACTCATATATGCGACCACCAACCGCCGCCATCTTATCAAGGAAACCGAAAGCAGCCGTATGGGCGACAATGTTCACAGTGCGGATGAAATTGACGAAAGTATGTCACTGTCCGACAGATTCGGTCTGTTTGTGACATTCCTCGCACCGAACAAGGAAACCTATCTCGAAATAGTCCGCAGTCTTATCCTTGACAGAGGTATAATAATAGACGCAGACAAGCTCGACAGATGTGCGGAAAGATTTGCTCTTAAGCGAAACGGCAGATCCCCGAGAATAGCAAGACAGTTCGCCGACAGCCTGCAATCAAAGCTCGCTCTCGGCATAGATCCGGAGAAAATGTGATGAAGAAAAAAATACCGCTTTTGATTTCGGCACTGCTTATTCTGACCTTTGCGATAAGCGGATGTGAAAACATCGTACTCGTACCGGGCAGATCGTCCGGTGCGATAACGGAAAGCAGTGAGGCTTCAGAGCCGCTGAGCGCATACCCCGTGACGCTCAACGGCACAGAAATATTGAAAGCTCCCGAAAAAATAGTATCGCTTACCCCCGCCTATACAGAGATCCTTTTTGAAATGGGCTACGGCGACAGGATAGTTGCCGTCAGCGACTACTGCGACTATCCCGAAAGCGTAAAGGAGCTGCCGAAAGCCGCAAGCAGTGCGAATCCCGATATTGCGGCGATAAAAAAGCTCTCGCCCGACCTTGTGATAACCGCTACGCCTATCGTCACAAAGGACAGAATTTCACTGGAGGCGCAAGGCACAAAAGTTCTGACAATTGCGTCCCCGAAAACCATTGAAGAATTTGAAAACGTCTACAAATTTTTCGGGCTTGCAATGAACGGCATTTTTGACGGCGAATCTGCAGGCGAAAAAGCATTCGCCCCCATAAAAAAACAGCTTGATTCGATTAAAAAGACCGACAAAACTTTTATATATGTCACCGCCGCAAATACCCCCGCAGGCAAGGATACGTTTGAAAATGCAATACTCAGCCTTTTCGGCACAAACATAGCCGAGAGTACGAGCGGTTATACCTATAACCCCGAAATGCTGAAGGACAATCAGCCCGACCTTATTTTCGTAAGTGACACTATAGGCAAGGATATGCTTACCACAAACGAAAATTATTCCGGACTTAAAGCGGTAAAGGACGGAAAAATCACCGTTGTGAAAAACAAATATTTTGAACGTCCGAGCGGCAGGATTACCGAGCTTCTGACAGAGATTGCAAAGGCATTCCCTGCCGAAAAGCCCGAAACCGCAAGCAGTAAGACCGAAAGTACCGACAGCAAAGAAAGCGACAAGGAAAACAGCAAAGAAACCGAAGACAGCAAGCCTGAACCGGTTTCATCCGATGTATCCGAATAATTTCAATTGCATATAAAGAGCCTGAACATAAAAGGCTCTTAGACTGTCGAAAAACCTATATATTTTTGAAAATGGGGTTTGGGGCGTAGCCCCAAGCGGGGTGAGGGCGGCAGCCCCACACTCAGCCCCTTCCCACGGGGAAGGGGTTTGGGGTTAGGGATAGAGAATTTGCTCTATTTTTATAAAAATAGACTTTTTCTACAAACTGAGAGCCTGAACGTAAAAGGCTCTTTATTTTTTACCCCTCTCTCACCTCTTTGTCACAAAAAAATATTGACTTTTTTCCAAATTCGTATATAATTTAATATGTATTTTCAACTAAAAATCGGGTACGGCTTTTTTGCTACCCTGATGATAAACGGAAGGAATCATAAATTATATGAAATGGACAGGACTAAATGATCTTAGAGAAAGCTATCTGAAATTCTTCGAAAGCAAAGGACATCTGAGAATGGCGTCAGCGCCGCTGGTACCGCAGGGAGATAACTCCGTATTGCTTATAAACGCAGGTATGACACCTCTCAAGAAATACTTCCAGGGCATTGAAGAACCGCCCAGACACCGTGTAACAACTTGTCAGAAGTGTATCAGAACACCCGACATCGACAACGTAGGTAAAACTGCAAGACACGGCACATATTTCGAAATGCTCGGCAACTTCTCATTCGGCGATTACTTCAAGCACGAGGCTACGGCATGGGCGTGGGAGTATCTCACAAAGGTGCTTGAAATCCCTGAGGACAGACTTTGGGTAACGATTTACGAAGAAGACGATGAAGCAGGCGACATCTGGGCTAACGAAGTCGGCGTACCCCGTGACAGAATAATCAAGCTCGGCAAGGCAGACAACTTCTGGGAGCACGGAAGCGGACCCTGCGGCCCCTGCTCTGAGATACACTTTGACAGAGGTGAAAAGTACGGTCCTTTCGAGAGCTTTGAACAGGCAGGAGAATGTGACAGAATTATCGAGATATGGAACCTCGTATTCACACAGTTCGACAATGACGGCAAGGGTAACTATACTCAGCTTGCGACAAAGAACATTGATACAGGTATGGGACTTGAGCGTCTTGCCTGCGTAATGCAGGATGTTGACAACCTGTTTGAAGTTGATACTATTCAGAACATTATGAAGAAAATCTGCTCCGTTGCAGGTGTAAACTATCACGATGACCCCACAACAGACGTTTCTATCCGTGTTATCACCGACCATATCCGTTCAACGACATTTATGGTTGGCGACGGTATCCGTCCTTCAAACGAAGGCAGAGGCTACGTTCTGCGCCGTCTGTTAAGACGTGCCGCAAGACACGGCAGAATGCTCGGCGTAAACAGACCCTTCCTCTATGAGATATGCGACACGGTTATAAACGAAAACCTCACAGCATATCCCGAGCTTGACGAAAAGAGAGAATATATAAAGAAGGTCATCAAGACCGAAGAAGAGAGCTTTGCAAAGACAGTTGACAAGGGTATGCAGATACTCGGCGAGTTTATAAAGGAGCTTTCAGCAGACGATACACACAAGCCTATCTTAAGCGGCGAAAACCTTTTCAAGTTGCACGACACATACGGCTTCCCCGTTGACCTTACAAGAGAGATCCTTCAGGAGAGAAATATCGGTATAGATGAAGAACGATTCTTTGAGCTTATGAACGAGCAGAAAGCAAAGGCACGCTCAAATCAGGCATTCAAGGGCGGCTGGGACGAGGCTACAGCCAATGCGCTCAGCGGACTTACAACCACATTCGTAGGCTACAAGTCGCTTACCGCCGACAGCAAGATTCTTGCTATGATAAAGGACGGCGAGGTCACCGATGTATGCAACGAGGGTGACGAGGTAACGGTCGTTCTTGATATTACACCTTTCTACGCAGAAAGCGGCGGACAGGTAGGCGACTGCGGTACAATTACGGCAGGCGAAAACGTAATGCAGGTTATCGACACCAAGAAGACAGGCGCAGGACAGTTTATCTGCAACTGCCACGTCGAGAGCGGATGCTTCTATACAGACGACAGTGTAAAATCGGCTGTTGATGAAAAGAAGCGTATGGCTACAGCGAGAAACCACACCTGCGCACATCTTTTACAGGCGGCGCTCAGAAAGGTTCTCGGCGACCACGTTCATCAGGCAGGCTCTTTTGTAGATCCCTACAGATGCCGTTTCGACTTCAGCCACTTCAGCGCAGTAACTCCCGAGGAGCTTGAAAAGATTGAAATGCTCGTAAATGACTGGATTCTTGCAGGTATTCCCGTTGTAACCGAAGAACTTCCTATCGAGGAAGCACGCAAGAAGGGCGCAATGGCTCTGTTCGGTGAAAAGTACGGCGATATTGTAAGAGTAGTACAGGCAGGCGATGTTTCTACGGAATTCTGCGGCGGTACTCACCTTGACAATACCGCAAAGGCAGGTCTGTTCAAGATTATTTCCGAAACATCGGTAGCTTCAGGCGTAAGAAGAATCGAAGCTGTAACAGGCTACAATGTACTCTCCGCATACGATCAGACAAAGGCAATGGTTACAAATATTGCTCAGGTACTGAAAATAGCAAACCCCTCCGCTGTAATGCAGAAGTGCGAAAACATGATGAACGAGATGCACGCTATGCAAGCTGAGATAGATCGCCTTAACGGCATCATTTCAATGAGCCAGATGAAGAATGTAACAGAGGGCGCAACAGAAGTAAACGGCATAAAGGTATTCTCCGCTATGCTTTCAGGCGTAACGGGCGACAGCCTCAGAAAAGCCGGCGACAAGCTGAAAGACGCTAACGATTCGTTCATCGCCGTGCTTGCAGGCGTATCCGACGGCAAGGGCAACTTCCTTTGTATAGCAAGCCCCGAAGCTGTTGCCAAGGGTGCAAACGCAGGAAAGATAGTAAAGGAAATTGCGGCTATCGCAGGCGGTAAGGGCGGCGGAAAGCCCGACACAGCTATGGCAGGCATCGCAGACGTAACAAAGATTGACGAGGCTCTGCTTGCGCTTACCGATATAGTAAAGAATATGATTGGCTGATAAAAGCCGGAAAGGAAAAAGTATGGATTGCATTTTTTGCAAAATTGTTTCAGGCGAGATCCCTTCCGAAAAAGTATACGAGAGCGATAAAGTAATCGCTTTCAAGGATATTAATCCTATGGCACCGGTACATATCCTTATCATTCCCAAAGAACATATCGGCGGTGTCGATGAGCTTAATGAAAGAAATGCCGGTATAGTAAAAGACATTATGCTTGTTGCAAAGCATCTTGCCGAGTCCTTCAACCTTGAAAACGGCTGGAGAATCGTTTCAAACGTGGGTGAAGACGGCGGTCAAACAGTGCGTCACCTCCACTTCCACTTACTCGGCGGCAAAAAGCTGAGCGTTGAGCTTGCTTAAAAGGTGAATAGTTGTGAGGCGGAAATTAGCGGCTGTTGGAGGTTCATATCTGATAGGACTGATTTTCGCCTCAATTTTCTTTGATTTTGCAATTTTTCTCATTTGTGGAATAATATTACTTGTAGCTATTGCTATAATAACAGCGATTTTAACAAGAAAATATGACATATCCACAGCACTGCTCTGCTGCGCCGCAGGAATAACCGTATTCAGCTGTGTATCCTTGTCTATGTCAAAAGCGGCTGAACCGTTATTGAACGGAACCTATGACATAACCGCAACTGTGGCACAAAAACAAGTAATTGGTAATGATTCAGCCGTATTCAGCCTTTATACCTATACCTCAGACGGCAAGGTCGGTGTGATTATGTATACCGATGACATTGATGCGAAAAAGGGCGATATGTTACATTTCCAAGCACGCTTTGAAAAGCTGACAAATACGGCATATTACGGCACTGCCGACCGATACAGGAGCGACGGTATAACTTTATCCGCCGTACCTCACGGCGACATTTCCGTAACAAAGGGAGATTACCCGTTATCGTTCATTGACGATTACCGTGAATATCTGATAGGGCGTATTGACGATAGCTTTCCCGATGACAGCGGTGCGCTGATGAAAGGAATATTCTTCGGTGACAAACGTTCTTTTTCCGATGAGCTTTACAGTGATATAAGGCTGTCGGGAGCATCGCATCTTACCGCTGTGTCAGGTATGCACCTGACGCTTATAATGACCGTACTGACGGCTTTGCTGACAGCTACACGGCTCGGATACTCCTACCGTGTAAGGTTCGTGATAACTGCGGTGCTTACAGTAGGCTTTATGGCATTTTTCGGCTTTACGGCTTCGGTACTGAGAAGCGGAATAATGATTATCACGGCAAACACAGGCGCTCTGTTTTACCGCAGGAGCGATTGTCTTAATTCTGTCGGACTTGCCGTACTGCTGATAACGCTTTTCGACCCTCTCTCCTGCCTTGACGCAGGTCTGATACTCTCTGCGGTAACTACCGTGGGAGCAGGCGTTGTCGGCGTTTCGGCTTCCGTATGGCTGAAAGACAAGCTCCCGTTTTTAAACGGCAGACTTTGCGATACGTTATGCGTGTCATTGTGTGCCGCACTTGCGGGAATACCGCTTTCGGCTATATACTTCGGTACGTTTTCGCTTGCCGGCATAATCGTATCAGTGATAACAGTGCCTCTTTTCACACTGTGCCTGTCGGCGATGCTGATATTTTCACTGACAGGAGGTGTGGTAATACCGCTTGCCGCAATAGCGCACTTCTGCTGTGACATTATGCGGATAATATTCTCGGCTTTTGCCGCCGTACCGTTCCTGCACTTCAGCTGTGAGCCGTTTACGGTGATTATAACAATTGTTGTGATTTCAGCCGTTGCCGCTGTGTGTTATCTTCTGCTTAAAAAGAAATACGCTGTTCCGATACTTATTGTTTCACTGCTGTGCTTTACCGCAGTAAATACTGTACTGCCTCAGATTCCGGACGACAGCATAAGAATACTTATGCACAGTGACGGAGCAAACGGCTCTGTTGTGATACTTTCCCGTGATTATTCGGCGGCGGTGCTTATCGGAAACGATAAAAAAGAGCTTAGCACAATAAAAAACGTGCTTCTGGAAAACAATAAGACCAATGCCGACACGCTCATTTTCTGCAATAATCAGAATCCCGGAAATGAGCTTGTCAAAGCCGCACACGCTATTTCCGAAAACGTATCTGAATGTGACGGCTACAATGATATAAACGGAGAACTTTTTTCGGTCACATGCCGTAACGATGCCCTGCTCCTGTCGGCATACAACACAAAGATCAACATCTCATCCGCAGGAAAGGCACAGACGGATATGATAAATATCCTATGGGGTAAAAGCAGATATATCTCTGCCGGTACACCCTGCTTTCTGATAAACAGGTATCAGAAAGCGTCAAATGGAATATCTCTTTATTTTACCGAGTGCGAATTGCACATAAACGAGGACGGGATAACCGCCCGATGCAATTACAGATAGAAAGGGGAAACAGTATGAAGCTGGACGAGGATAAGCTGTCAACAGCCATCAAAAGTCGTGAAATCAGCCGTGTAAACTATCTTTACGGCGAAGAACGCTTTCTTGTAAAGACTTATACCGACCGCCTGCTTGACGCAACCGTCGGCAAGGACAGAAATGATATAAATCTCATAAAGCTCGCAGGTACATTCCCTGTTGACACGCTCACGGACAGTATCGACAGTATGCCCCTCTTTGCAGACAGCAAGGCTGTTCTGATAAGCGACCTCGACCTTGAAAAGTTCGATGATAACGGTATCGAAACGATACTGAACTCACTGAAGGACGTTCCCGATGAATGCACGGTAATAATCAGTATGACGGGAAACACGGAACAGCTTAAAAAAGCAAAGAACAAAAAACTCATAACCGCCCTCACAAAGCAGAAAAATGCCGCAGTCTGCGAATTTGCCCATCTTACGACGGCAAGAGTGACGGAGCTTATTATGAAAAAAGCGGCGAAACGTGGCTGTGTAATATCACGGGCTAACGCTCAGCATATAGCGGAGCTTACACTATGCGATCTTTCCCTTGCTTCTACCGAAACCGATAAGCTGTGCAGTTATGCCGGCACAGGCGAAATAACAGCAGAAATGATAGACAAGCTGACAATAAAACAGCTTGACACAAGCATATATTCGCTTGCGACTGAGCTTCTGAAGGGTAATCGCAGACAGGCGCTCCTGATACTTGACGACCTTATCGCCCAAAAAATCGAGCCTGTTGTTATACTGGCGGCTCTTTCTTCGAATTATATCGACTTCTACCGTGCAAAAACCGCACAGGGAGCAGGAAAATCCTCACAACAGACAGCCGATGATTTCGGATATGCAAAAAACCGTACCTTCGTTGTGACAAAAGCGATGAATCTCGTATCACGGCTCGATACGGAGCATATAAGAAACTGCCTTGATATTCTGTTCAACGCCGACCTTGCCCTCAAGACTTCAGCGATAAACTACAGAACTGTGCTTGAGGAAACGATAGTGAAGCTCTCCCCCGAAAAAAGCAGGAGGTCGTACTATTGATAAAGCTCAGACGTGCCGTAATAGTCGAAGGCAAATATGATAAAATAAAGCTCTCCTCCCTGCTCGATACCGTTATAATAACCACAGACGGTTTCGGAATATATAAGGATAAAGAAAAAACCGAGCTGATAAGAACTCTTGCATCTACCTGCGGAATAGTGATACTTACCGACAGCGACAGCGCAGGACTTAAAATCAGAAATCATATAAAAGGCTGCTGCAAAAACGGCGATATAATAAATGTATTCGTGCCTCAGATAAAAGGCAAGGAAAAACGCAAAACCGTTCCCTCGTCCGAAGGCTATCTCGGAGTTGAGGGACTTGACACAGAGATACTGGAGTCTGCTCTGAAAAAAGCCGGTGTTGCGACCGAAGGCGATACAGCTTATAAAAAGCACGACTTTCTGACCAAATCCGATATGATGGATGACGGAATGATAGGCTCTGCCAACAGCTCACAGCTAAGACGTGACGTATTGCTGGCACTCGGCTTACCGCCGATACTCAGCGCAAATACTATGCTTGAAGTGATAAACAGGCTTTATACAAAAGAAGAATATGATAACGCAGTACGCACTGCGTTTGAAAATAAAAAATAAAACCGTACACGAAAGGTAATTAATTTATGGTCTTTTCAACATCGATATTCATATATCTGTTCCTGCCGATAACCCTGCTGATATATTACATTGCTCCTAAAAAAAGCAAGAACTTCATCATCCTGCTAAGCGGTCTTGTTTTCTATTCGTGGGGCGAGCCTATATACGTTGTGGTAATGCTCATCTCAACAATGATAGACTATTTTGCGGGCCTTGTAATGAACCACTTTGAAGGGAAAAAGCTCCCACGCAAGCTATGCCTTATTGTATCGGTTGTTATGAATCTCGGACTTCTCGGCGTGTTCAAATACAGCGGATTCATCGCTGAAAACATCAACGCAATAGCAGGAAGTCAGATAATCGACATAAACAATATGAACTTCTTCGGCATTGATTTTCTGCCTATGAATATGCTGCCTATCGGTATCAGCTTCTTCACGTTCCAGTCAATGTCCTATACGATAGACTTATATATGGGCAACGTAAAGGTTCAGAAAAATCCTATAAGCTTTGCAGCTTTCGTGACCCTGTTCCCTCAGATTGTCGCAGGTCCTATCGTAAGATATGACGATGTGGCGAAAGAGCTTGACGACAGAACGATAACGATCGACCTTATCTATGACGGCATTATAAGATTCATAATCGGACTTTCCAAAAAAGTGCTTATCGCCAACAGCATAGGCGCACTGTGGACAGCGGTAAAATCAACCGACATTTCACAGGTATCTGTAGTAAGCTCGTGGCTCGGAATACTCGCATTCACCTTCCAGATTTACTTTGACTTCTCGGGATACTCCGATATGGCTATAGGTCTTGGCAAAATGATGGGATTCCACTTCCCCGAAAACTTCAACTACCCCTACCTTTCAAAAAGCATTTCTGAATTCTGGCGCAGATGGCATATCACACTCGGTTCGTGGTTTAAATCATACGTCTACTTCCCTCTCGGCGGCAACCGCAAAGGTATGCCGAGAACTATAATGAACCTCGCTATAACGTGGTTCCTTACAGGCGTATGGCACGGCGCAAGCTGGAACTTCATACTCTGGGGTTCGCTGTACGGTGTTGTCATCATACTTGAAAAGCTCTTTCTCGGCAAATGGCTTCAGAAGATTCCGGCAGTATTCTGCCACATCTATACAATGCTGCTTGTAATACTCGGCTGGGTGCTGTTTGACACAGCGGATTTGCCCACAGCCTTCGCCTATGCAGCCAATATGTTCGGCGCAGGCGGCACACCGTTTATAGACAGCACAGCAATGTATCAGATATCCACCTACGGAATAACATTCATTATATGCATAATCGGCTGTACAGACCTTCCCAAGCTCGCAGTGGAATATCTGAAGAAAAAGCTGCCTCTGCTTATCAATTACGGCGGAATTGCCGGTCTTATGGGAATGTTCGTTATGTGCGCCGCTTACCTTGTAGATCAGACCTACAACCCGTTCCTGTACTTCAATTTCTGAGAAAGGAGTAAATAAAATGAAAAAAGAAAAAATCTATAAATTCCTGCTTATCGGGCTGTTTGCTCTTATCTCGATAGCAGTACCCGTTGCAACGATAATATCAAGCGCACAGCTTCCCGAAAATGCGTTCAGCGAAAATGAAAACCGCTACCTTGAAAAAATGCCGCAGTTCAATTTCGATACCGTAACCGACAAAACGTTTATGACTAAGTTTGAAAACTACTTTTCGGACAGAATAGTAATGCGTGAACAGTGGATAAGCCTTATGAACGATTTCGACAGATTGCTCGGCAAAAAGGAGATAAAGGGAATATTCACCGAGGACGGCAGAATGATGCAGTCGTGGAGAGAAAGCGATTACGATAAGAAAAGCGTATCAAAAAACCTTGCCGCTATGGAAAGCTTCGCTCAGAAATACCCCAAGATCAAGATGTACTTTATGCTTGCCCCTAACGCACAGGAGATATACAGCGATACCCTTCCGGCAAACTGCGGTGCGGCAGACCAGAAGCTGTTCATAAAGGACTGCTACGACAGCGTTCCCTCAATCACGGGAATTGACGTATATTCGGCTCTCAGCAGTGCCAAAAACGATTATATTTATTACCGCACCGACCACCACTGGACAAGCTACGGCGCATATCTTAGCTACGCAGAGGCAGGAAAAGCAATGAAGTTTTCCGCATATACCGCCGATAAGTTCAGCGTAGAACATGCTTCCGACACTTTCAGAGGCACGCTCTATTCAAAGACGCTCGACAACAGCATAACCCCTGACACTATAGACATTTACGCTCTGGCGGATAATGAACCTAAGGTCAGCGTAAACGTATATAAAAGCGGAGCACAGCCCGACGGAACGTATGACAGTATGTATTTCCGTGAGTTCCTTAATGTAAAGGATAAATATTCCACCTTCCTCGGTCAGAACGTTCCCAGAATAGACATAAATTCCGTTCTTCCCGAAAATGCCGACAACGGCAGTCTGCTTGTGATAAAGGACAGCTACGCACATTCGCTGATACCGTTCCTTGCAAAAAATTACAGCCATATAACCGTACTTGACCTTCGCTATATAAACGGCGACATAAAAACGCTCGGTGTCAATATCGGTGATTACAAGAACGTTCTGTTTATGTATAACGTAATAACCTTCTCGCAGGATACGAACGTAAAGAAATTAAACTTCATATTCAAATAACAAAGCTCCCGACGGTATTTTAAGTGCCGTCGGGAGTTTTTGTCAGACCGACCTTTGCAATCGGTCACGCCTTGCACAAAAGCAGTTTTTTCATCTCCTCAATACCTTTTACCTGAGCTTTGACAGCTTCTTTTAGTATTGATCTTAACTGAGGACAGATGCTGAATCTCAACGCATTTCTGCACATCGCAATTCCGCCCTCGTGGTGCGGTATCATCTGCCTTATGTAGCTTATATTTATATCGTTATCCGGGCAAGCCGACCTCATACGGCTGAACATATTCGTAACAATAATGCCGTACTGCCGTCTGTATCCGCACAGCGATTGACCGTCATTACGGTATCCTGCGCATCCGCAGAGCATTTTTCTCATTTCTTCCGTTTCCTTTGTCTGCGTCACAACAATTTCCGTTGCGATATTCTGTAGCGCAATGCAGGTCGTATATCTCAGCAGTTCCTCCGAGATTCGTATTGCCCCCTGATGATGCGGTATCATTTTCACGATGAAATTATAAGAAATACTGTCATTTTCCTTTGCGCAGTTCATCGTTCCCGTCATAGTATCAAGTATGCCTGCATAGCTGTCAAGATATTTCTGTGTAACCGTGCTGAATGTACATTTTTCCATAGCTTAACCTCCGCAATATGTTTTTGTTATATTCTATGAAACTTGCTTGGGTTTTGGAACAATACGAAAAATAAATGAAATTTCTTTCACAATCACCTTTTATAAAGGTTAGAAATTGACTTTTTACGCCTTATGTGCTAAAATATCATTTATAGAGCCTATCGGCTGACTATTTGATTATCGAAAGGAATTTCAGTATGAAATCAACTTATATAAAACTCATTGCCGTATCTCTGATACTCTCCTGCACAGCGGCGCTCACCGCCTGCAGTTCGTCCTCGACCTCATCTGATGCATCAACGGGTAATGTCGGCGACACAACACCAGTTTCGGAAACCTCCTCCACATCATCGGAAGCTGCCAACAGCGAAAGCAAAACCGACAGCAGTTCAGAGGATACCAAGAGCAGTGACGAGAACAAAAGCGGCGAAAACAGCACCGAATCGACCGTCACATACGAATATGTAAAGGACGGCAAATTCTCCCTTGCAAACGGCAACCTGTCATTCAAAATGCCTAAGGACTGGAAGCTCGCAAGTGCCTCTATAGCATATCAGTTTGCGTCAACAGACGAATACAACGAGAATAAATTCAATCTTGTAGTCAGCAAGACCAACAGCCCTATCGAAGATGTGACCTCCGAGCAGATGACCGCCACATATAAGGCTACTATGGAGGACTTCAAGCTGGTTGATTTCCAGCACACCGAAATAGCAGGCAAAAAGGCAATCTATATGCAGCTGACAGGTATGGTGTCACAGGTAACAAAGCAGACCACCATAACACAGTATATGATCCAGTCGGGCGAAGATGCTTATTGTTTCTCATTCACACAGTCAACTGAAGATGAAACTTTCCCCGACCTTATAGCAGGCGTTATAGATTCGCTCGAAATTAAGTAAATTAATAGAGAAACAGCCGTACAAGCTGTTTCTTTTCCTTTTTACCGTTGCATTTCCACATCGGATATGCTATAGTATCACCACTTTATCGCCACTTATCGTCATTTATCGTCAAGTGATGCCAAATCACCGAAAAATCGGGGCTTTTGGCGGTAGAAAAGTTAAAAACCGCGCTATTACGGGAAATCGTAAAAATCGCAAATCAGAAGATTTTTGGTAGAAACTCGGTAGAAACCCAACAGCACAAAAGTTGGTAGAAACTTGGTAGATACCGAAAACAACCCTAAAACGGTAGAAAGCCTGTTGACAAAGCAAACTGAATAATGGACAATAGCGGACGGTGTTTCATAACAGAAGCGCTGTCCGCTATTTTTATGCCCAAAATTGAATACCGTACATCGCTTCTCAGAAATGAGGAGCGATTTTTTTATTTCAGATGAATTATGTCAAGGAGGTCTTTCTATGCCTAATCCTACGAAAATCAGCTTGCCGAGAATAGACTATCATTTCGAGGAAAGTGCCTGTGAACAGGTTCTTACCGTCATGCTCAACAAGGTCGATAAGGACTATTCCACGGTCGATGAACTGGCTGAACACGATGAACTGTCAATGTTTACCCGTGATGAGATCAAGAAGGCTGTATCCGAGCTGAACGGCAGAAAGTTTCTCCTGAAAGTGGATAAGCCGTATGGCTGCGTTTATGCGGTAAATAAGCTGTATATCCCCAACATGGAATTTGTTTACGGCAGATGAGCTGAGGAGGAACGGAAATGGACAAGCGCAACAGGAAAAAGAAAACCGTGGACGATACCGTCTGCGAGATACATAAATTCAGCGGATATGCCGTTCTGAGCAACTGCTTCGTGCGGTCTACCAATCTCGGCTGTCCTGCTATCGGTCTGCTTGGCAGAGTTATGGACTTGCCGCCGGAGTGGAACTTCTCAAAGGCAGGGCTGATTGCAATCTGCCCTGACGGTGAGACAGCTATCGACAGCGCCCTCAATGATCTGAAAGAGTGGGGCTACCTTGAAGTCGTGGTAAAGATGCCGAATGAGAACCCGACCGGCAGGATACAGACGGTCTACAAGTTCTATGAGTATTCAGCGAAGGATACCTCTATCCCTCAGTATGACTATGAGCTTGAAACCTTTATGGTGGATAACGCCGTTCTGAATCGTGTCAAAAAGGACAGCAACTTTACTATGGTAAGCACTGCTCTCCTGCGGAACAAGACGATTCCCAATAAGCTCCTCGGCTTGCTGCTCAAAGTGCGTTCTCTGCCTGACTACTGGCATTTCTCTATGTCGGGACTGAAAGCGATCTGCAAAGAGGGCAGGACTGCGGTTCATAACGCTGTAAACAAGCTCATAGATATGGGTTACCTTGTACGCACACAGCTTCTCTCCAATGAGAGCGTTCACAACTGCTTTGAGTACGTTTACAGCTTTTTCGATGTGCCTGTCACCAAAGAACAGGCTGACGAGCTTGAAGCTGAGACCAGACGCAAGGCAATCACGATACGTGCAGGCGGTCGGGCTGAAAAGCCTATTTCTTCTGAGGGGGAAAAACAGAGGGTGGAAAACCTGTATCCGGACATTCCGTCTGCTGAAACTCCGCTGTCTGAAAACCACGGACAATATAATAACAACAATACATTACAGAAAAATCAATTACGGAGTGATAAATCCTCTATCATTCCTTCTGCGGCAATTCCACAAGTTTTCAACGGTGAAAATGTTGAAAAGTCGAACGAGGGATATAACGCAGAAGAAGTTGAGTATTATACGGAAGTCGTGAAACAGAACATCGGCTACGGCTATCTCGGAGACTGGCTGACCGTTGACGGTCGGGACGGCTATGCAGAAGCAGATAATATCGTCGGCTTTATCGTTGACGAAATATGCTCTACTCTGCCGTACACCACGCTCAGAGGTACGAATTTCCCCAGAAGCGTGATAAAGTCCAAGATGCTTAGGGCTAATATTTACATGGTCGAGAATGTCCTTGTGAATATGGCAAAGGTCGATAATATCAAGAATTTCCGCAAATATTTCATCAGCGCCCTCTACAACGAAGTCCTGACATATCATTTCAACGAAGGCTGTGAAAGCCGATGGGCTGACAATGCTGTGGCAGAGATGTACGGTCGGGCTGTCTGATTACGAAGGGAGGTGTTCCTATGGGTGCAAAGAGAATCAGTGAGCATGATCTTGTGTTTACGGGAAGAAATGTTCCTCTGTCGGAGATCGCACGGGCAAGCGGTATCGGTATTACTACGCTGAAAAATGGTATTCTGTCCGGAGTTCTTGACTTCGGTTATGCGATCCCCTGCGGTGAGGGCAAACAGCATCGCTATTACTGCCCTGACAGGGTAGTATATCTCAAGACCGGATATTTCAATCCGAAGCCGCAGCAGACCAATGAGGAGGTGTAACTATGCCCGATAATCCTTCTTTTCAGGAGATAGACGGACTTTTTAACCGTTTTCATAGCGAATTTGAAGCTATCGTTATGGATATGCTCGGTGATAAGGTCAGCTATAATCTTCTGAGCTGCGTTTTCTGCGATCTCGATGAAACGCAGGAGGAGTATCACAACAAGCTCTCAGAGCTTTACGGAAAGGATGGTGAGGACAATGGCTAAGACTATCGTTACGCAGTTTGGCGAGTTCCTGAACTATGCCAACATCGTGAAGATCGGCGTTGAAACAAATTGGGATGATGCCGAAATTGACGAGGAAAACGGCACGATCAAGCCCGATTTTGAAATGATCGGCACGGATACCGCTGGCAACAAGATTCCTATGGGTATCTATGACACGCCCGATGAAGCAGATAATGCACTCAAAGCCCTTCATGACTGGCTTTCGACCGAGGCGTATGCCGTTTATGAGATCACGGGCGGTGATGCGTAATGCCGTCCGACTACGAAAGCGGTGCTAAGAAAACCATAGATATTTCGATCAAGGCGGAGAAACTGACCGCCGATGTGCTGAAATCTGCCTTGCAGGAGTTTATGTCGGGTAAGGCGGAGAAAAAGGGACGAATGACCTACAAGCAGTTGCAGGCGAAGTCCCCGTCCAAGCTCGACAGCATTGAGGTTTCAGACCGGAATATCGGTGATTTCCTGAAAACCGCACGAAAATACGATGTGGATTTTGCTCTGAAAAGAGATAAAAGCACCCAGCCGCCTACCTATCATGTTTTCTTCTCCGCTGCTAAAACGGAGAATTTCAAGAGAGCATTTTCGGAGTATCTCGGCAAGGGACAGGGCAAATCGCAGAAGCGCGGCGAGTTTACCCGTGAGCAGATGCACCAGCAGGCTCAGAAGGTGGCAAACAGACCTCGTAAACAGAAACAGAGAGAGAAAAACCGTGCGAAGAATCGCACATAGGAGAACAGACGTTGATCTATGACTACTTCAAGTCCGCACCCGTTCCACGGGCAAGGGGCGATGATATTTTTACGGCAGACTTTTGTGCCGATAACTGCGGAAAGGATAAGACTGCGTATTGCAGCTTAACACCAGAAAGCTCAAAAAGCTGATCATCAAGGCTGTTCCCTATGTAGCTTTCTCTTATGTGGGCAACCTGATCGGCTTTGCGTACCGAACCGCTGAGGGCAATGGATTTCAGGAAAAGCTCCTGCCCTTTATGAGCAATCTCGGTGTGGCGTTTGCACGAATCTTTCCCAGTTTACACCCGTTTGATCTTCTTTTCGGCTTGGTTCTTGCGGGTGTAATGAGGTTAGTCCTCTATGTCAAGTCGAAAAACAAGAAGAAATTCCGTCAGGGAGAGGAGTACGGCTCTGCCGTATGGGGCGGTGAAAAGGATATTGAGCCGTATATGGACTGCTCAAATCCCGATAACAACGTCATTCTCACGAAAACGGAATCTCTGACTATGGGCAAGCCCTCTGAACCGAAGTATGCGAGAAATAAAAATATCCTCGTTATCGGCGGTTCAGGTTCAGGTAAAACGCGCTTTTTCGTGAAGCCGAACCTGATGCAAATGCACTCCTCCTATGTAGTTACCGATCCGAAGGGAACGGTTTTGGTCGAGTGCGGAAAAATGCTTGCACGGGGCCGCCCAGCGCGCGGCAAAAACGGCGAGGTGCTGTATACAGTGGACAAGGACGGCAAGAGACAGATTGTTTATGAGCCGTATAAGATCAAGGTGTTCAACACCATTGATTTTGCAAAGTCGATGCACTACAACCCGTTTGCGTACATCAGCGAAAAGAACCGTGAAAAAGACATTCTGAAATTCGTCGAGGTCTTGATAAAAAACACTTCTTCCTCTCAGCAGCCGTCCGGCGATGACTTTTGGGTAAAAGCCGAAAAGCTCCTGTACACGGCATATATCGCTCTTATCTTTGCGATGTATGATCCTGAACAATGGAATTTTGAAACGCTTATTGATATGATAAACGCTTCGGAATGCCGTGAGGACGATGAGGAGTTCAAGAATGCGATAGACCTTGAATTTGAAATTGTAGAGTGTTGGCTGAACGGTACAGAGCATAGTGATCCCGAAGTAATGGCAGACTATGCCGATCTTTTTGAAACAGAACCCGATGCCGAACAACGGCGCTTGGGTGCTTTTGCACTCAAACAATTCAAGGCGTATAAGCTCGCTGCCGGCAAAACGGCTAAGTCTATCCTAATTAGCTGTTCGACACGACTCGCGCCTTTTGCAATAGATGAGGTTTTGGAGATCACCTCCTACGATGAGCTGCACCTCGACAAGCTCGGTGACGAGCTGAGTGCGCTTTTCATCATTATCTCCGATACAGATGCGACTTTTAACTTCCTGGTCGCTATCATGTATTCACAGCTTTTCAACCTACTCTGTACGAAAGCAGATAATTCCCCAGGGGGAAAGCTGGACTATCATGTACGCTGTTTGTTAGACGAGTTCGCCAATATTGGCGAAATTCCGCAGTTTGAGAAGCTCATAGCGACGATCCGAAGCCGTGAAATAAGTGCGTCGATCATCTTGCAAGCTAAGAGCCAGCTAAAGGCTATCTACAAAGACAATGCAGACACGATCGAAGGCAACTGTGATACGATGCTGTTTTTGGGCGGTAAGGAGAAGTCCACGCTGAAAGAGATCTCCGAAAGTCTCGGCAAGGAAACTATCGACAGTTTCAACACCTCTACCAACCGTGGACAGTCGGAAAGTTACGGAATGAACTATCAGAAGCTCGGAAAAGAGCTGAAAAGTCAAGACGAATTGGCGGTCATGGACGGCGGTAAATGTATCTTACAGGTGCGAGGAGTGCGTCCGTTCTTCTCGGATAAGTTTGACATTACCCGTCATAAGCAATATCCAATGCTCTTGGACGATAATCCTGAGATGGGGTTCAACATCGAAAAATATGTGAGTGACCAAAAGGCGATGCGTTTGAGACTGTCTCGACAGGTAAAGTTCACGGGGTATGGTGTTGATATGACGGCCGCCGGACAGGAAGTTACAACAGTATCAGCAACAGAAACAGAAACCGCTGATACTCAAAATTCTGAGGGAACCGACGAAAAAGAGATATATGTCGGCTTTTAACTCAGACAGTGAAGAAACCGAATAAAAAGAGAATCGGTTGAAGCTGCGGACAATCTTTACTTTATTTTTTGAGGGAGACTTTTTACCTATGAACGAACTGAATATTTCTGCGGTCGATGCTACCGCTATGGAGACAGCAACCACTACCTCTGCACCTAAGCACAAGTGGCTCTCTAAGCTCACCCGTGGTGCAAAGAAGGCAACGATGTTCTGCACTGTTGCAGGCATCATGGCATCTACCTGTGCAACTCAGGCATTCGCAGCAGGCACCGGCGAGGTCGATACCTCGTCCTTTATCACTACTGCCTGCACCGTACTCAAAAGCGTCATCTGCCTTATCGGCGGCGGTGTTTCGCTTTGGGGTGTCGTAAACCTCCTCGAAGGTTACGGCAACGATAACCCCGGTGCGAAGTCTCAGGGCATGAAGCAGCTTATGGCTGGTCTTGGTCTGATCCTCCTCGCTATCATTCTCGTACCTGTTCTTGAGGGTATGATGACGGGTGCGGTGTAATCTGACACACGCTAATCAAGAAAAGAGACAAGCGTAAACCTCGGCTGAACGCTATATAAATGATGCCGTTCCAATAGAATTATGAAAGGTCGCTCAGCGGTGGGCTGTGGTGGGTATGGGCGATAAGACAGAATGGGAATAAACATCGGTTATCTGACAGCGAACCGAACAAGTGCAGGAGATGAGGTCTACACACCATTTTATGCGGTAGAACCGTTACTGGAGTTTCTTCCGAAAGACAAGAAGATATGGTGTCCGTTCGATGAGGAATGGAGCGCTTTCTATCAGTTCCTTTCGGAGAAAGGCTATGAAGTGGAGCGAAGCAGCTTAAAGGAGGGACAGGACTTTTTCAGGTATGAACCCGAACATTGGGACATTCTTGTGTCCAATCCCCCATTCAGCAAAAAGAATGATGTACTGAAACGAGCATTTTCTTTCCAAAAGCCCTTCGCTCTGCTCCTGCCCGTGAACAGTATTCAAGGCAAGGCGAGATATAAGATTTTCAACAACGAAATCCAGATGCTCTCCTTTGACGGGCGTGTGGACTATCATACACGGCAGAACATGGAATGTACCACTAAGGGCAATCACTTCGGCTCTGCTTATTTCTGCCGTGACCTTCTGCCCTCCAAACTGGAGCTTCGGCAGCTTGTCAAATATGACAGACCTTTAGTCACTCCCACGATTGGAGGTGATGAATAATGGGAATTATCAGCGATGCGATAGATGCACTGGAGGATTGGTGTAAAGACTTGTTCAAGGACGGCATCCAGTCTCAGTTTGACGGCATTTCCGACCTCCTGTCCGATACGTTCTCGCAAACTACGGGATCAGGCGGCAGCGGTGGTCTTGTCAATGACTTCGTAACTCAGCACCCGTCACAGTTTACTGGCGGCGGTACAGGCGGAACTACAATCTGGTCAACTATCGAAACGCTTTGCAACAATGTCGTAGTGCCTATCGGCGGTTTCATTCTGACAGTTATCCTGCTGAATGAACTGATACAGATGGTACTGCGAGGAAATAACTTCAAAGACTTCGATGATAGTATCTTTATCAAGTGGATCATCAAAGCCTTGTGCGGTGTAATACTGGTCGCCAACACCTATTACATCGCTTCAGCACTATTCTCGTTTGGCACAACGGTATGCTCCAATGGACTTGCCACACTATTCGGGACCGGAGATTATCTATCTTCCACGCTCTCAATCAATCCGTCGGCACTCAGCGGTCTGAGCTTGGGTGAGCTGATGACGGTGTGGTTTATTTCCCTGATCGTTCATCTTGGGGTGCTGATACTGATAGTTGCTATCGTTATCACACTTGCAAGCCGTATCATCGAGGTGTTTATGTATCTCAGCATTGCACCTATCCCTATGGCAACCATGATGGACAGCGGTGAATGGGCTTCTATCGGTAAGAACTGGATCAAACAGCTTCTTGCTCTTTCTTTCCAGGGCTTCTTTATCGTGGTGGCACTCGGTATTTTCAAGACGCTGTTCAGCAATGCGATCGTTGCCCTGAATGCAAGTACAGACGGCGTGATCCTGCAAATGGGACTGCTTCTTGGCTATACTGCGGCACTTATCTTCACGATTCTCCGTACAGGAGCTATCAGCAAATCAGTCTTTAACGCACGATAAAACAAGATCGGAGGTCAAAAATGGCACATTACGTTCCTATCCCGAAGGACTTGAACGACATCAAGGAAAAGTTCATCATGGGATTTACAAAACGTCAGGTGATCTGCTTCGGCATCGGTCTTGTTTTGGGTGCGCCCGTGTATTTTCTGACAAGAGCGTCTATCGGAATGTCGGGAGCGATCTTCGCAATGGGGGCGGTCGCCGCCCCTGCGATCCTCTGCGGCATTTACAAGAAAAACGGCGTGTTCTTGGAGAAACAGGTGAAGTTCATGCGTGAATACTTCACAAGACCACGAAAGCGGTATTACCGCACAACCAACGTATTCATGTGCATTGAACGGCACATCGAATACAACAGAATCAAGAAGAAGCTGGCAGATGCCGAAAGAAAAGGCTAACAGCTTTACCTATACATAATAGTATAACTTTCGGTATCTCCGCTTTTGCATATAACGGAGGTTTCCAATGGGCTTTAGAAAGAAAAATGCCAAAAGAAGTGATAACCGCAGTTCTGCTAAGGTTATCATGGGCAAGCCTGCCTCTAAACTGACAAAAGAGGAAAAAAAGATTTTATCCGCACGAATGGCGGAGATCAGGAGTGAAAACGGCGGTAAATCGACTGTGCAGAACACCATTCCGTACCTGTGTATGTATCAGGACGGCGTGTGTCAGGTGTCGGAGAATTTCTTTTCTCTGACGGTGCAGTTTTACGATGCCAACTACTCTATCGCTGAATTTGAGGAGCAGAACAACATTTTCAGCAAATACTGTGACATTATCAATCTTTTCGATAACACGATCAAATTCCAGCTTACCTTTGAAAATCAGAACCGTTCAAAGGCAAAGCTCGTCAAGACGGTTCAGATACCCGAACAGGACGATGATTTCAACGCTATCCGCAAGGAATACAGCGAAATGCTCACTGATAAGCTGCTCAAAGGCAGTAACGGTCAGTCAGCTCGTAAGTTCCTGACATTCGGTATCGAAAGCACCAGCTATAAGGCAGCAAGGGCAAAGCTGATGAGTATCAAGAATGACGTAATCAAGGGCTTCAAAGCCTTTGGCGTTGATGCTGAGGTACTGGACGGCAGGCAGAGACTTGAAGCGCTGTATTATGCCCTGAACCCTTACAGAAATTCCCCATTCATTTTCGATTGGGACTCTATGCTGAGGGCAGGAATGGACACAAAAGATTTTATCTGTCCGCCCTCGCTGAAATTCAATAAGTCCGATTTTGAGATCGGCAATGCCTACGGCGCAGTATGGGGTATGAATATCCTCGCCGGAGAGCTGCCCGATGAAATTCTCAAGGACTTCCTTGAAATGCAGAACCTTTTCTGCGTGAACATTCATGTTGAACCGCTGGATCAGATAGACGCCCTCAAATTCGTCAAGAAAAAGCTCACTAACGTTGAGCAGATGAAGATCGACGAGCAGAAAAAGGCATCGCAGTCCGGCTATGATCCCGATATTCTGCCTCCTGCGATCAAGATGTATATCGAGGACATTGAAAAGCTCCTCGGTGACCTGAACAGCAAAAACGAGCGACTGTTTCATATCAGCATTTCGCTCAGGGCATACGCAAAATCGAAGAAAGAGCTGAAACTTCTTTCTGAGATGCTGAAAAGAACGTGCCAGAAGAACAACTGCACGATGTTCCCTTATGACTATCGGCAGGAGCAGACGCTTGTATCCACACTGCCTATCGGGTATAACGAGATTCCTGTGCGGAGAGAAATGCACACTTCGGGCATAGCGATTTTCGTGCCGTTTACCACCAAAGAGCTGTTTCAGGACGGACAGGCTACCTACTACGGTATCAATACGCTGTCGGGCAACATGATAAGAGCAAATCGCTCCCGATTAAAGAACCCGAACGGGCTTATCCTCGGTACGCCGGGTGCCGGCAAGAGCTTCAGTGTCAAGCGTGAAATCCTCGACTGTTTCCTTACTACGCTCGATGATATTATCATCTGCGATCCCGAAGGTGAATATTTTCCGCTTGTATCGGCACTCCACGGACAGCTTATCCGTATCGCCAGCAATTCCGAACAGCACATCAACCCGATGGACATTACCATTGATGAGTATATGTTCACCAATCCGATGGAAGTCATTGCAAACAAGAGTGATTTTCTTATCAGCTTGTGCGAGATCATTGTCGGCGGTCGCTACGGACTTTCCGCTGAGGAACGCTCTGTTATCGACAAATGTGTTCAGAGCATCTACAAGCATTTTATCGAGAATGAGCCGACACCTGAAAAGATACCGCTTCTCTCCGATTTGCAGCAGGAGCTTAATAAGGAGGGCGAAGTCGCTCTTCGTGTAGCAAATTCTCTTGAAATGTTCGTAAACGGCAGCCAGAACCTCTTTAATCACCGCACCAACATTGATATGAGTAATCGTATCATCTGCTTTGATATTAAGGAACTTGGCAATCAGCTCAAAAAAGTCGGTATGCTGATCGTACAGGATACCGTGTGGAACAGAGTTTCCGCAAACCGTGAGAAAAAGAAGATCACTCGCTACTACATTGACGAGTTCCATCTCCTTCTGAAAGAGGAACAGACAGCGAAATATTCCGCTGAGATCTGGAAGCGTTTTCGTAAATGGGGCGGCGTGCCGACAGGCATCACGCAAAATGTCAAGGATTTGCTTTCTTCTCAGGAGGTCGAGAACATCTTTGATAACTCGGATTTTGTCTATATGCTGAATCAGGCAGCCGGAGACAGAGACATTCTCGCTGAAAAACTCCACATCTCAAAGGAGCAGATGAAGTTTGTAACAAACAGCGGTCCGGGTGAGGGGCTTATCCGCTATGATAAGGTGCTTCTGCCGTTTACGGATAAATTTCCGCAGGATACGCAGATGTATCGCCTTATGACAACCCGTCCCGCTGACCTTGCATAAACTGCGCAGAATGGAGGATTTATGAGCTTACAACGAAAAGAAAATAACCTCCGCAGAGCGCAGGCGCGTTTCGATAAAGTCAGCAGACGGTCGAAGCAGTTTCAGATAGACTTCCGCCGTGAACAGAACAGCAGAGGTCGCTTTCATACCCGTGCCCATATCCTTCGTGGTGAGAAAACGCACCACGGCGGCAGGGGTATCATTCACAAGTTTGCAAATGCAAAATACCGTATTACGGGTGATGCTCCCTCGGTCACAAGGACGATCAAATCATGGCAGCCTAAGACCTTTAAGGGCAAGCTGTTCAAGGCGAATGCCCGTGCGGTCAATTTTGCAGTACATGATGTAGCGCAGACGGCGGTAGATACGGCTCTTGCGACAGAAACGGTAGGGCTGAAAGTATCGGATACTGCCCAGCGTGAAGTCCGCAGCAAACTCAAACAGAAATATACCCGTGAAGCGGTTGACGATTATCACCGTGGAGTATTTCTCATGGGACGGACGGCGACTGATGCTGTCAAGGGCGTTCACAGTCACCTGAAAACCAAGAAGCAGTACAAGCTCGAAAAGGCAAAGTTACAGCTCAAAAAGGCGGATAACAAGCTGTATCGGGCAAAAACGAACCGTCCGAAGCTCTGTGCCAATTCCGCCGATCTGCGGAAAGCGAAAGCGGAGTATCGGGCAAAGGTAAAGCCTGCACACGGAAATAAGCTCCGCAAGGCAATGAACAAGCGCCGGCTGCAAGCCTACAAGCAAACAAAGCGCGAGCTGAAATTTGAGAAAAAACAGCTCGTGACGGAAAACAAATTCCGTGTCAAGGAATACCGCAATCAGAAGAAGATCGCAAAGCTCAGTAAGCCGGGACTGCTGATATTGAAGCCAGCCACATACAGCGCAGGACGAATGAAGGCATCGGCTTGGCAAAAGGCGGTCAACGTAGATCAGGACAACGATTTTGTTCATGCTATCGACTCCGCAAAACGGCGTATCGCTGAACCTGTTGCTCAGAAAGTGAGCAAGCCCCAGCGATTGCATAAGAAGGAGAAACAGCGTGATCTCCTGAGCGATAAAAAGAGCAAATCCGACAAGAAGCTGAACCGTCAGGAAAGCAAGCTGAAAGAGAAACATGACAGCTACAAGAAGCGGAAGAAGAAACCCAAACCGAAGTCAAAGAAAAAGGGCGTAAAGGACACGATCTCGGCGACTCTGAAAGCGGCTTGGAAATTCGTGAAGAATGTCTACGAGGCTGAGGTCAAGAAGTTTTTTCTTACTATGGCGATACCTGTCATTGTGATATTGCTTGTATTTGCGATATTGACGATGATATTCTCAGCTACTTCCTCCAACAGCGGTTTTACGCTCGGCACATATGCAGCGCAGGATTATGACCTGAGTGAAGCTGAGAAATATTACACGGAGCTTGCCTATAACCTCAACCAGAAAATACGAAAGGTCGGCAGTTCTACGGATTGGCAAAGCGGACTTGCGGCATTCGGTGCGAATACCGGCGACTTGGAAGATACCCCTGATGAATGGGTATGGGGACAATCCTCGGTTTATGACTGGACTCCGCAGTATGATTTTGACTGCTACAAGCTGTGGTCATTCCTCTGTGCTTATTACTACGATTTCGATGCTGATAACGATGATATTTACTATTGGGAGTTCGACGGCGATACAGAAGATCTGCTTGAAGAAATCTTCGATGATGAATATGAGTTTGTGTATTGGTATGACAATCAATCCCGTTGGGAGGAACTTGACGATTATGTCTATTTCGGCGGCGGAAGCAGTACGGACGGCAGTTATTACTACTGCGAACAGTCCGCAAGCAAAAGCAACGGTTCATGGACATACAAGTTCAAGCCAACTTCCTACACTTCAGAGCTTGGACAGTATCTTGACGGTGATGGTTACTGCTACCTGAACGGCAATTACCGGGTGCTGAATGCCAATAAGAGCTATGCTCTGACAGGCTATTATGTGCTTGATAACCGTTATTTTGCAGACGGCGCACATACGGTATCGCCGTTCTACTGGATAGACGGTGACGGAAACTTCTTCTTCCGCAATCATGACGGAAACAATCAATACCGCTCGTTCTACGGTTGGACAGATGATGATGCGTGGTTCATGATTACCGAAGCTGATGCAAGAGCTTGGCTCGGTGACGATGATTGCTCCGCACTGTACGGATATGTACAGAAGCAATACTGGAAAACAGAATGCAAACTCTACTACAACGTGAAGCAGAACAAGACCTTTGACGAGGTCATAGCTGAAAAGCTCGGCAGTATGTCGCATTCCGATGAACGCTTGCAGTATTACAGCCTGCTTGTGGGCACGGACGGCTCCGGCACGATGTACGGCAATCATCAGACACTTCACAATCTTCTTCCGGGGCCTACTGTCCGTAACTACTCGCTAAAGCGTGAGTTCGGGTACGAAATGACTGGTTGGAATGAAGATAGTGACGGACTGTATCAGGGTATCAAGGTCTATTGCAGCAACGGCGATACGCTGAAAGCTCCATTCAAATGTAAGATCACCGATGTCGATACCGGTGAGAACAAGATCACTGTCCGCAAGGACGATGTGGAGTATTGGTATGACGGTACGGGAGGAACGAAGCGTGATACCGAGGTCACTATCGCAAACGCCGTGCTGTTAAGCGGCTTTTCCGAGGGCGATACGGTCAATGACGGACAGGACTTCGCAAAAACAACGGCAGGAAATGTCAATTTCCACGTTTACATAGATACTGACGGCTACGGTTGGGACTATATTGATCCTCGCCTTGTGCTGTACTAAAGGAGGAGCTATGGAGCGAATAGACAAAAAAATAGCTGAAAATCACCAGCGTCAGGACTTCCTGCGAAAGCGTATGCAATCCGACAAAGAGGAACTTGCAAAACTGGAGTCCGAAGCAAGGGTGCTTGAACACTCTCAGCTTGCTGTGGTCTTTAGCTGTGAGATCAAGGACGTAAACACGCTCGTTACAAAAGAGCATGATACGCTTATGCGACTGCGTTCACAGGGTATCACGGACGATATGCTTGAAGCTCTTGCAAAAGGCGAAATTACGATAAATACAAATTCCGAGGAGGAAACAAATGAAAGCAAGATTTTTTAGCGCTATGCTTGCAGCATTTATGCTCGCAACAGCAAGCGTCGGCGGTGTGACCGCTTCAGCTGCGGAAAAGACGGTTGCCGAGGAAGGAACAGCCGAGACTACTGCTGTCGATGATGATAGCTCTGTGGAGACTACGGAAACAACGACTTCTGAGCCTGCGGACGATAGCTCTGTTACAACGGTAACTGCCGATGATATGGAGAAGTTCCGTGAGGTCATGAGCGACCTTGCCGAGGCAGGGACAACGGAGGTCAATACCGACTATGACGGCGATCCCTATTATGATACGGACGGCAACGCTACCCTTATCAAGTCGGAACAGATCATTTACAATACGGAAGAAATGCAGTTCATCGCTGTGACAACGAAGGATGGTCATGTGTTCTATGTGCTTATCAACTATTCTGCGAAAAATGCCGAAGACCAGGTATTTTTCCTGAACAAAGTGGACGACTATGACCTCTACGCCCTTCTTTATGCAGGCGATGATGAGGATAGCAAGATCACCCCCGAACAGGCACATCAGGCCGCTGAAAAAGCAAACGGCAGAGTGACCGGAAGTGCAACTGACGGCGAGACTGCTGAAACTGCCGAGGACGGCGAAGATACATCTGAACCGGCAGCTCAGGCAAAGCCTGTCCCCATGAGCAAGAACAGTATGATGCTCGTTTTCGGCGCACTCGCTTTGATCGGTGTCGGCGGTGCAGGCTTCTTCATGATGAAGAAAAAGAACGGCGGTAATAAGACTGCGGCTAAGTTCGAGCCTGAGTTTGACGATGAAACCGAGATTGCCGAAGAAGATGAGGACGAGATGAATTTCTACGATCATCAGGACGATGAAGAATAAGAAAGAGAGGACAAAAGAATGAGAATGATGAATAAGATCGGTATCGGTATTATGGCTGCGGTAGGTACTGCCGCAGCGGTGGGCGCAGGTTCAAAGATCGTTGATAATCACAGACGCAAGTGGTTCGATAACGGCTATAAGTCCGGTCACTTTGCAGGCTTCATTGACGGTGCAAAGTCAATGGTCAGCATTGCTGAGGAGACTGCAACCCTCGCTCAGAAGGTCAATCAGAACAGCACGGTTATCCGTGAGAAGTATGAAAAGCTCTGCGAGGAGTTTGAGGAGCTTCAGGAGAACTACGACGATCTTTGTGAGGATTACTACAACGACTGACCGACTTTGAACCCAATGGATTCAAAGTTCCCGACAACAGAACAACGTGAGACAATGAGAAAAGAGAGAGAATTTGTCTAATGAAAGTTTTAAGCCTATTTGACGGCATTTCCTGCGGTATGCTTGCTCTGCTGAGGGCAGGCATACCCGTGGAGTGCTATGATGCCTTTGAGATTGACAAATATGCCGTCACGGTCTCAAAACGTAATTTCCCCGTAATCGTTCATCACGGGAATGTATATGACGGCGACTTTACGAAGTTCAAGGGCTATGATCTGCTTCTTGGCGGTTCGCCCTGTACCTATTGGTCTATCGCCAAAAAGGACAGAGAAGTTGACTGCAACGGCGAGGGATTCAGGCTCTTTAAGGAATATGTGAGGGCCCTCCATGAAAGTGGGTGTAGATACTTCTTATATGAGAACAACTACTCCGTTCACCAGAACATCAAGGACGAGATCAGCAAGGCTCTCGGCGTAGAGCCTATTATGATAAACTCCGCGCTTGTTTCGGCGCAGAACCGCAAACGCTGTTACTGGACGAATATCCCGTTTATTTCTTTTCCCGAAGATAAGGGCATTTTGCTGAAAGATGTGCTTGAAAGCGGTCTGCCGTGGCAGGACAAGTCCTACTGTATGACTTCCTCCTATAACGGTGCGGTGCTGTATAACACTCTGGAACGCAAGCAGCGGACTATGGTTGCAGAGCCTATCCCGATCAATACATATCAGGATACGGACAAGTCCCGTACTGTCATGGCAGGCTATCACAAGTACGGTGAAGCAACAATTATAAAAAATTCGGGCTTCAACGGCGGTACAACAGCAGTCGCTATGCCGATGGGTGCCGCCCAGCGCGGACGGTATGTTGACGGTAAAAATACCGAACAGCATATTGAAGTGCGTGAGGACGGAAAATCCAACTGCCTGACAACGGTTCAGAAAGATTCGCTGATCTGCACTCCCGTCCGTGTCGGATATTACGGCAAGGGCGGACAGGGACAGCGTATTTATTCCGTGCGCGGAAAATCGGTCACACTCTCCGCAAACGGCGGTGGTCAGGGTGCAAAGACAGGTCTGTATAAGATTGATCTCCCTGACGGTGACTATATTATCCGCAAGCTAACACCCATAGAAGCAGAGCGTTTGCAGACGCTTCCCGACAACTACACCGCAGGCATATCCAACACGCAGCGTTACAAATGTATCGGCAACGGCTGGACGGTCGATGTGATCGCCCACATTTTGGGAGGACTTCGTGATGAATGAAGAACTCCTGAAAACCTGTACCGACAACAATAATTACACTATCTATACAGCCTTTTGCAAGGCACAGCGTATTTTGATGCGGTCTTATACTCCTGTTTGCAGTATCAGCGGCGGTTCGGACAGCGATATTGTGCTTGACATGATCCACAAGGTCGATGAGGACGGCAAGGTCAAGTATTTTTGGATAGATACCGGGCTTGAATACTCCGCAACAAAGGAGCATCTCGATTTCCTTGAACAAAAATACGGTATCGAGATTATCCGCTTGAAGCCCGATAAGCCTATTCCGACCTGTGTGCGTGAGTATGGTGTTCCTTTCCTGTCGAAATATGTCTCGGAACAGATGATGCGTTTGCAGAAACACAATTTTCAGTGGGAAGATGAACCGCTTGAAGTGCTGTTGCAGAAATATCCTCAGTGCAAGACTGCTCTGCAATGGTGGTGCGGAGAGCGATATTCCGACAAGGACGGCTATCAGAAAATCAGCAGATTCAGCATAGAACGCAACCGCTATCTGAAACAGTTTATCATGGCGAATCAGCCGGATTTCCCCATCTCCAACAAGTGCTGTGAGTTTTCAAAAAAGAAACCGGCAAAGCGTATTGTCAAGGAGCTTGAAGCTGACCTTGATATTACGGGTATCCGACAGTCCGAGGGCGGTATCCGTTCGGCGGCTTTCAAGACTTGTTTTTCCGAGTGCAAGTCAAAGGGGTGCAATACATTCCGCCCGGTCTTTTGGTATACAGACGGCGATAAGCGTGACTATGAAGAAATGTTCGGCGTTACGCACTCTCGGTGCTATACCGAATACGGACTGAGGAGAACAGGCTGTGTAGGCTGTCCGTTCAGCAAACATATCAATGAGGAGCTTGCGATCATTGAGCAGAATGAGCCGATGTTGTATAAGGCGGCGGTCAATATCTTCGGTAAATCCTATGAATATACAGCGAAATACCGTGCTTTCGTCAAGGAGATGAAAGCAAAGGAGAAAGAGGAAAAGAAACGTGATAGACTACTCAGCCTTAACGGAACATCTGCCTGTGATACTGGCGGTGACAGCGATACTCGGTCTGCTGTTCGGAGTGCCGTATCTTCTGACGAAAACGCTCCTGAGATCGGAAAAGGAGCGTGATGAAGATGTTTGATCCTGAATTTCAGCGGAAAGCACTGAGCCTTGTTATGGGCTTCATCATGGAGTTTTCGGGTACACTGGCAGAACTGGAACCGGTCGAGCTGACAGCGGATAACCTGAATGTATCGACTATTTCCGTATCATGCCTGAAAGTCACTTGGGACTCCGAGCCTGACCGTGACTATTATGTGAGCTGCACGGCTCATGATGATAATTACGCCTATGCTGATAATATGTACTTTGAGTTCAAATCAAATGACCTCTGTTACATAACAGGTCTGCGTGAGGGTACTGAGTACACGGTGACGGTCGAGCCTGTTCTTTCTGAGGAAGAACAGGACGGATACACTGTAAAAACTTCAAGTGCTGACGGCAAGACGGAAACGGTTGAAGTGATCTATGAGTTTCCCGATGAAGAAGGCTGGGATTCGTGCTATTGTGGCGAGCGAAAATCAGGCTTAACACGGAGTCCTTCGTGGGACGCTATTCAAGGCAGTACCGTAGACACTATTACCAGAACGGGTATCATGCGTGATGAGTATGGCGATTACTGCTGTGCTATGGGCGTATGGTACGGATACTGCGGAGACAGATTTCTCGTCACCAACGAAACAGGACAGCAGTTTACCGTCAAGATTTGCGACAGCAAAGGCTATGCTGATGACGGCGAGGGACGCTATCATTGGTTCGGCGGTGAGGGCAACGGCAAGTGTATCATAGAATTCATTTATGATGATAATTCACTTCCACCCTGCGTAGCTTTCAGCGGCAGTTGGGGCTACTATAACTGGAACGGGCTTGACCTGAGTTCCAATATCACAAGTATCAAGAAAATCAACTACGGTAAACCCGTAGAATACTAAAATCATGGAGGAACATTTATTATGAACGCAAAGAAGATCATCAAGGGTATCGTGAAGCTCGGTGTTGTGGGCGGTATCGCCTTCGCTGCATATAAGCTCGGTGAGTGCAATGGCGAGGTAAATGAACGTATGCGTGAGAAGTATGGCGACGAGGACGATGACGGCATCGGCTCCGACGATGATGAGGACGATTACAGGTTCTACGATAATATGGACGAGCCTGATGACTGGTGTCTTGCGCCGGCAAGTGGAGCCGTGACTCCTTATGATATTGGTCAAGAGTATACTATCAGCGAAGAAGTTCCTGCTGAAAAGTGCGAAGTTCCTGACGAACCTCATGAAAAAGAGAAGCCTTTGCCGCAGAAGGAAAACAAAGAGTGTGTCAAGAAAGAAGTCGTACCGCCTCCTGTCAGGAAGTACGCTCCTTTGAGCAGTATTAAAATTCGTGGCATTTCCCGTTATGAAATCGAAACGCTGCTGATTTGGATGCTCCGCCACGGAGCGTTTTATAAGACCGATCTGATCTATGTGATTGATGCTGGCTCAACGAAAATTGACCAAATTTGTGATGCGTTTCTCAAAGCAGGGTATATCCGCAAAGAAGAAAAAAGCCGAAAGACATACTGCAATCTCACAAAAGAAGATTTTTACTGGCTGTTGTTAGAAGAATAAAAGCACACTCCCCATGATGGGAAATGTGCTTGGTAGGTTGGATACGATACTCCTAATTATTCTCCTAACAAATTCTTTCTCCTAAAAGCACGGCGTTTTTAGGAGAACCGAACTCTTTAGGAGGAAACTTTAGCATAAAAGCTGTTCTTTCCGGTTCCGTGACGTTCAATGTATTGCTCATCGACGAGCTTTCTGAGAGCAGCTTCAACCGACTTTTCACTGATACTTGGGCAGATATTCGCAATTTCTTTCTTGGTGAACTTTCCGACTTTTGTGTCTACCGCTGCTTTAACGATGTCATAGGCTTTGCTTTTAACAGCAACGCTTTTCGGCTTGCCGCCTTTGATCTCAATGGCGGTAGATTCGCCTATTATCTGCACCCGTTCCTCAAATTCACGATAGCAGGCAAGAACAACGCCCAGCATATATTTGATGAATGGCGTAGGATCGTCAGTTTCCTCATGCCAGCCCTTTGATGCTTCTTCCAGAGCGTCATAATATGCACCTTTTGTTTTTTCGATATGCTTCTCGATACTGATATACTTTCCGACTTCATAGCCGTTTCGGTACAAAAGCAGTAATGTCAGAAGTCGGCTCATTCTGCCGTTTCCGTCATTGAACGGGTGGATACAGAGAAAATCATGGATAAAAACAGGAATAAGGAGAAGCGGATCAATCTTCTCGGATTGGGTAGCCTGTTTATAATTCTCGCATATCGCTTCAATACAAGGTGCAGTTTCATAGGGCGGAACAGGTGTGAAGCGGATAAATTCAGAACCGTCGGGGCGAGTCTCCTTCAGATAATTCTGCGTGATCTTATAAGTACCGCCTAAGCCTGATTCGGAGTATTTAGTCAGGTCACGGTGAAGCTGAAGAATGATGTTGCTTGTGATGGAAATATAATCGTGGCTTTCGTGAATGGTATTCAGAACATCACGGTATCCTGCGATCTCCTTTTCATCACGGTTCTTCGGTGTGGTTTTCTCCTTGACAATCTGACCGATACGGGTGCTTGTTGTTATGATACCCTCGATACGGTTAGATGATTCCACGGACTGAACCTTTGCAACTTCGGTAAGTTTTTCTAATTCAACGGGCTTCTGACGGGAAAAAAGCTCTTGTCTGCCCTTGTGTTCATGTATCTGGGTGAGATAGCGGAGTATTTCGTTATCCCACAAGCAATTTTCAAATTTTGAATAATCGAATTTTCGCATTGTTTTTCTCCTACTACTAAATTTTTGTTCTCCTATATTATACTCCTATTTAGGAGAAATGTCAACAATTTAGGAACAAAAATAGGAGAAAATATTTGGTAAATCAATTCTGTTTCCCAAAATCGAAAAAATCAAGAATTTGGAAAATAGAAATCGAAAGGAATGAAAATAATGTCAATTTTGATCGTGGGCGAAAAGCCCTCCGTTTCCCGTGCAATCAGTTCCGTGGTCGGTGCGGACAAGGTTCAGAAAGGCTACACCGAGGGAAACGGCTATATCGTGTCATGGTGTGTCGGTCACTTGGTCGGACTGAAATATCCGAATGGCTACGGCAACGGCTGGGAACAGAAGTGGAGCTTTTCGCAGCTACCGATGATTCCCGAAAAGTGGCTGTTTAAGGTCACTGACAGCACAAAGGCTCAATACAATATCATCAAAGACCTGATGAACAGGGGTGATGTGACGGAGATCATCTGTGCTACCGATGCTGACCGTGAGGGCGAATGTATCTTCCGCTATGTCTATAATATGGCTCGGTGCCGCAAGCCTGTGAAGCGTTTATGGGTATCCTCTCTTGAGGAGTCGGCTATCCGCAAGGCGCTCACCAATATGAAGCCTATGTCCGCTTATGACTGCCTGTTCGATGCAGGCTATGCCAGGGCGAAAGCAGACTGGCTTGTGGGCATGAACGGCTCTCGGCTGTTCTCCGTCCGTTACGGCGGTAAGCTGAATATCGGCAGAGTGCAAACTCCCACGCTTGCGATGATCGTTCAGCGTGACCATGATGTTGAGCATTTCGTCAAGCAGAAGTATTTTACCGCTGACCTTAACTGCGGTGATTTCATTCTTTCTTCTGCAAGAATTGATGATGAAGCTAACGCTGATACGCTTGTATCTGCCTGTGATAGCAAAACGGTCACGATCTGCTCGGTAAAGCGTGAAGTAAAGACCGAAAAAGCTCCGAAGCTCTATGATCTGACCACACTTCAAAGAGAAGCAAACAAGGCTTACGGGTATACAGCGCAGCAGACGCTTGACTATACGCAGTCGCTTTATGAGGGTAAGCTCGTCACATATCCCCGTACCGACAGCCAGTATCTCAGCGATGATATGGCGCAGACGGCTTTTGATGTGCTATGGCTCTGCGATAATATCTTCGGATTTGCTATATCCCATACTCCCGATATTTCTAAGGTTATCAATAACAGCAAAGTTTCAGGGCATCACGCTATTATCCCCACAAGCAAAATTGCTTCAACAGATACCTCCTCCCTACCGACAGGGGAGAAAAATATTCTCACCCTTATTGCTACAAAGCTGATCTGTGCAACGGCTCCGGCTCACAAGTATGAAGCTGTGAAGCTGACAGGTATCTGCAATGGTGCGGAGTTCACGGCAAACGGCAGGACTGTCCTTGATATTGGTTGGAAAGCCTACGCCAAGCAGTCCGACAAGAAGAATGATGAAAAGGCTCTGCCTGCGGTATCCGAGGGACAGAACTTTACCGCAAAGGCAAGCAAGGGCGAACACTTCACAAGTCCGCCGAAGCCCTACACTGAAGATACGCTGTTATCCGCTATGGAACGTGCAGGCAACGAGGACTATGCCGAGGACACGGAGAAAAAGGGACTCGGTACTCCTGCGACAAGAGCTGCCACTATTGAAGCACTTGTCAAGAACGGCTATGTAGAGCGTGACGGCAAAAAGCTCCGTTCTACGGATAAAGGCAGAGAGCTTATTACTGTTGTTCCCGATGAAGTGAAGTCGGCAAAGCTGACGGCGGAATGGGAGTCGAAGTTACAGCAGATCGAACACGGCAGCCTGCCCGAATCGGTCTTTATGTCCGGCATTCAGCAGTTTGTGGCTGAAATGTGCAGGAAATACGGCTCGGCGGATAAGTCTGTTACACTTTCGGACAGCCATGAGCCTGCCGGAAGATGCCCGAAATGCGGTGCTGAGGTAATCAGGGGCAAGTTCGGCTATTACTGCAAGGGCAAATGCGGTATGAATATCGCTAAGGTGTATGGCGTGGAGCTTTCCGATGCGCAGGTCAAGACACTTCTTGGCGGCAAGTCCACAAGCTACATTTCTAAGGGCAAAAAGACTATCGTCCGCCCTGAGATCGTGGAGAATCCGTACAATGGCAAAATGTACTATCAGTGGAAAACGGAGAGAGGTAAATAAAAACAGCAAGGTTGCCCTTGCTGTAAGTAGATAATTTTGTGAAATCGTTGGTCTAATGTTTTTATTTTTGCTCTACTAAAAAACTGATTTTATAAATTGTGCTGTTACACTGACATTAAGTAGTTGCCTCAACATTATATTCTTCGCACAGTGCAACTATCTTTTCAGGTTTTGATGACATAAGCTTAATTTTTCTGAGATTTGGAAAACATTTAAGTTCATCGGGAGATATTTCGTCGAGATCAAATCTTCCGTCCTCACCGTCCCACAAAGGAGCAATATTCCCATAAATCTCGTTGCCACCGTCCATGGTTATATCTGTAAGTTCTTTTGCAAGTCTTTGCGGAACAGGCAAGTTCTTAAAAAAGTCAACTGCAGCTTTTATGTTCTTTTCAGTCTCAGTATTTGCTTTGCTTTTCTTGAACTTCAAATAATCATATATATCAAAATACGGTTTAAGAATCTCCATATTATACATTAGTTCCTGTATTACTGCAAGTTTGAAATTGAGATTAGTAAAGGTCACACATTCCTCTTGAGGGGCAGATATATTGTAGTTTTCAGTCGATTTTGGTCTTTCAGGTGCAAATGTGAGATACAGTGTTTTTGAAAAACGACCGTCTGTGTAATTGGATTCATCATCATTTCCACGTATGATAGCCTTAATATGAGCAAATCTATATTCGCCGTCTTTGCAGAAAAAATACTGGGATGATCCATCAGATTTTTTTAGACTGTCCCATTCTCTGCCGAAAAATGTGATGTTTCCATTAAAACGCTCTGCTGGTATCTCTGCTTCATTCATTAGTTCTGTGTCGTCGATAAAAAAAGTCACATAAGATATCAGATGCTCTTTGTCAATAAAAGCTTTTCTGCGTTTAAGATACCTCTCGTCGACATCGCAAAAAGTTATGCCCAACTTGTCGAAAATATAATAGTTGGCTCTATCATTTTTCGGAACGATCCTTGCTTCTCCAAGTATGTCCTGTAAATCGCTGAAAGAAGCCGGAAACGCCAAGACCTTACTATCAATAATAATCTCTGTATCTCTGACATCAATATTCATATTCTGTTTACCTTCTTCCAAATCTTTAATTATACAGTAGCAAATAACCGATATTTAAGAATTATCGGGCTGTAATCCCGACAACTTCTTCTTACATTATAACAAACTACCGCCGAAAAGTCAATTATTTGGCTTAAAGCAGAAAGGATGTAACTATTCAGTCCTGTTGTTAAAATAAGAAATAAAACAAGATGTCGTCTTCATATTTGATTATTATTGCTCTGAACAATCTTATATTGCTGCAATGCAAGTCGGAGCATAAGCAATTCTGTTTTGTTTCAAAGCGCATTTGCATATTTATTGCATGATTAAACAACAGGACTGAATAGATACGAAAGGATAATCTTTATGAACAATAACCAGCTTGCGGAAGTCGCAAAAATCCTCGGTGTCTCCGAGGACAGCATTACCGCTATGGACGATGAGATCAAAAACAGCATGACTGCGGTTTTTGAACAGGTCGCCGTTAAGAACGACGAAGACAAAAAGGCTATATTTGAAGCCCTCGATAACCTGTGGCAGAAAGGTTCTATCTACATTGAGCTTGCAGAGGTCGCCAAGTCCACGGGCATCACACTTGCAACACTCCGCAGCCTTGACTATGAGACACAGCAGACTATCGTCTATGAGTTCATGATGGACAGCTCACAGACAGCCCGTTTCTACGACCTTGTGAACAAGGCTCTTGCGGTCGCTGACTTAGACAAGGTTGCAAAGCTGATCGGCACTCCCGTTCGTGAGCTGAGGTCGCTCCCTCACCGCATTCAAGAGAATATCTGTGGTGCATACGCTATGGAGTACGATCCCGACAGCACCAATACCGAGCTGATCGACAACATCAGGGAGATGATCTCCACATGACAGAGTTTCCGTATATCAGCGGTGTCGATGTAGGCACTATAAGCAACAAGGAGTTTGCAAGATTTGAGACTACTAAAGCATCTGACATTGTTATTGCCCTCGATAAAAGCGGTATTCCTTTTTCAGCACGATTCGGTGACAGCGAAATAGTGCTTACCTATGACGGCAGCTACAAAGAAGAAGTTGAGGAAATCATCGCAAAGGTTTCATCGGGAGACTATGAAGCATTGCTCCGTGAGCTGCAAGTTTACGGTGAGCCTGACGGCTACTATCGGCTGTTGGGAGAGGTTGCCGAGGTGCTGAATACCACGATAGGCACATTGCAGTCCCGTCCCGATGAGATTCAGCTTGCACTCTGCAAGACCTACGTCAATTTTTGGTTCTGCGATAAGGTCACGCTTCAGCGTGAGCTTGAACGTATCCATACGCTGAACGGCAGGACTGTATCGGATATTCAGGAGTATGAGCGCAGAAAGGAACAGGAGAAAGCTCCTACCGAACCAGTGCAGACGGCGGATACAGTTCCTACATTTGATGAGCTTTACAATGCTTATCAGCGCCGTCATGCCAATGACCATTTTACCAGAGAAGCCCACAAACATTTGTCTGAGATCGCCCGACGCAGACAGCGTGACGAACAGGAGCGTATCATTCAGACCGAAGAAAGAGAAAGGAAGTACAGACCATGAAGAAGTTTATCATCATCGGAAGTGCCGTTGTTACGGCAGTGACCGCAGCAGTCATCATCATCGTGAAGCGCAGAAAGTGAGGTAGCCTATGCCCGTACAGGATAATGATGAAAAGCGTACCGCCGAACAGCCTGCGGTCGATGCGGAGGAAGAACTCCGCAGAAAACAGGCTCAGGCGCAGGAACATCAGCAGGACGAAACAGGCGCTCAGAAGTCGGGAAAACTTCTTCCTTTTCTGAACGCTAAGGCGGAGTTTCATCAGGGGCGTATCGACTCCCTTGATGAAAAGATCGCTAATCAGACGGACAAGATTGACCGCAACAAGGCGAAGATCGAAGCTCTGTCTGCTAAGGCTGACAAGCTCGAAGATACGAACCGTATGCTCAAAGCGACAGTCGGCAATCTGCCGGGTATCCGCAAGATCATTGAGATCAACGAACAGCGTATATCCGCTATCCGTGAGCAGAAGATCCCGAAGCGTGAACAGAAGGTCGAACAGGGTTGGAAGAAGATCGACACCATGACTGCCAAGCGTGACCGTATTGAACACAAGCTGAACCGTGTGGTTGCTCTCAATGATACGATCAAGAGCTTTTCTATCGGCTTCAATAAGGAACGCCGTGAAGCCTTTGCCGATGCTATGACACGGCTGAACGGTGCAACGGTCGATTGTCTGAGCGATAAGAAGGCTTCTCTTGAAGCCAAAAAGCAGGAGATCCTCACTACATACAATGATCCTGCCACAAGCGTGGTGGACAAGTATAAGCTCTCCGAACAGCTTAAAAGCGTGAATGAGCGTATCACGGCACTTGACGATAAGATCATGAAGCTCGCCCGTCCCGAAACGCACTATGCAGAGCAAACTAACGATCAGCTTGATGCGTCCATGAAGCTGACCGGCGACAAACTCGGACAAATGGTGCAGGACGGCACAATGGATATGCCCACACTTGCTGAGGGGGCTGTGCAGGCGGCACAGGAAGTGGAAACGCTCGACAGGTCGCAGGTCGCCGCACTTGCCGATCAGCTCGGTATTCAGCCCCTTGCGGGTGTAGAAATGCAGCTTGAAGATGATTACAACATGATCGACGGTCTTATCAATAACGGCAGCAAGGAAGATATTGATAAGGCAAGGGCGGAGCTTCGTGAAGCTATCAAGAATATGGAGAGCATTGCGGAGAACCCGTTTGTACCGCAGGAAATGAGGGACAATGCCGCCGATGAGCTTGTAAACATGAAGAAACAGCTTGAAATACTGGATATGGCTGATGAAGTCGAGGTCGATAGCTGGCTGACAGCTATGCTCGAAAACGGCGATGCAGTTCTGACCGATGACGGCGGTTTCAAGGTGAATCCCGATTACTACAAGGAGCTTCCCCGCAATGACCGCCATGTGGAGACAATGACGGATATTCAGGCGGTCGAAGTCATGACAGCTCTTACGGCGGCAGGCATTGACTATTCCGCTGCCACTAAGGGCGAGGATAAGGTCGGCATTACCGTTTCAAAGAAAGATGTTCCTGCCCTCAACGATATTATGTATGCCGCTATCGGCAAGATCGCAAGAACAGAAGCGGCGCAGGAGAACGGCGGTAAAGGCGAAAAGGGCAAGTATCAGACGATCAATCCCGAATACTATGCTTCGCTCGGCAAGGAAGATAAGCATACCCGTGTAGAGCCTATCGGCACGGCACGAAAGATTGTGGCAGAGCTGCAAAAGGCAAATATTCCGTATTCTGCGGTTGTCCGCAAAAATGACACGGTAGCGGTCACAGTTTCAAAGGCAAACGCTCCGGCATATAAGCAGATCGAAAGTGCTGTCAAGGGTGAAAGAGCCGTGGAGTTTGTAAATTCCGACTTTTTCAAGGCTCTCCCGAAACAGGAGCGTTTCACCCAGCGAATGGACGAGGGGCAGGCTCGTAAGAAGTCCGCAGAGCTGACCGCTAAGGGCGTAGAACATTCTGCTGTATTCGGCGGTGCAAAGTCTGCGGTCACGGTCGCAAAGAAGGATTCGCAGAGAGCTTTCTTTTCCCGTGGACGAATGCAGAAGGACGTTCAGCGTATCAGCGGGCGCGGACAGCAGAAGAATCCGCAGCAGAAACAGCAGACACCCAAAAAGAGAAATAATCAGGGACTTGAATAAATGAGAATAACAGACGAACAGAAAGAAAGGGCGGCATACGTCAATCTTCCGCAGTTCCTCATGTCTCACGGCTTTGATCTGAAAAAGGTCGGCAAGGAGTATGTATGGAAGGAACACGACAGTCTGCACATCAAGGATAACGGTCCGGGCGAACGTGGTGTGTGGCATCGGTTCAGCACAGGTGAAGGCGGTGACAATATCGGATTTCTCCGTGAGTTTATGGGAATGTCCTTTGTAGAAGCCGTTGAAGCCCTCAACGGTGAACACTATGACCTGACATATACTCCGTCCCGCACCTACGAACAGAAGCCGAAAACAGTAACGGCAAGGGAGCTTTCCCTTGCCGAAGCTGATAATTGCAGGCGTGTATTTGCGTATCTCTGCAAGACCAGAGGGCTTGACTATGACCTTGTGGCTTCACTTGTGAGACAGGGCGTAGTATCTCAGGAAGAAAAGACAGGCAATGTGCTTTTCAAATATTATGACGATAACGGCAAGGTCATCGGTGCTGAAAAGGTCGGTACTTCGACAGAACACCGATTCAAGGGTATTGCCGAACATTCAGCCGATGGGCACGGCTTTGAGGTTGTCCGCGGCACGGGCGAAAAGGCTTTTTTCTTTGAGAGTGCAATAGATATGCTCTCCTATCTGCAAATGCACGATAAGGAAATGACGGATTGCAGGCTTGTTTCCATGATGGGCGTGAAGCCGAATATCGTTCTTGACACGATGCTCCGTCATAATATCCCGCCTGAGAATGTTTTCCTTTGCTCCGACAATGATACCGCAGGCAATGAATTTGCCCAGCGTTTGCAGGAGCAGTATCCAGACATGAAGCGTGTTATCACTCCCGATACATATAAAGACTGGAATGATATGCTTCGTTGTATCCCAAAACAAGTAGAACATGAGACTGAAAAAAAGGAGGTTCAGCAAACGAATATGCAGTATTACGGCAACGAAATGTGGAACAAGGCAACAGATAACAGAGACAAAAACCTTGTGACGATCCAGGCTGCGGATTTTGCAAGATTGCAGAAACAGCTTGATAATTCGGGCATCAATTACTATGCCTATGCCCGTGATAATTCCGTCATTATGGCGATCAATGATAAAGATATAGAGTGGTTCAAGCGTATCGCAGGCACTCCCGACCTTGTTCCCACCAAATCCAACAGACCTTATTCTCCGCCCGAAAAAAACATCTTCGGTTCAGCGGAGTATCGTTATATTCCGCAGAAAGAGTACCTTTCCGCTGACCGTGACCTTGTGCTGAAAATGGCTGAGATCATGAAAGCCCGTGGTATGCAGTTTTCGGGCAGAGTCTATCCGTCCGGCAAGGGTACGCTGACGGTTTCTCACGCTGACCTCTTTGCTGTCCGCAACATCAGGGACGAAGTCGTGAATATGCGTAAGCAGTTCGCAAGTCCCGATAAGGCGCAGGAAGTCGGCAATCGTGACTATCGTGCAAACCGTGATACCCATTACTATATGAGCAAGCTCACACCTGATCAGTTCGGAGAGGTCAAGCCTTTCCTTGAAACAAGTGTGAGCTATCATGCTGTTGTCCGTGACGGTAAGGTTGCTTTTGCGGTCGATAAGGAGAACGCTCCTGCATTTCACAGAGCTTTGGAGAACGCTGTCCGTGAGACAAATATGCTCCGCAAAATGACTGACCTCGGTCTTTCTATGGAGCAGAATATCGCACTTTCGCCCGTAGTTCATCGTCTTGCTGTTGAGGATATGCAGCTTGATCTTGCTGATTTCTTTGACCGCAGATACGATGAAGCACAGTTCGGTGAAATGCTGTCTCTTGTTCAGGCATACTTGGCACAAGCTCCTGCAGAGAGATACGGCGAAAACAGCAAGCTCACCGATATGCTTGAAGCAAAGTCCAGTTTTGATCGCAGTATCGAGCTTTCCGACTTTTTCTCTCAGCACGATTTCTCCGATGAACAGAGGGCCGCTATTACTGCTATGTTCGTGGGTGATGTGACAAGAGGACAGATTGACAGCATTGACGAGAGTTTCACCGCTGAGGATATTCAGGCTTATGACGAGATTCTGCACAATGCTTTGCAGGAATCCGATGTTGCTGACTTTCTGACTGCCCATAAGCAGGCAGTTATCAACCGTGAGAACGCAAACAGAGTTCCTACTGAGGAAGAAGTGCTGTTTCCGCAGGCTGACCTTGCAAAGTTCCTTGCAGTGCGTACTCTTTCCTCCGATGAGTGGGAGGATATGGCGTATCCGATGTTTGAGCGTGGGTATCTTGAAAAGCATAAGCCCAGCGACAAGGCGGCTTTCGGCTATCATCTGAGTGAGCCTGCGTTCTATGACCTTGCCCAGCGTTTCCATTATGGTGAGGATATTCGCCGTGAGCTTGCCCTCGGACTGTTAGAGGGCGGTACTGCTTCTGACATTGAGTTTGTCTTTGAGGACGGCAAGATTTCGGACAGAGTGTACTACTATGCTGAGAACCTCCGTCATTCCCTGCATTTAGAGAGGACTGAGGACGGATATAATTGCAGTTTCGGCGGTATGGAGCGTTTTGTTTCCTTTGAGGAGATCGGCCAGGCTTTCATAGACCGTATCCATGAGGAATTTGACGATCTCGCTTTATGGTGGGTGCGTGACGATATGCTCGATGCGATTCCCGATATGTCCGATGAAAAGATCGCTGACCTTCTGACTGCATTTGACGGTGCGGCTCTGCACGGTTGGGAGAACGGCGATAATATCCCGAAGCTCAACCGTATCAAGAAGGCTCTCCATGATATTCTCGGTGATGAAGCACTGACCGAAAAGGCTTTTGCTATCATCGCAAAGGAAAAGTATCATGTGAGCTTTGATGCAGAAACACCCGAAAAACAGCCGGATAGCCTCTCTTTCCATTTCGGTAAGGATAAGGGCGATGAATGGGTTAGCGAAAGCGACATCGTTCACGATTTTGCCCTTGCACACCCTGATTGCAGTTTTGCCCTCGGCAATGCTGTCCTTGAATACCTTGATGAGAAGCAGCATTCAGAGCGTACTATCCCTGATCTGAAAGCAGGCTGGTACAAAAAGACTGATTTCAGCATTACTGCTGTCATCGGCGGTGAGGAGTTCAACTATGACGGCCGCTTTGATATTGGCGACGGCAAGGGTACGGGCGGCGGTTCGCTGATCGACCATATCCGCACATACAATGAGGGTATCCTCGGTTATACGCAGCACCCGTTCAATCAGCCGGAGTATAAGGAGAGGGCGCAGAGAATGCTTGACATTTTCGTTCCTTTCCTTGAAGCACACTCTGAGCTGACTGCTGAGGAACAGCGTATTTTCGACGATTTCAAGGCGCAGCACCCGATCCGCACCTACGATAATGTGGAAAAGGCACAAGGGACTTTCAAAATCTATCAGCTTCCCGGTGGTGAGAAGTATCACGGCATTCGCTTTGAGGGTATGGAACAACTCAAAAAGGACGGTGTACAGCTCAACAAGGACGATTATGAGCTTATGTATGAGGGTGAGGTCGGAGAGTTCAGGGGCAATGCTACGCTTGAAGCACTTTTCACTCAGTTTAATAATGACCGTCCCGATGATTTCTTCGGACACTCTCTTTCTGTTTCTGATGTTATCGTCATTTCCGCTGACGGCAAGGATACAGCATATTTCTGTGACAGTTTCGGTTTTACGGAAATGCCTGAGTTTTTCAAGGAGAAGGAGCTTGTGCAGGAAAAGTCCGAAACAGCCAAAGTATCCGATCTCGCTGTTGGTGATATTATCATGTATGACGGCGCTCGCCGTGAGGTCGAGAAGATCAGCGATAAGAGTATTTCGCTGAAAGACCTTGACGCTCCCGATTATGGCGGTATTCTGCTCGGCACTTCTGATGTACTTGCCTACGACGGCTGGCAGCAAGATATGGAGGAAAAGGGCTTTGAGATCATCAGCAAAGGCGGACAGCAGGCTGAAAAGGCTGAACCCGAAGATAAAGGTCCGGTATCGCTCCGCAAGGCAGGCGATTTTTACGAGATGCACGGCAAAAATGCTGAGATCGGTGTGGAAGTCCTCGGACTGCAAATGCACTCAAAAAACGGGCAGCCTATGGTCGGATTTCCGGCTGAGGATAAAGACGAATACTCCAAAAAGCTCAGTGATGCAGGATATTCCGTCCTGATCGAACAGGCTTTTGAGCTGAATCCTCCGAAGCGTGAGCCTGAAAAGCTCCAGACTTTACAGCAGGTCGTTGATAAGTTCTTCGGCACTGACTGCGAATCTGCGGAGACAGAGCGCGGCACATGGAAACTTGCTATCGCTGACGGCGATAAAGTCGGTGAGCTGTTTTATGACGGTGATCCCGTCTGCGGTATCTATAACCGTAGCGATAAAATGGAGATCGAGCCGTACCGTGAGCTGACTACATTTCCGGCGCTCCTGCGTACTGCGATGCTTGAACATAATCCCGACAAACCTGTGGAGATCATGGACTTTCAGCGTACTTTTGAGACTCCGCTTGATAAGGCAAAGTTCTTAATTAACGACTTCTGCGAAGCAGAGTACCGTGAGAGTGCTGATTTTGATGATCTGCACAATGTCGGTCTGGTGTTTACCACTCTGACCGACGATGAGCTGCCTATTCAGGTGACGGCTGACCTTGTGGACTTCAAGATCACCTACGAGTTTGACGGCGAAGTTTACAATACGGAGCAGTATGACAGCATTGAGGATATGATCGAGAACGGTCTGACTGGACTTGATTTCTCTGACCTCATTTCCGTTCCCGATGAAGTGATCGAGCGTCATACCGGAAAGAACGAACAGACGGTTGACCTTATGAGCGATGCCGCCGATGTTGCAGAAGTTTCTTTTCCTGCTGATGATGTTTCTGCGGTCACTCTGAAATACAAGGGCGATGCCGAAAGCCTTAACGAGATCAAGGATAAGGCACTTTCCCTCGGTGCGACTGTTATCATTGACAATGCCGAGGGCATTATCTCTATCGACACCTATGAAAATCATAAGGCAGAGATCGACGGCGCAGCCTATGAGCTTGGTCTTATGGCGGTCGATGATGCTCCTGCGGTGGAGACACCTATTGCGGAGACTGAGGATATTGATCGTCCTCTCTTTACAGATGCAGCAGTCATTGATGAAATTCAGAAGAACGAAAACTCCGATGTTCCGTTTTGGGAAATGCCCGAAGCTCAGGGCGAACAGCTCTCCTTGTTCGGTGATCCTGAACCGCTTACATTTTCTAAGCCTGCAAAGGAAAAGCCGAAGACCGAATTTGCGAAAGGTCCGGTGGTGGACGGCGTTCAGGTCTATGAAGCCTTAGCCGCTGAAATCGACCGCGGTACGGGCTTTGTTCACGGCAAGCTCCGTGTGCAGGACTTCTATGAGGAACAGCACCCGACTATCCAGCAGCTTGCCGATTTCTTGAAAAAGGAGTATGGAACAGGCGGTCACAGCGGTGAAGGCAATATCTCCCTTGTGGACTACAATTCTCAGGGTATTACTTTCAGCTTTGAGAACGGCGAAAAGTTCCGTCATTCATGGTACAATGTCGCAACAATGACAGAATCACGGCTCAGGGATGATACTTATCTCTCGGCTGAACAAAAAGAAGAAAGGGCTGCACTCAAAGCAGAACAGGCTGAACCCCATAAGGTCGAAGTCGGTGACCGATTTCGTCACAAGATTAGTGGCGAGGTTTCTGAGGTTATTTCGCTGACAGGTGCGTTACCGTTCTATACGGACGATTGCACTATCACAAGAGAAAGCGGCGGTTTTGCTGTGACGGAGAATATCTCCTATGATAAGCTCCTGAACAGCGGTATGTATGAGTATATCGGCAGGGCTGAACCTAAAAAGGAGCAGTCTGCACCCGTGAAGCCTGAGCCTGAAAAGACTGAGGTAACACCCGATAAGCCTGAAATTCCTACGGTCAAGAACCTGTCTCAGTTCAAAAAGGCTATCCAGCCGGGTATGATGTTTGAGATCACTGACCACCTCCGTCCTGAGTGTATCGGAGAGCGCAGAGTGGTCACAGGCGTTACTACGGTTGATTTTACTTCCCGAAAGCTCGATGAAAACGGAGAACCTACGGGCAAAGACCTCCACATGGAGTTTGACCGTGCGAAGAACTGGACGTTTAACGGCGGTGAGCTGACTTCTCGGCTTGACAACGGCGATATGCTCATGAGCTTTCATTTCGTTGACAGCTTGGAGCGTGAGCAGACAGTTCAGGCTGAGAAAGAGCCGGAAATTGTACCCAAAACGACTGCACCCGTGCTGTCTGTTGGTGATCATCTTGAATACAAGGGCAAGGAGTATAAGGTCGAAAGTCTTGATATGGGCGGATTCATTACGCTTGCAGACACGGCACTTGAAGATGCTCCGAGACTTACGTCCCGTGTGACCTTCCTCGCTGATGAGTTTATACGCAGCGGTGAATACAAGATTATTCCGCCTGCGGTCGATGCTCCTGTGCAGGAAGTAACTGCACCCGATAAGGGCGAAAACTTCACGATCACCGATGATAACCTCGGTGACGGCGGTGCTAAGACAAAGTTCCGTGCCAATGTTGATGCTATCAAAACGCTGAAAACACTTGAACGTGAGAAGCGTCCTGCGACTGCTGAGGAAAAGGAAACCCTGTCGAAATATGTCGGCTGGGGTGCTTTGGCTAAGGCTTTTGATAAGGACGATCCGAAGTGGGCCGCAGAATATAAGGAGCTTTCTGAGCTGCTTACTCCGCAGGAGTACGCTCAGGCTCGTTCAACGGTCAATGATGCGTTTTATACCAGCCCGACCGTTATTGACGGAATCTACGAAGCTCTTGGTAAATTCGGCTTTGACGGCGGTAATGTCTTAGAGCCTGCAATGGGTATCGGAAACTTTTTCGGTCGTATGCCCGAAGATATGCAGACACACTCTCAGCTCTACGGCGTGGAGATCGACTCGCTGTCCGGCAGAATTGCTCAGGCTCTCTATCCTGATGCGGATATTGCAATTCAGGGTTTTGAGCAGAACCGTTTTCAGAATGGCAGCTTTGATGTGGCTGTCGGCAATGTGCCGTTCGGTGAGCTTGGTTTCCGTGATACCGTTCACGATACCACGAAACTGCACGATTTCTTCTTTGCGGAAGCTCTCGACAAGCTGAAAAACGGTGGTATCATGGCATTCGTGACCTCGGCAGGCACACTTGACAAGCGTGATGAAAGCACTCGCCAGATGTTGGCTGACAAGGCTGACTTCATCGGCGCGATCAGACTTCCGGGCGGTAAGAACGGAGCTTTCAAGGACAATGCAGGCACGGAAGTCACCACGGATATTATCTTCCTGAAAAAGCATCAGGGCAAGTCGCTTGCCGAAATGTCCGATATTCCTGATTGGGTACATATCGGGCAGACTGAAGACGGACTGCCGATCAACAAATACTTTGAACAGCACCCTGATATGGTGCTTGGCACGGTGGTCGAGGGCAACAAGCTCTACGGCAGCGGAACTATGGTTGTCGCAGAGGACGGCTTCGACCTGAAAACAGCACTCCATGAAGCTGTTGGCAAGCTCTCTGCGGAGATCAGTCATGAGCGCGGCAGAGATGTTTACGCTAAGACTGCCGACGGTGTTCAGGTGCAGATTCCCTCTAAACTGCGTAATTACAGCTTTTTCCTTTCTGACGATCAGGTGTTCTTCAAAAAGAATAACGCTGCCTGTGAGTTCCGTTTCGATAAGGGTACTGCACAGCACAAGCGTTTTACTGCTTTTATTGAATTGCGTGATCTGACGAGAGAGCTTATTGAAGCGATGGAGCTTGACAAGCCTGACAGCGTTATCAAGGATTTGCAGGCAAAGCTGAATACAGCTTATGACGATTTTTACAAGAAGTTCGGGCTTATCCACTCGCAGACCAACAAGCGTTACTTTGCGGAAGATGTTTCGTATAACCTTGTGGCAGGACTGGAAAAGAGCTATGATAAGACTAAGCTCCTTGAAAAGTCCGATATTTTCACAAAGCGGACTATCGTACCGCCGAAGGCTGTGGAACACGTTGATACCGCACTTGAAGCTCTCACGCTTTCAATTGCGGAGAAAGCAAGAGTGGACTTTGAGTACATGGGAAAGCTCACGGGTATGACCGAGGACGAGCTGAAGCACGACCTTACGGGCGAGATTTTCAAGATTCCCCATACGGAGAACGAGTATCAGACTGCAAGTGAATACTTGTCAGGCGATATTCGCAAAAAGCTCCGTGAAGCTGAGGAGATCGCTGAGTACGATCCCGATTTCAATATAAACGTGTCTGCGTTGAAACAGGCTATGCCTGAACCGCTGAAAGCCGGAGATATTGACATTAAGCTCGGTGCCGCTTGGCTTGATCCGAAGTATTACGAGCAGTTCATGTATGAGCTGTTGCAGACTCCGGCGTATCAGCGGAGTGACAGTCCGTCTGCAAGGTGGAACAAGTCTGCTATCGTAGGGGTAGAATACTCCGTCCACGCTAACTCTTTCCATGTAAGCAACAAATCTTCCGACAGGTCGGTGCTTGCGACTCAGAAGTACGGCTCTCATAAGATGAACGCCTACGATATTTTTGAGCATTTGCTGAATCTGCAAGAGCCGAAGGTCTACAAGACTATTGAGGTTCCGGACGGATTGGGCGATACAAAGGAAAAGCGTGTGGTAGATATTGATGCTACCCGTGTGGTACAGCGTAAAGCTGACGATATTCGCAAGGCTTTCAAGGAGTGGATCTTCAAAGATCCCGTCCGCCGTGAAGCTATTGTGGAGCGTTACAATGAGCTGTTCAACAGTATCCGTCCCCGTGAGTTTGACGGTTCGGCACTTTCTTTCCCGATGATGACAGCGGACATTCACCTGCACGATCATCAGAAAAACGCTATCGCACACGCTATGTTTGGCGGTAACACATTATTCGCTCACTGCGTCGGCGCGGGCAAAACCTATGAAATGATTGCAACAGCAATGGAAAGCAAGCGGTTAGGTCTTTGTACCAAGAGCCTATTTGCTGTGCCGAATCACCTGACAGAGCAGATCGGTGACGATTTTCAGAAGCTCTACCCAGGTGCTAACATTCTTGTTGCAACCAAAAAGGACTTCAAGAAGGAAAATCGCCAGCAGCTCTTTGCAAAAATCGCTACTGGCAACTATGATGCAGTTATCATCGGTCATTCTCAGCTCGGCAAAATTCCTGTTTCTAAGGAGAGACAGGTAACGACCATTCAGAGCCAAATCGACGATATTCTGCGTGGTATCGAGGAGCTTAAAAAGAGCGAAGGCTCTAAGTTCCAGATTAAGGCTATGGAGCGTACTCGTAAGAGCCTGCAAAAGCAGCTTGACAAGCTACAAAAAGCAAGTCAGGACGATACTCTGACCTTTGAACAGCTCGGTATCGACCGTCTGTTCGTCGATGAAGCCCACGAGTTCAAGAACCTCTTTGTCGCCACAAAATTGCAGAATGTAGCCGGAATTTCCAACTCGGCTTCTCAGAAAGCACTTGATCTTTTCCTCAAATGCAGATACCTCGATGAAAAAACAGGCGGCAAGGGCGTTATCTTTGCAACTGGCACACCTCTGAGCAATTCCATTACCGAGCTGCACACCATGATGCGTTACCTTGAATATGACTTCCTGAGCGATCACGGCTTACAGCACTTCGACAACTGGGTTGCGGTGTTCGGTGAACAGAAAACAGATTGGGAGTTAAAGCCAGCGGGTAACGGTTTCAAAGAGCGCACACGCATTGCAAACTACACCGGCTTGCCTGAGCTTATGTCCATGTTCAAACAGGTCGCTGACATTCGTACCGCTGATACGCTGAAACTTGATGTGCCTGACTGTGATTATCAGGTGGTTCAGGTTGATGCTACTCCTTTCCAGCAGGAGCTTGTTCAGGAGCTTGCCGACAGAGCCGATGCTATCAATGCCGGCAATGTTGATCCGTCGATTGACAATATGTTGAAGATCACAAGCGACGGAAGAAAGCTCGGTCTTGATCCTCGTCTGATTGATCCGTCCTTTGAGGATAATCCCGATACCAAACTTAACCGCTGTGTTGAGAATGTTGCCCGTATCCACGCTGAAACGGCTGAGGACAGGCTCACGCAGATCATTTTCTGTGACTTGGGCGTTCCGCATAAGGCTCAGGAAGCGGCGGTCGAGGGTGAAGATGCTGATGATGCTAAGGATAAGAAGTCTATCGCTGAGGTTGAGTCGCTTGAAGAAGAATGCGACTTCTGTGTATATGACGATATTCGTGACAAGCTGATCGCTAAGGGTATCACTGCGGAGGAAATCGCATATATCCATGATGCGAAAACCGAACAGCAGAAGGCTGACCTCTTTGATAAAGTCCGCAGCGGAGAAATCAGTGTACTGCTCGGTTCAACCGCCAAGATGGGTACAGGCACTAACGTACAGAAAAGGCTTATTGCCGTCCATGACCTCGATATTCCGTGGAGACCGGCTGACCTTGAGCAGCGCGCCGGAAGAATTATCCGTCAGGGCAATGAGAACAAGAATGTTCAGATCTTCCGCTATGTCACAAAAGGCACGTTCGATGCGTACAGCTACCAGACTTTGGAGAACAAGCAGAGGTTTATCAGTCAGATCATGACGAGCAAGACTCCGGCAAGAAAGTGTGAAGATGTGGACCAGCAGGCACTTACTTACTCGGAAATCAAGGCGCTCTGTACTGGCGATGAGCGTATCAAGGAAAAGCTGATGCTTGAAAACGATGTGAAGGAGCTGAGGGTACTCGCTGCGGAGCATAGAAACACGGTATTTGAAATGGAGGATAGAATCGCTAAGTTCCCCGAACTGGAACAGAGACTTACTGCTATCCTCGATGACCTACATACTGACCGTGAAGCACTCCGCAAGCTCCCGATTGATCCTGAGCGTAAACTGCCCGTATTCAAGATCATCATTGGTGAGACTGAGTACACCGACCGAAAAGAAGCGGCTAAGGCTTTGGAAGATGCGGTACTGGCTATCAAGTATGCCGATACACCTGTGAAAGTCGGCTCATTCCAGGGCTTTGACCTGAGTGTGACGGTAAACAGCAACATGATGGGCGGCGGTATGTCCGCTTGCCTGAAAGGTGCCGCATCACATACCACGAAGCTGATTGAGAGCTTTGCCCACAACCTGAACCGTCTTGAAGCTGCCCTCTACAATATTGACGGCAAAATCGAGCGTACTCAGGAGAACCTTGCCAAGCTACGGCTTGACCACGCAGAAGCTCAGAAGATCGTAGCAGAGCCGTTTCCTCAGCAGGATGAGCTTGACAGCAAGGAGGAAAGGCTGAAAGTCCTTACCGATGAGCTGAATCAGGTTGCTATCGAAGCAAAGAAGAATGCTCCGAAACGTGAAAAGACTTGCTATTTTGAGCGAGCGAAGATGAAGCGTGATGCCGCAAGACTTGCAAAAAAGCCGAAAGCTCCGAAGGACAAGGCTAAGGGCAGAAGCAAAAAGCAAGGAATTGAATAACCTAAAAGTCAACCATAAATTTAATTTACGGTTGACTTTTCTTTATCATATACTCCAGGAAATTAAGTACCCATATCTTTTCGGGTAATCTTATATCCCAACTTGATAATCAGCTTGAGCGTTTCTATCGCAGTATTACGATCGTACTCTTTTTCAGATTCTGGTAGCTCATCATACGGTACAAGGCAAGGCGTGGTTTTCTCTTCGGTATTTTTAATCTCTCCATAAGTCCAGCCCTCTTTAATACGTCCAGCCGCCCACTGCCCCCATACCCGATTTGATAGACAAAAAAGAATGTGATAAAATAGAAAGAAAACGGAGGGTTTGGAATGAAAGAACGAAAACATGAAGCGCCGCCACGCTATGATGCGGCATTCAAGGAAGGTGCCATCCGGCTGGTGACCGAGGAAGGTCGCCCCATGCGGGAGGTGGCGGAAGAACTGGGCGTCTGTACGGATACCATCCGGAACTGGCTTAAGGCGTCCGGCATCCAGCCAAAGGAAACCGAGCGGCAGAACCGCCTGGAACGCCGTCAGCGGGATCTGGAGGCGGAAAACAGAGCACTGCGCAAGCAGCTGGCGCAGAAAGACGAGGTCATCGAGATCCTAAAAAAATCCGTCGGCATACTTTCCAGACCATAGAGGACAAATACAGATTCATCCAGTCTGCATCTGCGGGAGTCTCTGTGGATCAGCTATGCCGACTTCTGGAAATCTCCCGCAGCGGCTACTACGCCTGGCTTCATCGGGGCATCAGCCCCAGAAAACAGCAGGATCAGCGACTGTCTCGTCAACTTATTACCCTGCATCAGCAACAGCCAGCCTCCGGGCTGGACACCCTGTTTCACATGATCCGGAGGAAAATGGTCTGCTCCAGAAAGCGGATCTACCGGCTGATGCGGCAGCTGCACATCCAGTCCGCACGCAAATTCGCATACAAGCGCACCACAAACTCCAGGCATTCCCACCCTGTTGCACCGAATCTTTTGAACCGGAATTTTCAGGTTTCTAAGCCAAATACTGTCTGGGTTGGTGATATTACATACATTCCAACCGGGCAAGGATGGCTGTATCTGGCGATCGTAAAAGACCTTTGCACCAAGAAAGTGGTGGGCTATGCATTTTCCAACCGCATCGATACGGCGCTGACCCTGGCGGCACTCCGCATGGCTGTAAAACGGGAGCATCCGGCGCCAGGGCTGATGTTTCATTCGGATCGGGGCGTGCAGTATGCGGCAGCGGCGTACCGGGAAAAGCTCGAAAAACTGGGCTTTGTGCAGAGTATGTCCCGGAAGGGCGAGCCCCACGACAATGCGGTGGCGGAAAATTTCTTCAGCTGCCTCAAGTGTGAATTGGTATATCTGACCAGCTACGCAACCCGTCGGCAGGCGCAAAATTCAATTTTTCGATACATTGAGGGCTTTTACAATCCAGTGCGTCCTCATTCTTCCATTGACTGGTTATCCCCGATGGAGTATGCCCGACAGTTGAATCGGCAAAATGTCGCATGAGCATACCGGAGCAATCCGGTGATTCATTCGACTTTTGTGTGCTTTTTCGTGTCTATTTTACCGGGAAGGGGGCACCCACACATCGTGGACATTTGTTGCAATCTGCTCTGTAAGAGCTAATAAGTCCTCCGAGAGTGTGATATCATCTGTGTTTATAGGATTGGGTGTGTACATTTTATTTCCTCCATTTCATATTCACACCCTCTTGCTTAATACAAGAGGGTGTGGTGCTTGATTTTGGTGTTTCGTGGGTGTTCGACAATTAAGTGTGTGATTTTTTCTTTTTGAACAGCCATATGCTGACTCCTACGAGTGCAGCGATAATGAAGCCCAATAGGATTCTAAACCACAGACAATAGAGAAGTCCTACTTGAATGAAAGATACTTCCTGTACTGTATAAAGATTTCCCGCTTCATCAACTAAAACAAAACTCAGATTATGTCTTCCCTTATCTAATGTGTATGATAATGATTTATCCGCATCAGAATAAGTGAAATCGGTCATGAGTACTCCATTGTCATAAACTTTACACTCGTCAGGATTAAGAGATTCACTGATATCGGTAATGGTATATGTCTTAGAATTCTTGATAAATGCCGCTCCTTTTTTCAGATCACTCGGTAATTTACATGATGGAGCAAGTGCATCTATCCTTATCCATGCAAGAGATATGTTTGAAGTTTCTCCATTATACGTGTTCTCAGCTCTTAAATATATGTCCTTATTCGTTCCTTCAGGATAATTATCTATGAAGAACTGACCTGGTAATGTGTAATTATAAACACCTACCGCATACATATCTTCGCTGTTATCTGCTGTTAAACCGGTATCATCTGTTTTGCCATTTTGGTCTCGTAATACGATATTGGTTTTGGAATCTGTAGGAGCGAACACTGTGATTTTTAAATCCTTAAAATCGTCAGGACGTTTGCTTATCGGTGTTTTCTCGTCTTTCTGTAACGAGTACCAACCTGTAGAATCCTTGATGTTATCGGCTTTTTTGCTTTCTGTGATATAAGCGAGTACGTCGGAGTTCATCATTAAGACTGATGTGTTTCGACACAGTACACTCTTATTTCCCGCTTTATCAACAGCAGTTAAATCAAAAGAATAAATACCATCTTTCTTGAATTCAGGGAGTGTGAATATCGCTTCTTTTGTCTTAGCGTTCTCATTACCTACCTCAACAATCTGCTTAATTGCGTCATCCTCATACATTGAAGGAGTAATTGTACCGATTTCTTTTCCGTTTGTGTATTCTGGTGTGTAAACAGTTAGTACATATTCTATACGTTCAAGATTTTTATCACTCATTGCTACAGAAGGAATAAACCCCTCTTCAATACCAGTGCTATCGGTAAAAATTTCCAAATTTGTATAGGACTTATCAGCATTACTTACAGAATTTCCATTTCTCTGCGATATGACTGGATTTGTGAAGTCAATCTCAAATATTACAGATTCTTGTGATGGAGCTGAATTGGATGCCATATCAAATGGAGTAACACTTACGACATAAATACCATCATATGTATCATATTTACCGTTTTCTTTCTTGTTTGAGAACGGTATGGTAAATGTGTGTTTATCTTTATCCTTCTCATCTGTACTCCAATCACCTCTTGAAATAATTTCCATTCCGGTCTCATCATGTGCTTCTCCGGGATCTTTTCTCTTTATTTCAATGTGTGCCAGTGAAGGATCAAAATTATGTTCAGTGATTGTTATTACAATGTTTTTGTCAATTTGACTAACACCAAAATAGTGCTCCTTATTTGATGTTTTAAACTCATTGAAATTAGTCTTAAGAACCGGAGGTGTCTGGTCTACAACGAAGGAAGTGGTCGAACCATTTTGACTGTGATTTCCAGCCATATCGATATAGGAAATATTATAGCTATAAACTCCGTCTTTCGAGATTGTATATTTTCCTATATGTACATTGGCGTTATTTTGATCATTCTCCCACGATGTAACTTCAACTTCATCACCATTCAACGTAAAATGTACATCTTTGGATCTGAAATTTCTTTCATCTATAGTAATCGTAACAACTTGATCTCCGTTGTAATAAGCTGCATTTGAAGTTAGAGCTGATGAAATAGCGGGAGCAGTCTTATCTACATTATAGCTCTTTGTAGTTGCAGCTTCGGCTTTGTTATTTGCATTATCTGTCAAATTAACAGAAACAAGATTGTCATTTGTATCACTGGTTACAGTCACCATGAATTGTAAACTCGTTACAAGATTAGAGTCCCTTACTATAGATTCATTGATGATAATAGCCTCATCACCTGTGGTTTGAATATCCCCGTTCTCATTTACCGTTATAATGCCTTGTTTGTTATCATTTGCAATAGACCATTCTATTTCAGAGATGCCTGAAAAAGAATCCTCAACGGTAATAATAAGCGGAACATCTTTATTGTAGAATACAATATTCGTGTCATTTTCCTGGTACACATTTGATGGAGATACTGTGCTTGATTCTTCAATTCTAATAGACGAAACATTCGTGTGAAGTACCGCATCCTCAACTATAGTGCCGTTTGCATATTTCAATCCTGATGTATGTCTATAATTATCGTTTGAGTAATTAGAGGAAGCCACATTATCAACGACAATCGCCCATATTTGTCCCTTGAAGCCTTTCTCAATCTTAAACTCGGCGTATCCCTCCTGAGAATTCCAGTTTTCTGTACCACTAGCATATACAGTTGCTGAAATAGGGTTTTCTTGACCGGATTCACGGCGATATAATGTGACATAATTTATGCCTGACGAAACATCCTCATCTTTTACATAGACACGCACAATTGTATCTTCCTTAAAGAAGTAGCCATAAGTCGAATATTCAATATCGCTGCCGTTTTCACCTTTAGATTCGAATCGAAATTCAGTTATCATCGGATCTTTAGTATCGATATGAACAATCTTTTCACGTTTGTTTTTCAAGGATAACTCAGTATCTTCAGAAGCGCTATTACCAGCGTTATCTTGAGAATCGGCAATTAAGAGATAATGCCCCTCGGAGTCTATGCTATAGTTATATCGCGCTTCATCAGTATATTTGGTTTTGGTGTCAGGAGAAGCAAACTTAATTGTTTGACCATCAACAACTACTCCATTTTCAGAATGTGAGTACTGATCATAAACAGCATTATTATTGGAATCCCTCACATTCAAGGAAACATTATTCAAACCTGAGTCTTTGTCGGAGGCAACTACTTCATAATTGAACGCAGAAGGATACCATATTTCGCCATTAACAATGTACTGGTTATTCTCTGGTAGTATGATTTCAGCTCTCGGCTTTACATTTTCCAGCTGCAACAATGTCGAACTAGATTCATTAGTTGAAACCACACCATCTATTATTGTAAGATAATAATTGGATTTATTTCCGAGTGCGTCTTCAATTATAAAATAAGCAGTACCAGAAGCATTTATAGGGAGATTATCAAACACGAATTCTCTCGTCTGTCCATTAGGAGAAGATGAACTCACTTTATACTCTTCTTCGCCCCACTTAAGCTTAACTTTTTCATCGGTTTCATCAGAAAAGCCACACCCAGATTCGTTATCTTCAACTTTAACAGAAAGGCTAACGGAATTATTGCCAAAAATTCCGAAAGTGAAGTACTTCAGAATAGAGGGTGTATAAGTATACCGATCTTCAATAACTGTAGGTGCATCTGTATCAACGTAAAACTCATATGTACCGTTGTTTTCATCGGTTATATTTCCAGCGAGATCTGTTGCTTGTACTTTTAATGTATAGCGTCCATTTGCCTGATATTTGTCACTATTAATTTCAATAATATGTTCCTTACGATCTACGGGAACATTATACGAAATATCTACCGACTTTGTAGTTATTACAGTCTCACCATCAACTATCTCCTCACTATCAACTTCAATCGTTTCAGTGGTTAAAGCTCCAGAAGATAAATCATCAGGAGGGAACGCCTCAACTATCTTTCCGTCAGGACCGATTACGGTGCAAGTATAATTCTTCAGTCCTTTATCATCTTTTATGGTAATTTCAATCTCTTCCGAAAAAGATGATCCACCATAATATTTTTTACCATTCTCATCAACATATTGTGGTGTGGCAGAGAAAGACACAGTAGAATCATAATGGTCTTTAGGATCGTAGAATATATCACAATGATTATTTTTCGAATCGAGAAGATACGACTCTTCACTTTTCGTATTATTGTGGCTCTTTATCAAAAAGCTGATAGTGTTAACTCCTTGCTTATTAAGGCCATTTAGTTTGCTAACTGGGATGTAACAGTTTTTATATCTATAGTTGGACTTATCAGAGTATACGATTATTCCATTTCTTTCAGCATCTTGCTGGTTTCTAACGCTCAAGCTATGTTGCTTTCCATTAACATTAACAATAATACTATTAAGTGATGCATCATCAACTTCAAGTTTGATATAGTCGTTATCACTTGCATATATTGCATTGGAGTAAGGATTCGTCTTTGAGTTTTCATCTCCAAATATAAGTGAAGGTTTGGCTGTTGCCTTTTCAAGATCTTCTGTTTTATCATAATAGACAACAGAAGCTTTTTTTATAACTGGCTTTGAACTCTTGATGGCATTAATTACAAAGGTTTGTTCGTTTTTCGCTCTATCCCTAACAATAAATGTAATTGTATTATTAGCTAGACGGTCATCATTATTTATGTTAGTAGTAAATACGTACCCACCATTTGATTCATTGAACTCTACATACTGTTCTCCCTCTCCGCCAATATTATATGTAACCGATTCAATTCCAGAGCCGCTCTCATAAAACGGTGCATCAGTCGTAAAGCTACGCTGCGACCACCAGAAATTTCCGGGTTGTGGCCAAAACGGATCAGACATATTGACAGCGAACTCTGTAGGTTTTGTTTTATCGAAATTATAATGAAAAGTCTCCTCTGCCACTTCATGATCAGTGTCATTGTCATAGGCAGCCCAAAAATGAACATAATGATGATTTTCCGGAATAACATCGGCTAACGCCTCAGAGTCCCATTCAGGATTCCACACACTTGCTGATCCATACGCACCCCAGTCATGCTCATCTGTACTTGATGTTTTGTAATAGATTGATACATCCTCTGTCGGAATTGATGTTACAAGCCAGTTTAAACTATTATTCCACTTGTTTTGATCCGTATCAATTCCTGATACACTCAGATACGGCTTAGAAGTATCCTTTATAGCAATAGATGTGTGCTGAATATTGCCCGCCTCATCAATTACATAAAAAACCACTTCGTGATCTATCATTGATGACTCGCCATGAAGAATGAATCCGTACTCGCCGTTATTATCATTAAGTGAAATTCTATTGCCTACAGCTTCGATTTCGGACTTTTCTGTCACCTCGCTGTTATCAAGTACATAGTATATTTCAAGATTAGAAGACAGGTTATCATTTATTGAGGATGAATTTTTTATATCAAAATTCTTGTCATCGATTCTGATTTTTTCTACACTGAAAGCGTCAGGGATTGTTGTATCATACATATAAGGTAAAGCCTGACAATCAACGACTTCATCCTGATCATCTTGTTTTCTAACAGCCCAGAACTTAATATATCCCTCGCCGTCTTCAAACGTCGTACCATCATTCCAAAGTTTGGCATCAGAATCAGAATAAGTTCCCCACATATGATTAGCAAGAGGAGTTTCACTTGTCTTGTAATATAACGTTGCATCCATACTAACATCTACAGTCCACTCATCAAAATTATTTGTCCAGTTATTGGGAATGACAACATTTAACTCCAAGTCATTTTCTTCAGTGGTGGGCTCAGATACATCCGCGATTTGCTGCTCAACACTATCTTTGAGATCTACAGTATCTTCAGCAATAGCCACAAAACTTGGGGCATTATAACTGAAAGCAAGTGCAAGTGCTGAGATAAAAGCAAACATTCTTCTTGCGTTTTTCATTGATGTACTCCTTTCTTAACTGCAAATGCGTAATTATTTCCATTTAAGACTGAATGAATATAAACAGAGAATACCAGTAGTGATAGCGTTATGCTCAATACCAATATCTCACTAGAAAACGAAGTCTTTACAATAATAAAAGCAATTGCCGAAATGATCATAAGAATATCGATATATTTGCTTTTCTTATTTTTAAAGAAACAAAGGATTCCTGGAAGGACGTATTTTCTATAATTATGCTTCTGACGGATCTTACCTAGATAATGCGTTAGTATTAAACCTACAATTAGTCCTATCCAGAATATGAAACCGACCATATATGCTATTGCTTTTTGCAGTTTTGTTCCTTCAAAATTAGAAAAAGGAATCAGAATAAATGATAAAGCCGATATGAGAAATGATATCACACTATACAGCAAAATACCGCAGTATCTGTTTTTACTCATGTTTATCATCATCGCTTTCTTCGTGAGAGTTATCGCTTTTCGTTGGCTTTAATAGATTATGCAAAGCTTTATATGAAGTTCCATTAATATATTCTTTTTTGAACAAGCTGTTTCCCTTCCTTCGATAAGGAAAGTACGCAAATGCTCCTAAAACAAATGCGATCAATGCAACGAACAGCGAAAGCATCATGAAAAGGTGCCAAGATTTGTAGTTAATTCCAAGCGTGCTATGAAGGCCCGTTATGACTGCAAATATAATAAAAACACCCAGCATGCAAGTGCAAGCAGCAAATCCGGTGAAAATGCCGTAAACAATGTTACCTATAACAGGTTTTTTCTCGAATCTTCTGTCAAAAGTCATCTTGATTCGTTTTATGAATTCCACATTTGCCACCTCACATTTTTTCAAGACTATTAAGCGTTTCAATAACCTCTGAACGTTTCACGCTTTTTTTCTCAGCTATCTGATTTATGACATAGTCGCCTTTGTTGTTTAAGGTAACGGCTAGCATCTTGATAATGGTACGGTACTCTTTTAAGTTAGCATTTTGTACAATCAAATCATACGCATCTACATAATCATAATCATTTTCTCGATCAACGCAGTAAAGAGCTATTGCCAGCTTGTAACCAATATCGTCTGTAGAAAGGCCTAGCGAATTGACACTCGCCGCAATTGAAGGCAACTCAACTGGATTAGCATGCTCAATAATCTTATCAGCATATTGGATCTTATCATTGTTATCATCAAGCTGATTAAGTAATGTAATCATAAGTGTCGCCTCTGAGGAATTAATCACATTATCATTACATAAGAACACGAACGTTTCATCACAAACTTCAAGTTCCTGTGCTCCAGTTGCCAATTCCATTCGTTCAAGTGCGATTTCAGACAGCTCCCCCTGCTTTGTGGTTTGATATGCAGAATCTCCTTGTTCTATGTGATTATTTATCTCACTGACCAGGTTATTCCAGTTGCTTTTTGCGATTCGAGCACCAATTGCTCGATAAACACCCGATATCAGTAGCAACGAAAGGAAACAACCAATGCAAATTCCAAATGTTATAGAGGAATTTTTTACTTGTTTGTTTTCCCCCTTTTTAACAGTTGGAATAGAGTCTCTTGCATCTTCCAAATCACGAATTATCTCGTCATATCCATGATAGAATGCTGGATCATTCATATACCCATCTAAGCGTTTGCGAGTGCATTTCTTTATAATATTCTGTAAGGCAAGATTATATCTTCCACCTAATGGTCCAGTACATTCAAGAGATAAATCTCGCTCATAATAAGAATCGTGATTCAGCAAATGCGATTCATAAAAGCGTGATTTACGGTTTAAAGTTGAGAATTCTTCGCTGTTAGTTACTAATTCAACAATATTTAGGCATTCCCAGAAGGTTGCCCCAAATGAAAAAATATCGCTTTCAATTGACATTCTTCCAATTTCAAAGCCATTTGTTTTGTCTTCACTTTTATCATTGAGTAGAGTTAATGGGAAACTGTCATCTATTGCAGCCCTAAAAGCTTCCGGGGCTGCATAACCAATCGTTCCATGACAAAATGGATGGTTGATGTCTTCTTTGACTCTGACACCATTATCATTTATGTACTTAAATGGTGCGAGCTTATGATATATATATCGATCACGCTCATCTAAAAATTCTGATCGTCCAAAATCAATTAAAACTAATTCTTCGCTTTGGCTTGTGACCATGATGTTTTCGGGTTTTATATCAAGATGCAGCACTTTCTTTTTGGATGTCATGCTTATAAATTGTAATATACCACACAGACTCAGCATATAATGCAACATTTTATCTTGATATCTGAAAAAAGTTTTTTCATCTTTGTATTTTTTTAGAACTTCTTCCTTTTCAAAGTCCTTAAACTCATGGTATTTAATCCAACGATTATCTTTAAACTTCTCAAGTCCCCAAAACTGCCTGATACAGTATTGTTCCAAAGACCAACCGTCGATATATTCTTCAACAACACAGAAGCAAGGTATCATTGCACCATTTAATTCAATGCTTTTACTTCGGATGTGCTTTGATATTTCTGGCGTTTTCAAATCAAAACTTTCGCCAAGATCTTCTATAACATCATATATCCGAGCCACACTACGACACTCTTGAAGTTCTTCAAATATTCTAAGTTCATTATTCGTAAATCGCTCAAAGCGAGAACGAGAGTAGGGCTTAAACTTCAAAACACAAGAGAATGATAACTCTTCTTCATCTTGACCGTTTACAGAGATTTTTCTGCCTTTAAATACAAAGCTTTCAGTTCCCTGGGCAATAAAGCCATGTGGGAAATCCTTTTCATCTATCTCATAAATGAATTTACTGCCCTTTATCTGGGTACTCACCGAATCACATCTCTTTCTAATCCAAGTTCTCTGGTAAAGCTAAAATTCCAAAAATAGATTGATCTACCTCGGTATCGTTGCATTCAAAAAGAACGATCTCAGTCTTAATGTCATCGTTGGTTTCATCAAAAAGTTCAATATTTCCGAGATCGTCTGAACTATTAACCGTTTTGTTCATTAATTTCCACCTTCCTCAGAAGTTGGATTTTCATTGAACGCAGCTAAATCGGCATCAAGCTGCAAATATGCATCTCTTGCACTTTTTACAGCCCCTTCATTTATCGCATCGAGAACTTCTCCAACACTTCCGATTTTTTCAAGAATGTGTTCAACCTCTTTTCGATATTGATTAGCACCAGCACCTTGCCATTTTCCGAGTAATGCTTCGTTAATCCGTTTGAATTCCTTTATAATATTATCAAAGTCCGTTTTGGCTACCTGACTATCCTTTTCAAATTGTACAAGCTTTTCGATATCAGCACATCTGATATGATTACCATCAGCCATTACTATTACCTCCATTTGTCTTGCCTAATAAACTTCATCTTCATGAGCTTGTCAGCTTCTATATCATAAAAATAACCATCCCCAGTTTCACATCGAGCATATTCTTCCCTTAATCCTTTTACATCCATACTGCCGAATACTGTCTTTTGTCCTCGTTCAGCAGCAAATTCTGCGATACTATCGAGTAAGAAAATAGCATTTAATGAATTATTAAAAAAGTTATTGCTTTCTTGATCTGTAATTTTTTGCACATCAGTGAAAATAAAAATCAGATCTTTTTCTTCGGCGATGGCTGCGAGTTTTGGAAGAATGTTGTTTATAAACTGTTTCTCACCATTAGCGCTTAAATAAAGCATTTTACTCTGAAGAATAAATACCGTCGGTTTAATCGGATTTAGTTCTTCGTTGTAAGACGGCATAAGTCCTGCCATCTCCTCACCGTATATATAAGTTGCCACAGGAGATTTAAGTTGATTATTAGAAATTCCATTCCAAGTGAGATCCATGTAATAATCATTAATGAAATGGTAAAACTGCTGAAACGGTGATAAAGTCTTCTTGAAACCAGATGCAGTAGTCGGTTTATCTATAATGTCCATAAAATCAGTTGGGGTTTTTTGATTCATTCCACTATCGTTATTTGGAGGGAGCGGTGAGTTTCTCTTTGTTTCATAAAACTTTATACAGTCCAAACCAAGTGATTCACATCTATTATAGAATTCTTCAAGCTGCTTTCTTCCGTCATCAAAAAATACAAACCTCGAAGATGATTTCTTTTTAAATAAATCCTCAAGAATGACTCTAAGCAAGTTTGTTTTTCCATATCCTTTTTTTCCATAAATGCCGAGTACCCTTGATTCTGAGAAATCGATTGTCACCGGACAAAAGTCAATGTAATCCAAACCAACAGAAACAGGACAAGGAATCCAAGGAATATTTTTTTTCGTTGTTATAGGTTCTTGTTTTAAACGTTGATACTCGTCACGAGTCAAATCGCCATTGAATGTCAGATGCTTCTTTACACACCTGTCAAACTTGCCATTTTCTTCTCTACCACTTTCTTCGTTGTAGTGATACTTACTCTTTAAGCAGAACAAAAAACTACTATCAGGCTCCATCTGATCAGAAATATAGCATTGAACCTCATATGGTGCATTCATTCTAAATGTACCTTCAATATTATCAGGCTTTATGGTTACATTCGCAAAGCCGCGCCCAGGAATCGCTCCGATTTCTGATACTTTTGAATTGAATATCTCGATATATTTATCCGAGGGCATTTCAAATGCGATTTTCTGCCCAAAATTGTTGAGATATGATGATAACCCTTTAGTATCTGATGCAGTAAATACAATTGAAATGCCTTTTGACAAACCATCTCTGCACATTTTGGCGAATTTTTCTTGATATGCTGAATACCTCGGTTCATCTTGGAACGAATTAAGATTATCAATTATAAATGTCGTGTGAACAATCTTTTTTTCACCGAAATATGAAGAAAATCCGGTTCCCTCCAGAATCTCAGTATTCTTCTTGATTCTTTCTTCAAGTATCCTGAAAACACGCTTAACATATTCTTCATTGGAATTATCAAAGTATGCTGCAACGAGAGGCATAGTTTTATAGGATGCAAGAGCTCCACCAAAATCTAATATAAAAATTTCCTCATCATCAGGATTAGTGATAATATGTAGCGTTTGAATCAGTAATTTAAGGAAGTTTGTTTTTCCACTCATTGCTGCACCGAACAGAGCTATATTTTTGTCGAGTAAGTCAACTTTAAAAAGAGGTTGCTTCTGTACAATAGGAATATCGTACTGACCTAACGTACAAATCAAGTTTCTCTTGTCCATTGCTGTATCAACTCCATTCTGTTGCATTTATAAGCTTAGGTTGTTTTATCTTAGTTTTTAATGGGGGAAGGAATATTGTCTCTGGAATTTGTTTTCCTGTATTAACTGCAATAATAGTGTCCACAACAAACTTCAATTGAGTAGCATTAGGATCAACATTTTTTTGTTGTGCCTGCAATACAGTATTATCCTTATCTGAACGATAGAACTTTTCATTAAAAGTTCCGCTGTCAGGCACAAATGTGATATTCACAGGATCTTCAATGCTTGTATTTTGATTAGAACCTGTATAGGCAGATTGAAAGTACTCAAAGCGAGAGCCTGTTCCTACAAGTAAATAGGCTCGTCCGTTCAGCGGCATTTTCGGAGCAGCCGCCACAGGACTATCAATCATTTCCTTGGAAGCTTGCTTCGTGGCAACCTTTAGGCAGATTCTTGCTTTAGAGTTTACTCTTATATCGTCAGTGATAGCACCCTCGATATTCTGTGATACAAGAATGATATGAAATCCAAGCGTTCTGCCAACACGGGCAATCGTTGTTATTTCCGCAATAAAGTCAACGTCATTGCTTTCGCTTGAAAAACGCTTTAATTCAGTAAACTCGTCAACTACAAGTACAAGATGAGAAAGACTTTTGATTTTATCCAGTCCTTTATTAACAAATGTGTCCATCTGTTTAGCGTTAAGTTTACTCATTTTCTCAAGAATCTTCTTGACTGTTTCAGAATAATCAGCATCGTCTATGGCTATTTTTTGCTGTTTGAGCTGAATTGAAATTTCATAGAGTTCTTTCAAAGACTTCGTCCCATCAGCTTCGATCATTCCGGAAATTTCTACCATTATTCGTCTTGCGCGAATATATGCATCCGCTGTATCTATTCCAAATTCCTGAAGAAGTAGTTTTCTCTTTTTAATTTCAGCATTAAGCGTCTCAAGAAATCGTTTCAGCATATATGCGGATGATATTCCTTCACTTTCACCTGCCGTATCGGTAACTACGCCGACACAATGTGGCAAATCTCCTAAACGATCTGAAAAACCTCCACCTTTCATATCAACTAACATTAAGTTTAAATCCATGGGAGAAAACTTCATACACAATCCGATTAGATAGGTGATAATAGTTTCGGATTTTCCGGAACCAGTAGTACCTGCAACAAGCATATGAGGACCGTCTGCTTTCTCATATAAGTCAAGTGACATTGATCCATGTTCATTTGCACCAATCTTAACACGTAAATTTCTGGTGACGTCATATTCTTCTTCACTTGATTCCCAGCACTCAAGTATGCGTTTTGCAAAAGGTGAGGTAGATAATGGATTATCCACACCATTTTCAGGAATGATATCATCACTAGAAATGTCATGCAATTTAAATAAGGTAACCATGCTTGGCACCTGACCGTTCTCTGCAATACGTGTATAATAAATGGCTGCAAGTCTTCGGTATGCAAGCTCATATTGTTCTTTGTATTCTTTAGAAGAGAAAATATAGTCATTCCAGAAATTGGGATACTTATTTGTCTCCGTCATATTAGCTAAGATGTTCTCTCGTGTCATAACGCTATAGCGTGGTACAACGTAGCCATATCCCACTTTTTTAGCGTCTACATTCATGTAAATTACATCTCCACAATAACGAGGAAGCTTATCCTTATCATCGCGGCAAAAAATAAATGTTAAACCGAGTTTATTCTGGTAGTCTTCACCCTCTTTGGGAGCTTCGGGAAGATATTTTGAAAAACCAGTAGACTTGATATTATAATCTTCAAATACTACACACACTATCTGGGTGTTATGTTCAGATTCAACTTCGTTTTCTTCATCGGATTGTATGTCCTTGGCTCTTTGAGTCATTATGTTCAATAATTGACCATAAACAAGACCAGCGCTCTCTTTGTCGAAAACGAACTGAGATGTATTTTCTAGTAATTCGTTGCAGTGAGGAAGAAATTTATATATATCAATCCTTTGTTTTTGCTCCTCTATACTCAATCCCTCTTCAAAGAAAAATACAAATTGAATATCTTCCGGAGAATGATAATAAGCGAGTTCTAATACAATGTGCTTAATAGTATCATGTGCAAAGGAATTGTCAGGAGAAACTATACCCAAGGCACCGGCATTTCTTATATCAAGCATATATGGTGCCTTAATACCGCTCTTACCCCATGTTTTACCATCAATATATCGGAAATATTCTGTGGAAAACCTGTATGGCAAATCAGAAAGCAATACTTTTTCTTCTGAGATCAGCCCTTCCCTTTGAGACTTCTTGAGTTTTGCTTCCTCATCCTTCCGTGTATGTTTCTTTATAAATGCATACCACGGTAATTCACTTTCAGGTGTAAGAATATAGATCCCTGCGATTCTCTTATCAGTTGTTCTCTCGTCTTTGCTATTAGTGCATGTTTCGTACCGTAAATAATAATAAACATCAGAAAAAATCTCATCTTTTTTCTCATATTTAATATCGAATAGAGGTTTCACATGCTCGGATACGCCTAAAGTAATACGCATGAAATCGTTATCATTTTGTGATCTTGAAAAAATAGCAGAATCTAGTGTAGATAACTGTGTGAACAGTTTTAACATATCCGGATACAACGACTGAAGATAGGTGAGGTCAGCTTTTTGCCAAATACCTATCTTTTCATCGATCAGACGTTTAATATATTTTTCGTAGTTTTCTTTCCATTCGGTTTTCTTCTTAGTGTTCGTTGCTCCTTGTTTAAAATAGTTGTAGGTGGATGTAACCAAAGTCATTACACCGGTAGCAGCCGTCATCATCCACATCATACCACCCATACCACTCGAACTGGCGGATTTAGACATCACAGCTCTAACGCCTATCATTCCTCCTGTAGAAAGAACGGTAGGTATCAAAATGTCGGCTAACGTTCTTTCGTCTTTTTCAGGTATATCACCTGGAGGGAGAATTTCAATATCCGATGAATCGACCGCTTCAAGAGTACGACTGCTTATATTGTATTCAAGGGGATTATCATCGGAATCAAGAATATAGCTACTTGGAATTTTATCAAAGAGCAGTTGACTCTCCAATTTACGCTTCATAGTTATCAGTAAAACGCTTGAAGTAACAAAGCCTAATTCAATTAGTGTTACCTTATTAGACAACAATTCTTCTTCAAAATTGATAACCTTGAATTTGCCTTTTCGAGAATAATCGACAACAAACTGCTTACGGTGTTTTAGATAATCCTTAAAAAGAATAAAATGTTCTGGAAAATTATTATGAAGTCCATAATACAGGCCTTCAATAAAAGCTTTTAGTGTTATATCATCCTTAACAAGGAAAGCGAGACTATCAGTGATTCCAGAGAATTTTTCACCATATTTATTCGAATCATTAGGAAAATCAAATTGAACTGAAATCATGATTTCATTATTTTTCATTTGCTACGCTCCTTGCATAATAGTATTATTCTTTGAATAACATCTGTAACCGTTTCTTTAGTTATCGATTGAGTTGCAGGTATGTTTATCTCCGGCATATCGGTAACCTTTACCGAATCAACAGGCTGAATCTGGGGAAGATGTGCGATGGCACTATCAGACTTTTCAGGCATACCAGTGATCCTAACTGAACCTACAGACTGAATCTGTGGAAGTTTTACGATAGCATTATCCGGCTTTTCAGGCATACCAGTGACCTTAACTGACACCACAGGCTGAATTTGATGAAGTTTTGTGATAGAACTATCTGGCTTTTTCGGCATACCAGTAACCTTTGCTGAACTCTCAAGCTGAATCTGTGGAAGTTTTGCAATAGCATTATCCGGCTTTTCCGGTATACCAGTAACCTTTACCGAGCCAACAGGCTGGATCTGAGGAAGTTTTGCAATAGCACTACCTGGCTTTTTCGGTATACTGGAAATCTTCACCGAGCCAACAGGCTGAATCTGAGAAAGTTTTATGATAGCATCATCTGGCTTTTTCGGCATACCAGTAACCTTTGCTGAACTCACAAGCTGAATCTGTGGAAGTTTTGCGATAGCACTATCCGGCTTTTTCGGCATACCAGTAACCTTTGCTGAACTCACAAGCTGAATCTGTGGAAGTTTTGCAATAGCATTATCCGGCTTTTCCGGTATACCAGTAACCTTTACCGAGCCAGCAGGCTGGATCTGAGGAAGTTTTGCAATAGCACTACCTGACTTTTTAGGAATACCTGCAAGACGTATTTTCCCTATGGGCATGACTGTTGGCATTATCCTTACAGCACCGCCTCGCTGATCTGACATTCCTTTAATGTGGATCTTACTAGGCGGAGTAAAACTCGAATAAGAAACAACCACCTTACGCATCTTATCTAATAATCCCTGTGGAAAAGAAACTTTCTTTGGAGCGACAATATCACATTGTGGGACATCAATTTTGGGAATTGGGTTAATACCACTGAACTTTGGCTTTCTATACTGATAATCAGCACCCTCGATTCTCTCAAGCTGTCCGACAAAAGCCATCCTCTCTTTATATAGTAGTAATTCTTTGTTATATACTTCTTTCTCAGAATCACTTAGTAAAGCAAGTTCTGCATCGGTTAACTCTCTAAACATATATTGCCACCTCCTAATAAAAAGTACAGCCTCAGCCAAATAATAGCACCGAGGCTGTACGCAATCCAACCAACTATTTTTTATAGTGCGAAGGTACATTATACACTTATGTAGGTGGGTTAATTGCCACCATTGCCTCCACCATTTCCTCTGATGCTATTCGCAAGCTGAGCATCAACATCATCAAAATTCTGCGCATTCGCCTTGAGAAGTTCTGAAAGGCCCTTAACTGCACCAGGAATATCCTTAGTTACAAGACCTTCAATATTAGTCTCAAAAAATTCAACTAAAGCATCCTTAGCGTCGCCTTCCATTGCCTCGATAGCAGCTTTAAAGGCGGCAACAAATGTCGTTGCTGCTTCTCCATACTGGGTTGAATAGTTCAAAAGATTTGTTACGCTCGTATCCATTGACGCTTTTACTACTCTACAACCTGCCATATTAGTATCCTCCTATAAATTACTTGTTATTTTCCGTTCCGAGTTGCTCATCAACGCCTTCAGTATCTGGTATAGCAGATTTGATACTCTTGCAAATTGATTCAAGCATCTCAAGCGCACCTTTGAGACTTGAACCTGTTGCAGGTTCAATATTGTTTGTGTAAAAGTTAACGAAGCCTTTCGATGCTGAACCAGTGAAATCACTCGCTGTAAGGGTTTCAACCTCTTTCTTTACAGTACCATAGAGACCATCAGAACCATTACCGTCAGCAGCACCAAAAGCGGTGGTACGGTATGCCTGAATGGCCTTGATTGCTTCATCCATCATCTCAGGTGTGATATTCACTGTTCCTGTTTTGCCCATGCCTGCCATAGTTAATTCCTCCTAAATATCGTTTTATTCATTCGTTCAGTTCCTCGAACTTAACGAATATATCCTTATAGTATCCTGTGCCTATTATAGTATTTAGCGTATCAGAAATATGCTGAATAACTGCACTCATATCCTCAATCGGCTGCAGAAGAACATTTTTAGCTGTAAACTGAATTTCATCTCCTGCCGAAGTATCCAATGCACTTGTTACATCTTCGTACATTTTTTCAAGCTTGGTTTTAAGATTAGCAGCTTGCTGTTTCAGCGATGCCATATCATCGGACGCCGTTTTAAATGCTGTATCATCAAGTACAATGTCATGAAAAAGAAATGCCATATTACTTACCTCCGTTCTTAGCTTCGTTCAGCTCTTCCATAAGAGGTTTCTGTAATTCTTCCTTGAGATACTTGCACTTTTCTTCTGCTTCATCAAACTGCTTAGTATCGATTAAACATCTCACTCGAAGCATCATTGCATTGATGTCTGTAGGATCTTTCAGTATATTATTTCTCAGCTTTTTAATAACTGAACCATACTGATCCTGCCAACCATCCAAGTTAAGATCTCGCATTGCTCTCGCTTCCGTGTACCAGCCGAGTTCAATCATTGAAGGCTCTTGACTCTTTTGTAACTCTAAAGCATAGTACATTATCTTACGATTGTCTTCAAGTAACGTATACGCACCAATGTACATACGATTGATTCTGTCTCTATCCTCAGCAGAAATATCAAACGCCTCGTCAGTGAGCTTGTATTCGTCGTTGTCTGCTTTAGATTCCTCAGTCGGAGTGATATATGTACCGCTTTTCCTCATCGCTTCCAGTTGTTCAACACTCAATTGTTCATAGCGATAAAGATTGGCATTCATCTCATTTAAAATCGAGTTTGGATCTAACTGTTGAGGTGTATACTCTCCAAACAGAACGCCGTTGTTATAAGAGAACACAGGCTTTTCCGCTGCAACTAAGCACTCTATGACTTTATCAGCATCTTCAAGCTGAAGATAGAGATCGGCGGCAGTTAAATAGCACTCGACAACATCAGAAATACTCGGTTTCTCTTTTTTCAGGAAATGCTTAATATAAGCTAACGCTTTCTCAAAATGAATCGTGTCGCCATCTTGTTCATGCTTAACAAGTTCGTAATTCACCATATCCCCGCAAAGAGCGAAAGGGAAGGAGGGGAGGTTCATTCGAGCATAACGCAATTCCTTAAACGCATCGTCTATACGTCCAGCCTGTTTGAGCAAAATGTAAGCAGCTTGATAGCCGGAATAGTCAGATGGTGCAAGCAGCTTCATCTGATTAGCAGTCTGCAAGCCATTTGTAATCTCATCAAGAAGCCCATAGATAACCGCCTTGCGTTTCAGTATATCCATGTCTGCCGGAATGATAAGCTCCGACTTTTTCAAATTGATGAGAGCATCATCAAGCTTTCCAAACTCCTGATTTACAATTCCAAGGATATGATACATCTGTCCTGCGGCATCTTCATTCAGCCCAAGCTCATCTGCTTTAGCAAAATTCTGCATGGCTTCAGCAATCTTATTTACGCTTGCCTGTGCATAGCCGAGGCTGAAAAAGCGATTTCCATTGTTCGGATCGCAGTTTACAGCTTTTTGGTAATACTCAATTGCATCCTCATATCTACCAAGTGACATACATACATTAGCTGCACACTGATAAGCATCTGCACAGTTTTCATCAAGCTTAATTGCTTCTTTTGCGAGTGTAAAAGCTTCTTGGAACTGACCATTAATAAACGCCACTTTTGAATTAGATATAAACTCAATGAGTCTTTCATTTTGTATATCTGACATTTTATCACTCCATTCTCTTCTGGACTGTTTACGAATCATTATACGAAATGAACCATATCATATGGATAATATTGCTCATTTTTCAAATCGTCATCTATAAAACCAAGTCTTTTTGCAATAGCACCAGCTTCAAAACACCAATATCCATAATACTGATATTTATTCACCAGTTCATGTGTACCATACCAAGCACTATCTACAGAGCCTTTATACCATCCTCTCAAATATTTTAGAAAAGCATCTCTATCTTCATCGTTAATGCTTTTTACTAACTTTTTGTATGGACGAGGAAAGGATATTTTCGATGTATCAAACTCACTTTTATTTCCAATGAGGATAAAATCTAATAATGAATCATATGTTTCAGATTTCCTCAATTTATTTTTTATTATATTCAACTTACCATCGTCCAAATTCAGAAGATATGCTAAAGAAGCAAAAATAATATTGCTCTCGTATACTGAATCATCCCACGCTTCACCAAACAAATCTAAAGAAGATTCAAATTCTTTTTTTATTTCTTCAATTGAATCACCTTTTGAATACTTAGCGATTATTATCCCGATTTTTTTTTGTAAAATGTAATCTTTTACAAAAAGTATCTTGTCATTTAAGTATTTTCCAGCAGCAATACCCTCTTCAAATCTTTTGATTCCTTCTGACATTTTCAAAATATACTCATCAAAATACTCTTTTGATTTAATTGTATCTCGCATAATATTCTCCTTAATATCAAAAATTCTTGATGTAAATAATTGTCTACTTTAATGACTTAACACTAGTTGTAACATTTACTAAACCGTTATCGTTACTTACATTTACTCTGAACAATTCCTTAACAGTATCACCAGTTGCAAGTCCTTCGATTATGTCATCTGGGTCATCGACTATTTTTCCTATATTATTTTTTATCCATTTATCACCCATTTGCGGACCGCTCTTTTTGGTGTTACCTAACTGCGAAGAACCATACTTTGCCTCTGCTATGATAAATTTAGGATCTCCATTTGGATCCTTATTCTTATATACGCCATCTATACCATGATGAATTTTATCGTCCAGTGATTCAACACCATTATGCATTTTCTCAAATCCCTTGCTGTCATAGTGTTCATCCATCTTCATTTCACCATAGTTGCCTTTTTGTTTTTTTGTTTCCAGTTCTATTTCACCAGATTCGACTTTCTTTACACAGTCATTGTTATGAACCCAAATCTTGCAATTGCCAACAAAGTATGTATGGTAATCCTCAACTTTGAAGTTATAAACAGTTATAGGCTTCTCGCACTGCTCAATATCATGTGTTTCAACGATAAGATCTTTACCGTCAACACTTATGAGTTTATCACCTACGAAAAGACCTTCTGCCTTGATAAATCCTCTGCCTTGTACATAGAATGGGTGATTGTCAGTAGTTACTATCTTCTCACCGTTTATTGTAAGATGAACAAGCTTGTATACCTTACGTTCAAATGCTTCAAGAATGGTTTTCTCACCGACTTCAAATGACTCAGGATCAGCAGCTAAGACCTTATCACCAGCTCTAAGCTTTTCAATTGCAAGTAAACCAGCAGTTGTAAGAATCAATGTACCAGCAACAAAGCATGCCATATTCTGAGAAGCAGCACCTGAGAACGAAGATACCAAGCTAACACCCATCTGGAACTTGTTGTATACATCGCTCTGGTGCATTTTGTTGTTCAGTTCTGTAATAGGATTGTTAGGATCTATCATTCCAAGTCCCAATGAAACCATGTCGAAACCATCCATACTATTGGAAATGGCTCCGCTGATTTTAGAGGTTGTCTGTATTGCGTTTCCTAATTTAGAACCGCAGGTTATGAATTTGCCAGCGATTCCACCTACGCCGCCCAAGGCACCACCCATTATGGCACCATCTAATGCGCCTTGGGCAAATCCTTCTAGGAATGACCCTCCGGTTAGCATACTGGTAATTCCGCCGATCAAGCCGCCGGTCAAAGCACCTTTTAAGGCTCCGATAAGAATACCAGTGCCTATACCCTGTAAGCCAGGAACGCAAAGGCAGACAACAGCCGCTACGATTTCAATTACAAGCACAATCTCTTTCCAGTGATCTTTACACCACTGACCGACCTTCTTTAAGCCTTCGCAGAACTTTTCCCAGTCGGTCTTCTCACAGTCAGGCTTAAGATAAGAGTATTGTTTGTAAAAGTCCTTCTTGGCACGAGATATTTCAGAAGAAGCAGAGTTATCACGATCTACTGTCAAGTTAATGAATTCATCGACTTCTCTTTGTGTAGCTTCAAGACCTGCAATCTGCTGCTCTTGTGTCTGAGATGAGGTCGAGATGCTCGTGACAACACTATCGCATACACTGCTGTTGATTCCGAGAACTTTCGATTTTAGGGCAGACAAATCCACGCAGAAGTCTCCAACAGCAGACTTAGCTTGGTTAATATAGTTAGACATATTGTTTATCTTACTTTTATATAACTCAATCGTTGCCATGTACACACCTCCTATTCCTCAATATTATTACGTTACTGCCGCATCCATAATCTTTTTATAGTAAGCCATATTTGTTAAACAACTTCGTTTGCTTGCTTCATACTGGTCAATCATAGCCTGTGCTCTGCTTATTTCTGAATCAAGCTCTTGTATACGAGCATTCAATGCTTGTAATTCTTGGTTGAGTGCTTCTATAACTCCGGATACAGTCGATGTCCCTTTTGAGATAGCATCAAACACTGCTGTCAATTGAGAGTTAGCACTTGTTGCTTTTTCACCAAATGCATTACATAAATCAAATGAACTGACAGTGCTTGAGCTTACCATTGTCTTAAAGTTTGAGGCGGCATCTTCGACTTTACTGTTTATTTTAGTAAGGTGAGAAAAAAGGTCATCATGAACACCAGTTGTACCACTTATAGCTTCAAAAAGCTCTTTATTCTTTTGAATTTCCGTTTGCTTATTCTCCACTTGGACGCATTTATTCTGACGTTCAGACTGATACTCGCCTATTTTATTCTGATAAGACACAACATATCCGCAATACTCATAATATTTGTGCTGCTCAATATTATAAAGCTGAGTAGCTTCTTCTGGAGTCATATTTCCACCCCCTTTTTTCTCATAGTTAATATGATTAGCAAAAATTTTTCCTTTTTGCTAAAGCCATCAGTTTTTTTATATTTAGTATACCACAAATCTTTGAAAATTGCAATAGGTTCGGAAATGTTTTTAGAATTTTTTTGTGTACCCTCTATTGAATTTGGTGCAAAATCAACAATATGGAAAGGCTAAAAGAATATGGCGATAACTCTTTATCGAAAAACAGTTGTTATATATCGATAGTACAAAACAGTTTCAAAAAGGATTGCGTATATGTCTTTTGAAAAAAGCTTCCGTGATACGCCTCTTTGATATTCAACTAAAATATGATTATACGCCTACGAACGAATCGGCAACTATGAAAGTATCGAAATAAGTAAACATTAAGTTGCACTCAATTTTTCGTAGAAGCGGTTGAAAATCCCTCCGATCTATGCTATATAATAAGTAAAGCATTTATCCCCATAAAAAGGAGCGTGACCGAAATGCCGACACTTGACTGGATAGGCAAGGATAAAGTCATCAATCATCACATGGACGTGCCGTACCGTGTGCTTGATGCACAATACGAATACGGTGAAGCCGACGGCAATATGATAATCTACGGCGATAACCTTTCTGCGCTGAAATCCCTTTTGCCGCAGTATGAGGGCAAGATCCGCTGTATCTACATAGATCCGCCATACAACACAGGCAACGAGGGCTGGGTTTACAACGATAACGTCAATGATCCCCGTATAAGGAAGTGGCTCGGTGAGGTAGTCGGCTGCGAGGGCGAGGACTTGTCCCGCCATGACAAGTGGCTGTGTATGATGTATCCTCGGTTAAAGCTCCTGCATAAGCTGCTTGCGGAGGATGGGGTTATTTTCATATCCATTGATGATAATGAGCTTTACAATCTGAAAATGATTTGTGACGAAATATTTGGTTCTTCATGTTTTGTAGCCAATATTGGATGGCAACGTACTTATTCAAAACGTAACGATTCAAAGGGAATAATGGCTGAAATAGAACACATTCTGGTTTATAGTAAATCTGAAGAATGGAGTCCTTATAAACTTGAAAGAACCGAAGATATGAATTCAAGTTATGAAGCAATTGACGGTGATTCACGTCCGTGGTCATCTGTAACCGTTAATGCACCAGGAGCAGCTACGCACACCGGAATGGTTTATGCTATTCAGCACCCTATAACTGGAGAATTGCTATACCCACCTATTGGACGGTGCTGGTCTTTCGGACAACCGCAAATGCTTGAACAGATGCAGGAATGGGCTGAGTATCAGTTAGTAGATATTCATGATTATGATAAGAGATTTGAAATATGTAATAATGCTGAGAAAACCCCACAGGAAATTTGTGCAATAATGATGGTTGATTCAAGTGAAGAAGCAAGAGCTAAGGTTAAGGCTAAATATGACTTGGGCTTAGAAAAGAAATATTCTTGGCCGCTTTTGTATTTTACTAACAAAGGAAAGGGCGGTTTAAGAAGAAAACAGTATTTAGAGGTAAGCACCGGTCGAGTACCAACAAATCTTTGGCCTCACTCAGATACTGGACATACAGGAGAAGCAAAGAATGAGGTCGCCTTATTATTTGACGGCAAAGCTCCTTTTGATACTCCTAAGCCAACAAGACTAATAGAGCGAGTTCTTCAAATCGCAACAGACAAGAATTCTATTATCCTTGACAGCTTCGCAGGCTCCGGCACTACCGCCCACGCAGTCCTCAACATGAACAAGCAGGACGGCGGCAATCGCAAGTTTATCCTTATCGAGATGATGGACTATGCCGACAGTATCACCGCAGAGCGTGTAAAGCGTGTCATTGACGGCTACGGTGAGGGCAAAAAGGCAGTCGAGGGAACGGGCGGCGGCTTTACATTCTATGAGCTGGGCGATACGCTCCTTGACGGCGAGTATCTGAACGAGAATGTTCCGCTTGATAAGATACGTAGCTATGTCTATTTCACCGAAACAAAGCAGGCTGTGACCGACAAGGCGGATGAGCCGTATTTCCTCGGTGAGTATTACGACACGGCTTACTATTTCTATTACGATAAGAACGAAGTCACAACTCTTGACAGGGAGTTTTTGCACATGGTCAAGACCAAAGCCGACAGTTATGTGATCTATGCCGATAAGTGCATTTTGAGCGATGAGGAGCTTGAAAAGTTCCATATCACTTTCAAGAAGATTCCCCGTGACATTACAAGAATGTGAGGTAATTGCAATGGATAAAACATTGGAAGCACTGAAAAAAGCAAACAAAACGCTTGACAGAATAAATGGGAAAATGGATAAGGTGCTTATGATGATGGGGCGGCTTATCATAATTGCATTGGCTGTAAAGTTGGTGATTAAAATATGGAGCTGAACAGTTATCAGCGTGAAGTAATGGGCAATCTGTCCGCATACCTGTCTGCACTTAACGAGACAGACGATCTTCACAAGGCTTGGCAGAAATATTGGAACGATCAGGACGTTACTGTTGGTCTTGACGGTGTCCCCGGCTATCGCAACAGTATCAAGGGAGTACCCCATGTTTGTATGAAAGTACCGACAGGCGGCGGTAAGACCTTTATGGCTTGTGCAGCCGTCCGCCGTATCTTTGACGCATTGCCGCAGGGCGGTATGCACAAGCATACACCGAAAATGGTGGTGTGGCTCGTTCCGTCCGATCCTATTTTGGTGCAGACCACAACGAACCTTATGAACCCCGATCACCCGTATACACGCCGCCTGAATGCCGATTTCAACGGCAGAGTGGGCGTATTTACAAAAGAAATGCTCCTGAACGGACAGAATTTCACTCCCGATACCGTTCATGAGCAGCTTACTGTCTGCATTTTGAGCTACGGCTCTCTCCGTATCGACAGCAAAAAGAAAGATGTCCGCAAGGTTTATCAGGAAAACGGCAATCTCAAAAACTTTGCCGACTATTTCAAGGACGAGTCGGAACTGCTTGCCGATACCCCCGATACTGCATTGATACAAGCCCTGCGTCACCTCTCGCCCGTTGTTATCGTTGACGAGAGCCACAACGCAGGTTCAGACCTCAGCGTGGAAATGCTGAATAACCTCAACCCGTCATTCGTTCTCGATCTGACGGCAACTCCTCGCAAAAACAGCAATATCATTTCGTATGTTGATGCCAGAAAACTCAAAAAGGAAAACATGGTCAAGCTGCCCGTTATAGTGTATAACCGCACTTCCAGAGACAGCGTTATCGACGATGCTATCCACCTGCGCGGAATACTGGAACAGCAGGCTATCGAGGAAGAAGAACGCACCGGCGCATATATCCGTCCTATCGTGCTTTTCCAGGCACAGCCGAAGAACAACAATGATAATGACACTTTCGATAAGGTAAAGGAGATACTTCTCGGCAGAGGCATCCCCGAAGAACAGATAGCAATAAAAACTTCAAAGGTCAATGATCTCGGCAAAACAAACCTTATGAGCCGTGATTGCCCGATACGCTATATCATTACGGTCAATGCTCTGAAAGAGGGCTGGGACTGTCCGTTTGCGTATGTCCTCGCAAGTCTCGCCAATAAAACGTCTAAGGTCGATGTGGAGCAGATACTTGGCAGAATACTCCGTCAGCCTTATGCCCGTAAACATGGTGCTAAGTTGCTGAACAGCTCATTTGTGCTGACTTGTTCCAATGCGTTTCATGATACCCTTGACAGCATTGTGGTAGGCTTGAATAATGCAGGCTTCTCACGCAAGGATTACCGTGTTGGTGAAGCGTTGCCCATGACCGAACCGGAGTCGCCTGTTCCTACACCTCAGCCGGCACAGACTACCATGCCGTTTATTCCGGAATCGGAACTTGAAGCAGAAGATGATTTCTCGGATATTCATACTCCTGTCGAGCCCGCGCTTTATACAGAAGTAGTAAAAACAGCTCCGCCGTCCGTTGAGGAGATGATCTCGCAGGCGGAGGAAACAGCAGAACAATACGAAGAAGAAAACAAAGAAGAAAGTGTATGGATCGGTGGTGAACTCGGTGAGATGCTAAAACAATATCGTATTCAGGAACAATTCGCTGAACAAGTGCAGACTTTGAAAATACCGCAATTCTGTATTGAATCTGTTCCAGATCTTTTCGGAGGCAATACAGCTCTGCTTACAAAGGAAAGTTTGTTGAAAGGATTTTCACTGAGCGAACAGGACGCATCTGTCAGCTTTAGCCTGTCAACAGGCGAAATGTTTGAGATAGATGTCGAGAGCCAGGGTGAAGCCGTTCCGAAGTATAAGAAACTGTCTACCCTCGAAGATGAGTATCTCCGCAAGCTGTTTGCTAAAATGGCACCGGAGGAGAAGATTGAGAGCTGCACAAAGCGCATCTGCCATGAGATCAACCGTGACAATACTTTCAGCACCTCGGAAGTTGAAGCCTATGTCCGCCGTATCATTGCAAATATGACCGAAGATGAGCTGGCAGCACTTGAAACATCGTATTTCACTTATGCTAACCGCATTAAAGAAAAAATCAAGTCCCTGCGTGAAGCGTATATGCAGGAGCGTTTCTACGATCTTATTGAGCGTGACCGTGTATTTACTGATGCTACATACGCTTTTCCTATGGTGATAACTCCGTCCGAATCAACGGATAAAGTACCGAAATCTCTGTATGAAGCCGAATGGGATCACATGAACGGCTTTGAGAGAAGAACGCTTGATGTAATAGCCGGCTGTGATGGTGTGCTTTGGTGGCATAGGATCATAGAGAAAAAGGGTTTCCGTATCAATGCTTTTATCAATCACTATCCCGATTTCATTGTGATGATGAAGTCCGGAAAGATTATCCTCGTTGAAGCGAAAGGCGATGACCGTGACAATGGTGATAGCCGTACTAAGTTGAAACTCGGTAAGACATGGGCGGCACAGGCAGGTAGAATGTTCAAATACTATATGACCTTTGACCACAACTCTATTGACGGAGCATATAATCTTGAGGAGTTTGCGGAAGTCCTCAGAGATTTATGATTTGTGGAGTGAGGAAATATGGCTGACAGAATATGCCCTGAATGCGGTAGAAAAATGAAGCAGCAGTTTATAGGCTTAAAGCATTGCAAATGCGGAATGAGCTGGTTAAAGTCCATAGGGTATTTTCAAAGGACATCTGATATGGTATTCTGCCTTGAGCGTGTAAAAATCGGTGGTAAGATTAAGCAAATGCCGACAATCAAGTATAAAAAGCACGATTGAATTTTTACGGAGGAACAGCAATGACCGAGAATATGAAATGGACAAGAGCGCCGAAAAGCTCTGATATCAGCGATGAACGCATTGAGATCGTGACCGAGCCGCATACAGACCTGTGGCAGCGAACGTACTATCATTTCCGCAACGATAACGCTCCCGTTCTGCAAGCGGAGACAGATGAAAAATACTTCTCTTTCATAGTGAAAACCAATTTCACCGACAGCCACCACCGCTTCGATCAGTGCGGTATCGTGATGTATCTTGATTCGGAGAACTGGCTGAAAGCATCGGTCGAATATGAGAATGAGGAGTTCCAGCATTTAGGCTCGGTCGTTACCAATCACGGCTACTCCGATTGGGCAACAACGGCTATCCCTGCAAATGTCAAGACCATGTGGTATCGTTTCAGCCGCCGTGAGGACGATTACTGTATCGAATGTTCCTATGACGGTGTGAACTTCTCGCAGATGCGTGTGTGCCATATGTGGGAGAGCAAAGGCAGGATACGCTTCGGTGTATATGCTTGCAGTCCCGAAGAATCGAGCTTCAAGGCGGTATTTACCGATATGAAGCTCACCGAATGTGCGTGGAAGGCACATGACGGACAGCAGCCGGATAAAGAGTAACGGAGAAAAATATGAAAAAAGATGTACTGAGAAACAAACTTGATACGATAAAGCTCCCCATTGATAAGCCTGATACAAAGAAAGCCCCCGAAACCTATGATAAACACTACCTTCCGGTATTAGAGGAACTTGGTGTAAAGACAAGGGCTGATATAGACAAGCTCCGTGAAGCAGTTGACGATAAGATCGTGCAGATGAGCGATGAGCTGCGAATGCAGACCTTGCAAGACCTGATGTCGGGAAAGATCAAGGATATAACCCAGGTGCCGCTGTACCGTGACGGCAATTCTATCAGGAATATTCCGGATAACTTTGCACCGTGGATTGGCTTCATCGCTTGGCTGAATGAACGGAGAACAGCACTGTTTGAGGAATAACCATTTCAAGGAGCAATAACAATGCAGTTAATGTCAAACCGAAAAATCGCCTATATCTTAACGCTTGTCTGCTACCGTGAAGTAGAATGCTGGGAACAATATCATACGGAACACAAAAAACTTGATCTTTGCATATATCGTGAAATGCTGTTTGAGATCAGAACTAAACTCGACTTCTATCTTCCTTTCACAAAATATATGCGTATGGGTAAAGATGAATGGATTGCCCATGAAAAAAAGCTCACGCAGCAGGAACAGGATTATATGCTTGGCTTTGCTTATTACGGCGCAAGTATTCATGAATGGCAGCCTGCGATCAAGCTTGATGCACCTTATGGTGATGATATTGCTGAATATCTTCTATCAGGACGGTTCAAACATGCTTGTTCAAATGGCGAGATACTTAACAATGAGCTTATGAAACAAATCAACATAGATGTGCATAACCGTATGTTTACATTGATTGAAAACAACTTAATTTAGGCGATAAGGAGCAATTGCAATGAATCAATTCGGATACCCTGAGAGCGATTGGAAACTCTACAAAAGCAAGATCGCTGACTGGCAGGAAGGCTACATGGAAAAGCTCTGTAAGGAGTATATTGAGCTGTTAAGCTCCGACAAGCTGCCCTCGGAAAGATTTTGGGAGCTTGAAAAGCGTATCAGGGACGATAAGAGAGATACGGGCGTGGTCGTGACCAATTCACGTTCTAAGGTCATAGACAATATCCTCGATCTGCTTCATGAGGGTGCGATCACACTTGATGACCTCAGCGATTTCAGCGAAGAATTGCAGGAAAAGATCAAGTTTATATATAGCGGTGGATATAATAATCCTGATAACTGCAACAGACTTTGATCCCACTGGATTCAAAGTTCCCCATAACGAAAGGACGGCTCGCCTGAACCGTCCTTTTTCCGTCATATCTGAATTTCTATCACGAATTTACCCTCGGATATTTTCAGCTTCAACGTCTTGACATACCGATTGCAGAAATTCTCCATTTCCTTCATGGTAGCGGTCACTCTTGTTGCTTCGTATATCTTGTGGGTAAGGTCCAGAGGGTTCTCTCCGATGAGTGAAGGCAAATGCTTTTCAAGCTCCGCAAAGAGGACGGCACGTTTCAGCTCCTCCGTGCCTGCGGTGCAGAAATCATCTATGGCACAATAATAGATGTCGTGCTGTGCGAGGGCGTTCTTGATCGCCGTTCCGATCTTCTCGTATTCGTACATAACGAGAAACTTTGCTTTCGGCAGGCTCTCGATGAGTCCCCAAAAGTCGGAATCACTCGACACAATGATAAATGATGTTATTCCGTCACGGTAGAAGTCCGTGACTACGCTTGCAGTCATTCGCACATCGACCAGGGACTTTCTGTCGGTCACTCGGTCGATCTCTATATGCTCAACGGGTATCTGCGTGAATTTTGAGAGCCAATCCCAGCCTGCGGTAGTGTTCGGATCGTCATAGAGCGTAATTTTCTCGATCTTGGCAAGTTCATCTTGATTTAAGCCTTTCAGCACACTATACAGCTTGTATGGGTTGGAGTTCTCACAATCGACGGCGATAGCAGTTTTCTCGGCGCTGTCGATAAAATTATATATATTGTTTCGTGTCTCATCGTCTGCGTCCCGATATTTCGTATAGTCGGTGAAGCTGTCATTATGCTGACCGTAGATGATCTTCAGGAACTTACGGTCGGAATAGACGATGCTCCCGACTTCGGCAGGCTGCCAGTGAATATACATATGAAACGGGTAATGCTCGATGTTCGCCATGTATTTATTGAACTCGTCTTTCATCACTCCGTTCTTGTTGTACTTCGGGACAAAGAACAAGTCTCGGATATACTCCCAATTCAGCCAGTCATAGAACAGACGGGAGCATTTATCAATGTTTTCATTGATGAGCCTTGTGAAATCCTGCATATACTTCTCTGAACGGTAATTCGCCTGAACAATGGTAAATCCCCATTTTTCAAGCTGCTTGATGTTATCGTGGTCATACCATTCGATGTTATGCAGGTTTTTCAGCTCATACCGCATCAGATCATCGGTCTTTTTGAACTTCTGCATCAGTACGGTTCGGAGCTTACATAAATATCTTATGGTGGTAGCGTCCTTATCGGCTTGGAGCTTCTCGATCAGCTCGGCACACTCGCCGTAACTGGTTTTCAGCGCCGACATTCGGACACCTATCATATAAGCGATAGTAGTAACTACCTCTTTGGTATCAACGGTCAAAGAAATCCCTCCTATGAGTTGTCATTGATCTTAATATGGTTATCTATGACCGTCATTATCTCGTTAAGCCGACTTTCTCCGATGCCTTTGATCTTGCTCAGGTCGGCTCGTAAGCTATCATAATCAATGGGGTGCGTTTCTTGCTTGGCTTTCTCATAGCTCTGCTGATAGACGTTTCTGACAAAACTCTACATTTCAGTACGGTTCATTGACTTGATACGCTTGTATAATGCACGGTTTACTAATTCTTCGTTTTCGTTATCCATTGCAGTTCACCTCCGATCTGCTCTATATCCTGATTATAGCACAAATGGCGGTATATTGCAACGGATTTTGGTTTGCAAAAGGTTTACAGATTGACTTTTTCGAGTCTCGGTGGTATAATATAAAAAACTTTGCTTGAATTGGAGAAATACAATATGGTTAATTATATTCTTGGATGGATAAAGAATAAAAAGGCAAAAAGCAATGCGGAATCTTTTATAGGTGATGCCCTCGATATAAAAAAACATCTCGAAATATATAGAAAATTATGTCAATATCAAAAATACGAAAAGAATAACATTAAAATCTCAAATTTTAATGAGTGGGAAGCTCTTGTGCTTCAAGAGTTAGAAGAAAACATTGATAAATTCAAGATTAGTAACAATAATATCAAAACGTATTATAGCAATTTACGTCACTTCTATAAGCTTAGAGCCACAAATATTGATTGTGCCCATGATACACCGAATGCTCTTATAGGTTTCATTTTGGGTGTAATTATATCCGCAAAATTTAATGATATAGAAGTGATTCATTCCTTCTTTGAATCAGAATGGCTTTGGCTTGTAATTCCAGTAGGTATTATCGCTTTGGGACTTTATATTTATTTATCATTATGGCTTCATAGAGAATATGAAATGTATTCAGATTTACAAGCGATATTAGAGGAAAAAGCAAAGAATATAGAAACCTAAATCCATCAAACACGGATAACCGTCCTCAACAGACGGCTATCCGTTTCTTATTCCGCATACCCACATTCCAGCACTCTGAGCTTTGTATGCTCGCTGTCCTGCGGATCAAAAATATCATAGCTGATCGAGCTGCACGTGAGCTGACTGCAAAGCTCGGTGGCTCGTTTCAGGAAGTCCGACGGTATCTCACTATGATATAATCCCCTTAGAGTAGACACATGAAATAATAAAATGGTGTAACTCTAAAGGGGGTTATTTTATGTCAAAGAAGAAATCACTTACAAGTGAAGAACGTGTTGCAGCAGTACAGGAATACCTCGATGGTAAAGGTGGATACAAGGCAATTGCCAGAAAATACAACATAGGGGCTACAACGATGAAAAGAATGGTATGCCGAGCTAAAACCGAAGGAATCGAATCCGTTGCAAAGGCATCACCGTATCGACACTATACCAATGAAATAAAAGAAGCAGCAGTAGAAGATTACCTCAATGGAAAAGGAAGCTTAACAGAAATATGTATAAAGTATAAAATCTCAACGGATATTGTCCTCAGAAGATGGATTTCATGGTATAATAATGGCAAGAGATTTAAAGAGCATAAACGCTCAGAAAGAGGACTTGCCATGAACAAAGGTAGAAAAACCACACAGGAAGAACGTGCGGAAATTGTTGCCTTCTGCATTGAAAATAATAAGAACTACACCCTGACAGTTGAAAAATATAATATTTCTTATCAACAGATATATTCATGGGTAAGGAAATATGAAATAAATGGTGTAGAAGGACTGATTGACCATCGAGGAAAATCAAAAAAACAAGAAGACCTTACAGAAGCTGATCGTCTTCGTATGGAGAACAAGATATTACAAGCAAAGCTTAAAGATCAGGAAATGGAAATTAAACTGTTAAAAAAACTCAGGGAGCTGAGAGGGGGCGGTCACTGAACGGAGTACGAAACGTGGACAAGTATATTGCAATCAAATACATGAATGAAGCAGAGCATTATCCGATTCAGAAGCTCTGCGCTGCTGTACACGTTGCACGCTCGGCTTACTACAAGTGGCTGCATCGGACACCGAGCCATAGCCAGCAGATCAATGAGCAGCTTGTAGAATGGATCAAACAGCACTATGAGGAGCGCAACGGCATCTTAGGTTATCGTCAGATGACGGTCGTGATCAACCGTGAGCATGATGTACATTTCAACAAGAAGCGCATCTACAGACTGATGCAGATTCTTCATCTGAAATCTGTTACCCGTGTCAAGAAGAATACATATATTCCATCAACGCCGCAAATCACAGCGGAGAATATTCTGAACAGAGATTTCCACGCAGATAAGCCGAACGAAAAATGGCTTACAGATGTAACTGAATTTAAATATTACGTAGGAACAGAGATCAGAAAACTGTATCTCAGCGCAATTCTTGATTTGTATGACAGACGAATTGTAACATACAAAATTATGGAAAGCAATAACAACGAACTTGTGTTTTCTACATTTGACGAAGCTGTTCGATTGAATCCTGATGCTCACCCAATCTTCCACAGTGACCGTGGCTTTCAGTATACCAACAAATTATTTCATCAAAAACTGACTGATGCAGGAATGATACAAAGTATATCCCGTGTTGGGAGATGCATCGACAACGGACCAATGGAGGGTTGGTGGGGAATCTTAAAATCGGAGATGTATTATCTTCGCAAGTTTACGGATAAGGCCAAACTGATTTCAGCGATAGAGGAATACATAACCTATTACAACACAAGGCGTTACCAGATCAAACTGAGCAGCATGACACCTATGGAATACCATGAAGCGTATGCTGCTTAGCTGGTCGGTGCTTGCCATTTGCTAACAACAAAGCAGCCTGCACAAATTGCACAGACTGCTTTTAGTCACAACATAGAATATTTTTGTTTTTTGCGCTGTCTACTTGACAGGGGGCGGGTCACTATGAGAGCCGTCGTTTTTTATGAGCTTCACTCCGTTCCGGTGCAGTTCCTCAACGTATTCCTCACTCGTCATCGTCCTGTTCCTCGGTGCTTTCGCTTCCCTCGCTCGTTTCAAGCGTGATCGTGTGGGTGTAGATCATGTGGTCGTTCAGACAGTCCAGAGAGCAGTAAGGCTGATTGGTGTCCTGATGCCTGTAATAGCTCTTGCCTGCGGGTATCTCTTTGTAACAGTTCGCACAAAACATTATTCCTCGTCCTTCCATAAATAAATCATAGCTTCATTGACAGCTCTCTGCGCCTGCATACGGAGCATATTGCCGATAGAGCCGACAAGATTGACAGCACCGATCTCTTTGGCTACCTGAAATTCACGGCTCGACTGCATAAGAAGCTCGGTCTGACGGTTTACAGCGTCCGTGACCTTTGTATCAAGCTCGTCAAGGTGCTTGTATATCTCGCCCTTGTCCACGATTGCCTGCAAGAGGTCGGGCCGCATATCCTCTATGTGGTGCAGATAGTACCTGATGTGGTCGGTGTGAAATACATAACGCTCCGTTTTGCCCGTCTTGGGGTTGATATGCGTGACCGTCTGCGTGTCGGTGTCAACAGCCCACAAGGGTGAGCCGCTGACTTCCTGTTTGCTTTTGAAGATCATGTGATCACTTCCGTTTCCGTGTGAAGTAATACGCTGCACCACCGACTCCTGCGAGAGCTGCAACTCCTGCAACAACAGGCAGAAGATTGGCTCCGGATTGCGCAGAATTGCCCTCAGAACCGCTTGTCGGAGCGTCGGGGGTATCGTTACCCTCTGCGGAAGAACCGCCCTCAGAAGCCTTTTCCGTTCCTCCTGCGACCTCTCCGATCACTCTCGGACTGTCCTCGCCCTTATCGTTTATCTCATAACCGCCTGTGCTTTCGTCGGGTTCGTCTTTCAGCGTACTGAACGGAGGAAAGCTGTCCACGGTATTGCCGTTCTTGTCGATCATCTGCCAGTTGCCGCCCTGAAGCGTGAAGCTGTAAAGGTTGTCCTCAGTCTCGATTGTCCAGCCACCGTCATTATCGTCCTCAAAGTCCCAGCCGTCAATAAGACTGCGGTAGTATTTGCGATAGCCGTGTGTGACCTCTCCTATATCGTTCCAGTTGTAAGCTCCCGTGCCGTAGTTCTCGTCAAGCCACTTGTCAAGCAGATGATGCTTGTACGATGCTTCGGGATAATCAAGCCCGTTATCGCCCTTGCCGTTCCAGAGATCTTCCCAAATGGCGGTTTCAAGACTTTCACGGTCGGGGGCTTCGGCAGCGGATGCTGTAAAGCCTGAGCTTAGTGCAAGTGCGGTGCAGAATAACGCTGTAATAATCTTTTTCATGATGATTACTCTCCTTTATATTTCAGGTATTGTTCTTAAAATAGAATTCTAACGCTTTTTCGATAGTTTCAGTGATCTCTTTTGGTTTTGTACCCTCTGCGAAATACTTGGTATAGGCGTAGTTGCTGATTTTCACACTTTTGGGCTTCGGTGTCTGCTCACTATCATCACCGTAGATGATACTGTGAACAGTATAACGGTCGATATATCCGTCGCTTTCGGCTGATGCACGGAGCATCTTGGCGATTTTATAGTCGATCTTATCTTCAACAGCACACTCGGCAACAACAGCCTGCGTATCTTCCGACAGGAAAGAAAGCTCCACACCTGTTCTGATAGCAATATCTCCGCTGTCCACAAGGGCTTTCAGCTCATCGATCAGCTTGTTGATGCGGATAAGGCGGACAACAGAGCCTTTGCTCACGCCGTACTCCTTGCCGACACTCTCGCTTGTGTCTAACTTTGAACCCACTGGATTCAAGGTTGTGTCGCCACTGATCTCGGCATTGGGATTTTCAAGAAGTGTCAACTCACGGATAATATCATTACGCTTGCCCGGTGAGAACATCTTACTGTGTCTGCTTGCGACAACAGCCGCTTGTTCAGATATTTTCAGGTCTGAAAATGACCTTTGGATAAGGTTGCTTTCGATGACATACATCTCTGCCTCGTCCTCGGTCAAACCCGTCTTGACGATAGCTGGCACGGTGGGCAGTCCTGCGAGTTTTGAAGCGTTCCAGCGGTTGTGACCGATCAGGATCTCATAACCGCCCTCGATAGGCTGTACGATGATCGGAGACAACACACCATTTTCCTTGATGCTGGCGACCATATCCTCAAGGCGTTCGCCCGAATACAGCTCAAACTTGTGGTTGTGGTAGGGGTGAAGCTGATCGCACGGTATCTGCTGAATAGCGGTCTGCGGTGCGGAGAGCATTGTTCCCAGGTCAAACTGCGGTGTATTCATCGTTTCATCTTCCTTTCCATGTCCGCAAGCTGTTTGCGAAGCTCACGGTTGTCAATATCAAGCTCCATGATTCGCTTTTTCAGCTTCTTGATCGAAACATCGGCACGGACGATCATATCCGCAAACCGCAGGAGCGTGTATTTATATCTGCGCTGATTGTAGTGAAATTCGTAGCAGAGCTTTCCTGAGAGCCTGTCACGGCTCTCGGAAAGGCTTGCAAGCACTTCCTTTGAAGTCTCTGCGATGATCTTGCTGTGGTCGGTGCTGAAATACTCGTTCAGCTCACCATCGCCGTGGGGAGTGAAAAGCCACGGCATTTTGTCGGTGTCAAAGGGCTTCATGACTCGTCCTCCTCGTCATCATCTTCATCGGTGCAGTAGTCAAGCCCGTTCTGGAGCTGAATGTAGATGCCGGAGTAGCGGTCATGCTCTGCGCCGTCGCTGTTCATCATCGCTTCAAGGAAATAAGCCTGTGCTTCTTCACGGTCGTCCCACACCTTGACTTCGCCGTAGCATTTGGTAGTGACCTTGCGGTTGGGGTTCATTGCGAGTTCGGGGATATTTAACATCTTGAAAGCACCTCCTGAGCCAATTCATCATATTCCTGACCTAACTTGTGACCTGTGAGACAAAGCGGTGTGCCGTTCTCGGAGCTTTTCGCCGCTTCAATGGACTTGCTGATGCTTGTCCTGAACAGCATTTCGCCGTACTTCTCGTTGAGTGTTTCGATCGCCGTTCTGCTGACCTTTGTGCGGTCAACCATAGTCGGCAGCACTCCGATGAGGTTCAGCTTCGGGTTGGTGTTCGCTTTGACAAGCTGTGTAAGTGCTTCGAGGGACTGCAAGCCGTCCATACTGAACTTCTGTGTCTGCACGGGTATCAGCACTCTGTCCGCAGCGGTGAGAGCATTGATAAGGAGCGTTCCGAGGGACGGCAGGCAGTCGATCAGCACGAAGTCATACGCTCCGATCACATCTTCCGTGAGTATCCTGCGGAGAATATGCTCCTTTGAGATCATCGTGACCATGAGCGTTTCCGCATTGGCGAGGTTAATGTCGGCGGGAATGTAGTCCACTCCTGCGGCTTCGCTGTGGCGGATAGCTTTCTGAGCTGTCTCGGCGGTCACGGGAGTTCCTGCGTAGAATGACATGATAAGCTGTGTCATGGTCGGGTTGCCGTCCGGCTCGTATTTCAGGTACTCGGAGAGATTTGCCTGCGGATCGAAGTCGATGAGAAGCACCTTCTTATCGTGTTTCAGGGCAAGGCAAGCTCCGAGATTATAGGCTGTGGTCGATTTGCCGACTCCGCCTTTCTGATTGCTGATTGCGATGATAGTCGTTTCCATTTTCTTATCCTCCTGTGATTTTGGCTCAGAACAGCGGATCGTCCTCTGTTCCTGCGTATGGGTTGCCGTTATCGGTCGGTGTGGTGTTCTCCTGCTTCTTCTTACCGCCTGAGAAGTGGATCTCCTCGACCTTGACCTCGATAGCCGAACGCTTCTGACCGTCCTTTTCATAGCGGTTGATGTGGACTGCACCGACAAGCGTTACCATATCGCCCTTGCCGAACCAATCGACTACCACATCAGCGTTGCGATTCCATGCGGTGCAGTCGAAGAAGTCTGTCTGTGCCTTCTCCTCGCCCTTACGCTTCGGGCGTTCGCAGGCAATGGTGAACTTGCAGAGGCGGTTATCGCCAACGGTCTTGATTTCGGGATCGGCAGTCAGTCTGCCGGCTACCATGAACTTGTTTAACATAGGATTTACCTTCCTTTCGTGGTCTGTGGTGTTTCGTGTTCCTGTTGTGCTTTTATTATACTATGCAATATCCCTATTGTCAAGTATAATTTTCAGAAGTTTTTGAATTTCGGCAATGCGCAGCAAATTATCTGATTTCCCCAGTGCAGCTTCACTATATTTTCGATTATACTTGACATATCCCCACTAATGTGATAGAATAGCTGTAATAACCGATCAAGGGGTGATCTGATGTATAAGCACACTTGCCAGATCTGCGGAATGGAGTTTGAGTCTCCGTCAAGCAGAGCGAAATACTGCATCTACTGCCGTGACAAGGCTCAGGTCATGCGGAACAGGGCATACAAGGAGAAGAAGCAAGCCGGAGAAGCTGTTGCGATCGGCAGCGAACAGGTCTGCTCTATCTGTGGAAAGCCTTATAAGGTGACGGCTGGCTCTCAGAAGTATTGTAAGGAATGCCAGCAGAAGCAGGCTCGTTCCAAGAAAATATCCTCAAACGCTCAGTATGCCAAAGCGAATTACAAAACGCTGAAGCTGTATGTGTCCGCCGAGGAGCGTGATGCGATCAAGGCTTATGCGGAATCGCTCGGTATGAGCGTGAATAAGCTATTACTCACGGCGTTGGAGACTTTCAAAGAGTTGCAAAAGGAGAAGAAGCAAAATGAATCTGATTAAAAAACGAGTATCTTATAAATCGTCAAAAGATGGTAGTATCGAATATGGAGATTTATACAAGGCTATTCCTCAAGAACTGTATAATAGCTCTATTTTGGATTGTGTTATAGTTCGGTGCAATGAGTGCAATGAAATCGTAACTTATTGCAAAGAAATATATGACTTTCGCTTGAATGAAAAAAAGGGTTACTGCTTTTGCCCAGAATGTGCTAAGATTCTATTTAACATTTAATCACTCTAAATCCCCATTCTTTTTACGCTTGCGATCTTGCTGCTGCTCGCTGCGTTCCTGACGGAGAAATTCCTCAATGGTACGCTGTGCGTCGGCAAGGTCACGCGCCCGTTTATCTTCCTCACGAAACTGCATATCTTTCTGTGAACGCCCTTGCATAAGGGCGTTTATTTTTTGCTCCAAGCTCTCCACGGTCGGGATATGACCGGACGGGTAAAGCTCCAACACCTGAGCGCGGACTTTCCCGTATTCGTTCAGGTCATAGCTGTGGTCTTTGCGGTACTTCTTCGCAGCCAGACCGCTGAGAGTTTTCAGCTCCTCGGCGCACCTTTTGAACTTGCGGTACTGCCGCAGGACTTTCAGCTTGAATTTGAGATCGTCTATCTCCGTGTTCATGGTGTTCAGCTCGGAGAGAAGTGTTCGGCTGTGAGCATAGGTAGAGATAGCTTCACTGCGAAGATTTTCAGGCTCGATACCATACTCAGCGATCACATTCTTAGCAATACTGGCGAGCTTCATATTGCCACGGTCGATAGCGTCCTGAATAAACTTGTTCAGGGGCTTCTTCGTGATAACTCTGATCTTTGACCTCGGCACATAGATCATAACGCCCTTGTTCTGCTCAATACGCTGCCTGATCTGCTTTGTCTCGTAGAACCAGCCGAGTGTTCGGGCGCGTGTAAACTTGGCTCTCGGATTGCGTTCCTTCTGCTCGGCAAGCATAAATTTCAGGTCGATCTTGTGGTCGGGATTATACTCGACAAACACACCGAAATCGGCGCACTTCCTAAGAAAATCATCGAAGTCCTCGCTGACCTTGATGACCTGATCTATCGTGTATTTCAGCTTTGCCTTCCACGATAATCCCTGACGGTTCATATCCCATTCCCAATGGCTCTTGCCTTTACCCATTTCGGGGTGTTCGACTACGGAGAGATGATGCCGCCGGCATACCTCGTCTGCAAGGGTACGGAGCTTGTTGTATGACCTGTCTTTCTCTGTAAATCTGCGGTTCTCCAATGTCTCAAAAGTAAGCCCATTGATGAGGTTCGTATTATTGAAGATACAATGCAGATGAACATGACCTTTATCGGTATGGACTGCGAGATAGTATTGGTACTGATCTTTAAGGTATTTTTCGCACATTTCCTTGCCGATCTCCATAGCTCTTTCGGGAGTAACCTCCCCAGGCTTGAACGACATAATGAAGTGCTGGGCAATGACGGTGCTTCTGCCTGTACCTGTTGCTGTGACTTCAGCAAATTCTTTGGCAGCCTTGCTGGGTTCACGACTGCACATAAAGGTGCTGATCAGTCTGCCGTTGTCGGTCTTGGCAGCGGCAGCAATGTAGGCTATTGCTGAACCGACCGTAGCTGTGATTGGAAATATCTTAGTTGTTGCCATATCTTCTCAACTCCGTCCTTGATATTATCCATATCCTCACGGTAAACCTTGTCGGTACTGTTCACACGAACCGCTATCTGATTCACATTGTTGGAAATACTGCGGACAAGCCGTAACAATTCCTGCATATCCTCGGTGCTGAATTTCACGATAAGTGTATCAAAGAATGCGATACGCATAAACTCACTTTTAGACTTATAACCGCTGAGCCTGAACTTCTGCTCAAGGAAGTCGTATTCTTCCTGTGTCAACCGTACCTGAACGCTCCGTGTTCTCTTTATTTTATCTTTCATTCTCTCTCCTTTCTTTTCAGGGTTTTAGGGGCGCAATGCCAACAACTTAAGCGTAATTGGCATTTACCCCGCAAAAAAATCAAATAGGGTATTTAGGACAAAACACTTTGCGCTGATGAGAAAATTCAGGGCGAGGGGAAGACCTTCCCTTAATGATAGGCACAGGTTGTTTCAGGCATAGCAATATAAGCTGACGACAAATATCAAGTGACTTTTCTGCAAACAGCAGCATAGCAGACAGTCGATATTTGAAGTAGCCGATCATCAAATTTACATTCGCTCTGTACTGATATTTGCAGTCAGTTTTGCGTGATAACAGCTTTCTGTTTACAGTGGCAGACATTGCGGCAATGCAGTTTAATACAAACATCATGGCATAGTATTCCTGCAAAACTGCAACAGGTGAACGCCCCGAAAACTTCTCTATCAGCAATTTGTTTTTCAAGGTATCGTAGGTCGTTTCGATACTCCAGCGAAGAAAATAGAGATCAAGAAAATCATCAGCGCTGAATTCATCTTCAGATAGATTTGTGATCAGTGTTTCAATCTCACCAGACTTAAGGATCACCCGCACAACACGGACTGAATATGTATCTGTCTTGGTGGATACAGTGATCCTGAAATCATTTGACGGGTTTTCTTTTACACCCTTGAAGCATCATCAGATATTTGCATCCCATTCCGGTAAGAGTAGCGATCATGTCTTTTTCATCGCATATGCTTGAAAAATAGGCAAGATTTTTCTTAGCATATTCTCGTTCACAGACGCCAATGGAACCGATCTGGGCATCTATGACATAATGCGAGATCACATCATACAGAAGTGAGATCTCAGCATTTGTTTTATTCTCAGGAGAATGATTTCTGGGCAGAAATATATCCTTGTTCTCCTTGTTTTTATCGAGTCGGAGTTCCGAACCGTCTATTGCAAGAATACGATAACCCTTATGGCGCTTGATCTTATTCTTGTTCAGAACCATATCTCTTGTCATGAGAAACAGTTCCTTGAATGCATCAGTCAGAATATTTTTACGAGCTTTGAAAAATGCCTGCTTTGTCACAGAATCTGTACCCGCATCCAGAACATTTGCAAAGAAATCATCAAGCTCGATCTGCATCGTTCTTGTGAGAAAATTCAGCAGCAAAACGATCATAACAGGAAAGGACAATTTTCTGTTTCTTGTAAATGCGGTCTGCCTTGTAATATTCCTCTCACGGTAGTCATCAGAATTGATAAGATCCGATGCCTTACGGGTGATCTGATAAAAGAACTGGTTCATGTTTTCGACCTCCGAAATAGCAAAATCTACTATTTCGATTTTGTCGGCGTTTTCATTTTGTCAATTCGCTTTTTGCACAAACTTTTAGCTCACTTTTGTACATCATTTTCTTTGAAATCTTGTTTGATTTTTTATGCGGGGTAAATGCCAATATCGCTTAAGTTGTTGGCATTGTTTAGGGGCGGAAGCCCTCTGACAAGCATCTGCATTGAAAGTCACTCAAATCTCAATTTGTAGTGCATCAATGCCGTGCTTGCTAATTTTGAAACCGCCCTGATCGGGCGTTTTTCAAATTGAACCTGCGGCTCTCGGATTTTTCCTGCTTTGCTCAGGAATTGGAGCTGTGCGACTGAGCAAACATACCCCTTCACCTTACTACCGACATTTTCGGATTTTTGGGAAAGAAAAATCGAAATGTTCACAAAAAGTTTACAATTGACTATACTATAAAAATAGGGAGAACTATCCTGCATCCCAATAACTACTTTCCCTCAAAGCTTGACACTCAAAGATATACCGTGATATAATGAGGAAAAGGGGCTGAGATTTATGGCAGGTATGCGGTTCACGATCAGGTCTGAGGCTGACCTAATAAAAGCGATAAACAAGTACGGATTTCTGCCGTTCTTCCGAAACAGTATCGAGGGCTTTTCCATAGAGGAGCATATAGCTCCTGAGCATTGGTATTATTCCGACAGCGCACAGTGGGATGCTTGGGACTGGAAAGGTCCGGTCATACAGAAAACAGGCTGTGCCTATGGAAAGTTTTTTGAACACAAGGCGGTATACATCAGCCGTGATTGGTTTCCGGACTTTGCAAACTATCGTCGTGACGGTTATGATTTCGATGCAAGGTATGATGAAGGGCTTGCAAAACATACTGACAAGGTGCTGTATGATCTGCTTGACAGTCATGCTCCCGTTATATCCAAAGAACTCAAACAGCTCGGAGATTACCGCAAGGGCGGCAATAAAGGTTTTGATACCTCTATCACAAGATTGCAGGAGCAATGCTATGTGATCACAAGCAACTTCATATACATGACCGACAAGCACGGGCAACACTACGGTTGGGGCGTAGCTGAATACTCAACTCCCGAAAAATTTATGGGAGCCGCCTTTACCGATAAAGTCTATCAGCGAGAGCCGGAAGAATCCTATCAGCTTATCTTTGAACATCTGCGGAAGGTTCTGCCCCATGCAAGTGATGAACAGATAAAGAAGATATTGAAATAGAAAAAGAGCTGCACAGCTTTTGTGCAGCCCGATGAATAAACCTCCTGATTCTTGACACTCAAACTCCATTGTAGTATAATAGAGCAAGTGTGTGAAATCAGTAGGAGGTTATTACTATGATGGATTCAATTACAGTCGGTGCTAAGATCAAGATGACAGATACAGTCACCAGCGATTATCCTGTCGGCTCGACGGCGACGATTATTTACATAGACGAGATGGACAATGTTTTTATAGAATGGACAGATGGCAAGCTGTCCAAGTTCTCAGATAAACAGCTATTGAATGGCTTTGAGAAAACAGGTGCATAAAAGGTAGGCAGTCGGCAGCGATGTCGGCTGTTTTTCTTTTCCTGCCGATTGACCTTTTTCCGGCGGTATGGTATAATTATCCTAAGAGCTGATGCAAAAGGAGTGATGTATCATGGCAGTCTATATCGTATTCGACGTTGAAACGCCCAATCACGCAAATGACCGTATGAGTGCGATAGGCATTACTGCGGTCAGGGATAACAAGATTGCGGCAAATTACTTTTCGCTCGTTGATCCCGAAACACACTTCGATTATTTCAATACGCAGCTCACGGGCATAGATGCTGAGAAAGTCAAGGGCGCTCCGAATTTCGCAGAGCTTTGGAAGAAGATAGAGCCGATCATGAGCAAGGGTATCCTTGTTGCCCATAATGCTGTATTTGATATGAGCGTCCTCCGTGCGTGTCTGCGGAGTTACGGTATCAAATGGAAACCGTCTGCGGAATACCTGTGTACGGTCCAGATCGGCAGGCGTGTTCTTCCTGATATGAAGCATAACCTCAATGTAATGTGCGATCACTACGGTATCGCCCTGAATCATCATCAGGCGGACAGCGATGCCCGTGCCTGTGCGGAGATACTGCTGAAGTATATGGAAAGCGGCGTAGATGTCAATAAGTATGTAAAAAAATACTCCCTTACACCATAAAGCTGTGGTAATATATGTGCTTCCGAAGGACGGCTATGCCGTCCTTTTTCAGTTATCTCCAAGGTTTATGATGTGTTTCCCTTGCTTTTCAGCATACTGCATCGTCTTGTAAGCTCCGCCGCTGTTACGCTGAATACAGCAGACTATAAGATCTGATCGGTCTACAAGATTTCTGTTCCTGATCTGAATAGCTGACTTCGGGTGAGCATTTGCGGACTCCGCACATATCTCGACTTCATCATAGTAGCCGAGATATTCCTGTTCATTGTCACGGTATTCTGCTTTCATATATGGCAGAACCAGCGTAAAATGAGTATTACCATATCCGTACTGACGGACAGCTCTTTTAATGGCAGCAGAAGCAAGAAGGTCAAATTCTCCGTCCCTTCCTATGAGAAAGTCGATATACTCCTTCTGCCTGATAAGGTCGTACAAGAGTTTATCAAGAGCGTTCTCTATTTCTGATACTCGCTCGATGCTTCGATGCCCGAAAAAACTAACGGTGTAGATACTCAGCATATCGCTCATACTCCTTTGAAAACAGTATATACTAAGTATAACATGGTATCAATGTGGTGTCAATGTGACTGCATACAAAAGAAAGCTAAAGTGGTATGATAATAGTGAAAGTGAGGTATCGCTATGGCTATTATAAAAACATCGTTTACGCTTCGACTGGCTCTGATTGACCACGCAAAGATTAAGAAGATCGCTGAATCGCAGAATCGCTCCATTAACAACATGATTGAAACGCTTGTGAAGGATGCAATAAAGGAATATGAAAAGGAAAATGGAGAGATCAAACTTACTGATGAAGATATTATCGGTGAATGAGCGCTCCTTCCATTATGACAGACTTTGATCCCAATGGGTTCAAAGTAACCATTTGACGAGAGAGCTGTTGGGGAACGGCTCTTTTCTTATAATTACTGATTATATCCGGTTATCCGGTGTAATATATATCAGACAAGCATACAAACTCGGCTTTTGTTTGTTCCTATGCAGTACCATACAGAACAGATCGGATATTTCGATTAAAATGGAGGTGATAGCTGTGTACCGGACAATAACAATAGATGATAGTCTGCAATGATTGCCTTGCGGATTTCTTCTTTGCTGTAACAAATGCTGAGATTGTATGCCCATTGCATACAGCTTAAAGGCGGTCTGAGCAGATCAGACCGTTTTTTCTATGCCTGTTTGTGATAGAATGATGAAACTTCGCCTTGTAAGATGAAAAGTAGGTGAAATCGTTCCCGTTTGGAATATTATCAAAAAGGATAAAAAAGCCTTAATAAATCTATGCTTTTATCATCTTGCGGTTTATGGGAGGAGTGTAGGTCGGCTATCAGAAAACGGCGAAATACGGTGCTTTTGAATATGTGACCGTTCCCATTCGGGAACGCCTGACTACTGGCTTTTTCGCAGCTTATGGTTTATAATGATAGGGTACGCAGTCCATCATAGGACTAATTCTCTATACGGTGAACCTAAATGCGCGATAGGGTTACTCGATCACTGTATGGACAACTGAATAATGAGCGATCAAATGAACGAGTAATGTTTGATTGTCGGACGGATTATACCGAATGGCAGGATAACTATGTTCATTTGAGTATCTCCGTCCGACGGAAAGGACGGAGATTTCTTATGAGTAGTAATATTCTGATTCCTCGTATCGCTTTATTCAGCGAAATTGAAGAACCTCTCGATTATAAGGTGTTCGTGTATGGTACGAAAAACTCCCTTATGATCGACGCAGACACCTTTGGTGATGCACTTGCCCGTTACCTGAAAGAGTACAACATCAGCTATGATATGTTTGCCCGAATGACAGGCATCGGAAAAGGCTCTATTTCTCGTTATCTGAAAAATACCCGTCAGATCGGGCAGAAATACCTCTGTGCCGTATGTATCGCACTCAGGCTTCACCCTCTCCGGCGCGAGTATTTGTTTTCCAAGTCTGACAATGTTATTCCGGGTACTTATGGTTACAACGGTCTGGCAGCTCATATCATCAGAAACTATCTTGACGGCTGTGCATTCAGTGAAAAGTACACGCTTGAAGCTTGTAATAAGCGCCTGATTGAAATCAAGGCAAAGCCTCTTACAAAGCTGACCTCTATTACGGAGGGCAGCAAGTAATGGCGAGATTCATCTATATGCACCTCGGTGATGATATTCCAAAGAGAATAGAAAAGGAATACAACAAGATGCTCCGCAGGGAGAAGTACCTCGAAGAACGTGATGCGGAGTTCATGGCGCAGTCAACCGACTATGACAGAGTTCTTGAAGCGATACCCGATCCTGCAAGTCTCCCCATAAATTTGCTTGCTGAGGAGAACAGGAGAAGAAAAGACGCACGGCTTGACTATCTGCCCATCGCTTTGGAGAAACTGCGTCTCGATTTTCCGGAGGGATATAATGTGATCATCGACTATTTCTACTGCACAGAAAAGGTCACATTAACGGAACTCGCCACCAGATACGGTACTACGATAGATATTGTCAGATACAAAATCACAATTGCAAAAAAGAAACTCAAAGAGTATATCATCTTGCACGAAAATAACGGCTAAGAAATGTGCATAATGCCGATTTTTCTTTTTTGAAGAAAGAAATTTGCGAAAATCTTTCCCAAAAACGCAAATTTATCGGTAGTAAGGTGAAGGGGTTCGGCGGAGCAGACACCGAATGCCCCTCAAGTTCCTCCTTTCTTTTCATTGGAAAGGGTTATGTAGAGCTGAGAGGACGGCGCAGCTTCTTTGTCCATTTTCAGGCTGTGCCGTTCCCAAAGGCTCACATTCTTCTATCTCTATCTATGGTAAGCATAATATAGACTCCTTTCACTAAGACAGCAGAGATGCTGTCGGGAGAGCCTGAGCTACAGCTTGGGTTCTGCCAAAAACATCTCTGAATATGCTTGTTCCATTTCTCCTATTTTCAATTAGACAGCAATGCTGTCGCTCCTGCGACGGGGACGGATTCCGTTCCCGTCAATTGCAGGAGTTCTTTTACAGACACAAAAACACCGACAAGAAAGAGAGAGGGTGTTCTAATATGAATGAGATTTCAATCGCTGTGAGATACAACAACGATATGCGTACCGTCAGCGGACGGGAGCTTCATAAAGTTCTGAATGTCAGGACGCAGTATTCAATGTGGTTCGACAGAATGCGTGAATACGGATTTATCGAAAATACGGACTTTTTCACGGTAACCAAAAATGTGTACCGTGAAGATGGCAGACCAATGCCGCAGAAACAGATTGACCATAACCTGACCATTGATATGGCAAAGGAGCTGTGTATGATACAGCGTACCGAGATCGGTAATCGCTGCCGCAAATACTTCCTGAACCTTGAAAGACAATGGAACAGTCCCGATGCTGTTATGGCGAGGGCGTTACAAATTGCAGACCAGAAACTGGAGCTTGCAAATCAGCAGAATAATAATCTGATTGAAACAACCGCTGTTCAGGCGAAACAGATAGAAGTCATGAAGCCGAAAGCCGACTATTGCGATATGGTACTGCACTCCGAAGGGCTTATGCCCATAAGTACCATTGCGAAGGACTACGGCAAGTCGGCAATATGGCTGAACAAGTGGCTTCACGAACACGGTATCCAGTATAAGCAGGGACAGGTATGGCTTCCGTATCAGAAATATGCAGACAGAGGATATATGAAATCAAAGACACACACTGTTTATGATAAGAATGGTGATCTTACTGCCAAAGTCCATTCATATTGGACGCAGCAGGGCCGTATATTCATCTATCATCAGTTAAAGAAAGAGGGCATCCTGCCCCTGATCGAGCAGGACGATAGCTGAAATGCTGTCGGGAGTATCCGAAATTCGGGTACTGCCTACGGTGCTTCGCACACACCTCCTTGTTTTATTCGGCGGCTGATGTGCCGTCGGGAGCTACTACTCCTCGGAGTAGGGGCTGCCAACAGTACATCAATCTTTGGACATAAAAATAACCGACAGACGATGTATTACAGTATCTTGAAAACTGAATATGAAACATCAACGCTATTATGTTTTCTTTTTCTCCTGAGAGGAGGATCATCTATGGCGATAAGTGCAGATAAGAAGGATATAACCAACAAACTGCGTAAATATCCACCAGTTCTGACTGTAAAGGAAGTATGTGAGATTTTGAAGTTCAGGCCTACCAAAGTATATGGTATGATAAGCAACGGAGAGATAAAGCGCATAGATCATATCGGTCGGCATATCAGGATATTAAAAGCAGATTTGATCGACTTCTTAATTGCGCACAAAAACAACGGTTAAAATCCGGTCACAGCGCCGAAAACAGAGAATTGCGGTCACATAGTCTTGCATTATATTTGGTTCTGCGCTATAATGATAGAGTCAACAGCAGACTTCTACCGCTTTCAAATCGAAGGAGGATCATTATAATGAAAGCAAGTCTGCCTTATAAGTATATCACTTCCGTGAAGAACGGAAAACAGTATGTTGTTTTTGACTACAAGGACAGCGCAGGAAAGCGTAAGCGTAAATGGGTGAACACGGAACTTCCTGAGAAATGCACAAAGAAGGCTCTGAAAGAAGCGGTCGATCAGATCGTGGCAGAGTTTGACGAGCAGTTCAGAACGGGAACGATCGGTAAGACAAAAGCGAAATCTGCGGTGGATGTGCCGTATGCAGTTATGACGGAATCTGCTCCCGAAGCAAAGATGAAGCTGAGTGCCTATATCGACGAGTGGCTTACAGCAGTCAGACCGAACCTTGCCCGTACTACATTCAATTCGTACAAGAATTCCAACAAGCGTTTTGTAGAGTACCTCGATGAGCATTATCCCGATTTGACTCTTGGCACACTGAGATATACTCACGTTCAGGAGTTCCTCAATCACAAGCTCGATGAGGGGCGCAAGGGTAGCTGTGCAAAGCAGTATTATCTTGCAATTCACTCTGCTTTGGCGTATGCTGTTAAAATGGAATATATCCCGATACACCCTATGGACAAACTTGTCGTGCCGAGAGCAGATCGTTATGAAGCTACCTTTTATAATAAGGACGAGCTGAATACACTGTTCGAGACATTCAAAAATGATAAACTTGAGCTGATCGTGCATATCGCAGCCTACTACGGTCTGCGTAGAAGCGAGGTGCTTGGTCTGCGGTGGGACGCTATCGACTTCACCAATAAGACGATCACCATTCAGCGTAAGGTTATCAGTGACTATGACGAGGACGGTCACAGAAAGCTCTATGTGGAGAACAGGCTGAAAACCAATTCCACAAGAAGAACGCTCCCTCTGATACCGCACATCGAAAAGATGCTGTTGGATAAGAAGGAGCTTGAAGCTCACTTCAAGAAGATCAGCGGTAAATCATTCGATAAGGAGTTTGAAGGCTTCATCTGCCGTGACAACTTCGGAAAGTTAATCTCACCTGAGTATGTGACAACCCGTTTTCACTATGTCATTACCAAAGCTGGACTCCGTCATCTGCGTTTCCATGATTTGCGACATTCATGTGCGAGCTTATTGCTTGCGAATGATGTTCCGATGAAAGCAATCCAGGAATGGCTCGGACATAGCAACTATACAATTACGGCGAATCTTTATAGTCATTTGGAGTATAACGCTAAAGTCATTTCTGCGGAGACTATTGCAAGGGTGCTTGGCGGTGAAGCTGAAACAGAAGAACAGAAAAAAGTCACTGCTGAAACTGTTGAACCTGCACCTGAGAAGAAACCGGCACGAAAGAAGTCGGCAGCAAAAAAGACTGCGGACAAGAAATCCGCAAGCGTAAGGTCTACATCAAAAACAGCAGAAAAGCCTTCACCTAAAAAGTCAGGTGGTAGAAAAAAGAAAAGCGAAACACCCAAAGCTACGGGTGAATCACAAGTGTCAACATTATAAAATATAATATCGAAAAATGGATAGCGAGAAAAAGAGAACGAAAAAGAGCGATTTTGGTAGAAAAGTTGGTAGAAAAAAAGTGAGTTTCGACAATATATTCATCTACCACGAAAGCTGGTAAAGCCCATCAATACGCTGTTTGAGGGAAGAAAATATGGATTTGTTCATATAATCTCATTGACTAAATCAGCACTATATGCTACAATAAATCTGAAAATAACAGCCGTAAGGCAAACAGGAGTTACTATGAACAAGAATAAATTAAACCGCCTTGATGAAATGATGCAGTCGCAGGTAGACAGCGGAATGATTCCCGGCGGACATTTAAGAATAATCAAGGACGGAGAGCGAGTATACGATAAATGCTTCGGAATGGCTGACGTTGCCCGTAGCCTTAAGATATCGGACAATACGATATACCGTCTTTACAGTATGACAAAGCCCGTTACCGCAGTTGCGACAATGATACTCTATGACAGAGGGCTTATTGACCTTTCCGACAGCGTAAGCTGGTTTCTTGAGGGCTTTAAGGATCAGAAGGTCGAAACCGCAGACGGCATTGTTCCGGCAAACCGTGAAGTCAAAATCATCGACCTGCTTACAATGACCGCAGGACTTATGTACCCCGACAGAAACGTAAATCCCTCCGGCGATAAAATGGCTGATTTATTCGATAAATTCTACGAAAGAGCATTTTCCGGCAACGGCACATATTCAACCGTTGAGATGTGCAACGAAATGGGTAAAATACCGCTGTTCGCACAGCCAGGCACCTGCTGGAACTACAGCGTCTGTGCAGATGTTCTCGGTGCGATAGTTGAAGTTGTAAGCAAAAAGCGTTTAGGCGACTTCCTTAAAGATGAGATATTCACGCCTCTCGGTATGAACGATACCGATTTCTATGTGCCTGCCGAAAAGCGTGACCGCTTTGCCGAGATTTATATCAGAGGCGAGGACGGTAAGCTCGCTCCGTGCGACTGGCAGCACTTAGGACTTGTCTATAAATATACAAAGCGTCCCGAATTTGAGATAGGCGGTGCAGGACTTGTTTCCACCGTAAACGACTATGAAAAATTCGCTCAGATGCTGTTAAACGGCGGAAAATACGGCGATACCCGCATACTCAGCCGCAAGGCAGTTGACCTTATATCTCACAATATCATCACCGCCGAGCAGGCAAAGACATTCAACTGGGATTCGTGTATCGGTTATGGCTACGGCGGACTTATGAGAACGCTCACAAGCCCCGAAATAACTACTGTCGGCAGTACAGGCGAATATGGCTGGGACGGCTGGACAGGAAACTACTTCTGCAACGATCCCGAAAATAATCTTACATTTATGTACTTTATACAGGTCTGCGGCGGTAACGGCATACGTCCGCTCAGAACATTAAAGCAGGTTATGTACTCGGCTCTTGACGATTGAGCATAATTTACACAGAATACAGCACTGCCCCGTGAGAAAGCTCACGGGGCAGTTTAGACTGTCGATAAACCTCTTGATTATATAAAAATGGGGTCGCAGGGGCGTAGCCCCCGACAGGGTCTAGGGGCGGTAGCCCCAGTAATATAGCCCCTTTCCCGGGGAAAGGGGTTTGGGGATAGGGATTGAGAACAAGCACTTTTTTTGAAAAAACATACTTTTTCTACAAACTGCACTGCCCCGTGAGAAAGCTCACGGGGCAGTTTCATATTAGTTTTTTCTGTACCGTTTACAGCTTGTCAAAATACTTCTGCACAGGACTGTACTGTACTATATAATCCACATACTCTGCCGTAGCCGAGTAGAAATCCGCCTCAAACCTTGCTATACCCGCACCGCCCGATGCAAAATTCTCATCAGAAACATAGTTCTTCGAGTTATCAAGTATATAGCAATCCGTATTCTCGACAAATCTTTCCTCGCACAGCTTAAGCAGTGCCTTTGCGTTTGCGAATTTCTTCTTGTCTGTCACAAGCGGCTTTATTTTTCCGTCATAATCTCTTACCTTGTCATTGAGCGACACCTTGCACAGAATTATATTACTGCCGTATTTCTGCTTCACAAAATGCGACAGCTTATCACAGGCGGCAAGGATACGCTCCTTGTCCTTTTGAGCGTCAAGCGTGAACGGCTGCCCTGCTTTTCCGAGAATAACCGAAAGGTCAGAATTTGCATACTGCTTGTCCACAGTAAATCCCTTGCCGTTATATTTTGCATTATCCGCAATAACGTCCGCCATATCTATCGCTATCCACCGTGACCGACTTACCGTGAGCCTTTGCACAGTTGTCCTCATAAGCTGTTCCAAAGCCTTAGCGCCTGACTTATCTGCAGTGGCAAACCTCTTTTCCTCTACGGAATGCGGCTTGTCAAACGCCCATACAAACGACTCTCCGCTCACCGCCACATTCATTCTGATAGTTGTAGCCTTTGCAAGCGCTCTCTTTATAACACCCGTACCCCACATATCTATCAATGTGAAGTTGTGTATCTTTTCATATTCATCTATCTTCTGAGGCACTGCCTTAGGATCGCCGCCGTTCCACAGCTCGTATGCGACCCTTGTCATAAACCGCAGGTTCTGATCGTTTACATCAACCTCTTTTCCCAATGCACCGCCAAGCGTAGCCCTAACAAAGTTTGCGATAGGACGCTTTACCCTGTACTGCCTGTCAAGAAGTCTTATAAGCTCGCCGTGTGTCACATTCTGCAACGTATTGCTTTCCAGTGCCGCAATAACCTTCACCGCATTCTTCATCTCGATATTGTCACCGAAATCATAATATCTGTAAATATCGGTTATGCTTGAGTAATGCTGTTCGATTATGTCCTTTATTTCAGCCCTGTTCTCCGCAATAAATTCTCTTGAAGTATGGAACATAAGTGCGTCTGCAGGCTCTTTTCTGTCAAGCAGAACGGTAAGCAGTCCCCTTGCACACGCATTGTCATAATAGCACAGGATCTGTTCCAGCCTTGAATCAATATCCTGCTCCTTGTACACTCTGCCGGGTTCTCCCGATGCAATCTCATCAAGCGCCTTTTCGCAGTCTGCAAAATAGAAACGGTTGAACACCGCCTCTTTTCCGTCACCGGTCAACGACAAATCACCGAAATATCTTCCCGAAAGGTCTATTATAACAGGGTGTACCTTTTTGATAAAATAATTCTCAATATCCTCAAGGAATGCGTTCAGCTTGTTCTTCGGCGTGCTTTTTCTGACCTGTCTGCCTATTGCGTAGAATTCGGGAGAAATCGTCCTTACAAGAATGATTCTGTCCGCAGGATACAGTTTTAGTATCTCTTTTGCAAAAATATCGACAAGCGGCTTATAAACGTCTTCGGGCAATATGTTCGGCAGTTTTTCGCCGTGCTTTTCATTGCCGTCAATACCGCCCGTCAGAAATGAATTTTCGGTCTTGACAAGTCCGTGTACCGCAGTACCGTAAAAGTCAAAAATAAAATAGTCCGAGCGGTTTTCCTTTATATATTCAAACGTCCTGCTCTCCCCCTGAGCATCGCTGTTGTCGATTTTTTCCGGGAAGAACGCCGCAAGCGGAGATATTTTTCTTACAGTGTTATCGGCTGTGAACTTGGGGCTTCTTTCGACTATCTTCTGTACATTATAAGAGCCCATAGTAATAAAGCCGGTACGCTTCATAAGCGAAGAAGTATCCACAGTACCGATATTCACCGTTCTTCCGCCGCTTGTCTGTCCTGTTATCCTGAAATAGCACAGCCCTTCGACAGCGTTCACTCTGACAGCCGTTTTCTCTGTAGTTATAAGAAATTTGAATCTGCCGTTCTCACGTCTGAAATAAACCGTATACTTTTCGCAGTCCTCACGCTTTTCAAAACGCAGAATAACAGCGCCGTTCTCGTCTTTGGTTATGCGGATTTTATCCATATTAACACCTCGCTATAGGCAATATAGTATTATTTTATCATATTTAAAAGGAAATTTCAAGATTCTTTACGTTGCCGCTTGACATTCACGGCTCAGGAGTGTATAATATCTAAGGATTTGAAAATGAATTTCATTTTCAATTTAACATTCGTAATTACTGCGGAGGGATAAATATGTCATACAATACCCGTCAGCGTGAGCTGATACTTGATTATATTAAAAAGAACGCAAAAAAGCATCTTACCGCAGACGATATAGCCGATGCGCTGAAAGCGGAGCAGGTCGGCAAAACCACCGTATACCGTTATCTTGAAAAGCTATGCGAACAGAATATCGTCAGGAAATTCATTCTCAGCGAGGGAAAAAGCGCCTGCTATCAATATAACGATGAACAGCAATGTCACGATCATTTTCATATGAAATGTCTTAAATGCGGAAGGCTGTTTCATCTTGAATGCGACCACCTGAAAGACATTGCGGCGCATATTTCGAAAATGCACGATTTTACAATAGACAGCTCACGCACCGTTTTCTACGGTATTTGCGGAGAATGTGCCAAAAAGACCCCGACAGCAAAAGAAAAGAGTGATATATAATGAAGTTAAAAAGAAAACTGCTTGCCGTGATTACTGCGGCAGCGACGGTTTTCAGCCTGTGCGCCTGCTCGTCAGAAAGCGGTTATTCAAACAGCGACAGCGGCAAGCTGAAAATCATCTCGACCGTATTTCCGCCGTATGACCTTGCAAGGCAGATAGCCGGCGACAATGCCGAAATAAGCATTCTTCTCCCTCCGGGAAGCGAGATTCATAATTATGAGCCGTCCGCCAAGGATATGATTGCAATACGCAACTGCGACATATTTCTCTACATCGGCGGCGAAAACGAGCAGTGGGCTGAAAAGCTGATAAATTCAAACGATACGGAAAATGTCACCGCAGTAAAGCTGATTGATTATGTTCCTACCCTTTCGGAAGACGAAGACGAGCATGACCATGATCACGATCACGACCATGAGCATGAACACGAACACGAAACCGATGAGCATATATGGACATCGCCCAAAAACGCTCAGCTTATGCTTTCGGCGGTATATGACGCAATCTGCAAGGTTGACCCATCGGGTAAACAGACCTACACAAAAAACAAGGACGCTTACGCAAAACAGCTTTCCGACCTTGATAATGCTTACAGGTCGGCGGTTGACAACGCAAAGAACAAGACGATAGTTTTAGCTGACAAATTCCCGTTCAGGTATCTTGCGCACGAATACGGCCTTGAATTCAGTGCCGCATTTGCCGCCTGCTCCGATGAATCCGAGCCTGGCGTTTCTACGATGATAAAGCTGACAAAAACGATAAAGGAAAACAACATTCCCGCAGTTTACTATCTCGAATTCAGCAGTACCAAAATAGCGGATACTCTGTGCGATGAAACAGGAGCAACAAAGCTGATGCTTCACTCCTGCCACAACGTTTCAAAGCAGGACATAGAAAACAACGTAAGCTATGTCGATCTTATGAAACAGAATCTCGAAAATCTTAAATTGACCCTTAACGGCTGACAGGAGGATTAATAATGTCATATCTTATAGAATGTAAAAATCTTACCGCAGGCTACGAGGGAATGCCTGTTGTAAAGGATCTCAGCTTCAATGTTTCCGCAGGCGACTATCTGTGCATAGTCGGCGAGAACGGAAGCGGAAAATCCACCCTTATGAAAACCATTCTCGGACTGCGCTCCGCTTTATCGGGAGAGATAATCTTCGGTGACGGTCTTAAACAGACCGAGATAGGCTATCTTCCACAGCAGACCGCCGCACAGAAGGACTTCCCCGCTACCGTGCGTGAAGTAGTGCTTTCGGGCTGTCTTGGCAGAAAAGGACTTTCTCCCTTCTATTCAAAAGCCGACAAGAAGCTCTGCGATGATAACATAGAGCTTCTCGGCATAACCAGCATCACCCACCGCAGCTACCGCAATCTGTCGGGCGGTCAGCAACAGCGTGTACTGCTTGCCCGTGCGCTTTGTGCAACAGGAAAACTTCTTCTCCTCGATGAGCCCGTTTCCGGACTTGACCCTATGGTTACCGCTGAAATGTATGAGATAATAAGCAGGCTGAATCGTGAGCAGGGCATAACGATTATAATGATCTCCCACGATCTGCAGGGCGCACTGAAATACGGTACAAAGATACTCCATATGGAGAGCGGCGCATACTTCTTCGGAACTACCGCCGAGTACCGCAGTACCGATATATTCCACGCAATGAGTACCTGTGACTGTCATTGCACCTGCGACCATCACACAGGCTCAAAGGAGGCTCGTTAAAATGCTTGAGATTTTTCAATACGGATTTCTTCTGCGTGCGCTTGTAGTCGGACTTCTTGTTTCGCTGTGCGCCGCACTTCTTGGTGTAAGCCTTGTATTAAAACGTTTTTCTATGATAGGCGACGGATTATCCCACGTCGGCTTCGGTGCGCTCGCAATAGCCTCCGCACTGAATTTAGCGCCTTTGCAGGTATCTATCCCAGTTGTAATCGTAGCCGCATTTATCCTGCTCAGAATAAGCTCTGACGGCAAGATAAAAGGAGATGCCGCAATAGCACTTCTTTCAAGCAGTGCGCTTGCGATAGGTGCTATCGTCATATCGCAGACTAACAGTGCAACGGATATGAACAGCTATATGTTCGGCAGTATTATGGCTATAAGCAACGACGATCTTGTGCTCAGCATAATCTGCTCGGTTATTGTCATTGTAATGTTCGTATTATTTTACAACAAGATTTTCGCTGTGACCTTTGACGAGAATTTCTCCAAGGCGACAGGCGTAAAGTCGGGTGTATACAACACGATAATTGCGCTCCTCACCGCCCTTACTATTGTAGTGGGAATGCGGATTATGGGTGCGCTCCTTATTTCAAGCCTTATAATATTCCCTGCACTGACCTCAATGAGAGTATTCAGGAGCTTCCGCAGTGTAACGATCTGCTCTGCGGTTGTTTCCTGCGTCAGCTACATTATCGGTATAGCGATAACCTACTATGCCGACAATTTCCCTGCAGGCGCAAGCGTAGTAGTTGCAAACCTCGGAATGTTCCTCATCTTCTCGCTTCTCGGCTTCCTCCTCCGCAAAAGGAATCAATAAACGGCTGTGACCCGCCTCAAATTCGCCGTGCGGCGGGTCGCCACTCCCAATTTGCCGTTGCGGGTGTGACCCGCTTCAAATTCGCCGTTCTGACAGACTGAGCTTTGCTAGACCTCCGTTACCGGCGGTAGCAACTTGTTAGTGCAGATTCATTTATTAATTGATGAATTGTCCGCTTTACCGACAGGTCTGATACTTGAAATAACAAACGCTTAAAAAAAGCCGCCCACACGGACGGCTTTTTTGCAATACCCTGTGACATTTACGGAAAAATATCGTCTTAATATATAAAGAGAGAAAAAGGAGAGTGAATATGAATATATCCGACAAGAATATCACCACCCTGCTTGAAAGCCGCAGTGAACAGGCACTAAAACTCCTGTCCGAAAAATACGGCGGACTGTGTTCATCAATTTCATACAATGTCCTCGGCAACAGAAGCGACAGCGAAGAAGTCACAAACGATACATATATGAAAGTATGGAACACAATACCGCCGGAAAAGCCACGCAATCTTTGTGCTTATGTGGCTAAAATCGTTCGCAATCTTTCCCTTGACAAGCTGAGATACAACAACCGTTCAAAACGATGCGGTGAAACCGATGCACTGCTGTCAGAACTTGAAGAATGTATTCCGGCAACGGACAACACAGAAAAATCGGCAGAAAACAATGAGCTTAAATCCGTTCTCAACACATTTTTAGCTCAGCTTGACGAGCGTACACGCAAAATTTTCGTCTTACGTTATTTTGCCTGCTACAGTATAGCCGATATTTCAGAAAGATTAGCAATTACCGAAACCAATACAACATCTATTTTAAACCGCACACGAACCAAACTCCGAAAATATCTTTCGGATAAAGATGTATACATTCAGAAAGGAGAAAAATCATGAACGAGCATAAAGCATTCCCGCTTTTTACTGCATTCAGCGACATAAATGAAAAATATATTTCCGACGCACTTGACGAAACGCAGCACAAAAGCAAGTGGTATCTGAATTCCGCTTTTCTTGGCATTTCAGCCGCCTGCTTCTGTCTTGTCGCAGTATGTACCGCAATTATAATAGGAATCAATAACAACGCAATAAATCCTGCAGGCTCGTCAGATATATCATCAGATATATCCTACACAGCGTTTTCGGACGAACGTTATGATACCGTAATTTACAACGACACTGTATACAAACGTATAAATTACATTTCACCCGATGATGAAATGCGCAGAGGATATATAGGTACGGCAGAAGTCACCGACGCTGACGGCAAAACAGAAAATCATTATGTTTTTTCACTGAAAGGAATCAGACCGCACATAGCCATAGCCGTAAGAATGGACTATAACACCTACTGCCGTTATATTACAGCTTCCACTGTGAATGAAACGCTTCTCTCACTTATTTGCAACAATGATACATCGGATTTGGATGATCCCTATTCGGTAAATTACTTTGCCTCGTCTTTTTCCGAACACAGCGAAAAGCGCTTCACGAGCGATTCGGTCGGCTGGATGAATCAAATATTATGGTTGACTTTTAGCGAGTCCCCATCTTCATCAAAAGCAGACCGGGAAGACTTAATCGAAAGCACAGATAATTATATATCGGTTGATTTATCATGTATCCCACTCGGAATTGAAAATGCAAAAATAAATATAAAAGCAAACGGCACTGTTACCGTTGTATGCAACGGTACCGAGTTTACAATGGAAAATCGTCTCTCTGAATACAAAATGACACGTTTATTGCATCTTTTGGATAATGAACGTATCGACTGCAACGAATATATATATAACGATACCGATTCCTAAGAAGCATCGCTTTCCGAGTATTAATTATTGTCTTTCAGGCTGTACGATAGGTGTCGGATAATACAGCGGGGCATTTCTTCGGTTTAACAATTATCCGCACCGATAAACAACAGCCGCCCACACGGACGGCTGTTTAATTTATCTGTCGACATAATACCTGTACGAATTAATCGTAACGACCTGCGGCTTCATTTCCGACAGCCTATCCTCTCTCTTGCCGACAAGCTTAAATCCGTTCTTTAAAATAACCTTGTTGCTTGCCACATTATCATCCGCCGCCTCAATGACAAATGTATCAAATCCGTCCTCCGCAAGCTCTTTCATAACAGCTCCCAGAGCCTCGGTCATATATCCGTTGCCCCAGTATCTGCGGCAGGAGCAATATCCTATCACGGGATTTCCGTGATGATAACCGACCACATCTATCATTCCTATAAGCTCACCGTCAGCCTTATTTTCAATGCCGTAACGGTAACAATTGTCATTATCATATTCCGCCAGCCACATATCAAGAATCGCCTTGGTTTCGTTTATATCCTTATGCGCATTCCATGTGACATATTTTGCAACCTCGCTGTCACTCGCCCAATTTCTGAAAATACTTTCTGCGTCATCTTTTCGCAGTTTTCTGAGTAACAGCCTTTTTGTTTCAATCTCTCTCATATTATCCTCCTTTGCATTGTTGCAGTTGCTACAATAAAATCCGGTAATTGATTTCCGATTAACAAAATCCCACAACCGCCTTAAAACGTTTGTGGGATTTGATTGTAATTCACTTATCAAGCAGGAACATGACCTTTTTAATCTGTGCCGTCATTGCCGAATAATACAGCGGAAACATAGCCTCCACACAGCCGAGGAAATAAAGGTTACGGTTATTTATCTCACCGAACTTCGGCATATATGTGTAAACATAACGTCTGAACCAGTCCGATGAATATGACGGCAAAGGATTTTTCTGCTTTCTGACTTTAAAATTGCCCTCATAGCTTTCATAGATAATCTCTCCGAAATTATCCGCACCGTTCTTTATCATCAGCTCGTACACCTGTTTAAGCTGCTTATCCGACAGCGGAAAATCCTCTATCTGCCTTGAAATAAGCGGAAGCCTTACCGCAAGGCTGTACATAATAAGATGCTGTACCCTGCCGAACTCAGCCGTTTCGAACATTGCCTCGTTTTCTGGCGTTTTTATCCTTATTCCGAGATTTTCAAGCCGTGATGTTTCGGTAACGTCCATCAGCGCGATACGAAAAACGTCTTTTATATTGATATTGTAAAAATCGCTGTCGGACACAGTATAGATATACTGCATTACCGTAGTCATTGACCTTGCCGTATTGGCAATAATACCTGCAATTATAGGCAGTGACTCATTTGAAATGCTCATTTATCCTCCTCAGGATCATTACTCGGAATATTGATAGTCTTACTGTTGCCCCTAAGAATTTCTTCAAAGGAATCACTCGGCATAGGCTTTGCAAAGTAGAAACCCTGTGCCATCTCACAGCCAAGACCGCCGAGCAGCTTTGCCTGCTCATCGGTTTCGATACCCTCGCATATTGTATGCATACCAAGCGAGCCTGCCATTCTGATAACATAACCCAGTATATCGTTGGCTCTCTTGTTGCTGTTTGATTCCGCAAGGAATGCTCTGTCAATTTTCAGCACATCGGCAGGTAAATCCTTGAGCATATTGAGCGAAGAATATCCCGAGCCGAAATCATCGATTGAAATATGGAATCCGTAATCCTTGAGTTGCTTGAACACAGCCGTAAGCACATCGAGCGACTCATAAGCCGCACTCTCTGTGATCTCAATTTCAATGCTTGACGTTGAAACGCCGTGAGATAAACATATATCATTCAGCTTTTCGACAAACTGCGGATCTCTCAGATGTGCTCTTGACATATTGACCGATATAAGCAGATGCGGATAATAGCTCTCCCACTGCTTGATCTTCTGGCATACCTGATCCATAATGTAATAATCCAGCTTGACAATAAATCTGTTCTTTTCAAAGAGCGGTATGAATTTTCCGGGAGAAATGACCGTGCCGTCCTTTATCCACCTTACAAGAGCCTCCGCACCCGTAAGATTAACCTTGCCGTCAAGAGAAACCTTAGGCTGATAGAAAACGCTGAATTCATGCATATCAAGCGCTGTCTGCATCTCATTTTCGATTCGCTTTTCCTCACGCATCTTTTCAAGCATACTCTCGCTGTAGAACGTATATGCACTGTCGTCGCCGTACTTTACGGTACGCTTTGCTATATCAGCAAGGTCGCCCATACGTCTTATGGACACGCTCTTGTCGGTTATCCTGTAAATACCGAATGAAAGCACAGGCACAAACTCGGTTATTTCGTATTCGATAGCCTGTATCAGACTGCCTATACGTCTTGCGGTATCACTGTCACTGCGATAAAGCATAAGTATATAATAATTGTCCGAGTTTATTCTGGAGAAGGTCTCGCCATCCTGAAGATTTCTGTTTACCGTATCGGCAATCAGCTTAAGTATCCTGTTGCCCTCATCGTGACCGTACATATCGTTGATAGCCTTGAACTTGTCAATATCGAAGCTGACAAGCGCATATCTGCGGTATTCGTGACTTAGCAGACTTTTAGCGTCAAGCACAAACTTATCCCATGTACCGTAACCGGTTATGCTATCAGTATACGCTATCCTGCTGACCTCCTCGTTGGCCTTGGCGAGCCTTCGGAACGATATTCTGACTATCACTATGTATGCCGTAATTACAATAATCAGTATCAGCACAAAGAATGCGTACATCAATATGTTTATCATTGCGTAATGATTCTGCTCTGCCGCTACAACATTCTCTTTGAATATCAGCAGATAGTGCAGATCATCAAAGCCCGACATACCGCTGTAATACGCTACATACTTTTCGCCCTTGCAGACGCTTTTTACAATACCGCTTCCTCCGACCTTTGCAAAGTTATCCTTGACGGCATTTCTTACGCTTTCTTCCACCCCTGCAAGAATATCGGACGAGAAGAACAAATCTCCCATAGGAACATAGTCACCGAGCGCATTTTCACCGGACATTATCACTTCGCCGTCAGAATTAAGCACATATCCGTTACTGTCGTTTTCTTTACCGCCGAATGACATATCAATCAGATTGTTATAACTCCTTGTGTCGCATATTCCCGCAACCATGCCCACAATACGCTTGTAATCGCCATAGATCGGTGCAGCAATTGCATTTACCATTTTTTCGTCAGGCTCGCTGTATATCGCCTTTGAAATATACACCTCGCCGTTCATAGCCCGTTTATAATATTCACGGGCGGATATGTTCTTGCTTATGTTTTTGCTTGTTATAACATCGCCGTTCTCATCGGCGATTATAAATGCGTCTATCGTTGAACAGCTGTTCTCAAGGTCCTTTATCATCTTGATAACAAGATTCTCATCGGTATTCTTATAATTACTTGCACAGGCGGCAAAATTCTTTACCGTATTGACATCGTTCCTTATTGCACTTTCCACTATGTCACATTTCTGAGAAGCCGCTCTGTCTATATAATTGTTGACCTCTCCGTCAAGTGCAGATATGGTATTTGCCATAAACAAAGACGCCATTACCACAAAGATCGCTATGCATAAAGCCGCTATCACTGAAATTATCTCTGTTCTGTGCTTTATATTCAACATAGTAATCTCCCTCCTTTATATCCGCAGACTTTTTGTTTTCTGACCTCCGGATATACTTATTTAAATAAAAGTATACCACATTTCGTTTCTGAAATCAACCGTTTAAATCAATTTATATTATGTTTGTTATAAAGCTGAAATCAAAATTGTGAATTTTACACTAAGCAATTGTAACAATACAGCAAATAAAACTGCCCGGTTTTTACACCGGACAGCAATTCAATCTTTACTTCACACTGTCAATAAACCTTAAAAATGCGGCTTTACCCTCGTCACTGCGTTTATAAACGCCTGCATCAAGCAACACCTGCTCAAATACTGCGCCAATCTCACGCTTAATGATATTTTCCGCATCATCGGCATTCACAGCAGGGTACTTTGCGTACAGCTCGTTCATCCACTGTGCGTGACCCGACAGCTTTTCATCGCCCGAAAGATCGGTCTTGTTTACAAGCGCATCACCGAGTGCTTTTATCTCGTTTGCCAGCCTTGCAGGAAGCACTGCAAGACCCATAACCTCGATAAGACCGATATTTTCTTTCTTTATGTGATGGAGCGAAGGATTCGGGTGGAATATGCCAAGCGGCCGTTCCTCGCTCGTTATATTGTTTCTAAGTACAAGGTCGCATTCATATTCATCGCCGTGCCGCCTTGCGATAGGAGTGATAGTATTATGCGGAACGCCGTCGGTAAATGCGTATATACCTACGCTTTCATCGCTGTATGCCCTCCACGCAACAAGTATCTTGTCGCAAGCCCTTTCAAGCTCTGCCCTGTCCTTGCCGCTGAGCCTTATAACTGACATCGGCCACTTTACAATACCTGCCTTTACACTGTCAAATCCGCTCATAGCAAACTCATATTCTATCGGTGCGTTCTCCATTGCAAACGTATAATGACCGCCCTGAAAATGCTCGTGTGAAAGAATAGAGCCTCCGACTATGGGCAGATCGGCATTAGAGCCGACAAAATAGTGCGGTAACATATCCGTTATATCAAACAGCTTGCCGAAAACCTCTGCGTCAATCTTCATCGGTATATGCTCGCTGTTAAAGACTATGCAATGCTCGTTGTAATATCCGTAAGGAGAATACTGGAATCCCCATTTATCACCGTGTATCGTCATAGGTATCGGTCGCAGATTCTGTCTTGCGGGATGTGTAAGCGTACCTGCAAATCCCGTATTTTCCATACAAAGCATACAAGCCGGATAAGAAACCTTCGCAGCATTTCTTGCCGCCGCAATATCTCTCGGATCTTTTTCGGGCTTTGAGCGGTTTATCGTAATATCAAGCTGTCCGTATTCACTGTCGTACTTCCAGCGTATATCCTTTGCTATTCTTCCTTTTCTTACATAATTGGTATCCTCGCTGTAAGCATAATACCAATCGGTAGCCTCCTTCGGACTCTTTGCATACTTCTCCTTGAACTTTGCGTTCACCTCGTGAGGCATTCCTGTGAACACGCCCATTATGCGTGTGTCAAAAAGATCCCTCCACGCATTCGATTGCGGAATAATCTCCTTTTCCACAGCAAAATCCACTATCTCGTCAAGTATCTCGTCAACCGAGCCGTACTCCTTCACAGACGGTTTTTCCCATTTTTCCAGCTTCAGCATATCCATCAGATAATTTCTGACGCATATCTCATCGTCTTCCGTAATGAGCGACTTTGCCACAGCATAATCAATAAGTGCCTGAACCGCCGTTTCTATCGTAGTTTCCGCCATATTTTCTTCTCCGTTCTCCACATTCTGAATATCAGAATTTAATACAGATTAAGTATACCACAAACAGCACGGAATTTCAACAAACGTTTCAGCACAAAAAAACGGCTGACCTTCCGAACCTGTCAGCCGTTTTGATACATTACCGTAATCGTGACCTGTTGCCGCTGTTAACGCAACGCAGACAACTCCTGTCAACGATATTACAAAAGACACCTGCCACGGCTTTTACCCCGTGGCTGTGCCTTACTTTTTATTCACCAACTTTTATTACTACTGAGTGTCTCCTTTATGTCCGTTTATCAGAAAATCAATCCTTAAACTTACACCCGTTGAAAAAGAACCAGCTAGCAGGATCGTATGTCAGTAACTTGTTATTGTCATGTATTTCCGACCATATCAACGTGTCAAATCTTACTTTCACTTTGTCGTGCGGCATTTTATTGTCAACATATTGCTGAAAACTCTCTTTGAAATATTGCGGCGTACCCGTCTGCAATCTTATAGGATCGCTGTATATCATCACAAGACAAGGTTCGACACTGTCTTTGTATTCAGCTGTAACAAAAGGACAACACTTCTGCTCTTCGCAAAGCCTTTTTATGTCATCTCTGTTCTCCCATTCAAGGTCGTTGCGATACACTTCCCATATTCTCGAATAGAATCCGTTACGAATTGCAACATTGGTCAGCTCGTATTTTCCGCCGAGAGTTTTCATTGTCGCATGGTCAACGCTTTCGGCTATTTTTTTGAAAGTTTCATCATTGCGATCGCTGTTCATTATCGTTGAATACGCTCCGCTGAGAGTAAGTGTATTGTTTTCAGGCAAAGGTTCACAGTCCATTAGAATATATGCGCCTGTTTTCTGTGCGTGATATTCAACATCAGAAGCTTTAGCCCCGTATTTTTCAAGCCCCTCGCTCAGATAATACAAGAACTTCATATAAAGTCCCGGTTCATCAGGAATTGTTCTGAAAGGACATATCAGTGCATGCTCCGACTTGAAAACATCTTTCTGTATATATCTTCTCGGAAAAGAACCCCTCTTTGGTTTATCGTCAGGACTTTCGCATAATACTTTCACAAGAAAATCTATAAGTGCCATTAATTTTCACCTCTGTATACGGCATACGCAAATCGGAACCGGCACAGTGCCTGTCAGAACACCGTTGTATTTTTGCCGACATACCGGAAATTTCCGTATAAAGTTAAAACAGCGTTACTTTCTCATTTCGTATAAGACACTCGCCACGGCTTTTACCCCGTGGCTGTGCCTTACTTTATATTCACCGACGTTTATTACAACCGAGTGCCTCTGTTTGTCCGCTTTTCCAAGAAATTATTTTTGTACTTATAATTACAGCAAAATGAAAAAACGCAGATATTTCTTTGTTCAGTAATTCGAATCCGGGGTTCAGTGCGGCTTTCTGTAATGATAAAATTTTTCTGCTCATTTATAGTACACAGCAAGGGTTTTGGATATTTCCTGCTTGATATATGATTCAAACTCTTTGTCAAGAACATCATCACTGATATCTTTTTCTTTTGCAAACTCTTCTTTTGCTTTTTGCTTATTAACGTATGAAATATAGCTGTCTGCGGCTAAATCTAAATATTCTTCTTTTGTGATTCCCATTCGTTTGATATACTCGTCCATAATTTTACCGTTTGCGGCTACCTGAGGATATTCATCGGCATAAGCGTCAAGGTTTGACATTTGCTTTTCTATTTCACTTTTTGCCTGCTCATGCGTAATAGAATCATATTTAGAATCAATATAAGCGGTTTCTATCATACTGTTTATTATTGTTTCTTTATCTGTTGAGCACTTTTCTTTTATCTCCGTTATCTTGGCATTTTTTTCTTCACTTGTGAAATCGGAATTATTTATGTCCCCAGTCATAAGCTCTGCCATAATTTCATTGCTTTTCAGCCGCATTTCATAATCGGATTTCTTTATGTCAATTCCGTTTACAGATGCCATAACGTCATTGTTTTGAGCACAAGAGCAAAATAATATCATGGAAAACACAGTAACAATAATCATTAAATTTAACTTTTTCATATTTTTCTCCTTTTACAATTTACCTGTATGATTTGGTTATTCGCTTTCGCTGTCCGTATTGTTTTCTGTAAAGAAATACTTGTTGATTATTTTATTTACCGAGAAATCATCAGCCGTGCCGTTGTTACGTTCTTTTTCAATATCAATAAATCCCTGCTCGGGAGTTACTAAAAAAGCCTCTTTGTTATCACGGATGCGCAATAAGAATAAATATGATTTACCGATTTCAATCTCAGGTCTGTTATAAACGGTTATCGTTCTGCTGCCACCGAGCGCCTTGAGCTGTTCGTCAATGTATTTATCCTTAAAACCGCCGTTAACATAAATGTCAATACTGTCTGATTCGTTACCGACTGTATTTTTATATGCAGATTCCTTCTCGACCGTATAAACCGTACAGATTTCCTTGTCGCTTTCAGACGTATTCCCGGTAACCTCGTCATTCGTTCTGCCATCCCTTACCGTGAATGAAATTCCCGTAACCTTGCCCGACATTACTATATCGCACGCTTTCATCAATTCATCGGCTGTGTTGTAATATATGTACTGAGCGCAGACATAAGTATACTTAACATCGTCTTCGGGCGCACTGCTGTCATATATAACGCTGTTTTCAGACGAGCCGTCAGAAAGCGATTTATTGCCGGCACTGCAACCGCCGATCAGCATTATAAGCAGAGCAATCATAATTACCGCATATTTTTTCATAATGTTTCTTCCTTTCTGCAATGAATTTTTAACTTGCCAAAACCTTAAGAGTGCATATTGAGTTTGTTACTATACCTATAATCAATACAATTCAGCAAGGCGAATTGTCCATGCAAAATTTAAAATCATTACAACACCACATATCAGGAAGTCATCTGACATCATACGAATAGTATACCATTATATAGGAATAATGTCAATATAATTTATATTGAAAAACAAATCCTGCTTGTTAATTAAAGCATAAGCAAAATGCACCGACTCTGCAACAGTCGGTGCATTCAGTTTGTAGAAAAAGTCTGTTTTTTCAAAAAAGCGCTTGTTCTCAATCCCTATCCCCAAACCCCTTTCCCCGTGGTGAAAGGCTGTGTATGCTTGGTTGGCTCTGCATCGTGCAGAGCCTTTGGGCATACACGCCCGGCATCCGTGCCGAGGCTGAGTGTGGGGCTGCCGCCCTCACCCCGCTTGGGGCTACGCCCCAAACCCCATTTTCAAAAATTATATAGGTTTATCGGCAATCTGAATGCACCGACTCTGCAACAGTAGGTGCATTTTTGTATATTGAAATTTTGGCTTGACAATGCGATTTTACAGGTTTATGCATCAATTTACAAATATTGTCGCTACGTTAAGATAAGTCGCAAATGCCACCCACAGAAAATACGGTATGTTTATATCGCCTGCAATGCGATTTACTTTACCGAATCCGAGTATCATTATCCCTATCAGAACAAGCAGAAGCACTATATCCGCCGCAGCAAACCACAACAGCTCAAACCGCACGAATATTATACTCCACAGGAAATTCACTATCAGCTGAACCCAGTATATCGTCAGCAATTTTCTTTTCACAATCACCGCCGCATCACTGTAATGTATCAGATGCGCCGAAACCCCCATTACCGCATACAGTATCACCCACACCACCGGGAACACCCACGACGACGGCATCAACGGCGGTTTGTTATACTTTTGGAAGAATTCATTAAAACTGCCTGCAAGCAGTCCCGATGACATTCCGATGACCTCTGCCGACAGTATATAAAGCACAAGATCAAGCCATTTATTATTACGCTTCATATTATCACCTTTCGCATTGCTAAGCCGTTTAACAACGTATTTCACAATAATTGTATGCCCTTTACGTCCGTTTATTACCACTTGCATTTTGCCCATAAACAGTGTAAAATATACTTTAAACAATATGAAAGGATTAATATTATGTTTGAAGGTTTTGACAGATCGGCTATAGATTTCCTGTGGGGAATACGGCTGAATAATGATAAAAACTGGTACGAAAGTCATAAAGACGAATACCGGCAAAATCTCGCAAAGCCCATGAAATCGCTCTGTGATGAGCTTTTCTGCGATTTTTACAGTGAGATAGGCTATGAAACCGTAAGCTCTGTTTCAAGGATAGTAAAGGACGCACGTTTCCCTCACGCTTACCCGTACCGTGATAACTACTGGTTTACTTTCAAGGAAACACGCAAGGACTGGTGGGTCGCACCTGCGTTCTACTTTGAACTTTCCTGCGAGGGCTGGGGCTACGGAATGGGTATGTGGAGCGCCTCAGCAGGCTCAATGCAAAGGCTCAGAAATGCGATAGATTCCGACCCCAAAACGTTTTCCGGGCTTGCCCGTGCATTTGACAAGCAGAAAATTTTCACACTTGAGGGCGACTTCTACAAGCGGAAAAAAGGCGAGGTTTCTCCCCTGCTTGACGGCTGGTACAACCGAAAATCCATAAGCTGTACTGCGAGCTTTACATACGAAAATGAAACGGTTTTCACGAATAAACTGCAACCGCTCATTCTTGAAGGCTTCCGCTCACTGTACCCGATATGCAGATTTATCCACAACGCAATAAACGAGGAATAATGTACCCCGACATACGAAAATGCCCTGTGACGCAACCGCATCACAGGGCTCAGACTGTCGATAAACCCACGCACCGCAAAAATGCAGAAAAGTAAACCGGCGCAAACTAAAAATCAGATAAATAAAAAGAATTTCACACAGCCGTAAAAACGGCTGTGTGAAAGCATTTTTGCTTACTGTGTCAACCGCTCCTCAACGTACTTTAGTACGCCTGTCGGAGCGGTTTCCTTGTCTGCGTGTGTTTCTCAACGTCTGTAGCGTGTCGAAAAATACTTTTTCGACACGCTGTGCCCTGTGATGTACCGCATCACAGGGCATTCTTAACGGCTTCACGCCGATTTATCCGTCTGTAATCACTTTCTGTAATATGAGTTGAACACCGGTCTTAACACCTTATAAAGCGGCATACACAGCACCGACGCAACAAGACCCTTTATCAGTGTGAACGGGCAGTTGAACACGATAAGGCATTCAAGAAGACCGTTTACATTCGGGTTTATCTCCTTATACATATTGATGATTGCCTCAATAGGCATAATATTCTCGTATATCGGATATACAAGGAAATAGTTGGATACTATGCTGAGCAGAGCCATTACAACGCTTCCGACAACACAGCCGATTACAGCGCCTTTATAAGTATTTATCTTTCTGCCTATAATGCCTGCCGGTATGACAAGGCAACAGCTAAGAATAAAGTTTGAAAGCTCTCCTACACCGCCTGTCATACTCGAAAACAGGTTGATGATATTCTTTACAAGGCATACGAAAACGCCTGCTATGGGTCCCATTGTGAGCGAAGCCATTACCGCCGGGAAATCTGAAAAATCAAACGAGATAAAGCTCGGCATCAGCGGTACCTTGATACTGAACAGCATCAGCACCGAAGAAATAGCCGCAAGGAGCGCCGTGAAAACGAGCTTTCTCACATCGAATACGATATGTGCCTTGTTTCCGCTTGGATTTGTTGTTTGTGTCTGCATAAAAATCATCCTTTCTATATCTGCTCCAAAGGTGACTTTCAGCTGTTCGCCAAAAAATAAAAGCCCCGTATTTTCGGGGCTTTACCTTATCTCAAAAGTGTCGTACCGCTTAAATAAAGGATTTGCGGTCAAGCATTTCTGATTCTTTCATCCGGACTATACCGTCGGTTTCGGAATTTCACCGAATCGGCACAAATACTTTGCGCTCGTGGACTTTACCACCGGTGGAGAATTTCACTCCGCCCTGAAACAGATTACATTTATATTATATGCCTGTTTTAGCGTTTTGTCAAGGGGTTATTTGAAACTTGCTTCGCCGTCCTTGTTTTTGGTAACAAGGAAGCTCTGAAGATTTGCCGCCCTATCGACAAGTGACACAAAACGTATTGTTGCGTTTCTTATCTCGATTGCCTTTTCGATATTGTTCAGATATTATCCCGTTGCATTTGTGCCTTTTGTTCAGGCGGCAGGGATTTTAAATCTTTGTCTATGACTGCTTCGAGTATACAGTGACAGTTGAGATAAAACGCTTCTTACCTATTGAAAAAAAGCGTGAAATGTATTATAATAATAAAGATTAAAGGAAATAAAGAAGTTAAGAACAGCGGTAGCGAAAAACCGCACAGAGAAAGGAAAACATTTTGAATTTAGAAACACTTATTATCGCCACATTGTTTGAAAACGGCGGGGGAATGACATTAAAGCAGATAGCAAACAAGAACGAATTGCCGAAAAAATATCTTGATAAGCTGAAAAACACCGCAAAGTCAATGATACGTCAGAGGACTATATTCAAAGCCAAAAGCGACCTGTATTATATAAGCGACATACGCACCGTATTCACAGGAAAGGTCGCAACGCTGTCACGCACATTCGGCTTTGTTACAAATCTCTCAACAGGTGAGGATTGCTTTGTAAGCGGCGGAAAGCTGAAGGGCGCTGTTCCCGGCGATACGGTCATCGCCCGTGAGATAGCCGCTAAGACAGAACAAAGAAGTGCGACCGCCGAGGTGCTTGCGGTGCTTGACGTATCGGAGGAGCTGTTCGGCGGAGTTATCGTAAAAGAGGGAATGATGCTTAAAGTTCTGCCCGATTCGCTCGGCTGTCCTCCCCTCACCATTCTTAAAGTCAAAGAGCAGATAAAAGAGGGCGACAAGGTGCTTTTCTCCATAAGAAAGCGTGGCGAGCATCACTCCGAGCATATCGTTGATATAGTCAGGGTGCTTGGCTCAAGCGAATACGCAAAATCCGCCACCGAGGCTTATCTTATCCAGAACAATATACCGGTCGATTTCTCTGAGGAAGCACTCAATCAGGCAAAGCAGTATGTAAATGCCGTTATTGACGAAAAGCAGACAGCTAAAAGGCTTGACCTGCGTGACCTGCCCATATTCACCATAGACGGCGCAGATACGAAGGATATTGACGATGCGATAAGCATTGAACGGACAGAAGGCGGTTATAAGCTCGGCGTTCATATCGCCGATGTCAGCCACTATGTCACCGAAGGCTCGCCTCTTGACAATGACGCTTTTGAAAGAGGCACAAGCGTTTATATTGCCGACAAGGTAATACCTATGCTCCCGAAGGAACTCAGCAACGGTATATGTTCTCTTAATCCCGGAGTGGACAGGCTCGCATTCTCCTGCCTTATGGAAATTTCGGACAAGGGTACAGTGAAGAAATACAAGTTTGCAAAAACGGTCATCCGTTCCCGTGTACAAGGCGTTTACAGCGAGGTAAACTCTATACTTGACGGCACCGCAAACGCACAGATAAAGAGAAAATACAAGGATGTCATCGACTGCATACCCGTTATGAACGAGCTTGCACAGATACTTATAAAGAAACGTAAGGACAGAGGCGCTCCCGATATAAAGTCAAGCGAAAGCAAGGTCATCTGTGACGAAAACGGCATCTGTATTGACATTAAGCCGAGAATACAGGGTGTTTCGGAGGGTATTATAGAGGAATTTATGCTGATGGCGAATAACTCAGCCGCTAAGGTAGGTATGAAAAAGGAAATTCCCTTTGTTTACCGTGTGCATGAAAATCCGCCCGCAGAAAAGATCGAATCGCTGAAAACCACTCTCGAGGCACTCGGCATAAATCCGCTCGGAATAAACGAAAAGGCAGAAGCGAAAAACTTCGCCAAGCTGCTTGAAGAAACTGCAGACGATCCTAAGAATATAATCATAAACAGAATCGTACTGCGTACTATGGCTAAGGCGAAGTATTCCGAACAGCCCATCGGTCACTTCGGACTTGTAATGAAGGAATACGCACATTTCACTTCCCCGATAAGACGTTATGCCGACCTTTCTATCCACCGTATCCTGACCGACTATGTTTCAAGAAAAGGTGCGGACAAGCTGAAAAAGAAATACGGCGAATTCTCTGTCAAAGCGGCGGCTCAGGCAACAAAGACAGAGCTTTCCGCAGTAGCGGCGGAAAGAAGCTGTGAGGACTTCTATGCGGCTGAATATATGAAAAAGCACATAGGAGAGGAATTTGACGGCATCATTTCGGGCGTTATCGGCAGTGGACTTTTCGTTGAGCTTCCGAACACGGTAGAGGGCAAAATAGATGTACGCTCACTGTCGGAAAATTACTTCGAGGTAAGGAACGGCATCGCTCTTTATGACGGTGTAGCCGGCACTATGTATACTATAGGCGATAAGGTGCGTGTAAAGTGTATCAACGCAAACGTTAACTTAGGACAGATTGACTTTGAGCTTATCAAAGTTTACGAGGACGCATCAAACGGCGATAAAGCCGAATAATAAAGGAGAAATATTGAAATGTCAACAGAAAAGAAAACACAGCACAAGGACATTCGTGATGCAAAGGCATTCAAGGCGGTAGGTCAGGGTGTTGAAAAGGTCGGAAAAATCAAATTCATAAGCGAATTCAAGGACTTCATATCCAAGGGCAACGTAATGGATATGGCAGTAGGTATGATTGTCGGTGCGGCATTCACAGCAATCGTTACCTCGCTTGTAAACAACATTCTTATGCCTGCGCTCGGTATGATTACAGGTCAGATAGACTTCTCCGATCTTAAAATCGTACTCAAGGCGGCTGTGAAAGAGGGTACGGAGATTATCGAGCCTGAGGTCGCTATCGGCTACGGTGCATTCATCAATTCCGTTATCAGCTTTTTACTCATCGCACTGTCGGTATTCATACTGATAAAGGTACTCGGCGCATTCAAGAGAAAGAAAGCGGAAGCGCCTAAAGAAGAGCCGAAGCCCGATCCTCAGATAGAGCTTCTCACCGAGATTCGTGACCTTCTTAAAGGCGAATCTGCAGTGAAAGCAGAATGCGAGGAAGAAGAAAAAGAGCCTGAAACAGTTACCGAATAAGATACATACATTTCTACGGAGGGCAAATTGAAAAAGCAGGACATAATCATTTCCGATGATGCACTCACAAAAGAGCAGAAAGAAAAGCTGGAACAGGAGTTTTTCGAACGTCAGCAGAAAGAACTGCATAAGGGCAGGCTGTTTCTGACAGCAAGCGTAATCGCACTGTATGCTAATGCGGTTATCACAGCGGCTTTGTATCCGCTGTACCTGAGAAATCTTCTGCGCTCTATATTCTTTATAAAAGACCCTAAAAAGCCTGATGATTTCGCTCTGCCCGAATCGGCGATAATGTTTATCACAGTGCTGATAATCTTTATCATACTGTGCATAAATATCGGTATGGCGATAGCCACCAACATCTGTGCCGCAAAGAAAAAAGGTGCAAGACCTGCGGCGGCTGTATCGTTTATACTTGCAGAGGTTATAAATCTGCTCATAACTGTAATGCAGTTAAGCTCGACTCTGACCTACAGCGATACAGCGGCAGAAATTGCAATGTTCGTAAACATTCTGTTCTGCTGTGTGTGCGCAGCCGGCATATACATAACGATATTCAAGTCGAATATTTCGGATTATACCTATGCGGCGGTGCCGAAAACGTCAGAAAAAGCCGAAAACGAATAATTTACCTAAAATCGAAATGTCTTTAAGTAAATTTAAGAAAAAGTATTGCATTTTCCGTGTGGCTGTTGTATAATCATATCAAAGGCTATTTCCGCTAGCTAACACAACTAAACCGAAAGGAAAAGTACTTAATAAATGAGCTTATTTGAAGATAACAAGAAGAGAGTGATAGACGATTACGAGCGTCTTATCAACAGAAAGAACGCCGTTGCCGACTGCTATAACGGCATATATGACAGATATGTGAATCCCGTTCTGACAGCCGATCATGCGCCTTACTTCTGGAAGTATGATATGGACCCAAAGACAAACCCTTACTTTATGGAGCGTCTTGGCATCAACGCTGTACTGAACTCGGGTGCGCTTTATATGAACGGCAAGTATTATCTTGTAGCAAGAGTTGAAGGTAACGACAGAAAGTCGTTCTTTGCCGTTGCAGAGAGCGACAAGCCTACAGAGGGCTTCCGTTTCCACGACTACCCTGTTTTACTTCCCGATACGGAAAAGGAAGAAACAAACGTATATGATATGCGTCTTACTCAGCATGAGGACGGCTGGATTTACGGTGTATTCTGCTCAGAGAGCAAGGACAAGGACAGCAACGACCTTTCCGCCGCTGTAGCTCAGGCAGGTATCGTTCGTACCAAGGACTTAAAGACATGGGAGCGTTTACCTAACTTAAAGTCAAAATCGCCCCAGCAGAGAAACGTAGTTCTTCACCCCGAATTTGTTGATGGAAAGTATGCTTTCTATACACGTCCTCAGGACGATTTCATTCAGACAGGCTCCGGCGGCGGTGTATGCTTCGGTCTGTGCGAGGATATCAACAATCCCGTCATCTGCACAGAGGAAGTTGTTATTTCGCCCAGACAGTACCACACTATCACAGAGGTCAAGAACGGTGCAGGCGCTGTTCCGATCAAGACGCCTAAGGGCTGGATACACATTGCTCACGGTGTCCGTAACACTGCGGCAGGTCTGAGATATGTAATTTATGTATTCGCTACCGATTTAAACGACCCGTCAAAGCTGATTGCGTCACCCTCAGGTCTGTTCATCGCTCCGCATAAATCAGAGCGTGTAGGCGATGTATCGAACGTATGCTTTACAAACGGTGCGGTTGTTACCGAAAACAACGATGTATATATCTACTACGCTTCTTCCGATACAAGACTTCACGTTGCGGCTACAACAATTGACAAGCTGATGGATTATACATTCAACACCCCGTCAGATCCGCTCCGCTCGGTTGACTGCGTAAAGCAGAGATGCGAGCTTATAAAAAAGAATCTTGAAATAATGAACAAGTAATCATACTGCCCCCGATGTAATATTCGGGGGGCAATAAGACTGTCGATAAACCTCTTAATTATTAAAAATTGGGGTTTGGGGCGTAGCCCCAAGCGGGGTGAGGGCGGCAGCCCCACATTCAGCCCGGCACGGACGCCGGGCGTGTATGCCCAAAGGCTCTGCACGATGCAGAGCCAACAAAGCATACACAGCCTTTCACCGAGGGAAAGGGGTTTGGGGATAGGGATTTAGAACAAGCACTTTTTTGCAAAAACAGAATTTTCTACAAACTGACTGCCCCCGATGGAATATTCGGGGGCAATTTTTTACAAAGGCACCTTATTATCATGCACATTGAGGCGATGATGAGAATAGCCGGTAAAATCGGGATTGAAATATGACAACACAAAAAAGCCGATGATTTCTCATCGGCTTTACTTGTGTTGTATCGTTAGTCGTAATCGTGTTAATTAAACACCGTACTTAGCTGTGCTTACCTTAACGCCGGGGCCCATTGTTGAAGAAACTGTGCAGCTCTTCAGATATGCACCCTTTGCAGCGGAGGGCTTAGCCTTAACTATAGCGTCCATCAGTGTGTTGAAGTTCTGCTCGAGCTTCTCCTTACCGAATGATGCCTTGCCTATGGGGCAGTGGATTATGTTAGACTTGTCAAGACGGTATTCAATCTTACCTGCCTTAGCTTCTGAAATTGCCTTAGCAACATCAGGAGTAACTGTACCTGCCTTGGGGTTAGGCATAAGGCCACGGGGACCGAGAACCTTACCTAAACGTCCTACAACACCCATCATATCGGGAGTTGCGATTACAACGTCGAAGTCCATCCAACCATCGTTAATCTTCTTAACTGTATCATCGTCAGCAACGAAATCAGAACCTGCATCGATAGCAGCCTGGATCTTTTCGCCCTTAGCGAAAACCAGTGTACGAACAGTCTTACCTGTACCGTTGGGCAGTACAACTGCGCCTCTTACCTGCTGATCAGCGTGACGTGAGTCAACACCGAGTCTAACGTGAAGCTCAACTGTTTCATCGAACTTAGCCTTTGCAGTCTGGCAAACTAAGTCGAGAGCTTCGCTTGAATCGTATGCTTTAGTGCTGTCGATCAGCTTTACGCTGTCAACGTATTTCTTACCTTGTTTCATTCATTATCCTCCTTGTGGTATAACGGAAATTATCCTCCCACCGTCTTAATTAGTCAACTACTTCAATACCCATTGAACGAGCTGTGCCGGCGATCATAGACATAGCAGCTTCGATAGAACCTGCGTTTAAGTCACGCATCTTGGTTTCAGCAATCTGCTGAACCTGAGCCTTAGTGATCTTGGCAACCTTGTTCTTGTTGGGAACACCTGATGCTGTTTCAATTCCGCAAGCCTTCTTGATAAGAACGGCAGCAGGCGGAGTCTTTGTAATAAATGAAAAGCTTCTGTCGGCGTAAACTGTAATAACAACAGGGATAATAAGACCTGCGTCATTCTTTGTACGCTCGTTGAATTCCTTTGTAAACGCCATAATGTTTACACCGTGCTGACCTAATGCAGGACCAACCGGGGGAGCCGGCGTTGCTTTACCGGCAGGAATTTGTAATTTTATAAATCCTGTAACCTTCTGAGCCATTTTACTCAACCTCCAAAATAACAATTAGAACTTAAATTTCTACTTTCTGGACAGCGGATATTTCTACCGTTGCCGGTGTAGGTCTTCCGAACATGGAAACCGTAACCTGTGCAGTACCGTTCTCCTCGTCGATCGAATCAACCGTTCCTTCGAAACCTTCAAGAGAACCGGATACAATCTTTATCGTATCGCCTACTGCAAATGAAATCTCTGCGACCTTTGTCGTAACGCCGAGGTTCTTTACCTCTTCGTCTGTCAGCGGTATGGGCTTTGATCCGGGGCCTACGAAACCTGTGCAGCCTCTCGTGTTACGGCAGATGTACCACGACTCATCGGTCAGTATCATCTTAACGTAAACGTAACTCGGGAAGAGCTTGCTTTCATAAGTCTTCGTCTTGCCGTCGTGTTCCTCAACCACTGTTTCGGTAGGAACCATAACTTCTTCGATTAAATGGTGCAGGTTGTTGTTTTCAACGACCTTCATAATGTTGCCGGCAACCTTGTTTTCGTAACCGGAATAGGTATGGAGAATATACCATTTTGCCTCAGACATTCTTTAGTCCCTCCTACTTGAAAATACTTAGCCTGCTGAACTCATGTTGAGCGCTAATCTTAACAGAGTAGCGAACAGAGTATCAAGGCCCCAAACACAGATACCCGATACTACCAGGGTAACCAGTACAACAACCGTGTTGTTGAATACTGTCTTCTTGCTTGGCCACACAACCTTTTTGAACTCGGATTTTAAATCCTTGAAGTACTTTACGATGGATTTCTTGGGCTTTTTGGAAAGAGCGGCCTTCTTGCTGTTCTTTTCGTTAGCCTTTTTCGCTTTCGCTGCTTCTTTAGTCAAGCTTGCATCTTTAGCCATCATAAACCTCCTTACTTAGTTTCCTTGTGTGGAGTATGCTTCTTGCAGAACCTGCAGTACTTGTTCATTTCAATTCTGTCAGGATCGTTCTTCTTGTTCTTCTTGGTGTTGTAGTTGCGCTGTTTGCACTCAGTACACGCAAGGGTAATTTTAACTCTCACTTTCGGCACCTCCTATTTTTTTGCCCTTCTGGGCTTTAGCCTCCCTCTTTGCCTCAGACTTTTTCTTCGGCAGGGTTTATTGTGAATTAAAAAAATGCACAAAAAAATAAACCCCTAATGAGGTACTATAATCATAACACATTATGATAAGTTTGTCAATAGGAGTTTATTAAATTTTTATGTTTTTTAGGGCTGACAGTGCAATTTCACTTCAACTTGAAATAAAGCACCACCTGGAATGCGGCGAGTGCCGCAAACAGCACAAGAACTATCACCTGTGCAATGCCCCACGTCTGCATTCTGAATATAACAAGCAGACAGCCTGCGGCAAGAATTGCGGCATTTATAAGAAAACGCTTGTTTCCGCCCTGCCCTGCTTTTTTAAACGGATTTTTTACCTGCTTATTCATACTTTTGACTGTATACGCTTAGCCATAAGCGTATTCTTCATCAGCATTGCTATCGTCATAGGACCTACTCCGCCGGGAACAGGTGTTATGTATGAGCATTTCGGTGCGACTTCATCGAACTTCACATCGCCGCAGAGCTTGTTGTCTGCGTTTCTGTTCATACCGACATCAATAACCACTGCGCCGTCCTTTACCATATCGGCTGTAACAAAGTCTGCTCTGCCTACTGCGCTGACTAATATATCTGCTCTGCGGCAAACCTCTGCGAGATTTTTTGTTCTTGAATGGCATACGGTTACTGTTGCGTTCTCGTGGAGTAAAAGCATAGCCATAGGCTTACCTACTATATTCGATCTGCCGATAACAACGCACTCCTTGCCCTCTACCGATACGCCCGTGCTGTGAATAAGCTCCATAACGCCTGCGGGGGTACAGGGAAGGAACGAGTAATTTCCTATCATTATCTTTCCGACATTAACGGCGTTGAATGCGTCAACGTCCTTGAGCGGTGAAATAGCCTCGATGACCTTTTCTTCGTCAAGGTGCTTCGGAAGGGGTAACTGGCAGAGTATGCCGTTTACCTTATCGTCCTTGTTCAGTGTGTCGATAAGCTCCATAAGCTCGTCCTGCGTTGTATCTTCGGGCAGTGCGTACTCGTATGACTTTATTCCGCATACCTCGCAGGCCTTTTTCTTGTTGTTTACATAAACACGGCTCGCCTGATTGTTGCCTACTATTATTACGGCAAGACCTATATCGAGCTTGTCACGCTCTATCTCGGCACGGATCTGCTCTTTAACGCTTGCAGATACTGCTTTTCCGTCAATAAGATTCATTATTCTTCCTCCGTTTTATCAGGGGTATTTTCTTCGTCGCTTTCGGATTTCTCCGTCTTTTCTTCTTTCTTTTCGGTATCAGCCGATGTTTCCTCGTTATCGGAAGCTTCGTTATCGACTATTATGCTCGGTGCTTCTTCGCCTGCCTGCTTCATAGCCTTCTTAGCCTTAGCCTTTTCTTCAAGCATCTTCTGACGGGCATAATACGCTTCGTTCTTTTCCTTGCACGCTTCGCTGTCCTTATACATTACATAGCCACGTTTCTTCGTCTTGAAAATCTTGCCGAGTATGAACAATGCAAGTCCGACTATAACACAACCGCCGGCTACTATCTGGGATACCTTGAAAGGTCCGATGAACAGACTGTCTGTACGCAGTGCCTCTATCCAGAAGCGACCTAAGCCGTACCATATTATATACAGCAGGAAAATCTCACCGTCAAAGGTTTTCAGCTTCTTTGAGTAGAAATGAAGTGCGATAAAGCCGATAAGGCACCACAGGCTCTCGTAAAGGAAACACGGATGAACAAGTGCAAACAGTCCGTTTCCTGCCGCATCAAGCTCTGCCTGTTTTGCAACAACCACGGGATCGTTTATAATAGTTGTACCTGTCATGCCCCACGGGAGTGAGCCTGCCGTAGGAGCGCCGTAAGCCTCCTGATTTACAAAGTTGCCCCATCTGCCTATGCACTGACCTATAAGAAGTCCGAGACCGCCGACATCGAACATTGCGGGAAGGTTTACCTTATGGATAACGCAGGTAATCGCCGCCGCAATCGCCGCCGCAATAATACCGCCGTATATCGCAAGTCCTCCGTGACGCAGATCAAAGAAATTTATATCGGTATCAATGAAAATACAGTAGTAGGCTCTTGCACCGATAAAGCCGAAAATTATGGCTACAAAGGCTACGTCGAAAACGTGGTCGGGGATAAGCCCGAACTGCTTGCACTTGTGCATAGCGTAAATAAACGCAAGAATCACACCTACCGCAATAATAACTCCGTACCAGTAGATGTCAACACCGAACAGATTGAATGCTACCCTGTTTACGATAATAGACTTATCAAACAGATTGGGAAATTCAATTCTCGGCACTTCGTTCACCGATTCGGTCAGAATGTTTAATAAACCGCTCATGTTAAAATTCCTCACTTAATTTTCATCGGCAGGCTCGATTATCGAAATTGAATTATTCTCAATGTCAAAATCGTCAAGAGCCGATTTTATATCGGCAAATGTGGTATTTGCCGTAATTTCTATACCGTCATAAATTCCCACGTCATTTATTTCCTGGGAAATCATCGCATTTGCGACAGATTCGACATTATTGAAGCCTGCCACAAGCTCGCCGTAAGTCTTGTTACGGATAGTGATGAACTCGTCTTCGTCAAGGCCTTCTTTTCTAAGACGGAAAAGCTCCTTTTCTATCTCTGAAAGCACCTTGTCGGGATCTGTAGATTCACCGTCTGCGATTACGCTGAAAAATCCTCTGCCGCAGAATACGCCGACATTGAACGCATCGTTTAGCAATCCGTCTTCGTACATCCTGTTATAGAAGTCTGAAGTCCTGCCAAGGCAAAGCTCCATAAGGATATTATAGACGATATATTTTTCAAGCTGTTCCTTTCCCGAATATGCAGGGAATTTCCAACCGATATTGAACAACGGGATAGCGCAGGACAGCTTCTGCACGTTTCTCTTTTCGTGAACCGTAAGCGGTTCATCGGGAACGATAACCTGAAGTCCGTGATCCTTTGACGGCTTCAGCAGCTCATCGCATATCTCAAGCGTTTTGTCAACATCAAAATTACCTGCAACGGCGATGACCATATTATTGAGGTTATAGAACGTGTTGTAGCAACGGTAAAGCAGATCCTTATCTATCTTTGCTATGCTTTCGATAGTGCCGGCAATATCAATTCTTACGGGGTTCTTTTCGTACATTGCCTGCAAGCAGTTGAAAAATACTCTCCAACCGGTATCGTCCTCGTACATTCTGATTTCCTGTCCGATGATTCCCTGTTCCTTTGCAACGGTAGCGTCGGTAAAATAAGGCTCCTGCACAAAGCCGAGCAATATACGCAGATTCTCCTCGAATTTCTGTGAACAGCTGAACAGGTATGCCGTCTTATCAAAGCTGGTATATGCGTTTGCGTTTGCACCCGTCTTTGCATACAGATCAAATGCGTCGCACTCGTCATTCTCAAACAGCTTGTGTTCAAGGTAATGAGCAATGCCTTCGGGAACTGTTACAAAATCGGGGTCCTCGTTTGTCTTGAATGTTGTATCCACCGAGCCGTACTTGGTAGCAAACAGTGCATAAGCGGTCGAATAGCCCTTCATAGGATACAAAAGGATTGTAGCGCCGCTCTTATGCTTTATTCTGAGATATTCTTCCTTAATTCGTGCGTTAGTGATTTTCTCCATTATGACAGCTCCTTTTCTCGATTTTCGTTGCCTGTAAGTACATAGACGCTGTCAAGTACCATAGATTTTGCGGCGGCGATTATACGTTCCTTTGATACGCCGAGGTAACGTCCGAGCTTTTCTTCGGGAGTTACTATATCGTTCTTCCTGATGCAATCAAAGTACCAGTTGCTGACATTTCCCGCACTGTCGGCTACGCTCTTGAAATCGTTCTTTATAGCCATTTCCGCAAAGTTTATATCCTCGTTTGTGAAATTGCCGTTCTTGATTTCTTCAAGCTGGTCGATAACGGCTTCTTTTGTCTTTTCGATATTCTCGTTTTCGACACCGCTGTTTACAAGCATAATGCCCTTGAGGTCGTTTCTTGCAGCCGAGCAATAGTAGCACAGCGACATTTTTTCTCTGACGTTGCGGAACAGCTTTGATGACGTTGTACCGCCGAAGATTTTCTGTAAAAGTACAAGTGCGGCATCGTCATCGGAATGTGACTTGAAGCCGAGAACGAGCTTGCTCTGATTTACCGTCAGTCTTTCGGTAACCTCCTCCGTCTGAGTTTTTACGGGGCTTAAAGCTATCGTTGTGTTCTCAATATCGTGTCTGCCGACTTTTTCGAATGCGGCGGCAAACTTCTCCGCTACTCCGTCAAAGTCACTGCAGCCTGTGCAGATAATTTCGCACGGCATTGTTTCAAGCATACGGCGATATGCTTTATATGCACTGTCGGGGGTTATCAGCTTTGCCTTTTCTACTGTGCCGTATGAGCATACGCTTGCAGGCTCACCCTTACAGATGGTTTTCATCGCACGTTCTATTGCGTAGGAACGCTTATCGTTGATTGCCGTTTCGATGTTATCTATGACGGTTTTCTTTTCAAGCTCAACGAATTTTTCTGAGAATACGCCGTTTTCCGTTACGGGCGACGTAAGGCAATCTATAAGGATATCCGTCATTATCCCGGTCATTTTTTCTCCCGAAAGAGCGTAAATGTCATCAAGATAATAAGCGCCGAACGAAATTGTCTGCAGATCGTACTGTCTGCCTGCCGTTCCGCCTATGCCTGACGCATACAGCCTTGACATTTTATTGTTGAACGCTTTATATGTCGGAAGCTTTGAATTGCACTTTGTCAGCAAAACAGGGACGATTACGTTTTCTGTAGCGGTATCCTCGCTGAGCTGAGTAGAGAAAGCCACCGATATAAGATTCTTCTTATAGCGTTTATCGGTAATACTGCTGAAGTATACGCCGTCGGCTATTTTCCTGCGGTTTATTATATTGTTCATCTGTTCATTCCTTTCTCGGTTTTAAGGCAACACCGCATAATTATTGTCGTGCGATGCGCAGTCAGATTTTTCGTCAGATTGTATAAATTGAGTGCGGGCAGGCTGACGTCTGTCAAGCGAAATTTGTGCGAGATGACGGAAAATACGCAAGCAAGCGTGCGGCAAAGGCGATAGCCGTTAATTGTGCGGTGTTGCCTTAAACACTGTTTTATAGTATACCATATTTTAAACTCAAATTCCACACTTTTCACAAAATATTCATACGGCGGGTCGCCGCTGACTGTTCCGCCTACAATAACGATACTTCTTTGCTACGGTTTGCAAAACGGCGGGATTGGACGTTAGTAGAAATTCACGCATTTTCATAAAGCCGATGCGGCGTTCCAAATTCCGCCTACGATAACGATAGTTCTATGCTGCGGTTAGCGAAACGGCGGGATTGAACGTTAAATATAACTGAACCCGTTATCAGCTATATATCTCATATTTGACGATAACACACTAATATTTCCGCAATATGAATAAAAAGACAAAAAAATTGAGCGTGACAAACTCACGCTCTCAAATCAAATAATGTATAATGTGTAGAACAAAAGAAAGGAGACAACTAAAAAACTAAAACCTCGTAAGCACTTAATCATGTGTCTTACGATGGTTTTATTATATCGCAAATTTACCAATTTGTCAATCGTCCACAAGCTGTTTTTTGTGTAGAAACGCAAAAATTGTGAGAAATTTATAAGATGTTTGCTTTGATTTGTGCATATTGTACAACATTTTAGCGATTTTCAACAGTTAAGCGACATTTTACTGCAATAATTTTACTGTAAATTAAAACATAGCTTAGTAAACGTTTACTCAAAATATAAAGAGAAAATCCCGAAATAGCGATTTCGGGATTTTGCCGTCAAATATCATTTCGAAACGCACATTTCTTTGAACAGCGCTTTTATTTTTTCAAGTTTTTCCGGATCCATAGATTTCGGGGAAACGTACGTCCTCAGAAATTCGAGAAGCTCTTTTTCGCTGGAGCAGACATTGTCGCTGTCGCTGAGATCGAGATAAAGATGAACGGTCGGAGCGGAAAAATAAAGCACCGTATCGACCCACTGATCAAGGTCGTTTGCACGGAGTATGGATTTAATGATGTCACGCTGACGGCGCATCTGACGTATCGGACTTGTCATAACGGTTTCGGTGGTTTTACCGTCACGGTAGATTTTTCTCTGCGTCCACGTTTCGTCCTTGTGATTACCGTAAATATAACCGGAATGGTTTTTTACTTCTATTATAATAATGTACCTGTCGCACATTACAAGTAAATCTATCTCGCTTCTGTTTTTCTTGTACCGCACAGGTACGTTTGCAAATACGGTATACTCGCTTCCGAGCTTCTTCACGGTTTTCATAAGCGATTTTTCGCCCTTAAAACCGGAAAGCAGTACGTTATAGCGTTTTGTTATAGTGAAATTCAGTGCCGCCGCTATAGCCATTATAACTATGAACGTATAGCCCAGTACAACATTTGAATACAGTGAAAAGCCTATATAGATCACCAGTAGTACGACCGGCAGCACGCCGAGTATTATCTGAAGAATAAACAAAACCGTAATTTTTTTGAAATTATCATAGCCGTGCTTATATATATCGGGCAAAAGACCACCTCCTTGAAACTGCTTATATTATACAGGACTTTTACCTTCAAGTCAATAAATTATCGTTTACTACTTGAAAAAAATCGGAATTAGTGTTATACTGTACTGGATTATGACAGCGGTTACCGCTTAAAGAAAGGTTGACACATAAATGAAACTTGGAATGGTCGGTCTGCCGAACGTAGGCAAAAGTACCTTATTCAATGCACTTACAAACGCAGGAGCAGAATCTGCAAACTACCCTTTCTGCACAATTGAGCCGAATGTGGGAATAGTATCCGTTCCCGATGAACGTCTTGACGCACTCGCTAAGATGTACAACCCCGAAAAATTCACACCCGCAACTCTCGAATTCGTTGACATTGCAGGTCTTGTGAAGGGCGCATCCAAGGGTGAAGGACTCGGCAACAAGTTCTTGTCGAACATCCGTGAGGTTGACGCTATCGTTCACGTTGTACGTTGCTTCGAAGATGACAATATCATTCACGTTGACGGCAAAATAGGTGCCGCAAGAGATATAGAAACAATTAACCTTGAGCTTATCTTCTCGGATATCGAAATAATCCAGCGCAGAATTGACAGAGAAAAGAAGCAGATGAAGGGCGACAAGAGCCTTGCTTCCGAGGTTGAATTCCTCGAAAAGCTGCTGGCTCACCTCGAAGAAGGTAAATCTGCAAGATCGTATCCTTATACCGAAGCCGAACTTGAAATGGTAAAAGCTTCTCCCCTGCTGTCGAACAAGCCTGTAATATATGCCGCAAATCTTTCAGAATCAGATTTCACAGGCGATATTGAAAAGAACGAGCAGTACAGAGCAGTTTGCGAGATAGCTAAGGCAGAAAACAGCGTTGTGCTTCCTATCTGCGCACAGATTGAAGCTGAGATTGCGGATATGTCGGCTGAGGATAAGGAAATGTTCCTGTCCGAACTCGGTCTTAAGGAATCCGGTCTTAACCGTATAATAAAGCAGGGCTACAGCCTGCTTGGTCTTATATCTTATCTTACCGCAGGCGTTCAGGAGGTCCGTGCATGGACTATAACAAACGGCACTAAAGCTCCTCAGGCGGCAGGAAAGATTCACACCGACTTTGAAAAGGGATTTATCAGAGCGGAAATCGTTTCGTTTGACGATCTTATGGCTTGCGGCAGTATGGCGGCGGCAAAGGAAAAGGGTCTTGTCCGTCTTGAAGGCAAGGACTATGTTATGCGTGACGGCGACGTTGTACTGTTCAGATTCAACGTATAATAAGTTAAATCGAAGCACAAATCTGCTGTGCTTCGGCTCAGTTTATAAAAATCGGAAGAAAACGCTTGACAAAGCGGTTTCTTTTTGATATAATAATATCGCCGCATGTGCAGGGTATTTAAGAAAACGGCTCAACCGAGCGGTTTCACCTCAAGCAGCGAGAATTTTACAAGATGCCTAAGGGCAAGAAAGGTTTGAAAAAATGTACGCAATAATTGAAACAGGCGGAAAGCAGTATCAGGTTAAAGAAGGCGATGAGATCTTCGTTGAAAAGCTCGACGTTGAAGGCGAGTTCACAATTGACAAGGTTATCATGGTTGGTAAGGACGACGGCGCAGTAGTAGGCGCTCCTTATGTTGACGGTGCAAGCGTAAAGGCTTCTCTCATCAAGAACGGTAAGGCTAAGAAGGTTACAGTATTTACTTACAAGCCTAAGAAGAGCAGCAAGCGCAAGATGGGTCACAGACAGCCCTACAGCAAGATCAAGATCGAAGCTATCAACGCTTAAGTCTTATGATTAAGGCTGTATTCGCCGTAAAGGGTGAAAAATTTATCGGATTTACTGTAAAAGGTCATTCGGGTTATGCAGAAAGCGGAAACGATATAATCTGTGCAGGTGTATCAAGTGCGCTTATGCTGACGGTAAATACGATTACGGATTTTTTCAGTGTGGCCGCAGATATGGACATTCGTCCGGATAATGACGGCTACGCAAAGTTCAGACTTAAGGCTCCTTATGTGGACGATGCCTGCACAATGATAAAATCCTTTTACACGCATCTTACAATTCTTGAAGAAGAATACGGGCATATAGATGTCCGCACCGAACAGTGTTGATTACACACGATGAAAGGAAAACAGATATGATTAAAATCAGCTTACAGCACTTTGCTCATAAAAAAGGTATGGGTTCTACAAAGAACGGTCGTGACAGCGAATCCAAGAGACTCGGTGTTAAGCGTGCAGACGGTCAGTACGTTCTCGCAGGCAACATTCTCGTTCGTCAGAGAGGCACACACATTCACGCAGGTAACAACGTAGGTCGTGGTTCTGACGATACATTATTCGCTCTTACAAGCGGCAAGGTAAAGTTTGAACGCCTCGGCAAAGATCGCAAGCAGGTTAGCGTTTACGCTGACTAATCTCAAATCAATCAAGGCGGGTATATTTCCCGCCTTTTTTGTGTATTAAACGGATTTGCATTTTCTGTGCGATTCGGTGCAGAATATATGCAGATAAGACTACCCTGTCGGCAAAAGTGAGGTAAAAATGTTTGTTGATATTGTAAAGATTTATATAAAAGCCGGCAACGGCGGCAACGGCGCCGTATCGTTTCACAGAGAAAAATATGTGAATGCGGGCGGTCCGGACGGCGGCGACGGAGGTAAAGGCTCGGATATAGTTTTTGTAGCCGATGATAACCTGTCAACGCTTATCGACTTCAGATACAAGAAAAAATATATTGCGCCAAACGGCGAAAACGGCGGTGCAAGACGCTGTACAGGTAAAAGTGCAGAACCTACCGTTATCCGTGTACCGAGAGGTACGCTTGTCAAGGACAGCGACACGGGAAGGATACTTGCGGATATTTCCGACAACGAGCCTGTTGTAGTTGCAAAGGGCGGCAGAGGCGGCAAGGGCAATATGAACTTTGCTACTCCCACACGTCAGATACCCAGATTTGCAAAGCCCGGTTATCCAGGCGAAGAATTCAACGTAACGCTTGAATTAAAGCTGCTTGCGGATGTTGGACTTGTCGGTTTCCCGAATGTCGGCAAATCGACATTCATAAGCGTTGTGAGCGCCGCAAAGCCGAAGATTGCAAACTACCACTTTACTACTATAACACCCGTGCTTGGGGTTGTTACAGTCGGTGAAAAGTCATTCGTAATGGCTGATATTCCCGGACTTATCGAAGGTGCAAGCGAGGGAATCGGTCTTGGACATTCGTTCTTAAGGCACGTTGAAAGATGCAGACTTATAGTTCACGTTGTAGACGTTTCGGGCATTGAGGGCAGAGATCCCGAGGATGACTTTGAGAAGATAAACTATGAGCTTAAGAATTTCTCGGAAGAGATTTCCGAGCGGCCTCAGATAGTAGTTATGAACAAGTGCGACCTTGCAAGCGAGGAGCAGATAGCAAAATTCAGAAAGTACATTGAGGACAAGGGTCTTCCCTGCTTTGAGTGCAGTGCGGCAACCACGAAGGGCACTGCGCAGGTTATCGAGTATATCGCAGGCGAGCTTGACAAGCTGCCGCCGCCGATAAGATTCGAGGCGCAACCGCTTACAGCAAGAGAGCTTGACGAGCAGGAGCTTAAAAAGAAAGAGTTTACCATTACAAAGCAGGACGGCATATATATTGTCGATGCGCCGTTTATGGTTCCTGTGCTTTCGATGGTGAATATGGAGGACTACGAGAGCCTTCAGTATTTCCAGAGAGTTCTGCGTTTCAGCGGAATTATTGATAAACTTGAGGAAATGGGCGTGCAGGAAGACGATACCGTTTCTATCTACGACTTTGAATTCAGGTATCTGAGATGATGTATGAAATTATGACACCTGCCGAGGCGAAAGCTCTCGGAGGGCTTACACTTGCTTTCTTCGGTGACAGCGTCTATGAGGTATATGTCCGTGAGCAGATAGTAAAGCTCGGCACAATGCCTGTTGACAAGCTCCACAAAAAAGCTGTGCAATATGTAAATGCAGGATTTCAGTCCTACGCATATGATATAATCGCCGAACAGCTTACCGAAGAAGAAACAGAGATATTCAAGCGTGGCAGAAACGCCACAGGAAACAACGTTCCACGCTCATCCAATCCTAAGGATTACCGCAGAGCAACAGGAATGGAGGCTCTTTTTGGATATTTGTACCTTACGGGACAGAATGACAGAATCAAAGAGCTTTTTGAAAAGATATATACAAGCGAGCGTACATAACTCACGAGAGAAGGATTACAATGAAGGCAACAACAAAACGCACGCTGATCGATATAGCAGTCATTATTATTTCAGGCTTTATATTTTCATGCGGTCTTAAGACTTTTACTGCTCCAAACGATATAGCACCGGGCGGCGCATCGGGAATATGCGTTGCCGTGGCTCATCTCACGGGACTGAGCGAGGGTGTTCTGTACTTCATTGTAAACGTTCCGCTTATTGTTATAGGCTTTATATTTCTTGGCAGAAGGCTGATGTTCAAAACGCTGCTTTCGATTATAACCATTACTGTTGCGACAGACTATGTGTTTGCTTATCTTCCTCACTATGAGGGCGATGAAATGCTTGCCGCCATATTCGGCGGACTGCTTATCGGTGCAGGACTCGGTCTTTGCTACTCCCGTGAAGGTACGAGCGGCGGCACGGATATTCTGAACCGTCTGATATATAAGCGTTTCCCGCATATCAGCATAGGGGCTATAACATTTGCCACGGATTTTGCGGTTATTGTATTTGCAACCTGTGTTTTCGGAAAGATTGAATCTGCGCTGTATGCCATCATTGCAATCTTTGTTTCTTCTAAAATGATAGATATTATCGTATACGGAAGCTACGAGGGCAAGATGCTGCTTATATTCAGCGACAAATCCGAAGAGATTGCTCAGAAGATAATGACCGCCGGCAAAGGCGTTACATTCCTCAGCGGAAAAGGCGCATACAGCGGTGACGAAAAACAGGTAATATGCTGTGCGGTAAGAAAGAACGACTATGTTAAAGTCAAACGTTATGTAAAAGAAGTCGATGAATCGGCTTTTATGATAATCACAAGTGCCAAAGAGGTACTCGGAAAAGGTTTCAAAGAGATCAATTGATATAACAGAAAGGAAAAAGTGATATGTCAGGACACTCAAAATGGAGCACCATCAAGAGAAAAAAAGGCGAAAAGGACGGCGCAAGAGCTAAGGTATTTACCAAGATCAGCCGTGAGATAATCGTTGCCATCAAGGAAGGCGGCGGAGATCCCAACAATAACGCCAAGCTCGCTACACTTATACAGAAGGCAAAGTCAAACAATATCCCCAACGATAATATCGACAGACTTATAAAGAAGGCTGTAGGCGGCGGAGAAAAGAACGATTACGAAAACTGCGTATATGAGGGCTACGGTCCTAACGGTGTTGCCGTTATCGTTGACTGCCTTACCGACAACAGAAACAGAACAGCAGGCGAAATCCGTCATTACTTTGACAAGTTCGGCGGCAATATGGGTACAAGCGGCTGTGTATCGTTCATGTTCAACTTAAAGGGCATTATCGTTCTTGATAACGAAGAAGGCACCATTGACGAAGATAAGGCTATGGAAGACATTCTTGAAGCAGGCGGAGATGACTTCAGCTTTGAGGACGGCTGTGTTGAGATTACAACCGATCCCAAGGAAGTTGAAAATGTTGCAAATGCGCTGAGAGATATGGGTTATACCGTAGTTTCCGCAGAAGCAGAGCAGGTTCCCTCTACATATACCACTCTTACTGATGAGGATCAGATAAAGAAGATGGGTCTTCTGCTTGAAACGCTCGAAGACAACGATGATGTACAGAACGTATGGCATAACTGGGATATGGACTGATAGGCTGTCCTGTCTAAACGGATATGAAACACACCGTATGGATTTTCGCTTCCATACGGTGTTTCTTTTTGCATTTTTACTATCAATAAAGCGGCATGAACACTCTCATTGCATTCTCTCCCCTGTTGCCCCATGTATAATAAGGAACGGCTACGGCAAGAGTATCGGTCGTTTTAGGTTCATCAAAGCTGTAGGGCTTATTGTTGTCTTCAAACCTTACCGCCTCGACTTTCAGTCTTGTGATTCCGTCAGGATTATCCGTGTCCGGCTCGCATACCGTGATTTTACCGCCACGTTTAAGCGCTAAAGACAGCACATTGCCGTTATCCGCATCTTCAAAGCAATATACAAGCGGGCCTCTTCTTATTGCCGCCATACCGCTTACAGCAGGTATCTTTACGGAAGGATATACAAAGTGAGGAGTATCCGAAAGCGTAAGCTGTACCTCGTCCCCGTCCTTCACTGCAAGTATAACATAGCCGTTGATTTGCTTTATATCAAGTTTTTCGCCGTTCTGAACAAGGGTGAAGGTATCGCTCCAGCCGGGTATTCTTACAGCCAGCCTGCCTCCCTTTACAACCGAATAATTTACGGTCATATCATACGGGTAATCTGTGCGGCATATAAGCTCCATACCGTTTTCGAACTTAACCTCGCCGTCTGCATACAGATGGCAGAAACTCATATCACTGTTTTCTCCGTAAGCATAACAACCGAATGAGGTTATAAGCCTTGCTGCGTTTGGAGGACAGCAGGCGCAGGCGTACCACTTTGGTCTTACCGGCAGGTCGTGACGATGAGTGGGCGATACTCCGGATATTCCGGGTACAACTTCAAGAGGATTTACATAGAAAAAGCGCTTTCCGTCAAGCTGCATTCCACCGAGAACAGTGTTATAGAATGCTGTTTCCATTACATCGGCATATTCGCCTATCAGCTCATTTTTAAGCATTGCGTTCGCAAAGAACATAAGGCCGATAGAAGCACAGGTTTCTGCATAGGCGGTATCGGGCGGAAGATCATAGTCAACGCTGAACGCTTCTCCAATGACGGTAGAGCCTATACCGCCTGTAACGTACATTCTTCTGCGTGTGATGCTTTCCCACAGCCTTTTGCAAGCATCATACAGGGCGTTATCGCCGCATTTTGCGGAAAGCTGTGCCATACCGGTATAAAGATATACCGCTCTTACTGCGTGACCCGTAGCGTCGCTCTGCGCTCTTACTGGCTTGCCGCTCTGCTGATAGTCGTGTGACGTAGGATTGTTTCCCCACACTGACCAGTCACGCTTTGCCGCTTCCTTTTCATAGAAGTGAGGATCTTCTCCACGCTTATTTATAAAATGCTCGGCTAACAAAAGCCACTTCTTGTTGCCTGTTGTACGATACATTTTCATAAGAGCAAGCTCGATCTCAGGGTGACCGGGTACGCCCTCGTTATGTTCGGTTATAAAGTGCTTATAAATATGCTCCGCATTCTTCTCCATCACGTCAAGGAGTTTTTTCTTGCCGGTAGCTTCATAATAGGCACAGGCAGCCTCCATCATATGACCCGAGCAGTAAAGCTCGTGACCTTCAAGCAGGTTCTGCCAGCGCTTATCCCTGTCCTTTATCGTGAAATATGTATCAAGATAACCGTCCTCGTCCTGTGCGGCGGCGATTTTGTCAATCAGTTCATCTACGGTAGCCGAAAGCTGATCATCGGGATAGAGTGCGAGCGAATATGCCGCCGCTTCTATCCATTTTGCCGCATCGCTGTCCTGGAACACCATACCGTAAAAGCCGTCACCGACATCTTCCCCGTGAAGCGCCTTTGCGGCATTCTCAAAGTTCTTCACAACGTGGCTCTTTTCCGTATCAGGTGCTTCATCGCATAATACACTGTACTGGTAAGGAATTACCGTATCCCTTATCAGCTTCTGATATTTTCCGATAAAACCGCCCGACTTATAGGCTGTGACCTTTATATTCTCCTGTGTTATCATAACAATTCTCCATTCTCCGAGCTTGCGCTTGACTTACTCTCTGATATGTATTATAATCTTATCAGCAAGCTATTAAAATAGATAAAACGGATAAAAATATGGAGAATATTCATGAACGAGATAATTATTGCTAATAATTCTCTGCCACAGCTGTGCGGATGCGGTCTGTTTGCCGCCTCAGAGAGCTTTATTCACACTGACAGAGTGCCGGATTTCTGCGTACTGATATATGTAATTGACGGGTGTATCTACGTTACCGAAGGTGATACGGACTATGAGGTTAATGCCGGTGAACTGCTGATACTCAAAAACGGCATACACCACTTCGGCAAGAAAAAAATACAGAAGGGTACAAAGTGGATATTTCTGCATTTCAGAATAAGTGCGGATTGTAATGCTTCGCCGTTTTATCCGGACGCTTCTCCGCTCGGCGCTTATGACGCTACAGCCGAAAGCATTCTTACCCTTCCGAAATTTCTTCACAATGTTTCCGCCCGCTTTGAAAAGGAACTGAAAACATTTATCGAATATGCTCAATCGGACGATGCGTACAAGAAATGGTTTATCAATCAGCGGTTGTTTCTGCTGTTATCCTCGCTTGCCGTAAGCACACAGGGATTTTCAAACAATCTTACGCTGAGCGACAGGATATGCCGTTATCTGTCGGACAATATCGGTGTGCCTTTCAGCTCTGAAAATATCGAAAAGCGGTTCTATCTGAGTTATAAGTATATGGCGCATCTGTTCAAGCAAGAAAAGGGTGTGACGATGCAGCAGTATCATAACTCGATAAGAATGGACGAGGCTTGCAGACTGCTCTGCTCCACGCTTATGAGCATAGGCGAAATAGCGGATAAGCTGGGGTTTTCGGACGTGCTTTATTTCAGCAGATGCTTCCGCAACTACACCGGCAAAAGTCCGAGCGCTTACAGAAAAGACAGCGCAAGATATTTTTAATAACGCAAAAGCCTGAGAGGAAAATTCCTCTCAGGCTTTAATTATGCTTATGTATCCTTGTAATTACTCACCGACATTACAGCTCATTATTCCGAGTGCAAAAGGCAGATATGCCGCTCTGTGTATCTCTTTTTGCTTGAAGCCGTTCTTCTCGTACCAGTTACGCACGCTTACACTCTGATGTATCGCACCGGCATTAAGTACCGTACCGCCCATCGAGAATACCTCGTTTTTGGCAAATTCAAGGCACTTTGCTCCGACACCGCCATATCGCTTGTCGGGAAGCACTGAGAACAAGTGCAGTTCATAAACGCTGTCGTCTTTATTCTCAATGGCAAAGCAGGCTATCAGCTCATCATCCTCAAATGCTCCGTAGAAAACATAACCCCACTCCGCTGACATCTGTAAACGGTCAAGCGTAATAAAGGCGGCGTGCTGTGGGCAATTCATTTCTGTAATGCCGAATGCGACAGCCTCCGTTTCATAGCTTTTGCGAATGACATCAACACACTGCGAAAGTTCCTCGTTTGCCATTTTTCTGATAGTCATACTGTTCACCCTTTCAATTTTCTGTATCAGCATTATAAAGAACAAATATTAACCTTATTTTAACAAAAATCACATCAGAAAAACGATAATTGTTCATTCTTTTCGGGAAACTCATAAAGATACGAAAACACCTTAGCAGGTTCATACATAACGCCGTGCTTTTCGCACTCATTACAGAATATGCTCATAAGTCTGCCGTTGTTAACGCTGTTGCAGATATACTCATTGCCGTACTGCGATATATACCGCTGTTTCATACCCGGAAAATGCCTGTCAAGCGCAGAGTAGAAATATTCCCTGTCGCCGTCACGCATCGTAGTGCCTATACCCATACAGATAATGCCCTTCACCCCTGCGTCAAAGCAGTATGACAGGATGCCTCTGAGATTTTCTTCCGTATCATTGATAAACGGCAGAACGGGAGTGAACCATACGACAGTTGGTATACCGTTTTTCTGCATTGCTTTAAGCACCTCATACCGCCGTTTTGTCGTGCATACATTCGGCTCTAAAATTCGGCATAAATCCTCATCGTAAGTTGTAAGCGTCATCTGTACAACCGCCTTTGCCTTGCTGTTAATACTGCAAAGCAGATCGGCATCACGCAAAATCATATCCGACTTTGTAAGCACTGTAACACCAAAGCTGTGCCTGTCGATGACCTCAAGACACCGCCTTGTAAGCCTTAGCTTTTCCTCACAATGCATATACGGGTCGCTCATCGCACCTGTGCCTATCATACACAGCCTGCGCTTTGAAGCAAGTGCTTTTTCAAGAAGCTCCGGAGCGTTCCGCTTTACTTCAACATCTTCAAAATCATGCCGCATATTATAGCAGTCAGAACGTGAATCGCAATAAATACAGCCGTGAGTACAGCCCCGATAGATATTCATTCCGTTTTTGGCCGATAGTATTGATTTTGCGTCTACAAAGTGCATAGCAAACTCCTTAATAGCATAATACCGCACAGCAGAAACTGTGCGGTACGCTGTTATGTCTTTATACCTGCAAACTGGGTGTTGTAAAGTCTTGCATAAGCGCCGTTCTCGCTGAGCAGCTTTTCGTGGTTTCCTGCCTCAACTACCTTGCCGCCGTCTATTACGACAATCTTATCTGCGTCACGGATAGTAGACAGTCTGTGTGCTATGATAAGGCTTGTTCTGCCTTTCATAAGTGCAAGCATAGCCTCCTGTATATGTACTTCCGTGCGGGTATCGATGCTCGATGTCGCCTCGTCAAGAATAAGTATCTTCGGGTCTGCAAGCACCGCTCTTGCGATAGCAATAAGCTGTCGCTGTCCCTGACTTAAGTTGCCGCCGCCTTCGGTCAGCATAGTATCGTATCCGTCAGCCATCTTTTCCGCAAAGTCGGCTACCTTTGCTGTCTTTGCCGCCGCAATTACTTCTTCATCTGTAGCGTCAAGCCTGCCGTAACGGATATTCTGCATTATCGTATCGTTGAAAATAACCGTATCCTGAAGTACGATACCTATAGAGCCACGCAGCTTCTTTTTCGGAATATCATATATGCTTTCACCGTCAAGAGTTATGCTTCCGCCGTCTATATCATAAAACCTTGTGAGCAGATTTACGACAGTGGTTTTGCCAGAGCCGGTAGCGCCGACAATAGCCAGCTTCTGACCGCTCTTTATCCACAGGTCGAAGTCGTGCAGTACCTTTTCGCCGGGCACATAAGAGAAGTCGATATTCTTGAACATAAGGTCGCCCCTTACGTTATCTATCGAGAAATCCTTATCCGTGCCTTCGTCGCTTTCAGGCTCTGTATCCATTATCTCAAATACACGCTCCGCACCTGCAATAGCCGTCTGTATCGAAGAATACTGCTGTGCTATCTCGTTTATGGGGCGGGTGAAGTTCTTTGTATACTGCAAGAACGCCTGAATCGTGCCGACCGTCATAACGCCTTTCAGTGCAAGGGGATTGAAGTCGATTATAAGGAAATATGCGCCGAAGCCCGCAACAAGCAAAAAGCTGATATTCGATATGACATTCATACACGGTCCCATTATGCCGCCGCATATCTGCGCCTTTATCGCCGCCTTCTGAAGCTCGTCGCTGATTTCACCGAATTCCTCGCAGGCTTTCTTTTCCTTTGAATATGCCGCTACCGTTCTGTAACCGGATACCATTTCTTCTATATGTCCGTTCAGTCTGCCTAAAAGCGTCTGCTGTAACGGGAAGTATTTTCTCATAAACTTTGTGAGATTCTTTGTAACAACAAGCGTCAGAACGACAGATGTAAGGCTGACAAGCGTCAGCATAGGCGAATAATAAAGCATAAACACAAGACAGCCGACAAGCGTCAGAACGCCTGAAAACAGCGAGGCTATCGACTGAGAAACGGTGTTTGAGATATTCTCTACATCGTTTGTCATACGGCTCATAATATCGCCGTGCTGATGAGTATCGGTATACTTTATCGGCAGATATGAAATCTTGTCAAACAGATCTTTACGCATTGCCTTGACGGTCGTCTGCGACAGCTTTGCCGCAAATATACCCTGAAAATATGTGAGCAGTGAATTTACAAGATACACACATCCGAGTGCTATAAGGCAGTATAGCATACCACTTATATCTACGTTTAATCTCTGATTTGAAATGGTTATCTTATCAATAGCAAGACCCTGAAGATAGGGTGCGACAAGGTTCAGCACAGTGATTATCAGCATAACGGATAAAAGCAGTATCATAAGGTATCTGTTCTTTCCGATATAGCCGACAAGCCTTTTCAGCGTGCCTTTTGTGTTCTTTGGCTTTTCAGCCATAAGCATTCTTTCGTGGGGCGGAGGGCCTCCTCTGCCCATCATTCTCATAGGAGGACGTTCATTTGCCATTTACCGCTTCCTCCTCTCCCTGCTTCATCTGTGAATAGTAAATATCCCTGTAGACACTGCTTGATTCCATAAGTTCTTTATGAGTGCCGAAAGCGCATATTGAGCCGTTTTCAAGCACCGCTATCTTATCAGCTCTCATAACGCTCGCTATTCTCTGAGCTATCATTATAACGGTAACACCGCTTAAGTTTTCACGCAGAGCCTTGTGCAGCTTTGCCTCTGTGCTAAGATCGAGTGCCGAGGTGCTGTCGTCAAATATCAGTATCTCGGGCTTTTTGATTATGGCTCTTGCTATCGCCATACGCTGTTTCTGACCGCCCGACAGCGACGCACCCTTTTCGCTTATCATAGTATCATATCCGTCATTGAAGCCGTCTATGAATTCCTCTGCCTGTGCTATTTTGGCGGCTGTCTTTACTTCTTCGTCCGTAGCCGTTTCACAGCCCCAGCGGATATTTTCCGCAACTGTTCCAGAAAAAAGCTCGCTTTTCTGTAACACTACACCTATTTTGCTTCTCAACGTGTCAACATCGTAATCCTTAACGTTTACGCCGTCAACAAGCACATCACCATTAGTCGCATCGTAAAATCTCGGAACGAGGTTTACAAGAGAGGTCTTACCACAGCCTGTAGAGCCGAGTATTGCTATCATCTGACCCTTACCGACTTTTAAATCAATGCCGGAAAGAACGGGCTTACCGGATGAGCCGGGATACGAAAAGCCGACGTTTCTGAATTCAACGGTACCGCTGTTGTCGCTGTCGGCACTTTTATTTCCGTCGCTGATAACAGGGTTTGTTGAAAGCACTTCGTTTACACGCTTCATTGATGCGGCAGAACGTGAAACCTGCTGAAACATCATACCTACCATCATAACCGACATAAGTATCTGAGTTATATAGGTTACTGCGGCCATTACTTCTCCGACCTGCATTGCCTTTGCTTCAACCTGAAAACCGCCTATCATAATAATAGCGATGACAGAAGCGTTCATTATTATCATCAGTATCGGATTCAGTGTGGCAAGTAATTTCTGCACCTTGAGGTTGGTCGTCATAAGGTCGGTGTTTGCGTTGTCGAACCTGTTTATCTCATATTCTTCACGGGTGAAAGCCTTTACTACTCTCGCTCCCGAAACGTTTTCCTGCACCACGCTGTTCACCTTGTCAAGTCTTGACTGAACGATACTGAAAAGCGGCGAGGCTTTCTTCATAATTATTGCCACGGCAATAAGCTGAACAGGCAGTGAGATTACCAGCACAATGCCGAAGTTTACGTTAAGAGTGAGAATTACCGCAATGCCGCCTATAAACTGCATTCCCGTCCTTACAAACATTCTCAGCGACATTGCCACAAACTCCTGTATCGCCGTTATATCGTTTGTAAGTCTTGTGACGAGCGAGCCTGTAGTAAACTTGTCCGTCTGCTGAAAAGACATATGCATTACCTTTGCAAAAGCGTCTTTTCTTAAATCATTGCCCATTTTCTGAGCCGCCGCCGTGCCGAATGCCGCCGACGCTATACCGCCGAAGCAGCCGATAAGCGAGAACACCAGCATTTTAAGTCCCGTTATCAGAACATATCGCAGGTTTTCATCGGCAGCCGCATCGCCCAATATACCGTTATCCACTATGTCTGACATAAGCGTAGGCTGTAACAGGTCCATACTTACCTCAAGTATCATAGCGAGCGGACAAAGCAAGGCAAAAAGCCAATAGGGCTTCAAGTACCTTAGTACCTTCATCTTTTCTTCTCCTTTGTTCTACTTATAATATCAGATAAATTATACACTTTTCTTTTCCGTAATGTCAACAAACAGTTAGGAGAGGTCAACGCTTTTTCAGCAAATTTTCACATTCCGACTTGAAATTAAACGTGCGATAAGATATAATAGATTATATCAGTTTGTAGAAAAAATCTGCTTATAAAATGGGCTTCTAATTTATTATCCCTATCCCCAAACCCCTTTCCCTCGGTGAAAGGCTGTGTATGCTTTGTTGGCTCTGCATCGTGCAGAGCCTTTGGGCATACACGCCCGGCGTCCGTGCCGGGCTGAATGTGGGGCTGCCGCCCTCACCAAGCAATGACGCTTGCAGTCAGTCGCTCACAGTCGCTGCACGATGCAGCGACACTAACGACTGACGAACCGCATTGGGGCTACGCCCAAAGCAAGGATGCTTTGGTTGCTTGCCAAAAGTTTTGCACGATGCAAAACCAGCAAAGCAAGCAACACTAAACACCCCATTTCTAATAAAAATTTACAGGTTTATCAACAGCCTGATATAATTGTTTAACGCACTGAAAGAAGGACAAAAATGAAAATAGCAATAGTGGGTCTTGGTCTGATAGGCGGCTCTGTCTGCAAGGCACTGAAGAAAAATACATTTCATCATATAATGGGACTTGACGCTGACGGCGAGGTATGCAGAAAGGCTCTCGACAGCGGCGCAATAGACGAGATAATAACAGCGGACGGACTTAATGACGCTGATATGACTATGCTCTGCCTTTATCCCGAAACTATCGTTGAATTCGTAAAACAGCACAAGGACAAGTTCAAGCCCGGCTCTATCGTCACAGACTCCTGCGGTGTAAAGGAATATGTGGTTACACGCTGTACCGAGGTGCTTGAACCGCTCGGAGTTATATTTGTCGGCAGTCACCCTATGGCAGGTCGTGAGTTTTCCGGTTTTGACTATTCGACCGACGATCTGTTCAAAGGTGCAAGCTATATAATCACACCCTCGGAAAACACACCTAAAATGGCTATCGACCTCTTGTCAACGCTCGCCTGCTGTATGGGCTTCGGCAAGGTCGTTACCGCAACACCTAAACAGCACGATATAAACATAGCCTTTACTTCACAGCTGGCGCACGTTGTTTCAAACGCTTATGTCAAAAGCCCGTCGCTATTCAATGCAGACGGTTTCTCGGCAGGCAGTTTTATGGATCTTACCCGTGTCGCAAAGCTGAACGAATATATGTGGAGCAGTCTGTTCCTTTGTAATAAGGAAGCACTGCTGTTCGAGCTGAACACCATCATTGACAATCTGTGCGAGTACAGGGACGCTATCGGCGACGATGATACCGAAAGACTTCGTGATATACTCCGTGACGGCAGAGAGCGTAAAGAAAAGAGCAATGAGCTTTACGCAGAACACGCAAGGAGAAAAGTATAATATGCCTTCAACAAAAAAGACAAGAAGCTACGCCATTGCACTGAGCGGAATACTGAGCGCTATATGCATCGTGCTTATGTTCTGCACCGGATTTATCCCGATAGGCGTATATATACTGCCTGCGGTGGCAGGTCTTGTCGTATGGATAATATACCGTGAAATAAGCAGGAAATGGGCGCTTCTTTGCTATGCGGCTGTGGCTTTACTTGCACTGCTTCTGACACCGGATATAGAGTCAAAGCTGCTGTTCACGGGATTCTTCGGATATTATCCCGTTATCCGTGACCTGCTCACCAAAGTAAAACCTGCAGTGCTGTCATTCCTTCTGCGTTTTATTTGTTTCAATGTCCCTGTTGTTGCAATATACGCACTGCTTCTGAACGTGCTTGGTATGGGACAGCTTATTGAAGATTTCGCAGGATTCGGACAGTTTGCGGTGCTTGCTTTCTGGCTTATCGGAAACTTTACATTTGTCTGCTATGATGTGTGCCTGAGCCAGCTTTCATACGTTTACGAAAAATGGCTGAGGAGAAAGGTACACAGACTTATACGGTAGAAATACAATACGCTTATGGCGGCACAGGCGGCGTGAATGGATTATTTCGTGCTTCTCACAAAAATGCTTGAAACAAGATATTTACTCGATTGACTCACACCGATCGGCAATGTGTTGTTGACATTTGTGTCAGGTTAATGTATAATAGTGGTATTATAAACCGCATGGCTTCTGACTATGCGGTTTTAAGCGTTAAAAACGCTTATAGAAAGGTATGAAATCTTATGCAAAACAAAATACTGTTTACAGCTCCCGGTGAATTTGACAAGTGGGAGCAGCAATGTCAGCCTATCGGAAACGGCTATATGGGAGCAAGTTTCTTCGGCGGCATTTCAAAGGAAAAAATAGTGCTGAATGAAAAAACGCTGTGGGCAGGCGGTCCTTCGGAAAGCCGTCCGGATTACAACGGCGGTATTATAGACGGTAGCTATGAGTATGTTAAGCAGGTACAGCAGCTTCTCTATGACGGAAAGTATGACGAGGCGGTTGCACTTCTCCCCCATCTGACAGGTGCAACGGACGGATACGGTGCTTATCAGCTTTTATGCGATATGATGCTCACTTTCTCCAACATAGACGAAACTCAGGCGACCGATTATACAAGAACGCTCGACCTTGACAATTCTATATTCACAACACAGTTTACATATCAGGGTGCTGTTCATAAGAGAGAGGCTTTTGCAAATTATCCTTCAAATGTTATCTGCATTAAGCTAAGCTCTGACAAGCCTCGCAGGATATGCGTAAAGCTGTCGCTTGACAATCTCCAGTGCGGAAGCGTTACGGCGAACGGTGATACGCTCACATATGAGGGTGCGTTATGGGATAACGGACTTCGCTACTGCACCGTTTTCAAGGTGGTAAACAAGGGCGGAGAGCTTATCGACGCAAAAGACAGCATAATGGTCGAACACGCAGACGAGGTTTATATCTATCTCACAGCGTCAACCGACTATTCAAATAAATATCCGACGTTCAGAACAGGCGTAAACCCCTCAGCCGCAGTAAATCAGCGTATCGAAAATGCCGTAAGCAAGGGCTTTGACGCACTTTACGAGGAACACCTTGCAGACTACAAGGCACTATTTGACAGAGTTACACTGAAAATAAACGAGGACACGGACGATATCATCCCCTGCGACAAGCTGATAAGAGAGTATAAGGAAAACGGCTCACGGAGCATTGCGAACCGTCTTGAAACGCTGTACTTCCAGTTTGGCAGATATATGCTTATAAGCTCGTCAAGAGCAGGCTCGCTCCCTGCAAACCTTCAGGGTGTATGGAACGAGAGCAACTGTCCTCCGTGGTGCTGTGACTATCATATAAACGTAAACCTTCAGATGAACTACTGGGGAGCATATAATACAAATCTCAGCGAAACTGTTCCTCCTCTGGTTGATTTCCTTGACAGTATGCGTCCGTCCGGCAGAAAGTCTGCCGAGGCGTATTACGGCATAAAGTCGGACGAAGAACATCCCGAAAACGGCTGGTGCGCTCATACGCAAAGCACTCCGTTCGGCTGGACAGCTCCCGGCTGGAATTTCTACTGGGGCTGGTCTACAGCGGCTGTCGCATGGCTTATGCAGAATATATACGAATATTTCGAATTCACAGGCGACAAGGAATATTTCGCGGAGCATATCTATCCGATAATGCGTGAAAGCGTTCGTTTCTATACGCAGTGGCTTATATATGACGATAAGCAGAAGCGTCTTGTTTCTTCACCGACATACTCACCTGAACACGGACCTGTGACAATAGGCAATACCTATGAGCAGAGCCTTATAGAACAGCTTTATAACGACTTTATTACAGCAAGCGAGGCACTCGGTACAGACGAAGAACTGCGTAATATCGTGAAGAATCAGGTGGTTCAGCTCAAGCCCTTCAGCGTAAGCAAGAAAACAGGACTTCTCAAGGAATGGTTTGAGGAGGACGATGATAATTTCGACCACAGCAAGACGCAGAAGAATCACCGTCACATCTCGCACCTGCTCGGTCTTTATCCCGGCAAGGCAATAAACTCGCATACACCGGAGCTTATGACTGCGGCAATAAACACGCTCAACGACAGAGGCGATGAATCTACAGGCTGGTCAAGAGCATATAAGCTCAACCTATGGGCAAGAGTAAAGGACGGCAACCGTGCCTACTCTATCTTACAGGGATTGCTGAGAGGCTGTACGTTTGACAATCTGTTTGATTTCCATCCTCCGTTCCAGCTTGACGGAAACTTCGGCGGAAGCGCAGGAATTGCGGAAATGCTGATACAGAGCCACGAGGGTTATATAGAGCTTCTTCCTGCGGCACCCGATGCATGGAGGAACGGTGCGTTCACGGGACTCTGTGCAAGGCACGGATTTGTAATCGACGCAAAGTGGGAAAACTTCAATCCCACAGCGGTAACAATAAAATCGACTGTAGGCGGTGTCTGCCGCATCAAGTCAAGCTGTGAGGCTATCCTCTGCGACGGAAAATCGGTACCTATGCTATCAAATGACGGCATAGTTTCCTTTGAAACACTGCCCGACAGCGTGTATACTTTTGTGTTCTGATTGCACAAAAGCCGCAGAAAACATCTGATATAATTGTACAAGTTGTTGATAAGTAAAATTTTTTTGAGAAATTATAAAAAAACACTTGCAATTTGTTGTGGTTTCTGTTAAAATATTAATGTTGTATCGCTATATGTTAAATAGTGAATGGCGGACTCGTTATCCGCCGCAAGATAAAAGCAAGTATTGAAGGAGGTGCAAACCCCATGGCAAAATGTGATATCTGCGGAAAGGGCGTATCTTTCGGCATCAAGGTTTCTCACTCACACAGACGTACAAACAGAGCTTTTAAGCCCAACGTTCAGAAGGTTAAGGCTATCGTAAACGGTACTCCTTGCAGAGTACACGCTTGCTCTCGTTGCCTTCGTTCAGGTAAGGTTGAGCGTGCTAACTGATTATAGCTAAAGCTGCAATAAAGATTGCTCCCTGTAATACGGGAGCATTTTTTATTATCGTTTTGCTTGTCTGCTGTGTGTTTTCTATTGACATGAAAGCTAAATTATAGTAAAATTAGTTAGTAAGGTTTCACCTTATAATCACACTAAAGCAATTTTGGAGGAAATATAATGGTAAGCGACGTACTATTACGTTTAAAACCCGAACTGGCGCTGACCCTTGACGCAGACAACCACGCCTGCGGTACATATGTAGGCTACGGGTTTACACTTCTGGCACTCAATGATAAAAACTGTATTATTTTCAACTCGTGGGCAAGAAAAAGCGCCCTCACAACAAAAACTGCCGATGACTTTTTCAAGGAATATATGTCAAAGCCCGAGAACAGCTTTGTAAAGGCGTACAAGGCAGGCGAGCCGAATATATCGGCTGTACTTTTCACAGGAAACGATGACGCTCAGGCAGTGCTTGACATAAAGCGTTTCATTACCGATATGGTAAAGTATTATTCCGCAAACTACTACAGCAACGCCTGTGCTAAATGCAATTCTTCGATTGGTCTTAGCTTTGCAAAGGCGTCCGACGGCAATGTAAAACAGCTTTGTAAAATGTGCGTTCAAAGCGAAGAAGACGCCGCAGAAAAAGCGGCTGTGATGCAGAGTGCAAAGCCTGTCGATTCTCAGCCTGTACAGCAGCCTATGCAGCAGCCTGTACCGCAGCCTGTACCGCAGCCTATGCAACAGCCCGCTGTAAATCAGACACAGCAAACAGCGAATAGTGCTGTTGGAATTTACGGAATACCTGTTCCTGCGACTCAGCCGATAGCGGATAATCAGGCTGTCGTTACGCCGACAACGGTTCTTCCCCCTGCGACGAGCAACAACTCAATGGACTCTGTCGACCCTGCAACAGCACCCGAAAGCACGGGATATTCAACCGCTCAGTCGCTGGCTGAACTCAAGCCTCCGTCAAACAGCAACCTTCCTCCTATCAGCGGAGGATTTTCACAGCCTGCATATTCACCGATGAATTCTAACGGCGCCTTTGTTCAGCAGCCTATGAATAACGGAGGATTTGTTCAACGGCCGATGAACAGCTTCGGCAATGACGGACGCTTCGTTGCAGGAAGACCAACCGCTATATCACAGCCTGCGAACCCTGTTATGGGTATACTCGGCGCTATCGTCTTCTCGCTTATAGGCTGTGCCGTATGGATACTTATAGGTAAGCTCGGATATATTTCATATCTCGGCGGCATTGCAATGGCATTCTCGACAATATTCGGTTATCACCTGTTCGGAAAAAAGTTTGATACACTGGGACTTATAATCAGCATTGTAATAGTGCTTATTATGGTTTTTGTAAGCAATATGTTCATATATACATGGCAGATAGTAAGCGAACCGGGAATAGATGAAGCTCTTTCTCTACTGGGTTATGAAGGTTTCTTCAGTGTGTTCTTCGGTCTGTTTGACCTTATGAAACAGGTCGACCTTCTGACGGGACTTGAAGGTATGGACTCAATGACAGGTTCTTTTATCAGCGATCTTGTCATTGGATACATCATTTCCGGCATAGCAACAGTTGCTATCGGCTTATCAATGCTCAAAAAAGACAGATAAAACCAACAAGCTGCAGACGTTGAGAAACACACGCAGACAAGGAAACCGCCCCGACAGGCGTACAAAGGTACGTTGAGGGGCTGTTGACGCAGTAAGCAAAAATGCTTTCGCACAGCCGTAAAAAGCGGCTGTGCGAAATTCTTTTACTTATCCTATTTTAATTTTGTGTCAGATGATTTATCTGCATTTTTGCGGTGCGTGGGTTTATCGACTGTCTGAGACCCCGCTCTTTTGAGCGGGGTCTTAGTTTATAGCAAAAATCTGAAATGCCGCCCAAATAGGCGGCATAGATTCTGTTATTTACTTGTTATTCGGCAGCTTTGCGTAATATCTCGCCAATGTCTTTGCAGAATCCTCGCTGTGCTGTACAAACCATATCTTATCAACATCAAACAGGATACATCCGCAGTGCCCTTTGAAGGTCGGAAAGCATATTACCTTAAGATGCGTATCTATCTCGGGGCTGTAGTCCATAAGCTCAAGCGTTTCGCCGTAAAGCGTAGAACGCTCATATCCTTTCAGCCACTTTGCGTCCATATTGCTGAACAGCGTACCGAATGATTGTCCGATCAGCTTTTCGAGCGGGAGCTTTTCCAGCCTTGCAAGCGCTTCGTTTGCATAGCGGAATATCCAGTCTACCGCTTTACACTCCTCGTTGAACACCATCTCAATATCGGTAAACGCAAACGGCATAGCATCAAAGGAGCGGTAATAATCGTGATACTGCTCTTCGGTATCCGGCACCCCGTCATGATCAAAGCCTTTTATTATCCACTTTCTGCTCGTCTGCAGGCTTTCGATTATGGTATTCTTCCTGCGGCGTGCGTATTCGAGTTTTTCGCCGTTTACAAGGTCTATCATATCGGATATTTCGTGAATAGCCATAGCCGATACTATACATCCTCTGTGCGCCTTGATAAAGCCGTCACCCAGCATTTCTTCAAGAGCTGCAAAGGTCATTCTTGTACTATATATCTTTCCGTCCGACAGGTGTATCTCGGCTGATTTGCCTTCCATTATTATGTATAGTATAGAGCTGACGGAAATCACTACTTTCTGCCGCTTGCTTATTATTGTGATATACTCAGATCTATTAAAATTAGTCAAGGTGACTCCACCGTTCTTTCACATATTACTGCCACATAGTTCACATTATACGACATTCCCGGATTAATTGCAATATCAATGAACATTTTCTACTTAATATGCACATTGCCCGGCTGTAAAAGCATATCTCAGCTTACTGTTTCTTTATAAGCATATCCGCAAAGTATTCGCACAGCTGAGGGTTTCTTATCAGCACAGGACCGATAAGATGAGTGCCGTAGAAATTACCGTAATGCACACCCTCTTTGTTGTCATCCTTGCCGTTTCCGCTTCCCTGCTTTACATCAAACAGCGGTGAGGTGGCTCCGGTTGTAAGGCTCGCCTTATTCACAAAGCCTATTATATCTCCGCCACACTGCAAAGTAGTACAAAGGCTGTCGGTAACAATTCTCTCTTTTCCTTCAACCGTTTCGTAAGGAAAGAACGAAAGGCCCTCGTGCTTTGTACCGTCACAATCGGTAACGCTCTGTCCGAACATCTCAAACGAATTGCCCGTTGCAAGAATTACCGTACCGTTATCAAGAGCAGTTTTTATATTATCCTTGTAGCTTTGCAGATAATTAAGTGCTACCTTCTGATTTCTCTCGGTAGCAGAACCGATAAACACAAAATCCGCACCCGAAACATCTATCTCATCATCTATCGACTGATATTCAATTTCAACGTTCTGCCCTTTATTTTCAAGTGCTCTTTTCAAGCCACATACATTGCCGTAATCGCCGTAAAGATTGCACAGATCCGCAAATAAATGAATTATCCTCATACGTCCTCCTCTGCCTGCGTAAGCTCGACCTTTGACAAGAACTTCTCCTTATCAGAAAAGCAGGTGACAGTATACAGCTTGCCGAGCGGTTTAGCCGCAATTTCATCAAGTGCCGCAGGAATATCCTCGTTCACAGTCACCTTAGCTATATCAATATCCGTATACGAAAGCCTTGTTTCAAGATCCTTTGCGTGTCTGCCGAGCAGATAAAGGTGCTGTATACAATCAGCCTTAAGCACACCGTAGTCAATATCCCACAGCCAGCTTGTTTCACCTGTTGAATAACGACGGCTTACCGAATCTATTATTATGATTACCGAGCAGGGCTGATTCTTTCTTATGATATAATCATATACACGGTCGCTTGCAACGGAGTTTTCGTGCTTTGCAATAAGGAATGTGCCTTTGTTCACGCCGAGTTTGAACTGCAAAATACGTCCGCTCTTGAGGAAATAGTGTGACAGTTCGTCTGCTATGACATCACCGTCAATTCCGACAATAGAGCAAGCCGCAAAGCAGGCAAGAATATTATACACGTTATAAACGCTCTTGAACAGCAGTTTTATCTTATATTTGCCGTTTATCGTAACAATACCGCTGTCATAATCGACATTCGTTACAGTGTACTGCGTATCGTGTTTTTTATGTCCGCAGTTGTCGCAGTGATAGCTTCCGATATGTGCATAGTGATAGTAGTCATAGCTCATTCTGTGCTTACATTCGGGGCAGAACGCACCGTCATTATATACGCCTGTAGCGTGGTCGGTGCTGAAATCCTGCTTATCCATACCGAACCATATCACATTATCCCTGTCCCTGCCGTATCTCGAAACAAGCGGATCATCGGCATTGAGAATAAGCTGTGATTCGGGTCTGATGCTCTCCTTTACCGATTCATAGACCCATTCGGGATGACCGTTTCTCGTAAGCTGGTCACGGTAGAGATTTGTAATTATATAGTGCGTAGGCGCAAAGAATTTAAATGAATACTTTGCGTATCTTTCGTCCGACTCAAGTAAAAGAACATCGCCCTTTACCTTTCCTCCGAATGTGCAGTTGGATAATATTATCGCTGTAACACCCGCTATCTGATTTGAGCCTTCCTTATTCCAAATAACCTTTTTACCCGATTTACGCATTACCTGTGCAATCATCTCAACGGTCGATGTCTTGCCGTTGCTTCCTGTAACCGCAATGACCTGCTGAGGCAGTTTTACCCTTGACAGTACATCGGGGCAGATTTTAAGTGCTATATCACCCGGCAGACTGCTGCCCCTGCCGATAAGTTTAAGTAAACACTTCGACACTTTACAAGCAAGTATCGCTAAGAACGTTCTCATACTCTTTATCTCCTTAATGAAACTAAATCTAATTATAACATAATTTGACGTGCTGTCAAGCACTACGGCGGTCACGCCGTAGTTTTGTGTCACAAAACAAATTATGTTAAAACGTTCTCAGACGGGTGCGTAAGCACACACCGCATATTATGCGGTAAAATCGTCTTATGACGATTTTTAGTCTGAGGTTGTTATAACATAATTTGACGTGCTGTCAAGCACTACGGCGGTCACGCCGTAGTTTTGTGTCACAAAACAAATTATGTTAAAACGTTCTCAGACGGGTGCGTAAGCACACACCGCATATTATGCGGTAAAATCGTCTTATGACGATTTTTAGTCTGAGGTTGTTATAACATAATTTGACGTGCTGTCAAGCACTACGGCGGTCACGCCGTAGTTTTGTGTCACAAAACAAATTATGTTAAAACGTTCTCAGACGGGTGCGTAAGCACACACCGCATATTATGCGGTAAAATCGTCTTATGACGATTTTTAGTCTGAGGTTGTTATACCACAAAAGTGAGCTCTTTTAAAGCGATTTTATAAAATTTTAGTCCGCCTATCAAAAATGTTAATATCGTCATACAATTTCCGAGAATAAAACAAGACAAAAAGATAACAGAGGTGCTAAAATAAAGGCAATGGTGCAAAGCACCGAAAACGTTTTGTATTTTACAGAAAGGAAATATTTTATCATGAGCGAAAACAGACTTATAGGCGATTATCCCGTAATAGGCATACGTCCCACGATTGACGGCAGAAGAGGTGTTCTCAAGGTAAGAGAATCTCTTGAAGAGCAGACTATGAATATGGCAAAATCAGCCGCAAAACTGTTTGAAGAAAATATCAGATATTCAAATGGCGAACCCGTAAAGGTTGTTATTGCCGACACTACTATAGGCAGAGTTGCCGAGGCGGCCGCCTGTGCGGATAAGTTCAAGAAGTGCGGCGTTGACATAACGCTCACAGTTACTCCCTGCTGGTGCTACGGTGCAGAAACAATGGATATGGATCCTATGACGATAAAGGGCGTATGGGGCTTCAACGGCACAGAGCGTCCCGGTGCCGTATACCTTGCATCTGTACTTGCAACACACGCACAGAAAGGTTTACCCGCATTCGGCATCTACGGTCACGATGTATGCGAGGCAGACGACACATCTATCCCTGAGGACGTAAAGGAAAAGCTCCTGCGTTTCGGCAGAGCGGCTGTTGCCTGCGCTACAATGAGAGGCAAGTCATACTTACAGATAGGCTCTATCACAATGGGTATCGGCGGTTCTATCATCGACCCTGCATTTATTGAAGAATATCTCGGTATGCGTGTTGAGTCTGTCGATGAGGTAGAAATAATCCGCCGAATGACGCAGGGCATTTATGATGAGGCCGAATATCAGAAGGCTCTTAAATGGACCCGTGAAAAGTGCAAGGAAGGCTTTGACAAGAACCCCGAGCAGTTCCGCCGCACAGACGAGCAGAAGGAACAGGACTGGGAATTTGTCGTTAAGATGATGTGCATCATAAAGGATCTGATGAACGGCAACAAGAACCTCCCAGCAGGCTGTGAGGAAGAATCGGTAGGTCATAACGCTATCGCCGCAGGCTTCCAGGGTCAGCGTCAGTGGACAGACTTCTACCCCAACTGCGACTTCCCCGAGGCTATGCTGAACACATCGTTTGACTGGAACGGTGCAAGAGAGCCTTACATTCTCGCTACCGAAAACGATGTTCTCAACGGTCTTGGAATGCTGTTTATGAAGCTGCTCACAAACCGTGCTCAGATATTTGCCGATGTGCGTACATACTGGAGCCCCGAAGCCGTAAAGAAAGCCACAGGCTATGAGCTTGAGGGCGTTGCAAAGCAGAGCGGCGGATTTATCCACCTTATAAACTCAGGTGCCGCCTGCCTTGATGCCTGCGGTAAGGCTACAGATGAAAAAGGCAACGGTGTTATGAAGCCGTGGTATGACGTTACAGACAAGGATATTGACAATATTCTCGACGCTACTACATGGAACTATGCCGATCTCGGCTATTTCAGAGGCGGCGGATATTCTTCAAGATTTGTAACAGAAGCTGAAATGCCCTGCACAATGATAAGACTTAACCTCGTAAAAGGTCTTGGCCCCGTATTGCAGATAGCTGAAGGCTGGACGGTTCATCTTCCCGATGAAGTTACAGACAAGCTGTGGAAGCGTACAGACTACACATGGCCTTGCACATGGTTTGCTCCGAGAACAACAGGCGAGGGCGCATTCAAGACAGCCTACGATGTAATGAACAACTGGGGTGCAAACCACGGTGCTATAAGCTACGGTCACATAGGCGCAGACCTTATCACTCTCTGCTCTATGCTGAGAATACCCGTTGCTATGCACAACGTACCCGAAAAGGATATATTCCGTCCTGCCGCTTGGAACGCATTCGGTATGGATAAGGAAGGTCAGGACTTCAGAGCTTGCAACGCTTACGGTCCTATGTACCGCAACATAAGATAAGGCGGCAGTATGAAAAACGTACTTGCCATTGACTTTGGTGCGTCAAGCGGAAGAGCCGTTATCGGCTCTTTTGACGGCACTGTAATAAAACTCACAGAAATCCACCGCTTTTCAAACGATCCTGTGATACTCGGAAAGACAATGTACTGGGATTTTCTCCGCCTGTTCCACGAGATAAAGCAGTCACTTATAAAATCAAAGGAATACGGCGAGATAGACAGCATTGCGATAGATACATGGGGCGTTGACTTCGGCCTGATTGACAAATCTGGAAGACTGCTCGAAAACCCTGTGCATTACCGTGACAGCAGAACAGCAGGCACTTCGGACTACAGCAAGCGTTTTATTGACCATAACAGGCTGTACGAAAAGACAGGCATTCAGATAATGGAAATAAACACGGCGTTCCAGCTTTTAAGCATAATAAGGGATCGCTCCGAACTGCTTGACAGAGCCGACAAGATGCTTATGATGCCCGATCTGTTTGCATATTATCTCGGTGCAAAGCCTGTTGCAGAAATGTCGATAGCGTCAACCACACAGCTTTTTGACGCAAATACGAAAACGTGGTCGGAAGAATGCTGTGAACGTCTTAAAATAAAGCATTCGCTTCTGCCCGAAATAGTAGCCGGCGGAACGGTAGTCGGCACACTGTCCGATGAAATCTGCAAGGAACTTGATATAAAGCCCGCAAAGATAATCGCCGCCTGCGGTCACGATACGCAAAGTGCGATGGTCGCAGTACCCGCAGGCGAAAAGGACTTCACTTTCCTGTCGTGCGGAACGTGGTCGCTTCTCGGCACAGAGCTTGACGCTCCCGTAATAAACGAAAAATCCGCAAAGCTCAACGTTTCAAACGAAACCGGCTACGGTGCAAAGACATCGTTCTTAAAAAACATAATCGGCCTGTGGCTCATTCAGGAGAGCCGCCGTCAGTGGATAAGAGAGGGCAGGCAGTACAGCTTTGCCGAACTTGAGGATATGGCGAGAAAAGCCGAGCCGTTCAGGTGCTTTATAGATGTTGACGCTCCCGAATTTACCCCTGCGGGCAACATTCCCGAAAGAATAAAGGAATATTGCAAAGAAACAGGACAGTATGTTCCCGAAAATGACGGCGAGGTTATGCGCTGTATCTATGAGAGCCTTGCGATGAAGTACCGCACAGCCGTAAACGATCTTGAGGACTGCACAAGCAAGAAGTTTTCAAAGCTCTATATGGTCGGCGGCGGAACAAAGGATAAATTTCTGTCGGAGCTTACTGCAGATTCGCTCGGCATAGAGGTTTCAAGCGGACCTGTCGAGGCGACCTCCTACGGCAATATAGCAATTCAGCTTATAGCTGACGGGGAGATAAGGGATATAGAAACGGCGAGAAAAATTATAGCCGCTTCGGAAAAGCTCTGTACATTTGCTCCCGAAAATACAGCCGAATGGAACAAATATTATAAAATCTATCTTGAGAAGGTGAAATAATGCTTAAGAATATTCCTGCGATATTATCGCCCGAACTGCTCAAGACCCTTTGTGAAATGGGTCACAGCGACAGAATAATAATAGCAGACGGCAACTTCCCTGCCGAGAGTATGGGTAAAAACTGCAAGGTTATCCGTGCAGACGGTCACGGCGTACCCGAGCTGCTTGATGCGATACTGACGCTGTTCCCTCTTGATACTTACGTTGAAAAACCTGTAAATCTTATGCAGGTAATGCCGGGTGACACAGCAAAAACTCCGATATGGGACGAATACAAAGCAATCGTCGCAAAGCACGACGAAAGAGGAAACAACGCTATCGGTCAGATAGAACGCTTTGAATTCTATGAACAGGCGAAAACCGCCTATGCGATAATCGCAACAGGCGAAAAAGCCGTATACGCAAACATAATGCTCCAGAAGGGCGTTGTTTAAGCATACAGCAGCAACTTGAAAGGATATAAATATGTACGAAGAAATTAAAGAACAAATGGTAGACATCTGCCACAAGCTCTGGCAGAAGGGCTGGGTTGCCGCAAATGACGGCAACGTAACCGTAAAGGTTGGCGAGGGCAAATATCTTGCAACACAGACAGGTGTCAGCAAGGCGTTCATCACTCCCGAAAAGATAGGTCTTATCGATGATGACTTCAACATACTTGAAGCCGCTGAGGGCTTCCGTCCCTCGTCAGAGGTAAAGATGCACCTGAGATGCTACAAGGAGCGTCCCGACGTAGGCGCAGTAGTTCACGCTCATCCTCCCGTTTCAACCGGCTTTGCCTGCGCTCATCTGCCTATGGATGATTACTGCATGATAGAAACTGTAATCGGAGTAGGCTCAATACCGCTCACTCCCTACGGCACACCCTCGACCTACGAGGTACCCGAAGCAATCGCACCTTACTTAAAGGATCACGATTGTATGCTCCTTGAAAACCACGGTGCTCTGACAGTAGGTGCAGACCTTATCACAGCGTACTACAGAATGGAAACAATGGAGCTTCAGGCTCACATTTCTCTTGTTGCACGTCTGCTTGGCGGTGTAAAGGATATTACTCCCGACAATATCGACAGACTTATCGGTATGAGAGAGCAATACGGCGTTACAGGCAAGCATCCGGGCTACAAGAAATACCTTTAATGTAACTTTTACATATATTTGCCTCTCTAAATGTAAAACTTTTGTGAAAAGTGTTGCATTTTTTGACCAAAGGTAGTATAATGAATACAGCAAACGGAAATATATATTCCGTGATTTAAATTCAAAGAACAGGATGGTAAAAACCAATGGCTAATCGTTTTATACTTAACGAAACTTCATATTTCGGCGCAGGCGCAAGAGAAAACCTCGTTCCCGAGCTTACAGGCAGAGGACTTAAAAAGGTAATGTTCGTTACCGATAAGGTACTGCTTGAATGCGGAGTAGCTACAAAGGTTACGGCAGAGCTTGACAAGGCAGGAATTGCCTATGAAATATACAGTGACGTTAAGGCAAACCCCACAGTTGCAAATGTTCAGACAGGTGTTGCAAAGTTCAAGGAGATGGGCGCTGACTCACTCGTAGCTGTAGGCGGCGGCTCAGTTATGGATACAGCTAAGGCTGTAGGCATCATTATAGCTAACCCCGACTTTGCGGATGTTGTATCGCTTGAGGGCGTTGCAGACACAAAGAACAAGAGCGTTCCGCTGATTGCCCTTCCCACAACGTCGGGTACAGCGGCAGAGGTTACTATCAACTACGTTATCACAGACGAAGCAAACAAGAAGAAGATGGTTTGCGTAGATCCCAAGGATATTCCCGTAGTAGCTATCGTAGACAGCGATCTTATGATGGGTATGCCTAAGGGTCTGTGTGCATCTACAGGTATGGACGCACTGACACACGCTATCGAAGGATATATCACAAAGGGTGCGTGGGAGCTGTCCGATATGGTTGAGCTTCGTGCTATCGAGCTTATCGCAGGCTCACTGTACGACAGCGTTCAGGGCGACCCCAAGGCAAGAGAAACTATGGCGCTTGCTCAGTACATAGCAGGTATGGGCTTCTCGAACGTAGGTCTTGGTATAGTTCACTCAATGGCTCATCCTCTCGGTGCATTCTACGATACGCCCCACGGTGTTGCAAACGCACTTCTGCTCCCCTACGTTATGGAATATAACGCAGAAAGCCCTGCAAAGCCCAAGTACAAGGCTATAGCAAAGGCTATGGGCGTACAGGGTACAGAGAATATGACAGATGAAGAAGGCGTAAAGGTTGCAGTTGAAGCTGTACGCAAGCTGTCACTGTCGATAAACATTCCTCAGAAGCTCCACGAGATCAATGTCAAGGAAGAAGACCTCAAGGATCTGTCTGTAGCCGCATTCAACGATGTATGCACAGGCGGTAATCCCAGAGAAACCAACTCAGACGAGATTCTCGAAATCTACAAGAAGGCATTCTGATAAAACGTTTTTAGAGCAATAGCATCAGACCCCTCCGTGAAAACGGAGGGGTCAAGTTTGTTATAAACGTTTATTATTAAGGCTGTATGTTGCACTTGATTTGATAATCCGACTACTCAGGATTCGAATGAGATGACGATTTTTCCAATACAAAAAGCCCTGAGCGTTTGCTCAGGGCTTTCAGACTGTCGATAAACGTATATAATTTTTGAAAATGGGGTCGCAGGGGCGTAGCCCCCGACAGGGTCTAGGGGCGGTAGCCCCAGTAAAATCCCCCTTTCCCGGGGAAAGGGGGCAGGGGGATAGGGGTAGTGAGTTAGAAGTTTGTTTCAAAAACATACTTTTTCTACAAACTGAAAGCCCTGAGCGTTTGCTTATGTGTGATAAAGAAGCAATAGAAGTGCAAAAAATTTTGCCGTTCCTA
>OCQB01000058.1_pt1 | contig 146720 bp, 161 predicted proteins | sample 1538631 | NCBI WGS metagenome assembly OCQB01 (sample SAMN04571713, study PRJEB22368) | human gut metagenome | biome: human gut; material: stool | host: Homo sapiens | place: Luxembourg | collected 2012-10-19
ACAGGATTTCTCGTGTCCCGCCGTACTCAGGATACACTATAGAGGTTTCATGATTTCGCATACAAGACTATCACTTTCTATGGTCACTCTTTCCAAAGTGTTCTGCTATCATAAAACTTGGTAACTCCGTATATTAGTGTCCTACAACCCCAGTCCTAAGACTGGTTTGGGCTGTTGCCGTTTCGCTCGCCACTACTCAGGCAATCGATTTTTCTTTCTTTTCCTCCCGTTACTAAGATGTTTCAGTTCACGGGGTTGACTTCAATAAAGCTATGTATTCACTTTATGATACCCTAATGGGTGAGTTTCCTCATTCGGAAATCTCCGGATCAAAGTTTACTTACAACTCCCCGAAGCAATATCGCTGTTTGTCGCGTCCTTCATCGTCTTCTAATGCCAAGGCATCCACCATACGCCCTTAATAATTTAACTTTTCGTTAAACAATCACTTACGTATTATTCACCATTATTCCTAATTAAATGAGTTTTGAGATCTTAATGTCAATTACTAGGACAGTAATTGACTACTCAATTTTGCATTATCTAGTTTTTCAAAGAACAAAATCACTAAACCAACAAATGGTTCAATAATCTGAGAGAATAATCTCTCAAAACCAAGTAAAATAGTCCGCAGCTTCTTGATTGAAACCTTTTCACATTTAATGTGCTAGCCCCGAAGGTTTCATACGGTTGGTTTTCTATAAAATATCTCCATAGAAAGGAGGTGATCCATCCCCACGTTCTCGTAGGGATACCTTGTTACGACTTCACCCCAGTCACCTGTCCTACCCTCGGCGGCCCCATCCCTTACGGGTTTGGTTACCGACTTCAAGCATTACAGACTCCCATGGCGTGACGGGCGGTGTGTACAACACCCGGGAACGTATTCACCCCGACATTCTGATTCGGGATTACTAGCGATTCCAACTTCATGGAGTCGAGTTGCAGACTCCAATCCGGACTGGGACTGGCTTTAGAGATTTGCTCCATCTCACGATATTGCATCTTATTATACCAGCCATTGTAGCACGCCTGTAGCCCTGGACGTAAGGGGCATGATGATTTGACGTCATCCCCACCTTCCTCCGGTTTGTCACCGGCAGTCTCTTTAAGGTTCTCAACTTAATGTTAGCAATTAAAGATAAGGGTTGCGCTCGTTGCGGGACTTAACCCAACATCTCACGACACGAGCTGACGACAACCATGCACCACCTGTCACCAGTGTCCCCGAAGGGAGGGCTCTTGTTTCCAAAAGCTTTCACTGGGATGTCAAGCCCAGGTAAGGTTCTTCGCGTATCTTCGAATTAAACAGCATGCTCCACCGCTTGTGCGGGTGCCCGTCAATTCCTTTGAGTTTCAGCCTTGCGACCGTACTACTCAGGCGGAGTACTTAATGTGTTAACTTCAGCACCGGTTTCCCGACACTTAGTACTCATCGTTTACGGCGTGGACTACTAGGGTATCTAATCCTATTTGCTCCCCACGCTTTCGTGCCTCAGCGTCAGTTACAGCCCAGCAAATCGCCTTCGCCACTGGTGTTCCTCCTAATATCTACGCATTTTACCACTACACTAGGAATTCCATTTGCCTCTACTGTACTCTAGTTTGCCAGTTTATAAAACGAACCGAAGTTAAGCTTCGGGCTTTTATTTTATACTTAACATACCGCCTACGCACCCTTTACGCCCAATAAATCCGGATAACGCTCGCCACCTACGTATTACCGCGGCTGCTGGCACGTAGTTAGCCGTGGCTTTCTTGAATGGTACCGTCAAGTAAAGTTCATTTCCTAACTTTACATTTCTTTCCATACAACAGAATTTTACAACCCATAGGGCCTTCTTCATTCACGCGGCATTGCTCGTTCAGGGTTTCCCCCATTGACGAATATTCCTAACTGCTGTCTCCCGTAGGAGTCTGGGCCGTGTCTCAGTCCCAGTGTGGCCGATCAACCTCTCAGTTCGGCTACGCATCGTTGCCTTGGTAGGCCATTACCCCACCAACTAGCTAATACGCCGCAGGCCCATCTCTAAGCGAAGCTTTAAAGGCTTCTTTACTCCGTAGAGCACATTCGGTATTATCAGTCGTTTCCAACTGTTATCCCCATCTTAGAGGTAGGTAACCCACGTGTTACTCACCCGTTTGCCACTAAGGGGAAAATCCAAATCCAAGAAAATCCATTCTTTGTGCAAGCACTCCAAACTTCAATTCTTTTCATTGGGCCCCTTCGTACGACTTGCATGTCTTAGGCATGCCGCCAGCGTTCATCCTGAGCCAGGATCAAACTCTCAATAAAATCGATTTATAACAATCATTATTTTTAAGTTTAATCAAAGCTACTCAAAATTGACTTTTTTACTTAGTTTTCAAAGATCATTTTCACACCCTTTTTGCTGAGTGCATAGATAATATATCAAATCCAGAAACGAATGTCAACAAAAAAATGCAAATTTTTTAAAATTTTTCATTTTTTTTGAAATTTTACGTTTTTTTAAGGATTTTCTATATATTTTATGCTTATTTTTTTATTATATTACATCATTTATTTAATGTTTCATATATTTTTTTATACTCTAAAATTTGTTTTTTATCGAATGGCCCCTCATTATTTTTTTTCATTTCTATCAATTTTTGTAATTCTTTATTTATAATAATATCAATTTCTTCTGGATATTTCATTTTCTTTTTATGATATTTATATTCATTATAATCTAAAATTTTATATCCTCCATCTGGAAATACCCTTAAATCTAAATCATAATCTATATATTTAATAACATTTTCATCTATTATATATGGAGAAGCCATATTACAATAGTAAAATAAACCAAATGATTTTAGTTGAGCCATACAATTAAACCAATTATGTTTGTAAAAATATATTATTGCTAGTTCCTTTGTTTTATATGTATGCCCTTCAGGTTCTTTTACATCAACCATATAATTTCCGCATACAATATAATCATCTTTTATATCTAATATTATTGTTTCTTCACTTGCTTGATATGCTTCACCATTATGTTTATAACAATGTATTTTATATTTATCTCCTATTTTCATGTAATCCCCATCCTTTATATATTGCAAAAAAGAGCAAACTACATTGCCCTAATTACTTCTAATGCTTTATTTAATTGTGAATCTATAACTGTTTGTTCTCCATTTTCGTTTGTTTCATAAGTTAAACTCGCTGCATAATCAGGTGTTAAACCTTTATTATCTATACATTCACCTGTTGGTCTTAACCATTTTGCAGATGTGTATTTTGCCATAGATCCATCTTCTAATTTAATTGTTTGTTGAACTTTTCCTTTACCATAGCTTTTTTCACCAACCAAAACGGCACCATAACTATCTTTTAATGCTGCTGCTAAAATTTCGGCAGATGATGCTGACTTTTCATTGATTAATATAACTATAGGATAAGTTCTATGTTCTTCTGTTTCATCATAATAATCTTCTTTTTTATTTTTATCTTCCAAAGAATATATTAGCTTACCCTTTTCTAAGAATAAACTTGCTGTTGTTTCTGCAGAATCTAAATATCCCCCGGAATTATCCCTTAAATCAATTATTAACTTCTTCATTCCTTTTTCTTCAAGGTCTTTTAAAGCATTTGAAACTTGATTTGTTAAAGTTTCTGAGAAAATATCGATATTTATATAACCAATAGAATTTTCTTTTAATTCATATCTTACTGATGATGGTACATTTCTTACTTCTACATCAAAAGTTAATTCTTCTTCTTCTCTTTCTACTACTATAGATATCGTTTTATCTTTAGCATCTTGTATTAAAGCTTTTATTGCATTTGGTGTTTCTCTTACATCTGTACCTGCAACACTAACAAATTTATCACCAGCTTTTAATCCAGCTTCTTCAGCAGGACCATTTTTAGCTACTTCCACTATTTCTCTACCATTATAAGTTATGCCAATTCCCACATAACTACCTAATAATCTTTCTTCTAAATCTTCTCTTTGTTCTTTAGTTAAATAAGTTGTATAATTATCCCCAAGGTAATTAAGCATACCATTAATTGCAGAATCTATCATCTTTTCTTTATCTACTTCATCATAATAATTATTTATTATATTAGAATATGTTTTTATAAATTCATTTAATTCTTTATCATCTGCTAAACCTTTATATGTTAAATTGTAATTATTTGTTACGATTATACCGGCGGTAATTGCTGATGCTATTGATGTTACAAAAATGATAATTATAACACTAATTAAATTAAAACCTTTATTTTGCTTCATTCTATATCACCCTTACTTTTATTTTAACATTTTTCCAAAAAAAAGAAAAGTTAAAAACTTTTCTAAACACTTAATTCTTCTTTAATTGTGTCAAGTGATTCAATATATTTATCAATTTTACCATTTTTTACTTTAATAAGAGTTAATTTACCAAAAGCAAATTCTTCTACTGTTTTTGCGTTTTTATTACTTGTTCCATTTTCTCCAACATAGTAATCTTTATTAAATCTATTGCCTAAGTCACAGAAATAAACTGGTAAACTTTTATCTTTTTGCATATATGTAGTAACAATTGCTGAATAATAAACTGCTTTGTTATCTTCACCATCATATACAATTACATAATATTCTTCATCACTTTTATTAAGCATTGTTCCAACACTTACTTTATCGTAATCGATTGCTCCAGCTGTAACATTTTCTTCTTTTTTACTATCTTTATTTTTATTAACAAATCTTGTAATAGCATAAACTCCTAAAACTAAGATAATTATACTTAACAATATTATAATAAACCTTCTTACTTCTTTTGCTTCATCACTAACATATTTGTCAATATCTACACCTTTTTTATTCTTTTTTACGTTTACTTTGTCATTTAATTTTACCTTTTTATTTGCCATCTTTATGCCTCCATAAAATAATTATACATAAAATGACACTATTTTGCAAGGTAATATTTCATTATTATATATACTACTTCGTGGAAATTACTGTTTTAGAATTACCTAGTGATTTTGCAACGTTGACCATTTCATTTGATGATAAATCACTACTTACAAGATAGTAACTAACGTTATCAGCGTTCCAACTTATAGAATTTGAACTTAAAGCTGCGATTGTTTTATCAAGCATCAATGGGTCACCGAATACTGGAATTACCTCAAATTCACTTGAGAATTTTGATGTTTCTTCAACTATAACAAAGTTTTTGTCACCACTAAATGTAAGTATTACACGTTCTCCACTTGCAGTTGAAACAGTTTCTGAACTTTTTAAATGTGTATTAGTAGGTATATAAAGTGGATAAATTATGCTATCTAATGAACCAGTTGTTTTATCACAATTGTTATTTTCACAAGTTTTATTATTATCTTTACAATTTGTTCCTGTGCAAGTTTCATTTTTGTTATCTTTGTTTTCAGTATTATTTTGGTTATCTTTTGTTGTATCTTTATTATTATCTTCTGCTTTTGTATCAATTAAATCTTCTAAAACAAAGTCATCTTCTTTTAATTTAGCTTTTAAATTAACATTTTTAAACGTTACTTTAATTTTGATAATATCCTCATTATTATATACTTCTACGCCGGTGATATTCATATCTTTATCAAAATAAATCTTTTGATAAACTAATTCTTCATTATTTGGATAATTAACTTTACTTTTAATTACATATCCTTTTTCATTTTTTTCAAATGTTTTTTCATTATCATTCTTAATATCTGTTACTAAATTTTGTAATAGGTATGCTTGAGAAGAATTTTCTGGCCAGACACTATCAAATTTAAAACTCTTGTTTAAACTTGGTGTTACTACATATAATCCTTCCTTGTTTTTAAGAATAACTTGTTCATGATTATTAGTTTGATTTACTAAAACAACTTTATAAAAATCATCTTTTAAAAAGTATGCATCAATATTATAAGTAAATATTTCTTCTCCACTACTTATTTCCATTGTACCATTTAATTTGTATGATTTGCTACTTTCTACACTTTTTGTAAAGTCATTAACAGCATCTTCAAGTTTGTAAGTTCCACATCCTGTTAAAACCAAACACATAATCGTTATTAGTATTAAATACTTTTTCATTACCAAATCCCCTTTTCTAATTAAATATATTTTTTCTATTTTAAAATATGTATATTATTTAATTTATTGGTAAAAATATGATTAAAGGGATGTGAATATATGGCAATACTACAAAAAGTAGCTTTAGTTATTACTATAATAGGTGCTATAGTATGGGGAATATATGGTTTATTCGATGTAAATATTGTAGCTAAGTTATTTAATAATGTTACAATACTAGAAAAGGCTATTTATGTAATTGTTGGTGTTTGTGGTTTAATAAATATTGGTTTATTATTTACAAATATCGAAGACTAAAAAGGTGCTAGCATTAAGCTAACACCTTTATTTTTGGGTTATTTTAATTTTTATCTTATTAGATACAACATAACTTACTAGCGGGTTACTATTGTTAATTTTTACTTCCACTTCATGTTCACCGATACCTAAGCCTGCTAAATCTATATATGCACTAACTTTATTTTCATCATCACCATTATTTATTTTTTCAATAACTGATGCTACACCTTTTACTTGAACTGTAATGTCTTTTGTATCAATAAGGTTTGCTGTTAGGCCTTCACTCAGATTTATCGGAGTTATATTGTTACTTATGTCTATTGTCTTTTGTTGTTCTTCTCCGAATGTTGCTGTAATTGTTACTTTTTCAACACTCATTTTACGGACACCATTTGGTTTATTAATTGTGGCATTATATTTCTTTGTGCCTTCATTTCCTAGTCCATCAACATTTATTGTTACAGGAACACTATTAATTTTTTCTAAATCCGCTTGGTCACCATAAATAGTAATTGAATAATTTGAGTCACCATTTATTAAAATTGATGCAATTGATTTTCCAGCGATTAATTCTCCAGTTGTTTCAATTCTAATTGGTACTGCTTTTGAGTAACTTTCCAAAATAACTGATGCACTAATTGTACTTGGAACAATTTCAACATTTGTTAATTTGTTTCCTTTTGAGTCATATGCTACTAGTTCAACGTTGTCAATATCATATGTTCCTGCTTCACTAAAGTTTTGTTTAGCAAGGTCAATCAATGCTTTTACGGATGCAATTTCTGCTAAAGCATCACTACCGCCCTTTACAACTACTTCAGTTTTATTTAATGATACAGACTTAACGCTTAATCTGCTATCTAAAGCATTTATATTAAGTAAATCGTATGATAATGTTTTAACTTGACTTTCTTTATTTTTAATTATTACTTGTACATATGAAGGGTCTAACTTATATGTTAGTGAATGTATTGGTTTTGAATATGAGAAATAAACTTTGTATGGATTATCACTTGGTGTATATTCCGAAAGGTCTAATACAACTTCATATTCTCCAAGTTGTTTTGCTAGATATATATCACTTTTTCTTCCCGTTAGTGTTATATCAACTGTTTCAGGCACGCCTTCAATAACATACGCTTCTTCATTATATTTAACTACAACTGGTACACCACGTATTTCTTCTGCTTCTGTTTTTACTAAATTTATAACTTTAGAGTCAATTAATAAAAACATTATTACTGCTAAGAACAATGATAAGTAAATTAAAAAATGTGGTCTATTTAATAATTTGTCTAATTTTCCTTGATTTTTCTTAAACTTTTTTGATAAATAATAAATAAATCTACTTATTGGTACAACTATTTTTTGGTCAATAAATTTATATATTTTTTTAAATAATCTTGTTATCATTCTTCATCACCTTCACTTTCATCATCAGCTTCGAAGAATACTTCCATTTTAGGTTTTAATTCGTCGATTAACATCATTCTAAATTGGTCAGGTTCCAAATTATAATGTAAGTTGCTATCAACTGCAATTGATAATCTTCCTGTTTCTTCACTTACAACTAAAGCTATGGCATCACTTTCTTCAGCAATTCCTAAAGCTGCTCTATGTCTTGTACCAAGTCTTTTTGAAACATTTGGGTTCATACTTGTTCTAAATACTGCTCCGGCACATGTAATTCTATCACCTTGAATAATTACACCACCATCATGAAGTGGTGAATTTGGAAAGAATATAGTTTCAAGTAATGAGTCAGATAAATCCGCATAAACTTTTGTAGCGTTTTTAATATATTCTTCTAAAGATATTTCTCTTTCAATAACTATTAAAGCTCCAATTCTATTTTTACGTAAATACTCTACAGAACGCATTATTTCATAAACAACTTTTTCTCTTTCATCTACTGTTAGTATTTTATGACGTCCTAAAAGTTGTGTACGTCCTAATGATTCTAGTACACTTCTTATTTCTGGTTGGAATATTACTATTATAGCAAGTGGTCCCCATTGAATTGCATATTCTAAAATTACTCCAACTGTATAAAGATTTAGTAAATCACTTACAACTTTAACTAAAAGGATTATAAATACACCTTTTACTATTAAAACCATTTTAATATTATTTTTAACATTTTTTAATATATAGTAGAATGCTAGCCAAACTAAGCATATATCTAACAATTTTGTGAATATTTCCCAGACTGTTGAGAGATTCATTTAAACACCATCCTTTGTCCAATTTATTATATCAAATTTTTTGAAAAATAAAAAGGGGGTATCCCCCGATTTTATAAATTGTTATTGTTGTTATTATTAATACTTTTATTTTCATTAACGTAATCTCGTAAAGATACATTAGCATTTATAGGAATGTCATTTGCAATATTCATTGTTTCATCATTTAATTTGAATACTTTGGCTTTTTCTTTTTTTATAGAAACAAAATATCCAATTAAAGCAAGTATTAAAAACACCCCAATTATATCAAATATTATATAATGTTCTATAATAAAATTAACAAATCCATCCATATAAATTTCTCCTTTTTACTCTATTGTTAAATTTTGTCCAGAGGGTTGAATTTGAATAAATGTATTACCATCATTTACATCTATTTCTTTACCATCCGTATAATAATATTTTGTTTGGCTCTTTCTAGATTCTTTTACCCATTTTATTGGGATGCTATATCCATTTGTAATGTAGTAACCTTCTCCAGAACCAATATTTTCAATATCTTGACGACCTTTGTTTTCACCATCATTTAGTGTTGTATTTTTTACTTGATATGTAATTATATTTTTAAAATGATATTGTTCTTTTGTTACATAGTCAGTATGTGCTTTGCCATTAACACTTCTTAAGTAATATTTGTTAGTTTCATCATATTTGTAACTTGTAACTGTATTACTTGAATATGTTATTGATACATTATTAGCAACTTTGGCTCCCTCTTTTTTAGAAATATCAACTTCATCAACACTATAGTTTAATAATAAATCATTATTTCTAGTAGTTCTTTTACTACCAAGACCATTATTTAACTTTTCAATACTTGTAAATAATGTGTGTTCTGATGCAACATTTAAACTCTTATCTCTCCAGCCAGTTTTAGAATTATCAACTACAATTCTATCAACACCTAGAGCACTAAAATCTCTTTGAGCTTGAGGACTTTGACCATGATGAACATAAATTGCATCATTTTCTAAAGCATAATCTAGGAAATAATGTCTTGCACTTCGGATTGAACCTATTCTTTCAGTATTTTGGTCCATAAATAATGCCATATAACGTGTTATTCCGCCTTCAGCTATTAATTCATAAATAATGTAAGCATCTTGTAAGCCACTTTGTAGTTGTCTTGCAACACTTATGTTATTAATCATAACTGCATATGGTCGAGAATTTTTACTTGTATCAACTATTTTTAAATTTTTCTTTTCTGGTGATTGTGTTGTTTTTCCAGTATCTTTTGTTGTTTCTTTTCCACATCCACTTAGAGATATGCAAAATATACCAATTAATAATATCGTTAATATTTTTGAGAATTTAGATTTCATAATTACCTCCTTAACCTATTATCTCTTTCCATGTCCCTTTTTTTAATCATTTCTCTTTTGTCATAAAGTTTTTTACCTTTAGCAACACCAATTAAAACTTTGGCTTTGCCTTTTTTTAGATAAACTTTTAAAGGAACTAAAGTGTATCCTTCGCGACTAGTAAGTTCTAGCAACCTCTTTATTTCTTTTTTGTGAAGCAATAATTTTCTTTCTCTAGTTGGTTCGTGATTAAAAATACTTCCTTCGTCATATTTATCAATGAACATATTGATTATATATGCTTCATTTTTTTTAATTCTAACATAACTATCTGTTAAATTTACTGAGCCTTTTTTTATAGATTTTATTTCCGTTCCAACAAGGACAATACCTGCTTCCATTTCAGATGAGATAAAATAATTAAAATAAGCTTTTTTATTTGTTATTTCCATTATTGTCCCCCACTAATTCAAAGTCAATAATACCTTGTTTTTTACTGGCCTTTGTAACTATTATTCTTACCTTGTCACCAATACGATATTTTTTCTTTTTATTGCTACTTATTAAGGATAGCATTTCTGGAACATATGTGTAAAATCCATTTAATGTACTTATATGAACTAACCCTTCAACTAAATTATCTAATTCAACAAATAAACCAAAATTTGTTACACCACTAATAATTCCGTCATATTCTTCACCAACATGTTTTTCCATATATTCAGCCATCTTCATGTCTAAAACATCTCTTTCGGCTTCAATAGAATTAACTTCTGTTTCACTAGAATGTTCAGCAACATCTATTAGATATTTAGCATTAAAATTAATTGTTTCTAAATCAATTCTGTTTTCAAAAAGATAAGTTCTAAGAAGTCTATGAACAGTTAAATCTGGAAATCTTCTTATTGGGCTGGTAAAATGAGTATAGTTTTTACTAGCTAGACCAAAGTGACCAATATTATTTGTACTATAAATGGCTTTTTTCATACTTCTAAGTAACATATCAGAAAGTATTACAAATTCATCTTTATCACGAAATTCATCAAGTAGTTTTTGCATGGTAACAGGTGTTATTTTGTTCAAGTTAGTATGGACTTGATAACCAAGTTGTTTTATTAAGTTGCAAAAATCTTCAATCTTTTCGGCATTTGGTAAATCATGAACACGGTAGATAAATGGTAAATCCATATTACTTATATGTGTTGCTACAGTTTCATTAGCTGCTATCATAAAGTCTTCAATTAACTTTTCGCCAGTGCCTTGTACTCGTTTTACAATATCAATTGCTCGACCTTTTTTATCTTGTATTACTTTCGCTTCATCTATTCCAAAGTCTATGTATCCACGATTAATTTTTTCTTTTCTTAATATCTTTGCTAACTCATGCATTGTTTTTAATGTATCAACAAATTCTTCGTAACCTTTTGGAACTTTATTTTCATCTAATATTTTGTTTACGTTTTTGTAAGTCATTTGTTTTCTAGACTTAATATATGATGGAAATATATCGTAATCAATAACTTTTCCAGCATCATTAATTGTCATTACACAACTAATTGTAAGTCTTACTACTTCGGGGTTAAGAGAACAAATACCATTTGATAATTGATGTGGTAGCATTGGTATAACTGTGTCTGCTAAATAACTTGATGTTCCGCGAGAAAATGCACTATCATAAAGGGCAGTTCCAACTTTAGCATAGTTTGAAACATCTGCAATATGAACTCCAAGTATATAATTGTTCCCATCTTTTTTTACACTTATAGCATCGTCGATATCTTTAGTATCATCACCATCTATTGTAAAAATCATTTCCTTTGTTAAATCTGTTCTTCCAATTAAATCATTTTCACAAACGGTATCAGGAATATTTTTTAATTCATTTAAAACCGCTTCACTAAATATTGTTTCAATTGAATGTTTAGCTGCAATTGTTAAAATATCAACGCCCGGGTCATTTTTGTGTCCTATAATTCTTTCAACTTTACCTAAAAATGTTCTATTACCAATTTCTTTTATAATTGAAACAATAACTTTATGGCCTTCTACGCAACCTTTCATACTGTCTTTAGTCAATTTTACTGCAATATTTAACTTTTCATCATCTGCTTTAAAAGCAAGATTTTTCTTATCTTTTACTATTTCTCCAACGACGGTTTTTAAATCTCTTTTCAAAACATTTCTAATATATCCTTCGGGATTTGGGTCACTAAGTCTTGTTTTTATTTCAACTTCAACAAAGTCGCCGTTTATTGCCCCTAGTAAATCATCATTATGAACAAATACTGGTTCTGGTTCACATTCAACAAATCCATTACCATTTTTATTAATTTTAAGAACTCCAACACGTAAAGACTTTGTGTTAGACATTAATAAATATTCGTGATTTTTAGACATATGAACAATGCCCTCTTTTACTAGTTCAGCTAGGGTTGTTTCGAGTTCTTTTACGCCTTCTACACCTTTTAATTGGATTTTACTATTTATAGTATTTATATCTTGTCCTTTTGTTTCATCTTTTAATGCTTCTAATATTTTTTCCCTCATAATATACTATCCTTCTTTATGTGTACAAATCATTTTACCATCTTTCCAGCTAATTTGTACGAAACTTTTAGTATCTTCACTAACTAACTTATTATTTAAAGGATTTTTTAAATTATTTTTGATATACTTTTTATCAATTAGTCTTTCATACTTAACATTGCAAAGATATTCAAAACCTTCACACAACGCTTCAGTATAATTTTCATCTTCAGCTAATTTGCATGCAGCTTTTTCTAATTTTTCGTGATAATCATTAATTTCTTTTGTTTTTATACCACCAAAAATCAAAACGACCGCTAGTATAATCGTAATAATTATTATTAATGCTAATAATATTGTCAGTACCCTCTTTTTATTCTTCATTTTTTATCACATATAAAGTATAACATATTTATTGTTATTTAACTAGTACTTATTGAACATTTTTTTTCATTATTTTTCCATGATACTTTTACGCCAATTATTGTTGAATCTTCTAAAATGGTTTTATTATTCTTAGGATTTTTTAAATCTTTTTTTATTAGACCAGCTCTGACAATAGTTTCCTTGCTAATTGTTTCAGCTGTTGTAATGTTATTTATTTCAACATATAAACAAGCGGCGTTTTCTATTTCTGTTTTGTAAGCATTATACTTTTTGTCTTCCTCTTTACCAAATAAGCCAGTCATACTTACTCCTACAGTTACTGATATCGCTGCTAACAATGCTATTACTACTATAATTTCTATTAATGTAAATCCATTTTTTTTCATATTGTCTCCTTATATTTTAACTAAATTTATTATACACCAAATATTTATAAATTGCATTATTTTTATACAAATTCGTATGTGAGTGGTACAACTTTTTCACTTCTAACAAAGTTTGCCACAAACTTATCTTGGTCTTTTGTAATAATTATTCCTATCGTTGGGTTATTACTTGGTTCTTTAACAAAGTTATCAACTAAATTCATATAAAACTCTACTTGTCCCTTATCTTCTTTTTTAAGTTTTCTACATTTTATTTCTACTACTACATAACAGTTATATTTGACATTATAAAGTAACATATCTATAAAGTAGTTTTTATTTCCATCACTAACTTTATATTGATTTCCTACCCAAGTAAATCCTTTACCCAATTGCAAAAACACATAACTTAATTGTGAATAAATTAATTTTTCTAAATCACTCTCTGACTTTATTTCTTTATCTTTTAATTCTAACAAAATAGGATTTTTAAAATTGTTGACTATTGCCGGTACTTTTGTTGACACAACAACATCAATTTTATCTGGTTTATATTCTAATCTTTCATAAGAATTACTTTTAATTTCTTTTTCTAGTTCTCTTTTTGATAAATTGTTAGCAATACACAAGTTTATATAATAGTTTCTTTTATTCTCATCTTTTATTGGCAAAATAGTTCTAATTATTGTCCAACTCAATTGTTGCCCCAGCGGGGCAACAATTGGAAAAGCAAGATAAAATTGGCGAAATCTTGATAAGTTTGTATAGTTATACCCCTTACCATATTCCTCTGTTAGCTTTTCTGCCCACGTTTTTATTAACTCATTGCCATATTTAGCTTTTTCTTTTCCTCCCTGGGCTTCTACTATTAATCTACCTACATTCCAATAACATTCCACTAATTCCATATTAGCATTTGTCTCTCTGATAGCTTTTCCTATTTCTACTTTTTTCACATAACTATTTACTTCATCGTAATAATTCATTTTTTACCTCCTTTTAGAAATAAATACAATTTATCCTTTCATATATATATTTCCTAAAATGGTCAAATTTTTGCACTTTTTTTGAAACTTTTTTATTTATTTTTGAGGAACATAAAAAAATCCCTTTATTTAAGGGAAATTTTTCATTTAAAAAATTTTTTGTTAAATTTTTTACTTTACGATAAAAACGACAATATTTTTAACACATATCGTGTAAAGTGCAGTTTTTGATACTCAGTCTGAGTATTTTAAATAACAAAAAAATAGTGGTTTTCCACTATTTCAAGAACAATATTAATGATATAACGAAGAATAATATTCCTAAAATCATAGTAATTCTACTAACTACTAGTTCTAAGCCTCTTTCTTTTTGGTGTTGAAATAAATTATCATTTCCACCAGTTATTATTCCACCGGCATCACTAGCTTTATTTCCTTGTAAAAGAACTATAGCTATTAGTAATATTGATATTACAAGTAATATATTTTCTAACATTTTAACACATCCGTTTCATAAATAATCTATCACAAGTTGTTAAACTTTGCAACAATTATTTTTCTTCTTCCTTTGTTTTTCTTGGTTTTTTCTTTGGTTTTTTTTCTTCTTCGTTCTTTGTTTCTTTTTCAATTTCTTCAATTGGTTTGATTTCACCAGTTTCAACAATTGACTCAATTTGTTCTTTAGTTATTGTTTCATATTTCATTAATGCATCACTTAGAGCAAAGATTAAATCTTTGTTTTCACCGATAATTTTTTTAGCTTTTAAATAACAATCTTCAATAATTTTACGAACTTGTTCATCAATTTCTAATGCTACTTGGTCTGAGAAATCTCTTGATTTAGCATAATCTCTTCCTAAGAAGACATTTTCACTTTTTTCTTCATATTGAACTGGACCTAAGTCACTCATTCCATATTCAGTAACCATACTTCTTGCAATACGTGTTGCTTTTTTGAAGTCATCACTTGCTCCGGTTGAAATTTCATTTAAGAACATTTCTTCACTTACACGTCCACCAAGTAAACCAGTAATTTGTGCAAGTAATTCATCTTTAGTCATGACAGCAATTTTTTCTTCTTTTGGAAGCATCATTGTGTAACCACCAGCCATACCACGTGGTATGATTGTAATTTTATGGACTTCTTGAGCATCTTCTAGTTTTATACCAATTACAGCATGTCCTGCTTCATGAATTGATACAAGTTTCTTTTCTTTATCAGTTATTTTTCTAGTTGTCTTAGCAGGTCCAAGTAAAACTCTATCTGTTGCTTCATCTATTTCATCCATTGTAATAGCATTTTTATTACGACGAACTGTAAGAAGTGCAGCTTCATTAAGTAAGTTTTCTAGGTCTGCTCCAGAAAAACCTGGTGTACGTAAACTTAAATTACTTAAGTTAACATCTTTACCTAATGTTTTATTTTTAGCATGAACTTTTAAGATTTGTTCACGTTCATTAGCATCTGGTAGACTTACTGTTACTTGTCTATCGAAACGTCCTGGACGAAGTAGAGCTGGGTCTAGAACATCTGGTCTATTTGTAGCCGCTATAATGATGATACCTTCATTTTCACCGAAACCATCCATTTCTGTTAATAATTGGTTAAGAGTTTGTTCTCTTTCATCATGTCCACCACCAAGACCTGTTCCTCTTTGACGACCTACGGCATCAATTTCATCTATAAAGATTAAGCATGGAGCATTTCTTTTTGCTTCTTTGAACATATCACGAACACGTGATGCTCCGACACCTACGAATAATTCAACGAAATCTGAACCGCTTATAAAGAAGAATGGCACATTAGCTTCACCTGCAATAGCTTTAGCTAGTAATGTTTTACCTGTTCCTGGAGGGCCTACTAATAAGACACCTTTAGGAATTCTTGCTCCCATTTTTTCAAACTTTTTAGGGTTCTTTAAGAAGTCTATTAATTCTTCAACTTCTTCTTTTTCTTCTTTTAATCCAGCAACATCTTTAAAGCTCTTCTTATCATTTTCATTGCTTAAACGAGCCTTACTTTTTCCAAAATCCATTGAATTTTTATTTGAGTTTGCTAGTTTAGTAAATAAAATATACATGATAACTACCATTAAAACTAAAGGTAAAACGTTAACTAAGATATATAAGAAAACATTTTCTCCAGGATCTGAATTAGTATCATATTCTTTTACATCATTTTCTTTTATTAAAGATAAAACAGTGTCTAATTCTGTACCAACTACTTTTGCTTGGAAACTTTCAGTCTTTTTATAATTTTCTAGTTTACCTTCAATTACATATATACTTTCATTACTTTTTGGAGTAACAGTAATTTCTGTAACATTATTTTCTTTTAATTCTGAAATTAATTCTCCAGTCTTTAATTCATGAACTTTAGTACCTTGCATGTTTAAAGCAAATAACACTATAGCTATTACCCCTGCTAAAACTAAATAAGGTAAAAAGTTTTTAAAATTATCATTTCCTTTTGTTTTTACATTCATTTATTATATTCACCTTGCCTTACATCTAATTATTATATCATATTTTTCTGATTTGTCTTTAGAAAATTGCGATTTTTTTAAATTTGGAACCCATAAAACTGTATTTTTGGCGTCAACTACGATAGGATAAGTACTTCTTTTAGCTTTTGGAACCTTTTCATCTATAAAAATATCACTTATTTTCTTGTTGCCATTTAAATTTTTAACTTGCATTTTATCTCCAGCTTTAACACTACGTATTTTTAATGGCAAACTAATTTCACTGCTATTTAAATATATACAAGAATTTGTATTATCTCCATCCTTATTATTATAGTAAAAAATGAAGTCTTCTATAACAATATCTTTATCAAAAACAATTTCTTCTAGTTTTTTATCTTCTTTTTTCTTAATAAAAACATGTCCATAACTGTTAATTCCTTGATAATAATTGTTTAAGTCTATACATTTATTGTTTTGATTTAATAGCTTTATTAAATTATTCATTTGTTCATCAGATATATCAAAATAATCTTTACTTTGAATGTCTTTTACTAGAATTTCTAAACATTTTCTTTTAATAAAATCACTTTCGTTATTTATATTGTTAATAACTATTTGATTATCCACAATAAAATTATTATTTTTAATATAATTAGTTACAAAACTATCATATTCAATTAATTCTTTAGAAAATTTTAAGTATTTTTCATGAACTTTAGGATTTTCCTTTTTTAAGAATGGTAAAACAATATGTCGATATCTATTTCTAGTATGTTCTAACTCATTATTTGTTTTATCAACTCTGTATGGAACATTATTTTCTTCAAGATACTTAATTATTTCATCCTTTGTTACCTTTAAAAGTGGTCTTAAAATTAAATTATCACTATGTGTAGATATTTCTTTGATACCTATATAACCACTTAGGTTGCTTCCTCTTGTTAAACGCATCAAAATTGTTTCAATTAAATCATCTCCATGGTGCGCTGTTAAAAGTTTTTTGGCATTGTATTTCTTTAATAATTCATAAAAAAATTCATATCTTCTTCTTCTAGCATCTTCTTCTGTGAATGTTTTTTCAAGATACTCATTAATCTCAAGTAACTCAAAAATTAATCCATTATTTTTAGCATATTTTTCCACCATTTGGGCTTCTTCTTCACTTTCAATACGTAGTTTATGGTTAACATGAGCAACAATTATTTTTAAATTTAACTCATCTTTTAACTTGGTTACTAAATCAAGTAGGCACATTGAGTCAGGGCCTCCGCTACAAGCTACAACAACAGCATCTTTATTATTTAAATTATTTTTTAAAAAATCTATTACTTTTTTCATTGTAACTCCTTTAAATTGTATACAAGCATTTCTTTTATGTTACCATCAAGAATTTTTTCTGGTTCATGTGACTCATAATTACTACGATGATCTTTAACCATTTTATAAGGTTCCAAAATGTAACTTCTTATTTGGCTACCAAAATTAATACTTGATGAATCACCTTTTAAAGCATTTAATTTTGCTTGTTCTTTTTCTAGTTCTATCATGTATAATTTATTTTTTAACATTTTCATTGCTTGTTCTTTGTTGTTTAATTGACTTCTTTCATTTTGACATGTAACAACAGTTTTAGTTGGTATATGAGTTATTCTTACTGCTGAATTACTTGTATTAACTGATTGACCACCTGCTCCGCTTGAATGATAAACATCTATTTTTAAATCTTCTTCTTTTATTTCAATATTAATATCTCTTTTTATCTCAGGCATAATACTTACCGATGCAAATGATGTATGTCTTCTGGCCCCAGCATCAAATGGTGATATTCTAACTAAACGATGCACTCCATCTTCTTTCTTTAAGTATCCATAAGCATAATCACCACTTATTTTTAAAGTAATACTTTTTATTCCTGCTTCTTCACCTTTTTGTTCATCTATTATTTCCCACTTGAAGCCTTCTTTTTCAGTAAATCTTTCATACATTCTAGCTAGCATACTAGCCCAGTCACATGATTCTGTGCCTCCAGCTCCTGGATGAATTTCTAAATATGCATTTAACATATCAAATTCTCCACTTAAGATAACAGATGTTTCCAACTCATTTATTTCTGTTTCTAATGTTATTAACTCTTCACTTATCAACAAGAAAAATTCTTCTTCGTTAGCTACAAGCAATTCTAAATTATCCGTTATTTTTTTATTTAAATTATTATATAATGTTACTTCTTTTTTTAAATTTGCTAATCTTTTGTTGATATCATTCGCTTTATCAACATTTTGCCAGAAATCTTCTTGTTTTTGTTCTTCTTCTAGGGCAGATATTTCTTCCTTTTTTTTATCTAAGTCAAAGATACCTCCCTAGAGAATTTAAGGTTTCTTTATATTCGTTTAATTTATTTAATAATTCTTCTTTCATGCGAATTTTCCTTTCGTGCCATTATTCTATCATATTTTCTCAAAAAAAACTAGGGTCCAAAAGAAAAAACTAAGTAACAATGTGCTACTTAGTTCTATTAGCTATTAGTTAAAGTATTTTTTTCTTTTAGCAATACTTTTTGCTACTAATCCTAGACCAGCAACTGATACAATACCAACTACTAAATCTAAAACTATTTTATCACCTGTAGGTGGGTTTACTATCACTTCATCTTTAACATCTTCATAAGCTAAGGCATATGTAGAGAATTTATCTGATTCAAATGATAATACGTTTCCATCAACTGATGCAGAAATTATTTCTGATTTTCCATCATGATATCTAACAACATAATACTTTCTTGTATAGCCTTCAGCAACTTTTGTAAGTTCTTCTGGTAAAGCCATATTGAATTTGATTTTGTTATCTAATGTAGATAATGTTCCTAAAGTTTCTCCAGTAATGTTATTTTTTACATTTAATGTTATATCGAAGAACAAAACTACTTTAATATCATTTTTTTCTTTAGCAAGTTCTTTAATACTTTTTTGTTGCATCAGTTGGTGCTTCTTCTTCTTTTTGATTATCAATAGTTACCATAACTATAGCATTAATATCTGCTACATCAAGTTTAGAATTCTTATCTATCTTTTTTGTAATAAATTTATTTGTAATAGCACTTGTTTTAATTAAACCAGTTAATATTACGTAATTTTATCTTCGGTAACTAATACTTCTTTTGAACCATTAGTTCATTTTTTTAATGTATTTATTTTATTTTTCTTGCTTCAAGATAATATCTCTTGTCATATGAATGTCCCATTGAAAATGTTTTTCTTGGTAATGAGCCATCTAAAATAACAGTTTTAAATAATTCACTTTTTGGCATGGCATCAAAGATGAAACCAACATTTTTATTACTCTTATGAGTTAATTCTTTTGTTACATCTTCACCATGAATGTAATCAACTTTTCCTGGATTTTCTTTTAAATATTCATCTAGGAACATTTGAATTGAACCAACAGAAATGTTTGATTTTGGATTTTCTATATACCAAACTTCATCAATATCTTTAGTAATTATTTCAAATTTTTCACCATTGCCATCTTTGTTAATAACATAATATTCTTTTAATTTTTCTACTAAATCTTCTGGATTTGTATCAAATATTACTCTATTAATTGCTTCAAATTCAAGAGCTTTGCTATGTAAATTTACAAGTTCTACTAAAGCATAACGAGCTGGATGATTTAAGTATTCTTCTTCACTCATAGTCTTCTTTAAGTTTTCATAACAAGCTTTAGCTGTTGCAAGTGAATGATTTCCATCTCCCATGGCAAATAGTAAAACTCCTTTATCTTTAACATCATATTTAGCTTCAAAAGCATCTTTGTTTGCTAGAGATGCAAGTCCTTTATCAACTTCATCCATTGCCTCATTATTTAAAACATATCCTTTAATGTGTCCACCATTTTTCATTAAATCAAAATCATAAACAACATCTTCTTCAGTTACTTTAGTTTTTAGACTTTCAATGATTTCTTTTTTGTCATCATCAATTAAAATCATGATATGTGGAAGCTCTAGTGATGCATTTTCTCTGATTTTAACACGTGGGGGTATTCTTTCAATAACAGTCTTTTCTGTTGCTCTGATTGGAGTTTGGCTACCAACTTCATAAGAATATCCTTCTAGGTCAACGATACCCATTAAACCTTCACGAACTTTTCCATCTTTTTGGGTTCTTTCTAGATAAATCATGCTATCCTTGTATTCTTTGAAAAAGTCTTCTTTTAATAATTCTTCCATGTTTGAATTAATATTTTCAATTCTTTTTTCAACATCACTTTCTTCAAGATATATTTCTGGTAAAGTTAATTTTAATGTTGATGGACTATCTCCGACGATTTTTTCAACATCACTCCAATATTCTGGTTCACTTGTATATTGGTCACAAGCTACTACACTCCATTTACTCATATCAGCATTTTTAGGAAGTAGTATATTACCTCTTTTGAAAGGTACGTTCATAATATCATCTCCTAAAAACATTTTATCACACCTTACTTAAAAATTAAATGTTTATTCAACTTTATTTTTGATAAATTTGTTTTTTTACTTATTTTCTTCTTCAAGCATTTCATAGTGCATTACAATATCTCTATCATAATAAGTAATGCGCCCACTTGGTAAAAGTAACATTCTATTTATATTAAGGTTGTCTACAAAGTCTAAATTGTGAGATACAACAAGCATTGTTCCTTCATAATTTTTAAATGTATCTGAGATTATTAATTGAGTCATTGGATCTAAGTGATTTGTTGGTTCATCTAATAGCAAAGTATTGGCTCCAGTTAAGGATATTTTAGCTAAAGCAACTCTACTTCGTTCTCCCGGAGATAAAACTTCAACTTTTTTGAAAATATCATCACCAGAAAATAGAAAACTACCTAACATTCTTCTTATTTCATAATCTGCAAGTCCAAAATTAGCAAAGTTTTCTAAAATTGTTTTATTAGGTTCTAGTATTTCATGCTCTTGGGCATAGTATGCTATATCTGTTTTTTCAGTTATTTCAATATTACCTTCAAGAGGTTTTAAATATCCCATTATTAAACGAAGTAATGTTGTTTTACCTATACCATTTTCACCTACTACTAAAAGTTTTTCACCACGAGATAAATCAAAATTTAAATTTTCATATAATAAATTTTCTTCATCATAACCAAATGTCAAATTATTACATTTAATTGGAACGCTATAACTTGGTCTATTTATTTTCATATTAAATTTAGTATACTTATTTTTCTTTTCTAATTCAACTTTTTCACTTTCTAATTTTTCTAACTTCTTTATTCTATCTTTAGCAATATTTGCTTTCTTTTCATTACCTCGGATATATTTAGCTATTATACCTTTTAGTTTTTCTTCTTCTTTTTGTTGACGCTCATATAATCTTTTCTTAGCTAAGTCTCTTTCATTTTTTATCTTAATATATTTTTCATAATTACCATTATACATTTCAACATTATGTTTTATTTTATCAACATACAATGTCTTTTGGGTTACTTCATTTAAAAATTCTATATCATGTGAAATTACTAAAATAATACCATGATAATTTTTTAAATAATTAATTATATAATCTTTTGTATCTAAATCTAAGTGATTTGTTGGTTCATCAAGAAGCATTATTTCAGGATTTGAATATAAAAGTCTTGCAAAGGCAACTTTAGATTTTTGTCCACCGGAGATGTTTTTTAGTTTTAAATCAAGAAGATTATCATCTATATTCATTCCACTGATAATTTTTAGAAGTGAGCTTTCTGCGTTATATTCGTCATAGTATTCAAGTAATTCACTAACACAATTTATTTTCTTGTAGTATTTTTTTAACTCATATTCATCTTGGGTTCTAGCGATAATTTCATATAAAGAGTTTAACTCTTCTTTAAGTTCTTTTATTGGTCTTCCTTCAAGTAGATATTCAAAAACAGTTTCTTCTTCATTACTTGCATCATCCATTATAACTTGTGGTAGATAGCCTAGTTTAATTTTAGAATTTAAAGTAATATTTCCAGCATCTGGAGTTATGTTTCCAAGTAAAATATTAAATAATGTTGATTTTCCTGCTCCGTTTACACCAATTATACCTACTTTATCATTGTTATTAATTTGAAATGATATATTATCAAATATAGTTTGAGTTCCAAAAGACATACATAAATTTTCTATTTTCAAAAGTATCACTTCCTTACAAAGGAATTATAGATGATTAACACAATCAAGTCAACAAAAAAACTATTTACTTTTTTTGAACAACATAAAAATATCCGATATATGATTTTACATCTAATGATTCTATCGTTACGATTGTTTTTTAATGTTTCATAAAATTTATCAATTATTTTTTCCAACATTTTTAATTATTAAATACAATTTTGTTTTTTCACTCTATATCATTTTACTTCGTTTTTTTAATTTTCTTTACACGAAAATTATTTGAATTATTTATGAATGCACCTTTTAGATTTTAAATTTTAATTTATGTATGACTATTCTTTATCTGTTTTATTTAAAAAAAAATACATACCATTTAAAGTGATATGTACTTTTATTTTATTTATCTTTTAGTGAGCTTTCTAAAATTTTATTTAATGCAGTATTACCTTTTTCTGTTAGATGTATTCCATCTGCCATTAAATAGTCTTTGTTCTTTTGAATTTGAGTGTAAAAATTAATTACTGTTACATTGCTATAACTTTCTAGACTATTTAATGGTTTTCCACTTGACACAATATATAATTTGCTATTTTTACAAAGTTCAATTAATTCTTGATACTCTTTTATGGATATCACTATGGAATTATCAAAGGCTAGTACTATTTTATTTGCTAAGGTATTTTCCTTAATAGATTTTTCAATACTTTCTTTTAAATCTTTATAACTAAAATCTTTATTTATTACGAATTTTGAGTCTTTAAAGTTTGATTGTAATGTTTCAAAGTCATAGAATAAAATATCATTACCATAAAAAACCATTTTCTTTTTTAATTCCTCTTGGTGTTCTTTAATAAGCTGTTCTTTTTTATCTTTAAATGTATCTTTGTAAACATCTACGATAGCATTATAAATAATATTTGTATATTCTTTTCTTCCTGTTGGTGGTAAATGAATTCCATCGCCATAGAACCAATCACTATGACCTTTTGAAAGACTATACCAATCTATAATATGTAAATTATCATATTTTTTAGCTAATTCATTTAAATTATCATTTACATAAGTATAATTTGTTGTATTGATCCAAAAAACTGTTTTATCTTTTAAAAGATCCATTATTTTTTCTTTGCAACTATTCTTGCAATCTCCATTTGTTCCTAGATGAATTACTACTGGGTTACCAAGTTTTTTGTTATTTTTTAGTTCCTCAAGAATTGTATATCCTACATATGTAGAACGAGACTCTTTAGAGTCAAAATAGCTATTAGGAAACGCTTTTTTTAAATTGTTCATGGCTCCGAGCATAACTGAATCTCCTACAAAAGTTACAGGAAGTTCTTTAACTAATTCATCAAGACTCTTGTTTTCTAGTTCTTCAAGTTGTTTCGCCCAATCTTCTTCTTCTTTTTTCTCAAGAATTTGATACTCTTTTTGTTTTTCTAACATTATTTTTTCATTTTCTGCTAATTCAGCTTCTAGTTGCTTCATTTCTTTTTCGTGTGATTTTGTAGTTATATATTTATAACCTCCGAATGCTGATAATCCTATGATTACAACTAATACTATTCTTCTTACTATTTTCATATTATCCCTCTTATTTAGTACCATATGTAATACATATGATATTATTAATATAATTATTATAATTAATGGTGTTTTTAAATAATGATTTATATTTATATATTGAAATAAAAATATAACTGGATATTGTACTAAGTAAATTTCATAACTTAAATCAGATATTACTTTAAGTATTTTATCCAAAATATTCAATTCTTTTTTATCTAAAACGGCATAATCAATTAACCTACATGATATTAAAGTTATTATAATCATACTAAATGTAAATAACTTTGAATTTGAATCTATTAAACAAAATAGTACCATGGATATAACTAAATATGCTCCGAATATTATTTTACGAAGTGGTTTTTTTCTAATATACTCTGGTACTAATGGTTTGTAATACGAATGAATAAAACCTAAGCACAAACCAAAAAATATTGAATAAACTCTTGCGAATGTATTATAATAGGCATTCATTAAATTAGAACCTAGAGTACATTTATAAAAATATGCTGTCCCAATTACTGCAAGGATAAACGTAAAAGCACAGGGAGCTAATTTATCTACTTTATCTCCAAGTTTTTTTAATCCTTTGTAAATAAATGGAAAAACTAAATCAAATTGTAATAATATTGATATGTACCACAAATGCATAAACGGTGAATCTACATGCCTAGCAAAATAATCTAAATTAGCATTTATTTGCCAAAAATTATTGTATCCTAATAATACTGATGTGGTTTCAGTTTTTAAACTTAGCCAGTTAATACTACTAAAAAAAGAAACGATAGCCACCGATATTAAAGTCACCATTACTAGAGGTATATATATTTTTTTTAATCTAGATATATAATATTCTTTATATGAAAAGTTTTCTTTTTTAAAAGAAGTAACACATGATAAATATCCACTTAATACAAAGAAAGTACATACCGCTAAATAACCACCTTTAAGTATTCCTAAATGATAGAATAATACTGCAATACAGGCTATTACTCTGATTATATTTAAATTTTTATAGTATTCTTTTTTATTATTTTTGCTTTTTTTCATTTTGCACCTCAAATATAACACTATTTTTAACAATTTTAATTATACCATAAAAATAGCCTTTCAAAAGACTTTTATTGTTTTTTTATGGAATATTTCTTATTCTTGACATTCCAAGTTGAACTAAAGAAAAATTATCAGATAACTCTTTTAATAATTCTTTTAATTTTTGAATTGAAGATACCACTATATCCGTTGGTCTTAATATGGCAAGTTGAGCATATACGCCATTTTCATTTTTATAAAATACACATGGAGAATCATGACCAAGATTGCATAGGCTAGCCCAGTCCATACCAAACGAAAATCTAAAACATGGACATATTTTATTCATTTCATTTACTGTGTAAACCTCTCCGACATAAATTGTTCTTACAAGGTTCTTTTTCTTCTTATTAAAATTTATTATTTCATATACTTCTAATTTCAATAAATCTACTGGAACATCAATATTATCAATATCTTCTGGCATATTGATAACTAATGGAGATGTATTTTCATCTTTTATTGTAGGAAAACTTTTTCCAAACACTGCAACAACCTTTAATTCTTCTTTATCTTCTTTGTTAAACATTAATTAATTTCCTTTCTAGATTTAGTTCTTTTTAATGCTTTTTCATCTTTTAAAATAATTGATAAATCTATTAAAAAATTTTTTAATTCCGTAGTATCTGGCACAACTATATCGTCTGAGTCTAACTTAGCTACTAAAACATAATTATTATAAACATCTTTATAAAATACACATGGGGAATCATCTCTAATATCTTTTAGAGTTTTAACATCAAAATTTTCACAATATCTATAATTGGGATGTATGCTTCTTATTATTCTTTCAGGGTATACTTCTCCAACATATATCGCACATATATATTCTTCTTTACCATCTTGTTTTTCAAATACTTCTAACTTTAAAATATTATTTGGAAATTCAACGCTTTCTAAATTGCATGGTAATTCAAGCACTAATGGCGAATTACTTTTATCTTTTAGAAATGAAAATCCTTTACTATTTGTATTTATTATTTTTAATATAATGTTTTCTTTCATTATTTACCTCCTTAATTCTGGATACTCCTATTAATCTTTTTTGGTGTTTTTCCGTTAATTCAGCTAACAACATTTTAAGTTGATTTATATTTTCTACAACCATGTCACCACGATTTAATTTTGCAAGTAAAACTAAAGCACCATTAGAATTTGGTACAAATACATAAGGTGTATTATCTTTTTCTTAAGAAAATTGAAAGGTCGGGCTTAATGATTGAATAGTTTCCTTATAAAAACCTTCTCCGATGTATATAGGAAATAAGTATTCTTCTGTTTCTTCGCAAGTTTCATATACTTCCAATTTTACAATATTTTGAGGAAATGATATTTTTTCAATTTCTGTTGATAAAATTATTTCGATAGGCATATCATCTTTTTTGTAAACTTTACCATCTTTTGTTACTAAATTTTTTATTTTTAATTCTCTTTTTTCATTCATGTCAAAACCTCCTATATAAATTATATCACTTACTTTTTAGTTTTAATATATTTGTTTTTGTTTTTCTTTATATTCTTCAAATAATTCTAAGCATTTCTCATGGTCTAATTGTTTTATTTTCAAAACCTCTTTATTTTTATTGTTTATATATTTATAAATGAAATCATCTCTAAATCCTATTTCTTCTGCTTCATTTACATTAGTTCCATAATATACAGTTTGAATATTTGCCCAGATTATAGCTGATAGACACATTGGGCATGGATATCCGGTTGCATAAAGTATGCAATTTGATAAATCATGTGTTTTTAGTTTTTTTGACGCTTCTCTAATTGCATTTATTTCAGCATGAGCTGTTGGGTCATAAGTTTCCAACACTAAATTTGAAGATATGCTTATTATATTTCCCTTTTTATCTGTAATTACTGCTCCAAAAGGACCACCTTTATTATCATTCATAGTTTTTCTTGCTTGATTTATTCCCAAAGTCATTATTTTATCGTTATTCATAGTTACCACCTAATTAAATTGTACCAAAAACACTAAAAAAAGTCATTAAAAATATGTTAATAACTTTTGAGTTATCAACATATTTCTTGGGCAATATTATTTATAACTAGGTGTATTTCTTTTTTCTACATAAAACCATTGAATTTTCATTTTCTGTAAATACTTTCAATGTATTTATTGTTGCAAAATTGTCTTCTTCTGCAAACTTTATACCTATTCCGCCTGCTTCTGTCCACTTAAGTAAATTTCCTGAATAGTCATCTACAAGAATTGCGTCTTGCGCTTTTACAATTTGTGATTTATCTATGCCGCTAGGTACAAAAATAATTCCTACTTCTTTATTTTTACTTCTTATATAATTTACCTTTGCTATCATTTCTTGTTGTGAATTAACAGTTGTTAGAATTGATACTCGATATCTTTTCTCTTCGCATATTTGGTTAATATAATGAAATGCTCTGTTTAATTCATCAGATGCTTCTATAAGTTCCATCCAGTTTATATCTTGATAAAATTTAATAACACGAGGTCTATCACTTAAACTTATTCCCTGTTCTTCCATCATTTTATAACTTACTTTTATTGTATCTTTTATAACTCCATCAAAATCTATATATAAATCTGTCATTTCCATCTCTCCTTTTGCGTATTTTTTACGCATTATATTTGTTTAAAAAAGGTATTTTTTAAAATACATCTTTTTTGTTTGTTGTACAGAACTTATACATTTTAGCTGGCTTTTTACCATTGTATAAGGTATTTTTATGTACATCTTCAATAATTCCTTTATTTAATAATTGTTTTCTAAAATTTCTTCGATCAAATTCTTTGTTTAATAGTGTTTCATAAACTTCTTGAATTTCTGGTAATGTAAACTCTTTTGGAAGCAAATCTTTTAAAATATTTCTTTCTAGAACTCTATTTCTAAGAATTTCAATTGAACTATCAATTATTTTATTGTGGTCATAGGCAAGTTTTGGTATATTACCTATTTCAAAGAAATCTGCATTTGATGTTTTTAATGTTTCTTTTTGTAATTCTAATCCATTGATATTTATTACCCCGATAAATGAAATTCCTATCATGCGTCTTAGTTCACTTCGTTTAATGTCATCAAATACAGCTGAAAAATCTAAATCTATTCCTGTTATGCCTGTTTTTTCTTTTAATTCTCTTTTGGCTCCATCACATAATAATTCATCATTATATAATGCTCCGCTAGGAAGCGCCCAGAAATCTTTAAATGGTTCATTGGTTCTTTTTACTAAAAGAATTTTAATTTTACCTTTATCTACTGTAAATATGGTTGATAGAACATGTATACCAATATTTTCATATCTTTTATTCTTTAATTCCATTATTTTCTCCCTTCACTTTAATTATATGCGTATTTTGTACGTTTGTCAAGTATTTATTAAAAAATGTTGATAACAATTAAGTTATCAACAAATTTATGGCTTTAATCTTTCTAATTTTGTTTCTTTAGAAACCATATTATTCATTATTTCTATAAATCTTTCATTAGTAATATTAACTAGTAATTTTCTTATTTCTTCTTCACTTAAATGAGAAACAAAATCCATTATATAACCATATTCCATCTCAAAAAGCATTTTTTTCTTGTATTTTTCAATTGTTTCTTGCCAATATGGGGTTTGTTTTAATTCAGCATAGTACGTACTTAATATAAATATCAAGTATTCTTTTAATTTATTTTGAAGTTTTAAATCTGTTATTCTAATTTCTAAACTAATATTTTCTAGTGAAATCCCTGGTGTTATATAAAAATCATTATTTTTAGAAAATGATAAAGTAAATGAAATGGAATTACTATTTACATTAAAGTTATATACTACAGGAAAATTTGCAAGTAAATAATCAATTATTTCTTTTAAAGTATTAATTTCTAAAAAAGCATCTGTTAATATATTTCCATTTGGTACACTTTGTTTAAAATTTTCTGTGCCATCGAGGATACTAATAAATGTGTGTGGCATATTATCTTCTTCTATTATATTAATTAATATATCCATTGATGGGCTTTTAAAGCTTGGCATATTTAAATCTACTCTTGGCTTTTTAACGGGATGCAATTCATTTATTAAGTTAATTATTCTTTCTGCTATATCTTTTTCATTTGTTATTTCCATAACCAGAACCTCCATTTGTTTTTATGATAAATTATAATCATATTTTTTTCAAAAATACGTATAATAAATTTTTTAATTAAAAGGTGCAACATAACTATAATGTCTACACCTTTTTATTAAATTTTATTACTTTCCACAACAATTTTTATATTTTTTTCCAGATCCACAGATGCAAGGATCATTACGACCTATTTTATGGCTAACTCTTTTAGGTTGGTTCTTTATTTTTTCTTTGCCATCATTAGCTGTACCTTTTAAAGTTTGTTTTCTTTCAACATTTTGACGAACTTCGGCTTTAAGTAAGAAAAGTGCAATATCATTATCTATTTTGTTAAGTAAGTTATCAAACATTTCAAAGCCTTCCATAGTATAGACTTGAACTGGGTTTGATTGTCCATAACCACGAAGACCAACACCTTCTTTTAAGTGTTCCATTGCACTCATGTGGTCTACCCAACTTGTATCTATAACTCGTAGGGATATAGCTTTTTCAAAATCATTCATAAGTGGTGATGATATCATTTTCTTTTCATAATCTTTGATAACCAGTTCACTGATATAATCTATTACTTCTTGCTCTTTCATTCCTTCAAGAACTTTTGGATTTAACTGTTCACCTTTTAAGAAGTTTGTGTTTACATATTCTGCTATTTCAGATAAATCATTTTCTGTTAAACAATTTTCTGGTGGAATATGACTATCTACAAGATTAGTAATCGTATTCTTAAACGTTTCAATAATTGTATCATGAATGCTTTCTTCATCTAGTATTTCATTACGACGTGCATAAATTATTTCTCTTTGTTCATTTAAAACATTATCATAATCAAGTAAACTTTTACGATAATCGAAGTTATTTCCTTCAACTTTCTTTTGGGCAGATTCTATACTTCTTGTTAGTGCTTTAGAGCGGATTGCTTGGTCATCATCAATACCCATGCTTATTAACATATTTTTGATTTTTTCAGTACCAAAACGACGCATTAAATCATCTTCAAATGAAACAAAGAATTGACTTGTTCCTGGGTCTCCTTGACGTCCAGAACGTCCACGCAACTGATTATCAATACGGCGAGATTCATGTCTTTCAGTACCAATTACATAAAGTCCACCGATTTCACGAACGCCTTCCCCTAGTTTAATATCTGTTCCACGTCCTGCCATGTTTGTTGCAAGTGTTATAGCATCTTTTTCCCCAGCATGAGCAATTATTTCCGCTTCTCTTTCGTGGTTCTTAGCATTTAATACTTCATGTTTTAAACCATTTTTAGTAAGTAATTTACTTAATCTTTCATTAGCTTCAACTGAAATTGTACCAATTAGAATAGGCTCGTGTTTAGCATGAATTTCTTTTACAACGTTAATAATTGCTTTATATTTTCCATTTTCTCCAGAATAAACTAAGTCTGGTAAATCAATACGAGCAACAGGTTTGTTAGTAGGTATTCTAATAACATACATGTTGTAAATATTTCTAAATTCTTCCTCTTCAGTTTTAGCAGTACCTGTCATCCCTGATAGTTTATTATACATTCTAAATAAGTTTTGGAATGTAATCGTTGCCATTGTTTTGGTTTCAGTGTTAATTGTAACTCCTTCTTTAGCTTCAATAGCTTGATGAAGTCCTTCAGAATATTGTCTTCCATGCATTAAACGTCCTGTAAATGGGTCAACGATTATAATTGCATCATTATCAACAACATAATCAATATCTTTTTTAAATCCATAATTTGCTTTTAGGGCTTGATTAATGTGATGCACTAAATTAGTATTATCTAAATCATATAAATTTGCTACATTTAATAATTTTTCAACTTTTTTACTACCTTCAGCAGTTAATGATACGCTCTTTGTTTTTAAATCAATTGTGTAATCATCATCTTCTTTTAGTCTTTTAGCAACTCTATCAGCTTCAATATAAAGGCTGTTTGTATTAAATTGACCTCCACTGATAATTAATGGTGTTCTTGCTTCATCAATTAAGATTGAATCAACTTCATCGATGATACAGAAGTTAAGTCCTCTTTGAACTCTATCTTCTTTTCTTACAACCATATTATCTCTTAAGTAGTCAAATCCTACTTCATTATTTGTTGAATATGTAATATCAGCATTATATGCTTCTTGTTTTTCTTTTGGAGATAATTCTCTTAAGTTGATACCAACAGAAACTCCTAGTAAATCATAAATTGGTCTCATCCATTCTGCATTACGACTTGATAAGTATTCGTTAGTTGTTACAACATGCACACCTTTTTTTTCCAAAGCATTTAGGTAAGCTGGTAAAATTGTTGTTAAAGTTTTACCTTCACCAGTTTTCATTTCCGCAATATTACCATAATGGATTGCTAAGCCCCCAAGAATTTGAACATGGAATGGTTTTTCTCCAATAGCACGATAAGCTGCTTCACGAGCTACAGCAAATGCAGGAACTACAATATCTTCAAGTGTTTTTCCATCTTCAAGCATTGCTTTAAATTCTAAAGTTTTATCTTTAAAATCTTCATCTTTTAAAGCTTGCATTTCTGGCTCTAATTTTTCAATTTCTTCTGCTAATTTCTCAAAGCGACATAATTCTTTATATTCACTATCTAATAATTTTTTTATAAAATTCATTTTCTCATTTCTCCTTAATGTGTATTATATCATAAGTAGAAAAAAAGAAAAAGCTTTTAAAGGCTTTTTCACATGATTATCACTAAAAAAGAAGCCTTTTAGGCTTCAAATTATAAACTATTTAACATTTATGATACCAAATTTACCATCTTTTCTTTTATATAGAACAGATACGCAATCTTCATCAATATTTTTGAAAACAAAGAAATCATGATTTAATAATTCAATTTGAAGCATTGCTTCTTCTTCATCCATTGGTTTCATTTCCATTTCTTTTCTCTTGATGATTTTTGGCACTTCTTCTTCCTCATCTTCAGGAACTTCAAAATCAAAACTCATTTCAAATTTAGGAACATCGCGATATTTCTTGCCAAGACGATTTTTATTTTTTCTAATTTGTCCTTCAAGTTTATCAACGACAAGGTCCGTTGCTGCATAAAGGTCAGGATGTCTTTCTTCTGCTCTTAAAGTAAATTTACTTGTTGGCACTGTTACTTCAATACTTTGGTCTTGGTTTTTTACCTTTACTAGAACCTTACATTCAGTTACCTTAGGACTTTCAAAATACTTATCTAGCTTTCCTAACTTTTCTGTTATGTATTCTTTCATTGATTTTGTGACTGTTACTTTGTCACCACGAATACTTATTTTCAATATATCACCTTCCTACTTTTAATATACCACAAAAAAAGGAAAAAAACTACTTAATTGTAGTCATTTCTTGTTCTAAAACATCAACTGCTTGTAAACCTTTTGAAGTTTCAATTAATTTGAAATTCACTGTTGCACCTTCGTTTAATGTCTTATAACCTTCTTTTACGATAGCTGAGTAATGTACAAAGATATCTGATAGTTTATCGCATTCGATGAAACCATAACCTTTGTCATTATTAAACCATTTTACAGTTCCTTGCATCATATCATTTAACTCCTTCCTACATTTAAACTTTAACACAGTGGAAAGTATTTTGCAAGAAAAATCGTTCGACAAAAGTCGACAAAAGCCCATAAAATCAGCCTTTCTCGCTAGTAATTATATGGGTTTCATGATTTTTAAAAATATATGTTTTTTTGTTAAATTTGTCTTCTAAATTTAAAAATACCTCTTCTAGAATATTTCCACTTCCAAGTAAGCAGACTTCTTTTTTATCTGTAATGTAATCAATATATTTTAAAATATCATATGTATTTTTAAAAGAATTTGTTTCCATATAAATATTCTTTATTTTTTTATATTCATCTAAGTATGTAACATTAAAATAATTATCAAATATATTTATATATGCAATATTTTCTTTTAATTTATAATATTTTATTTCTTTTTCAATAACTATTTTTCGATAGTTAAAAGAACTAATAATGTTTTTTAAAAATAATATATCTGTTTCTTTATAATTATTTGCTACTATTATTTTTATTGTATCACCAAATAAAGAGTTATTTAAATGATTAGCATTTAATAACTTTTCAAATGATTTTATAAACTTTTTAGTATTTGATATTTTGCCACCATAAATGGTTCTATCTGGTAATTTATATTTTATTATTTCTTTATTCTTTTTATTTTTAAAATATAAATAATCATCTGTTATATGTAATATATTATTAAATTTCATAATTATCCTCTTTTGTATTTTTGCCTTGTTACTTCTCCTCCACGGATATGTTTTTCTCTATCATGGGTTTTAAATATATTATCTATTTCACGACCTAGATTTTTATCTATTTCTTTTAATCTTTCAGAAAGGTCTGTATGTACAGTACTTTTACTTACATTAAACCTATCTGCAGTTTGTCTTATCGTATCTTGTGTTTTAATTATGTGATTTGCTTCACTTAAAACTCTTCTTTTTATGTCTTTATTCATTAACCAAACAACCCCTTAATAAACTATATTATTAAAGGGCTATTTTTATGTTATTTTAAATCTTCAATTGACATGTTATAAAAATCTTCTGGGTCAATTGCTGTTCCATTATGATATACTTCAAAAAGTAAGCAATTTTCTGTTTCACCATTTAGACTGTTATCTCCACTTTTACCTAGAACATCTCCGCTCATTACAGTGTCATCTTTCTTTACTTGAACTTCACTTAGACTGTAATAAATTGTTTTTAGGTTTGGATTATGAGTAATTTCTACAAAATTTCCTAATATTTCATCTTTGGAAACATTTGTTACTTTACCATCGATAGCACAGATAACATCAAATGCAGATGTTGATGAATATAAAACTCCACTATTTTGTAAGTATGTATTTTCATAGTAAACTAAGGAATTTTGTTGTTTTGCTTCATCATCAGTCATATCATAAAATGATTTACTTATTGAAACATTACTACTTACATATGGTCTTTCAATCCTACTTTCAACAACATTATCAGTTTTACCAACTGGTGTAACATTATCTTTTAAAGCACTAACTGCCATATTGCCATATTCCACCTTGCTTTGTAAAATGTTTCCTAGAAAGGAAATACTTATAAATAATACTCCGATAACCATTACATATACTGTAGGTAATACAAATTTTTTAAGTCTTTTTGTTTTCACTTTTTCACCATCCTAGTTAAAGTATGGGAATATTTACCACTTTTTATACACTAATTTTTTCAATATTTATATTTTGATAGTAATGTTTTAATATTTCTTCATAATTTTTACCATTTTGAGCTAGTTTATTAGCTCCATATTGACTCATTCCAACACCATGTCCATAACCTTTTGTTACAAATTTAATTTCACTACCTATACTTATGTCAAAATCTGTTGACTTTAAATCAAACAATGTTCTAATTTCTGTACCTTTAAAAGTTTTGCCATTAATATTTAAACTATTAATTCTACCCGATGAACTTTTTAAAACATTGCTAATATTTATGGCATCACAACTAATATTTAGTTTATTACAAAATTCATCTTTACTAATTGTTACTTCACTAATTAAACTTTCTTCAGGGCTTTCTACACTTTTTAAATATTTTTCATTACTTCCAAACACTAAGATTGCATCTTCAGTTTTACCATTAGACCTTGCAAAATACATGCTTAAAATAACATTACCATTACAAGTCATGATTAAATCTTTAGTATCATAAACAGCTTTCTTAATTTTTTCAAAGTAATAATCAAAATTTTCTTGCCATAATTTTTTCATTTTATCTTCAGTTATATAAACTTGATTTGTTTTATCTGTTACTAAGTCGTACGTGCCATTACTATTTTTCATTTTATACATAGCATAAGTTCTTGATGCAATTGCTTGGGCTTTTAAGGCTTCTTCATTAAATGACGCAGGCATTTCACCAGCTACAACACCAACAATATAATCTTCTAACTCAATATTTTTTATCTCTCCAGTTAATGTATCTTTTAAAGCCAGTTTTATTTCTTCTTTTACTTCTTCTTTTTTAGCATTATTAAAATAAGTGGTTTCTTTTTTAGAACCACTTATTGCTATAACACTTAAAACTACTACGATTAATAATAATATTTTATTTTTCATAGCATCTCCATTAAATTATATTATATGTTTAAAAAATCTAGCACAAAATTTGTTAATAAGTAACCAAAAGAAAAACTTAAAACCATTACTAATACTTTAGCTTCAATAGTTTTATTAGCTTTTATAATACCATCAAAGTTTATTCCAGATAAACCAAAAGCACTTACAAAGGTGAAGAATATATATAATAATAACTTAACTAACATAGTTTTCACTTTCTATTTTATTTATTTTTTCTATTCTTCTTAAATGTCTTTCTTCACTTGGTTCTTTTGTCATAATAAAATTATCTATGATATTATGAATTTCTTCAGTTGGAATGTTGGCACTAAATGCAATGACATTGGCACCATTATGGTTTTTAGCTGTAAAAGCATCATTACTATCAACTACTCTAGCACAACGTATTCCTTTAAATTTGTTAGCAACTATAGACATACCTATTCCTGAACCACAAACTAAAATTCCTAAAGAATGTTCTTTTAATACATGCTCACATACCCATTTAGCATAATCTGGATAATCATCGTTATCATTATTTATAATATCTGGTGTTTCTACTATATAACCAAATTCATTTAGATAATTAATGATATCATCTTTACACTTAACTCCTTGGTGGTCATAACCTAAAAATATTTTTATTGTAATCATCTCCCGATTTAATTATACAAAAGATTTTAAAACATGTCTATCTATTTAAAACTTATTTTTTGATTTTCTTTTTCTTCTTTGTCTATTTCAAAAAACAATTCTGGTTTAAACTTGAAAATATTTGCAATTATATTTGATGGAACTTTTTCTATTTCATTTTTATATTTTAAGACATCTTTATTATATTTAATTCTAGAATTACTTATTTCATCTTCTAAATCACTTAATTTATTTTGTAAACTCATATAGTTTTTATCTGCTTTTAATTCTGGAAATTCTTCTTTTAATAATAATATTTTATCTACACTTTTACTTAATGCCTCATTATTTTTTATACGTTCTTCTTTGCTTGTTGCATTTAAAACATTACTTCTGGCTTTTATTATTTCTGTTATTGTTTCTTTTCATATTTTGAATACCCTTTTATTACTTCTACTATATTTGGTATTAAATCTGTTCTTTTTTTAAGTAAAATATCTATTGTACTCCAACTTTCTTTTACTTGATTACGTAATTTTATTAATTTATTAAATACTATAATTACATATATAATTGGTATTAATATTATTAATATTGATAAAACTATTAATGCTATATACTTTATTTTATTTATTAATCTTTCACTGTTTATATTTTTTATTTTTTCTATTTCATATTCTTTATCTTTATTACTTTTTTCTAAATTTTCAGTTTTCTCATTTTCTTGTGTTTTTAAATCATTATTTTTCATTTTATTTAAAGTGTTTTCTTCAGCCATTTTCTTATTTGTTAAGTTCCATTCTTCATCAGATTTATTTTTCATATTGGTACTTTTTTCACTTTGAAGGGCACTGATTTCATCTTGAATGGAGTAATACTTTTTACTTAATCCATTTTTAAAGAATTCATTTTTTTGATTATATTCTAAAGCACTTATTTTCTTATTTATTTCTTTTTCTTTAAGGGAATATTTTTCTGTTATTTTTTTAGATAAATCAGAGTATTTATTATCTAACTTAGTTTTATCAGGTAAATATTCTTCATTTATTTTATTTACATTTTCATCATATTTAGTATTTATTTCTTTATTTAAAAGACTATATTTATCATTAACTTCATTTATTAGTTTATTTTGTTCTTCTTTAGTTAATTCTTTTGTATTATTTAATTCTTTTAAATTACTTATATTTGGTCTTAATATATAATAACTAGATAAAAATGTTATTACACCGATTACTAGACATGTAGTTATTATAGAAAGTATTCTTTTTTTCATTTTTTAAATCACCTAGAATTATAGTAACATATTTATAATTAATTGTCTATTTTAAAATGTGGCACAGTGTGTCATACATCTTTTAAATTTTAATTATTTGTTGTTTTTTTCAAAAGGTGGCGCAGTGCGCCACATTTTAGAAATTTACACAAATCACAATGATTTTTCACACTTTTTAAAAAATTTTCATAAAAAATAGTTTAAACACTTGTAATAAAAACTATATTATGCTAGTATATATTTTATATTTACAGATGTGATAAAAAATAAATGGTGTTGGAGATAAAATAAGGAGGCAGATAGTTATATTATACGATAGTTATACTTATATTTTTCAATTATTGGCCCAGTGGGCCAATAATTGAAAAATATTCATAAAACACTTCCTGCAAGGGAAGAAATAAATGAATATGGTAAAGAATATGATTATTTAAATTTAACGTGAACTTTGATAAGAATGATTTTGTCAGTTCAAGACGGGAATAAAAAAACTGTTATATTAATTTATGTAATACAAACAATTTGTCAAGAAGAGAATTAGAAAGAAACATTGAAAATAAAGGAGGAAATAAATGAATTATTACGATGAAGTAAATAATTATGTAAAAAAAGTAGAAATAGGAAAAGCTATCAGAGAGGCAAATACTAATAGAGAATTAGTTGAGTGTTATTGGAATGTAGGTAGATTAATAGTAGAAGCCCAAGGTGGTAAAGAGAAAGCTAAATATGGTGATGAATTGTTAAAGAAATGGGCAGAAAAACTAACAAAAGAATATGGTAAAGGATATGACTATTCTAATTTAAGAAGGTTTCGTAAATTTTATTTAGTTTTTTCAATCTGTGCTCCAGTGGAGCACAGATTGACATGGACATTAATAAAGGTGCTTTTACCAATAAAAGATGAAAATAAAAGAAATTATTATATTAATTTATGCAATACAAATAATTTGTCAAGAAGAGAATTAGAAAGAGAAATTAAAAATAATTCATATGAAAGATTAGAACATAAACCAGATAAAATTGATATTGTTGTTCCTACAAAAGTACCAGCAATAACAAATAACTTTAAAAATCCAATATTACTAGAATTAAAAGATAAAGAAATAAAATCAGAAAGTGATTTAGAAAAATTAATTTATTCACAATTAAGTTATGTGTTTTTGCAACTAGGAAATGGTTTTATGTGGGTAGGAAATCAATACAAAGTTAGTGATGGAAATAAAAACTATTTTATAGATATGTTACTTTATAATGTTAAATATAACAGTTATGTAGTAGTAGAAATAAAATGTAGAAAGCTTAAAAAAGAAGATAAAGGACAAGTAGAGTTTTACATGAATTTAGTTGACAACTATGTTAAAGAACCAAGTAATAACCCAACGATAGGAATAATTATTACAAAAGACCAGGATAAGTTTGTGGCAAACTTTGTTAGAAGTGAAAAAGTTGTACCACTAACTTATGAATTAGTAAATTAAAGAAAGTGTGGCCCAGTGGGCCACACTTTTATGAAAAGAACAAACTAATTAATTTTATTCTTTATCTAAACCAAATTTTTTATTGAATTTTTCAATATTTCCAGTCTTTTTAGCTTTTCCTTGAGTACCTGTATAGAATGGATGACATTCACTACAAATTTCAACATCTATTTTTTCTTTAGTTGATTTTGTTTGAAATGTTGCTCCACATGCACAAGTAACAGTAGCATCTTTTACTTCTGGATGGATATTTGCTTTCATATTCTCTCCTTCCGCCATACCATATTCATGGCATAGTAATTCGTTTTTCTTACATATTATACCATATTTTATGTTTTTAACAAGGGGGTTTTGCTATTTTTTACATTTATTCACTAATTAATGCGGATTGGGTCTGATTGGCTGCCTGTTCCTGATACATAGGTTGTGGAAGACAAAAGACTAAAGGCCGGACGCGCCCCATAGCCGTGGTCGACACCGTTGCTGTAGACATAGCCATAGTTGCTCACAACGAACGCATAGTTAGAATTGCCCGAATAGCGCGAAATAGTCCAATCCCAGCCTCCTCCGTACAACCAGTTTTCTCCCTTCGAAAATCTATAATCTTTTGTGGCATCACTTTCATTATATCCAACTAATGTCCATGCACTTGGACTTGCACTATAATAATAATCTGTTACATACATTAAACCTATTTTTGCTTCATATGTTGTTGTCGATGCACTACTTCCTACTTCATATTGATATGCTGTTTTTGGTACTGAAGTTACGATATTGGCATATGTTCCTCCACCTACTTTCCATGTTGTTGTGGCGATTTTCTTTGCCCATATGGTTCCTATGTTGTTAACAAAATTAGTGTTTAGATTTATTTTGTTTAAATTACTTTCACTCCAGGTATTTGTTCCTGCATTATTCCAAAAATACAACGAATTACTTGATGGGATTTCTCCTTGTTCTCCACTAAAGTAATCATCCGTATATTCTTTTGAAAAATCTCCATCTCTTCCTAGTAAACTTGATTTTGCATAATCCCATTTTACTAATTTTACTTGATTATTAAATACTCCTATTATTCTATATATATTTTCTGTTGGGCATGGACTTGCATCACTACCAAAACATACGAAATTTTTGACATTATCTTTTGTTAAATATCCTTTTTCTACTGATGAATTTAATGCTTCAGTATATGTTGTATATTGCGTTGTATCTCCTTTTATTAAATAATAATGAGTTTGTGATGAACTACATCTGTAACCTACAAATTGTTTTGTTCCATTACAATAAAAATCTATTAATGCTGTTGTTATTGTATTATCATATCCTATCATCATTGTTGCTCCTGTTGCTTTTCCAGCATCTGTTAAGACATAATCTCCACCAGCATATCTATAGCTATTATCTCCTACTCCATTGGTTAAAGTGGAGTTATGATAATATAGTGCATTGTCCCCTTGAGTTCCTGTATATTGTGAAATTACCCAATCTGCCAATAAAGTTATTTTTTCTTTTTGTACCATTAACTTAGCAGTAAAATTTTTTCCGGCATTACCAGCTTGATTAGAATTATAGTTTACAAATGTTACTGTTACATTCCACTTTTCTGTTTTTGAACTTGTTGTTGTTATTTCTCTATTATTTAATATTGTTATTAATCCACTTTTAGTTGTTATATCAAAACCTTTTATTGATGCACCTTTTCCATCAGTAACCGTTTTATAAGTTAAACCTGTTAAAGTAGTTATTTCATTATTACTACCATCTTTGATAGATAATAATATTTCTGGTGTATTACTATCTATTGAATAAGTAAATGTATTTTTAGATATATTTAAATACATATAGTAATGTTCAGTCGCAGTATTTGTTTTATTATTTGCAGTTAGCATTGCTTTTGCAAATGTTGTACCTGTTTGGTTACCTTTGCCACTTGCAAAGTTATCTTGATTTAGATTTAAACTTATTGCTGAACCAGCTTCAAATGTAAATGTATCCACAGTATTTGCATTAATCTTAATATCTGTTGATTTACCTTCTCCAGTTTGAGCTACAAAGTATGCATATGTTGCAGTAACCAAAGTTAATGCTAATGCTATTATTGAAATTATTGATACTATTTTTACTTTTTTATTCTCCATGATTTTTCTCCTTATTTTCACTATTATTTAGATTATATCACATAAATCACAATTTGTAATCATAATTGTGTTACTTTTATATTACAAATTTGTTTGGTATTATTAAATTGAGAGGTTTAATAGAATGAGTAAATTTATTATACCCAATATTGAAGAGGAAAATACTATAACCAAAACAATTAGGATTAGAAGGAATATTGCTAAAAAACTTGAAGAATTAGCAATTGAAAATAATATTACTTTTAATAGACTTGTTAATGAGTGTATAGATTATGCTCTTCAAAATATGGAAGAAGATACTAATAAAGAGCCAGCCACTCAAAAAAATTAGTATTTTTTTATGTAATACGTTCTACTTGATACGATATATCTATCGTATTCTATTTATGATTATACTCTAATTATGGTACGCTTGTCAAGGAGAGTTCAATATGAAAATAAAAGCAAGTGATTATCATACAAATGAAATAATTAAAGTAATGAGAGAATATGTTGATAAAACTCAAGTTCAATTTGCTAAAGATTGTAATATAAATAGTCGTTCATTACAAGATTATGAATATGGTACTGTTAACTATACTTTTGAAACTTTAGTTAAAATTGCTAAACATTATCATTTTGAGATAACTATTGAAAGTACTAGTAAAACCGATAAAATGATTAATAAATAATGCGCACAATGATACGCATTTTTCTTTATTTATTGTTATTTTGATTTATTATGTTTTTGAGGTTTAAGTATGAAAGTTAAAATAACTAATTATAATTTAAAGACAATTATTAGATTAATTAAAGATAAAAATAATGATTTTTTAGCAGAAGAAAACATTAAAACATTTGATGACTTAGTAAAAATTGCTAAGCAATATAATTTTGAAATAACTATTGAGATTACAAGTAAGACTGATAAAATGATTAATCATAAGTATTAATTATTTTTTATTATGGCATAAATCATTTTAGCTATTTCTTGATGAGATAGGTAGTTCATGTAATAACTATCTTTTTGTAAGTAATATTTTTCATTTAATGATAAAGCTAATACATCTATAAAAGAAGTATTATATTTACCACAGATTGTTTTTAATTTAGAATTGATTTCAATAGCATCTTTTTTAGAAAATGTATTTGTAGGATATACTCCAATTAATATTATATCTTTTTCATAGAATTCTCTAACACTTAAAAGAAATAAATCTATTTCTTTTAAGTATTTAGTAATCATTTCTTCAGAAATATTATCCACTAAAGAAAGACTTACAAATTCATCAATACCAATTGCTATTGTTAAAATATCTGTTTTAGCTATAGTTTGTTTTATTGGTATTCTTGTTGTTTTTCCTAAAGTATTTTCTTTTAAATGTTCATTTAGTTCATGTATTGTTTGATGAACATAAGAAAATTCATAATTGTATGTTCCTAAGTCTTTTTTATTTTCTAATTTTTCTTTTAAATAATCATTAAAACTTGTTCCTGCTACATTATATGGTGTCATACCAATACTAAAACCATCTCCGATAGATGTTAAATTTGTTTTTGATGTTACCCTTAAACTATTAATAATTATTGTTAATGTTGCTCCGATTATAATTATTAATAATAATTTATATCTTCTTTTCATAAACTCCCCCATTAAAAAATGTAAAGATTTCTCTTTACATTATATTTCTTCAATTTTAATATTAGCACCAACACGAGATAATTTGTTGATAATTCGTTCATAACCTCTTAAAATATGTTCGGCATCATTGATAATTGTTGTGCCATCTGCTAGAAGTCCTGCGGTAACAAGGGCTGCTCCAGCTCTAAGGTCTGTTGCTGTTATAGTTTTTCCATGCAATTTTGTTGGTCCAGTTATTTTAGCATGTTGTCTTTCAGCTTCAATATTTGCTCCCATTAAGTTTAGATACTTAACATGCCCCATTCTATTTTCCCAGATTGTTTCTTCAAATAACGATATCCCATTTGCTTGTGTTAATAACACTGACATTGGTTGACCTAAATCGGTTGGAAAACCTGGATAAACCACTGTTCTTACATTTGTGGGTTTTAAATTTGCACTTTTATTTAATATCATTTTATGGTTATTTAATTTAAAATTAACTCCCATTTCTTGTAGTTTATTTAATAAAACTATATTGTGTTCTGGTATCATTCCATCAATTTCTAGGTTGTCTCCGAGAAGAGCTCCCATTATGATGTATGTTCCAGCTTCTATTCTATCTGGTATTACTTTAATTTCTGCTCCATGAAGTTCTTTTACTCCTTCAATTTTTATTTCTTCTGTTCCTGATCCAGTTATTTTTGCTCCCATGTTGTTTAGAAGTTCTGCTATGTTTACTATTTCTGCTTCACGAGCTGCATTATTAATAATTGTTGTACCTTTAGCTAATGTTGCTGCAATCATGATATTTATTGTTGCTCCAACCGATGCAAAGTCTAAAAAAATATTGGCTCCATGAAGTTCTTTAGCATCAAGGATGTACTTTGAGTCTTCTTTTGTAATTGTTGCTCCAAGAGCCTCAAAACCTTTTAAATGTAAATCAATTGGTCTTGAACCAATATTACATCCACCTGGAAAATACATTTCAACATGTTTGTATCTAGCAAGTAGTGAACCCATAAAATAATATGATGCTCTTAATCTACTACTTAGATTTTCTGGTATTACAACATTTTTCATATTTGATGCATCAATATCAATATTATCTTTATTATTAATAACAGATACATTTAATAATTTTAATATTTCAATAAGGGCATCTCTATCAGATATATTTGGAACATTAGAAATATGAACATTGCCATTTGCCATAATTGCTGCAGGTATTAATGCAACAACACTATTTTTTGCTCCCCCAATTTTGATTTTACCACTTAAAGGTTTGTTTCCTTCAATTATTATTCTTTTCAAAATAAATCACCTCTTTATAATATTTATGGCATAGAAAAAAGAAATATTATTGTTCTTTTCCACATACTTTGCAATATTTTGAGTCACCATCAATTAATTTACCACAATATTTACAATATATTTTATTATTTGATAATCCATTTTTTATTGCAGATGTAGCTATTTCTATTCCTTCTTTATTTATATTCGCTTTTCTTATTACATTTTCTTTCATTATATCTTCACGATTATCTAATACTTCTTTTTCAGCATTTATTTCTACATCTTTTGATGTGGAAATAATATCTTTTAAATCTTCTTTACTATATTTTATCATGTGTTTCGTAGCTTTTATTTGTCTACTCATCCATTTTCCTCTTAACTTTGGACTTACCATTAATGCTATAGTAAAAATAAAAGATAAACCAATTAAAATTGGTACTATATAAAATAATATTTCCAAAATAATCACACTCGTTTCTATAACGATTATAACATTTATTGGTTAAGTTGTAAATTAATTGATATTTATTTTACAGTATATGATATAAACCTAGTAATATAAGAAGAATTATACCAATTAAACTTGCATATTTACCAATAAATTTATTAGAATACTTACCTATTAATAAACCAATTGCTGTAAATGAAAAACTACATACTGAAAAAATAAAACTAGCTAACATAAATTTATTAGTAATTTCACTTATACCTAAACCTATAGTAAAAGAGTCAATGCTTACACTAAATGCTAAGAAGATTAAACTAATTAAATTAATATTTATATTTATTTCTTCTTTTTTAAAATATTGTATTGCTAAGTTTACTCCTAGAATAATAAGTATTAAACCTAAAACTATGTTACTTGCTATATTAAAATAATTCATTATGGTAATACCTATTTTATTACCAATAATGGGCATAAAAAAGTGGAATATACCTACTACAAAAGGAAACAATGTTAAAAATTTATTATTTTTTATTATTGCTCCCATGCTTAAAGATAAAGAAAAAGTATCCATTGATAAGGATACTCCTATTAAAATAATGGATACTAATTCTTGCATATTATCACCAATTAATTATATGTGAAATACAATTTTATATACAAGCTATTATAGCAAAAATAAAATAGCAAATCCAGTAATAATTATAATTGATAATATAATAATTGATTATACATACTTTTTTCATTTAATTTAAAATAATAAAATTAATGTTTCAATATTTGGTAAGTTTCTGTTATTTTCGTAACTACTTATTGCTTTAGCACTGATTTATTTTTTGTGCTAATTCTTCTTGATTTAATTCTTTTTCCTTTCTAAATTTTGCTATGTTTTTTCCAACATTCATACGTATTCCTCTTTCAAAATACATAATACCACATTTTTAAATTAATGTGGTACCTATTTATTCGAGAGTTAATATTTATTTATTAATTCTTGGATGTATGAAGTGTAAGTTATATCATCATAATTGGTTTCATTCGCTTCAAGTAAACATAATGGTGGAAATAAAACACACCACCAATTGTCACCGAGACCATCACCTAAAGTTATAACTAATGATTCATAATTTCCTTCTTTGTATGTTACTCCTTTATAATTCTTTTCTGGAAAGAAATTTAAACCGTAATTTACATCATATGTTGTATTAAATTTATCTATTACATGATTTATTTTATATAGATTGTTATTTATTTCAGTTTTGGTTTCTTCTTTTGTAGTGGAATTCGTTAAAATATCTCCGATGATTGGTTCTAATTCATTTCTTATTTCTATCTTTTCTTTTTGGTCTTCGATAGAATTACTATTTGCTATTATTCTAAATCTAATGGCATCTTCTGGAATTAATACTTTGGTTTCTTCTTTATTTACTAAAACTAATACTGTTACTATAAATAGACATACTATTATTTTTTTCATATGTTATCACCTTAAAAAGATGATGGGAAGAATATTAGATATTTATTCAAAAAAATAAATACTTCCTAAACAATAATTGTATTAAACATTTTATTATAATACTCAATTGGAACTGCCACTATATTTTCCATATAAATGGGTCTTTTGCATTTAACTAGATTATTGTTATTCTTATTCGCCATCCAACTATTAGGGAAACAATTGATGTTATTTTTACTTTTATCGGTTACTTGTAATCCTAATAAGCAACAAACATTATGGTCATACATTTTCTTTAAGCCATAATCCCCATTATACAAAGAACCAACTGTTTTAGTTTTAAGATTATATAAATTAGTATCATTGCCTTTCATTAAATCTATAATATTTGGAAAAGTTTCTATCCTCAATTTTAACAAATCCTTTTCTTTTATTTGATTTTTTAATATATTATTAAATTTTTCTGGATTTTTCTTTATATACTTGTATTTTTTATCTTTAGCTATTATTTTACTTGGAAAATAATTATCAAAATTTTTAATTTTGTGTAAGCCTACTAAATGATAAAAATTATCATTTTTAAATCTAACAACTATATCTGGTTTATTTTTTCTTGTTATTACAAAAATATATTTTTTCAATTCTTCAAAACTATCTATTAATTTTTCAACCATAAATTATCACCTTTTTCCATATATATTTTAAGTTTTGTCATGTTATTAACATTATTTCTTTTGCCAAAAAGTTTCCTTTATATTTTTTATTTTTACAAACTATTTGAATAAAATATATTATAACATGTGTTTGGCAACAAGTCAATTTTAAACAAGCAGTTATCTTTTAAATTATAGCAAAAAAAAGAGAACACATCTAAAGATGCATTCAACTTGGTAGAAGCCTAATTGTATTAGGCAAAGCTCCTTCTACTTTGTGTTTTACCCATTGGGTCGCCGAAGCTAGGCTGGGACTACCAACTCCCGTCATTAATAATTATAAGCATCTCTACTTTAATTATTACATAAATTATAACATATTGTTTACAAAATGTAAACAATTTGTTGAATTCTATTTTAGTTTATAACAATAAAATTGTCAAGAAAAATTTACCATTTTTATGAAAATAATTACTTAAAAATAAATAAATATCTTGGTAAACCTTGTAAATCATTTTCAAAACTGTATTTTAATTTTAATTCTTTTACTAAAGGTTCTAGTAATTCTTTTTGGTTATCACCGATTTCAAAAGCTATTATTCCTGGTGAATTTAAATTATCTAAATGCTTATTTAATATTTCTTTATAAAAATATAGTCCATTATCTTTAGCAAATAAAGCAATGTTTGGTTCATTGTTTTTTACCTTTTCTTCTATAAAACCGTCATATGGAATGTAAGGAGGATTTGATATAATTATGTCATAGTTGTTAGTTAAATTATCTGTCATACTCTTATTTATAAATGTTATTTCTGTGTTATTAAGTTGAGCATTAGTTTTAGCAAGAGATAAAGCATCCTTTGAAATATCTAAAGCTGTTAAGTTACAGTCCAAATTTTTCTTTAAAGAAATTGCTATACATCCACTACCTGTTCCGAGGTCAATGATATTTATTTTGTTAGTAAAAATTCTTTTGGCATATTTAATTGTTTTATCCACTAGTAATTCAGTTTCATATCTAGGTATTAATACTCTTTCATCAACATTTATAATTGAACCATAAAAATCTACATTACCAATTAAATATTGAGGTGGATAATTTGTTAGTTTATCTAATAATTCTTCAGCATTGGGATATTTCTTAGTTAAAATTATCCAGTCAGGTTCACTGATATAATCTGGTTTCATGTTACCTCCTTAAATTGAAAAAGCTGGTCTACTCTAAAGACATACCAGCTAGTTTTAATTTTAAATCTTCAGTTATTAAAGCTTCAATAACTGGTTCTAGTTCTCCATCCATAACTCTATCTAAAGTCATTGTTGAGAAATTTATTCTATGGTCCGTGACACGATTTTGTGGATAATTATATGTTCTTATCTTTTCCGAACGGTCACCGGTTCCAATTTTTGATTTTCTTTCAGCTCCGATTGCACTTTCTTGTTTATGCATTAATTCATCATTAATTTTAATTTTTAAAAGTTGCATTGCTCTTTCTTTGTTGCGAAGTTGACTTCTTTCAGTTTGACATGTAACAACTACTCCAGTTGGAACATGAGTTATACGAACTGCTGAGTTGGCGGTGTTAACTGATTGTCCACCAGCTCCACTAGAATGATATACATCTATTTTTAAATCACTTTCTTTAATATCAATATTGACATTATCAACTTCTGGCATTACAAGAACTGTTGATGTTGATGTATGTACCCTTCCTTGTGTTTCTGTTACAGGTACTCTTTGAACTCGGTGTGAACCGCTTTCATATTTTAATTTACTATAAACATTAGCACCTTTTACCATGAATTCTATTTGAGAATATCCTCCACTAGTACCTTCTAGAGCATGAATAACTTCAATCTTCCAACCATTTGCTTCTGCATAGTATGAATACATTCTAAATAAGTCTCCGGCGAAAATATTTGCTTCATCTCCTCCAGCTGCTCCTCTTATTTCCATAATAACATTCTTACCATCGTTTTCATCTTTTGGTACTAATAAAACTTCTAACTCATGATATAACTTATCTATTACATTAGTTAAATTATCTATTTCTTCTAAAGCTATTTCTCTTAGTTCTGGGTCATTTTCCATAACTTTTGCTTCTTCTAAATTGTTTTTAGCTTGTTTATATTTTTGATAAGTCTTTACAGTTTCTTCTAAATCACTTTGTTCTTTTGATAATTCTTTTACTTTATTAAAATCATTTAGTATTTCAGGATTTGATAAATCCTTTGTTAATTCATTATATTTTTCTTCTATAGCATCTAATCTATTAAACATTTTATCTTTCCTTTCTTTTTTAGTTATAATAAATATTTAAAGTAGAGCTATAAATTACTTTCATCAAGGTCATCAACTACAACTAAATCTGCTAAATCATCATCTGGAACATCATCAGTATCATCATCTTTATCATAGAAGATATCATCATCTTCTTCAATGTCTTCATCTTCCATGTCATTTTCATCTTCTTCGTCTTCTTCATCATCCATATCAAAAACAATATCTAATTTATGTCTTGATTGTAAATCCCAATAACCTTTGTCTAACATAACAAATTTTTTGTTGATAGACATTAGTTCAAAAAAATCCATTAATTCTTCATCAATTCTTTCTTCAGGTAATTCTAAAACATTGATTACTTTAGCAAAAATATCACGAAGTTTCATTTTTTTGCCACTTTCTTGTAATATTAGTAAAGCAATGTCATCATAACCCATTAATTCTAATTCTTCTTTTGGTATTTGCTTTAATTTCATAAATCTTTTCTCCTTACATTTGTTCTGGTGGGATAACCCCGATTAAATCTAGGGCATTAAATAATGTTTGTTTAACACCTTTTATTAAATTTAAATTTTCCAAAGTTTCTTGTTCGTTTTCAGTAAGTACACGATTTTTTGCATAGTATAAATGGAATAAACTAGCAAGTTCATATACATAGTTAGTAATTAAATGTGGTAATTCTTTTAATGCAGCATTTTTTACTACTTCTGGGAACTCATAAACTTTTTCTAAAACATTATATGATGTATTGTCATTAATTGCAATATATTTTTCACATTTTTCAATATTTTCTTGTCCTTTTAAGATTGAACAAATTCTTGCATAGGCATAACATACATAAAATACTGGGTTTTCATTTGATTTACTTTTAGCTAAACTTAAGTCAAAATCCATTTGAGTATCTAAGCTATATTTAGAAAAATAATATCTTGCTGCATTTACTCCGACTTCATCGATTAGTTCTTTTAATGTTACTGATTTACCTGTTCTTTTACTCATTTTTACAACTTCACCATTTTCTACAAGACGCACAAGTTGTAATAATTTTACTTCTAATTTTTCTGGATCATTTCCTAGAGCTTTTACACTGCTTTTTAAACGTGCTACATATCCATGATGGTCTGCTCCGAATATGTCAATCATTTTATCAAAGCCACGATTAAATTTATCCATGTGGTATGCGATATCTGGTAAAAAGTATGTAGGCACTCCATCTTCTTTAATTAATACATGATCTTTATCATCAAACAAAGCACTACATTTAAACCATGTTGCTCCATCTAATTCATAAGTGTAGCCATTTTTATTTAAAATATTCACAACACCCATTAAATCATATTTTTCTGATAAAGCTTTTTCACTGGTTTTAACATCATATTCAATTCTATATTCTTTTAAATCATCAAATATATGTCCAACCATTTCATTTGTACCTAACTTTTTAAAATAATCTAAATCATTATTTAATAATGTATCTTTGTATTCTTCATAAAGTTTGCTCGCAATTTCAATTATTTCTTTTCCATAATATCCATTTTCAGGCATGTTTGCTGGAAGTCCACAAGCTTCTTGATAACGAGCTAGAATTGATAAACCTAAGTTAGTTATTTGATTTCCTAAGTCATTAATGTAATATTCTGTTGTTACATCAAAACCACTAAATCTCATGATACGAGCTAGTGAGTCACCATAAGCACCGCCACGAGCATTTCCTAAGTGTAGTATTCCTGTTGGATTGGCACTTACAAACTCTATATTTATTTTTTTACCATTACCAATATTTGAACTACCATATCTTTCTTTTTCTTCTAAAACTTTATTTAGATTAGCAAATAAATAATCTTTACTTACAAAGAAGTTTATAAATCCTGGAGCTTTTACCTCTATTTTTGTTACATTTTCATCACTTATTTTACTAGCAATATTATTTGCTATTTCTAAAGGATTTTTCTTTAAAACTTTAGCAAGCTTCATCGCAATATTACTTGAATAATCTCCATTTTCAGGTAATGCTGGTTTACTTATTTCAATTTCTGCTTCAACATTTAATTCTTCTAAAGCTTTTTTAATTAATTCTTTTAATAATTCCTTCATTTTTCCTCTTTTCTGGTAATTTCTATTACCTTTTTTTCATCCGCTAAGCTATATGTTAACCTTATTATATTATCTTCTTCAAAATAATTTGTATTTATATTATATTTTAAATCATTACTTGCAAATTTTACGGTTAATATGTTGTTATTAAAATCAACTCTGAATATATCTTCAGGACTTCTTCGTTCATAGATTTTATTTTGTAAATCTACAACATGAGTGCCATATTCATCGATGTAATAAATGGTATTGTCTATAAATTCTACATCTTTATTTAGTTCTTCGATAACAATTTCTTCACCATCGAATAACCTCCAGTCGATTTTCATGCACACATCACCTCTTTTTTTCTCACATATTATAACAAACTTTGTATTAATTGTATAGTAAAATTGCATATTTTTTTGAAACTTAACTCATACTACTTTTAGGTGATGCCTTTTGAGAGCCATGAAATTTTTTGTTAAATCATTTATATTCTTATTTATTTCTTTTGTGGTTATCATAATAAGTCTTTATGTTTATGCTTATTTGAGCCCGAAATTGGATTTGAAAACTAGTGGTAGTTTATATCTTTATGATAATCAAAATGGACTTATTTATCAAGGGTCTAGAAGTAATGAATGGGCTAATTTAGAGGATATAAGCCAGTATTTGATTGATGCAGTTGTGGCTGTTGAAGATAAAAATTTTTATAATCACCATGGGTTTGACTATCCAAGAATAGCGAAAGCGATGTTAACAAACATTAAGAAGAAAGCGATTGTTCAAGGTGCTTCAACTATATCTCAACAATATATTAAGAATTTGTATTTGGATTTTGATAAAACTTGGGAAAGAAAGATTGAAGAAGCTTTTTTAACATTAGAATTAGAAGTACATTATAATAAGGATGAAATATTAGAAGGTTATTTAAATACAATTAATTATGGTCAAGGGAACATGGGGATTGTTAATGCTGCAAGTTATTATTTTAATAAAAAACCTAAAGATTTAACTTTAGAAGAAGCTATTATTTTGGCAGGTATTCCTAAAAATCCAGCAGGATATAATCCTGTTAGTAATTATGATGCATCTGTTAAACGCGCTTGGATTGTTGCTAAATCTATGCTTAATAATAAGTATATTGATGAAGATACATATAATAATTTGTTTAAAGAAAAATTAGAGATTTTTGGTCAAACTAAAAGTAATAATCTACAAATGATTATGTATTATCAAGAGGCTGTTTTAAATGAACTTTCTAATATAAAAGAAGTTCCAGCTTCATTAGTAAATGCTGGTGGTTTAAAAATATATACTACACTCGATTTAGAAGAACAAACTAATATGGAAGAAAATATTTTAAATAATAAAGTTGATGATGATTTACAAGTAGCAAGTGTTATTGTTGACCCCAAGAGTGGTGCTGTTAAAGCTTTAACTGGTGGTATGAATTATGCTAAAAGTCAGTATAATAGAGCTTTAAAAAGTAAAAGACAGGTTGGGTCAACTATGAAACCGTTTTTGTACTATGCTGCTTTAGAAAATAATATGACCATGTCAAGTAGTTTTAGAAGTGAAGAAACAACATTTAATTTATCAAATGGGAAAACTTATGCTCCACAGAATGCTGGAAATATCTATGCAAATAAAGAAATAACTATGGCTGCAGCATTAGCTTTATCTGATAATATTTATGCTGTTAAAACTAATTTGTTTTTAGGTGTAGATAAAATGATTGATGTTGCTAAAAGAACTGGTATTAAAGCAAATTTAGATGAAGTTGCATCTCTTCCTTTAGGTACTAGTGAAATAAATATTTTAGATTATGCAACTGGTTATACAACATTTGCATCCGGTGGATATAAGAAGAACATATATTTTATAGAAAGAATTGAAGATTTAGATGGTAATTTGTTATATCAACATGAAACTGAAAATAGTTTAGTTATTAATCCAAACTATACTTATATATTAAATGAAATGATGAGGTCCACTACTAATGAAGCTTATGTTGATTATACAACGCCGACAGCTTTAAATATTGCTGCAAATTTAACACATAAATATGCATTAAAAACTGGGTCTACTAATACTGATTATTGGATTGTTGGTTATAATCCTGATAGAATGATGATGATGTGGATGGGTTATGATGATAATAAAAATGTGGATGGTAATGTTAGAAATAGCGCTAAGAAAATATGGGCTAGTACAATTGAAGCTTCCCTAGAAAATATCGGAGATAGTTGGTATGATACTCCGAAAAATGTTGTGGCAATTCCTTTAGATGCTGTAACTGGTAAAGTTACTAATAATCAATATAAAGCTACTTTATACTATTATGTTAAAGGTAGTGAACCCGGTGTTACTAATGAACAATATGTTATGAGTGAAGAAAAAGACTAGATATTTTTAATATTTTATAATATAATTGTTTTAGGTGATAAAGATGTATAATTATCCTTTTAAAGAAAATGAAGAACATGTGTTAAATGAAACAGAAAACGTTAATATTAAATTTGCTAATAGAAATATACTTGTTAATATTTTGTTAACCAATAAAAATGTTTTAGTATTTTATGATACTGAGAAAGATAATGCTATGAAAGCTGGAGTAATGCAAGTAATGCCTCAGTATGAAATAGTTTTTAAAATTGATTTAGGTAATATGGATTATAAAATAAATGAAGAAGATACAGTAGTTAATATTGATGGTAAAGAAGTTATTTTATATAATTTTAATTTAAAAAATTTCATAGAAAAAGATGATTAGTTATCATCTTTTTTAATTATTATATTTATATGATATTCGTTTGGTAAACTCATTTCTTCTAGTTTAACCTTGTTGCTATCTAAATTTAGGTCACGGATTGTTTTTATAACATAATTTAGATAATCATTGTTTTCATTATTTGTTGGAGTTTCTGGAAAATCTAGCATTTCAATTTCTTCAGTTTGATTTTCAGGTACAACACTTTCTTGTTTTGGTATTTCAAATGTTGGGGTAACTTCTGTTGTGTCTAGGTTTGCTGCCGTATCTTCAAGAAAATTAAAGAATTTGTTTGGCATTTTTTCAGGATTTGAGAAGAATGCATCTGGGGTAATTGGTGTTGTATCAATTAATTTTTCAGGTTCTTCATGTGGTACGATATTTTCACTTTCTAAAGCACTTGAAAATAAGTCTTCAATACTTGTTAGATTTTCTTTTTTTGGTTCTTCGTGAGTCTCAACATTAACTGGAGTTTCAACTGGAGGTAATGTATCAATGTTTTTTATTTCATCTTCAAGCTGTTTTACTGTTAATCTTTCATTTATTATTTTATTTAATAATTCTTTTTGTTTTTCATGTGATGGAACTTTTAGTAAAGTTCTAGCATGTCTTTCTGATATTTTTTCTGCCAAAATTGCTTCTTGAACTGCTTCATCTAGTGTTAATAACCTTAATTTATTAGAAATTGCTGATTGAGATAAGCCCATTTTTCTTGCTAATTCTTCTTGGGTCATGTAACCTTTGTCAAGAAGTGCTTGGTAAGAACGTGCTTCTTCAATAGCTGTTAAATCCTTTCTTTGAATATTTTCAACAATTGCTACTTCAGCTGATGTATTATCATCAAGATTAGAGATTACTGCAGGTACTGAAGCAAGTCCAGCAAGTTTGGCTGCTTTATATCTTCTTTCACCAGCAATTATTTCATATTTATCATTTTTTCTTCTTAAAACTAGTGGTTGAATAATACCATGTTGTTTAATAGAAGATGCTAAATCTGAAAGCGATGCATCATCAAAAGATAACCGTGGTTGAAAACGGTTAGGAATTATGTCCTCGATAGGAACTTGTAATATTGTTTTTTCCATTTGTGTATTATTCACTTAAATCAACCCTTTATCATCTATAATGATACATTATTTCTTAGATTTTTGCAAGGGGCTTTTTAATAATTTTTTCATAAGGCCTTAATTCACTAGGTAATGTATCATTTATTTTTTTTATCTTAACAATATTTCTTGCTCCACCTTCATTTGGTAAAGAAAAAGTTTTAATTTCTTTAACTTCTCCATGAGACTTAGTAATTGCAGGTATGCTTTTTGCAATTTCTTCTTTATTACCACCTTTTAAAGCAATGAAATATCCACCATTTTTTATAAGGGGCATAGCGAGTTCTGTTAAAACAGGCATGTTAGCTACTGCTCTAGCTGTTATGACATCATAAGAATTTAATCTTTCTTTTCTTATATTTTCTACTCTTGTGTTGATAAGTTCAAGGTTATCAACACAAATTTTTTCTTGTAATTCTGTTAGGAACTTTATCTTTTTATTATTACTATCTAACAAAGTTACCTTTAATTCTGGGAAAAATATCTTTAAAACCATTCCTGGAAAGCCTGCTCCAGTACCAAAATCAAGAAGATTTTTACAAGTATTTAAATCAATTACTTTGGTTAGTGTTAAACTATCATAAAAATGTTTTAAATAAATATCTTCTAAATTAGTTATCGCTGTAAGATTAGTATGTTCATTATATTCTTGTAAAAACTTAGCATAAATATCTAATTTTTCCAATATTTCTTTCGTAGGATTTAAACCTAAAGATTTTACTTCTTCAATAAATTCATTAATTGTCATTTTTGCCATATTCCTTTTTTAAATAAATTGTTAAAACTGAGATATCAACTGGGTTTACTCCACTGATACGTGATGCTTGAGCAAGTGTTTTTGGTCTTATTTTTTCTAACTTTTGGCGTGCTTCACTAGCTAAGTTGGTAACTTTTTGATAATCAATATCTTCAGGTATTTGTTTTTCTTCTAATTTTGCTAATTTTTCAACTTCTTTATAGGCTTTTTTAATATAACCATCGTATTTAGCTTTTATTTCTACTTGTTCTTTTACTTCAGTTGGATAATCTAAAGTTATAAAGTTTTCAATAAATTCTAGATTTATTTCTGGTCTTTTTAATAAATCATAATAATTTAAACCTGTCAAAGGTACATTTATGTTATTTTCATTAAATATTTTTGTTACTTCACTGGTTATATGAAGGGTATTTTCTTGTAAATACTTAGTTAATTCTTTTATCTTTTCTTCTTTATCTAGCAATCTTGCATATTGTTCTTCAGTAATTGTTCCAATATCATGGGCATAGTGGCGAAGTCTTAAATCAGCATTATCATGTCTTAAAATAAGGCGAAATTCTGCACGAGAAGTTAACATACGATAAGGTTCTATTGTTCCTTTTGTTACTAAGTCATCAATTAAAACACCGATGTAAGCATCACTTCTTTTTAGGATTAAAGCTTCTTTATTGTCTACTTTTAATGAGGCATTTATACCGGCGATTATCCCTTGGCCAGCAGCTTCTTCATAACCACTTGTACCATTGATTTGACCTGCAGTAAATAAATTTTCTAATACTTTATTTTCTAGTGATGGCTTTATTTGTAATGGGTCAATGGCATCATATTCTATAGCATAAGCATATTTTGTTATTTCGGCATTTTCTAACCCATGTAAGCTATGAACCATTTTTTCTTGAACATCTTCTGGCATACTTGTGGAAAAACCTTGTAAATACCAATCATCATAGTAAAGACTTTCTGGTTCTAAAAATAGTTGATGTCTTTCTTTATCTGCAAATCTTACTATTTTATCTTCAATTGATGGGCAATATCTAGGTCCTACTCCAGTTGCATATCCACCATACATTGCAGATTTATCAAGGTTATCTCGGATAATTTGATGAGTTAATTCATTTGTGTATAATAAATAACATGATTTTTGGTCTTCGATGTTGTATGAAGGACCAAAGTCATTTGAAAAAGTCCAATAAGTGTTATCACCATGTTCTTCACTCATAACAGAAAAATCTATAGAACTTTTCTTTATTCTTTGAGGTGTTCCTGTTTTTAATCTAATTATTTTTAAACCATATTCATTTAATTTTGTTGATAAATAGTTACTTCTTCTTTCTCCATGAGGTCCTCCGGGAGTATTTTTACTACCAACTAAAATATTTCCACGTAAATAAGTACCAGTTGTTAAAATTACTGTTTTACCAAATATTTTTTCATTATTTTCAGTAATAACTCCTTTTACTACGTTTTCTTCAACTATTAAATCTTCAACTAATGCTTCTTTTATTTCTAAATTAGGCATTTTCATTAAATATTCTTGCATGTTTTTAGGATATGTAATTTTATCTGCTTGGGCACGTAGACTTCTTACAGCAGGCCCTTTAGAATTATTAAGCATTTTTATTTGAATGTGTGAAATATCTGCAATATGTCCCATTAAACCACCGAGAGCATCAACTTCACGGACAATTATTCCTTTGGCAGTACCTCCGATTGATGGATTACATGGCATGTCCCCGATATTTTTGATATTTCCTGTTATAAGTAATGTTTTTTTACCAATTTTAGCAGCGATATGACTTGCTTCAATTCCTGCGTGTCCTCCTCCTACTACTATAACATCATACATATATTTTTCACCTACTTTCCTAGACAAAAATTACTAAATATTTTGTCAACTAGTTCATTATCGTAACTGTCCCCAATAATTTGTCCTAGATACTCCCAGGCACTTTTTAAATCTATTTCTATCATATCAACAGAATAGCCATTATCTAAGTTACTTTGGGCACTTATCAAAGCTTCATGAGCTTTATTTATTAAATCTATTTCTCTTAAATTACATAGATAACTCATATCTTTATTTACAATATTATCTAAATTTAATTTAGTAATTATTCTTTCTTTTAATTTATCTAAACCATTTATATCTATGGTATTTCCATAAATTACATCTTGTAAATTAGTTGATAATACTAATCTTGTTTCTAAATCCATTTTATTTACAAAGATAATTAGTTTATCACTATTATATTTATCAAGCATTTGTTGTTCTTCTTCACTTAAAGCTTCGTTATTATTTAAAACAAGTAAAACTAAATCAGATGCATCAGCTGTTTTTTTACTTTTATCTACACCGATTTTTTCAACAATATCTTCAGTTTCACGAATTCCTGCTGTATCTATAAAATTAATTGCTACACCATTTAGGGTAATTGTTCCTTCAACTATGTCTCTAGTTGTTCCTGGAATATTTGTAACAATGGCTTTTTCTTCATCAAGTAAACTATTTAAAATACTACTTTTACCTACATTTGGTTTACCTATTATAGCTATATTTACACCATTTTTAATAAGCCTGCCATTTTTAGAACCATTAACTAAACTATCTAATTCTTCTTTAATTTCATTTAAATATCCATGCATTAAATCTTCTGTTACTTGTAGTTCATCAGTATATTCTGGATAATCAATATTTACTTCAATATTAGCAAGTATTTTAGCGATTTTATCCCTTAAAGTGCTTATTTGTTTACTAAGCTTTCCATCAACATTATTTATTGCTAAAGTTCTAGCAGCATCTGTTTTGGCAACAATTAAATCATTAACACTTTCTGCTTCTAAAAGATTTATTCTACCATTTAAATATGCTCTTTTTGTAAATTCTCCAGGTTCTGCTAATCTACATCCAGATGCAAGTAAGACTTCCATTATTTTTTTAGTGGTATTTATTCCTCCATGACAATTTATTTCAATTGTATCTTCAGTTGTATAAGTCTTTGGTCCACGCATTAACATTACTAATACTTCATCAATTACTTCTTCATTATATTTAATATGTCCATAATGAATTGTGTGGCTAGAAGCATTTTTTAAATCATGGTCAAAAATACTATCTACAATGTTGATAGCTTCAGAACCAGTTACACGCACAATAGATATTGCTCCGATACCCATTGAAGTTGATATTGCACAGATTGTATCTTCCATAAAAAATACTTCCTTTCATTCGGAAGTATTATAACATACTTTTTAATAAATATAAACATTTTATGTAGCCACAAGATTATTATTTTGTAATTTGTAATTCTATTTAAATCGTTGGATATAAATGTGGTTTAAAAAATTGGTTAATCATATAAAATATTATCAACAAACTTTTGCATTGTGAACTAATATATTATTTTCTGATACAAAATAAGTGTGGTTATTTGCTACCTCAAAATTATATACTGTATTATTTTCTTTTATGTATTCTATTTTATTTATTTTTATATATTTTTTATTAATATCAAATAACTTATCAGTTAATTTTAAATCTTTAGCTGTAACCCATTCATAATTTTTATTTCTTAATACATAAAATCTATGATATGGTGTAACTCTAATTATTTCACCATTTAAATATAAATTATAAATTTCAATATCTTCATGAATAAATGTTTTTGTAACTTTGTTTAATTCAACTTTATCTGTTGTTTCATTGTATGAGTATACAATGTCATTAACTCTAATGTCTTCAATATTTTTATAACCATTTTTAGTATATATTTTTGTACCAGCAGGAAAACAAGTTACTTCATATGTCGAAATAGTGTATATATCTGAGGTAGTGCCTTCAGAATTTTTAATATAAATTTTTATATCATTTATAGCATCACCTCTACAATATCTTTTACTTGTATAACAACTATATTTTCCATAATCATAGGTACACTTTTTATAAGAGGTGCCATTTTCAGATGCGTAAACTTCTGTAATAGTGTCTTTACTTGTATATGTAATATTGAAAATTATAATTGCTTCATCAGTATAATAGTCGTCGATTGTTACAGAATTAATTACAGGTTTTGATGATTTTGTGGTACCAGTTAATTTATAAATAGTTGATTTATTACCTTTTGTATCATCGGCATAAACAGCAATATTATACGTTGTGCTATCATCAAGACTACTAAATGTATAAGTATTACTGTTACTTTCTGTAAATGTTGTTCCATTATCTTTAGAATAATAATATTTATTTACATCAAATGTTCCCTTTTTAGATGTAGAATTTATCGTTATTGTACTATCTGTTACTTCTGTTACGGATGCGATTATCGTTGGTAAAATTAATTTATCAAAATAAATATAGCATTTATCTGACGTATTTCCTGTCATTAAAATAACTTTTCTTGTATCATCCCAACTTAGTTCTCCACCATTTTCACATTTTGATAATGTTGCATTAAAAAGATATCCAGTTGTTGGCCAATTTTCTCCAGAAGACATAATATAATCTCCACTATCATTTTCTAAATAATATGATAATAAATTTTTCTTTTTTCTAACAACTGGATTGTTCTCATCTTGAAATTCAATTTTCTTATTATTAGAAATTACATTTATTGTTATTGTGCATGCGATAAATACAGATGCTACTATCGCTAATTTTTTTCTCACTATATCACATCCCTACTTAATAATATAATATTATTTTAAGCCAAAATGGCTTAAATGTCAATAAGCCATTTTGGAATATGATATCTTTTTGTTGTAGGTGAAAATATGAATAGACTTAAAGAATTACGTGAAGATAAAGATATAATACAGAAAGATATTGCTAAAATACTGGGAATAACACAGACTGGTTACTCTAAATATGAAGTTGAAACTAATGATATACCAACTGATGTGTTAAAAAAATTAGCTAAGTTTTATAATACATCAATCGATTATTTATTATATCTTACTGATGAGAGAAAACCTTATCCCAAATCAATTATAGACATAGAAAAAACAAGCTCAAAATAATACATGAACTTGTTTTAGTTTGTAACTTTAGCATTCAATGAGTCAGCATAACCAATTAATCTAAGTTGATCTTCAGTTGCTAAATAAGTAAATTTTTCTAATAATTCAACTTCTTTAGCACTTAGGTTTTTTGTAATATATTTTATTGGGGTGTCATCATCTGTTAAACCCAGCAAATAATCTGTTGAAGTTTCTAAATATTTTGCTAATTTTATTAATACTGTTGCACTTGGATAACCAACTCCAGACTCATACATACTTATTGATTCTTGAGTTACTCCAACTTCTAAAGCTACATTTAATTGGTTCTTGTGTCTTTTTTCTCTAATTTTTCTTAGATTTTCCATGTTACTATTCCTTTCACAAATTAATTTTATAATATTAATTTATACTAGAAATAAGTATATATTATATTCTTTATAAAATAAATTTATACAGACAATAATTTATTATGGTTTTAGACACTTACTTTACTTATAAAACTAAGAGATTATTGATTATTTTAAAATAATACTTTATAATTTAGCTAGAATATGGGGGTATATATATGAAAAAATTATTATATGTAAGTAAAATTTTTGTTGCTCTTTTAGGTATTTCTATTTATGTTAATGGTAATAAAAATTTAAATAGTAATGATATAAATAATGAAAAATATAATACTTTAGGTTTGTTACTTGAAACTGAAGTTGGTTCTTGAGTTTATGAAACTTCTAGTTCTGATACTTACCCAACTAGTGGTTATAAATTAATAGTGAGTTATCTAAATGTGAAAATGGCGGAGAGCTTTCTTGGGATGATACAAGAAAAGATATTTTAATGACAGGAAATACGTCAGATAAATGTTATATATATTTTGATAAATAATAATTTTAGAGCCAAGTATGGTTCTTTTTTTGTAAGATTTAAAAAACCGCTGTTATAGCGGTTTAATTACGATATGTCTGTTTGGTTCTTCGCCTTCACTTTCGGTTTTTACACCTTTAAAATCAGTTAAGGCACTGTGAACTATTCTTCTTTCATAAGAAGTCATGTTATCTAAAGCAACTGGAACATTTGTAGAGGCTACTTCTTTAGCTGTTTTCTTTGCTAACCATTCTAGTCTTTTAATGTTCTTTTCTTTATAATTTGAAACATCTAAATTGAATTTATAATATATTCCTGTTGTGTTTTGAATATATTGTTTTGCTAACGTTTCTAAAGCTTTTAGGGTTGCTCCTTCTTTACCAATTAAGATATAGTCTTTATTAGAAAACATTCTTATTGTAACTCTGTCATCTTTATTAGTAAGTTCCATTGTTACTTCAAGTCCCATGTTTTCTACAACTTTTCTTAAGAATTCTTTAATTTCATTGTTGATATCAGTCTTTAAATAGGCTGTTACTTCATAGATAGTTCCTTGAAATAACTTACCTTTTTTAACTGTGCTTGTGTAAAGAAATTCTTCTTTTGAAAGATTATTTTCTTCCATTAAAGCACTTAGTGCTGCTTCAATACTTTTTCCCTCTTTAATTATCTTTTCCATACTTCATACCTTCTTTCTTAACTAATTTATCTTTTATTTTATCATCTTTCTTTTTATTAGTTAAGTCTTTGTTATTAACTTTATTAATAATAATATTTTGTACTGCTATGAATGCATATGTTACAATCCAGTAGAATGCTAATGCTGTTGGAAGTGTAAGTGATGCATAAGTTATTACAACAAGCATTACATATAACATTGTTTTCATTTGTTTTGCTGCTTCAGGTGCTGCACTTCCTGTTTGTGACATTGTTTGTTTAAATGAGAAATATGTTGATACGGCGATTAAAACTAAAAGTAATAAATATAGATAATTACCTGTTTTAATTCCCACAAGTGGGGTCATACCTAAATTAAATGTTAATAATGTTTCTTCATAAATGGCTGGTGTTCTATAAATTGCTTGTAAGAATGCAAAGAATAATGGTAATTGAATGAACGCCATTAAGCAACCAATCATTGGATTTACTTTATATTTTTTATAAACCATCATTGTTTCTTGACTTTTAGCCATTAATGATTCATTATCTGTTCTATTACGATATTTTCTTTCAATCTTTTCTATTTCAGGTTGAGCTTTTTTCATATTCATTGTTTGCTTAGTACTTTTAATTGTAAATGGTAAAAGAATAAGTCTGATAGCTAAACCAATAAGTATTAAAGAAATACCAAAGTTACCAACAAGTTTTCCTAAAGCAAGAATTAAGAATGCTAAAGGTTTTACAAATAAGAATTCCCACAATCCTGATGATTCATTTGAATTAACTTTAAAATCAGTACATGCTGGTAAATCTTCAAAATCAACATTAAGTTGGTCTTTATATTCTTTATAAAGGTTATATAATTCTCCATCTTTTTCTGGTAAACATACGATATCTTTTTCAAGCATTTGACCAGTTGTTTCATATGTTACTATTTTGTTATCTTTATCTTTTATATACTTGTTATCTCCACAACCACTAGTAAGAAGAAGGACACATACAAGTATTATTGCCATTATTTTATTTTTCATGTATTTCCTTTCTTAGTGTATTTATTAAATCTTTTTCTAAATCACTAAATGAAGCATTATTTGCTTCCCTTTTAATCATTATAATATAATTATGATTATTTTTAAAGAGAAATTTGTTATTATCTACAATATTTCGAAATTGTCGTTTAAATTTGTTTCTAACTACAGCATTACCAAGCTTTTTTCCTACGGCAATACCAAAGTTAGGTTTAGAATATTCTTTTTCTTTAGAAAATATTAGTACATATTTTCCTTTTTGTTTGTATCCTTTATTTATAATCTCATTAAATTCTTCATGAGATTTTACCATTTCATATCTTTTCATAATAGTTTCTAGGAAAAAAAACCACATTAAAGTGGTTTTTTACTTACATAAAACTTTGCGTCCTTTTCTACGACGATTCTTTAAAATATCAGTTTCTTTACGAGCAAAAAATCCATGTTTCTTTGCTGCTTTTCTTTTATTTGGTTGATATGTTCTTTTCATAATATAATTTCTCCTTTTCTTTAATAGCGTTATTATTATAATATTAAAATTAATGATAAGTCAAGGAAAATTGCTATTTATATACTTATAAATGTCAAATTTCTTACTTTTTTGGGTAAATTTCTTGATGTAATTCATGCATAAATGTTATTTTAGGAATAGTTCTTACTAATTTTGTTTCTACTAAAATACTTTTTTTAGTTGTAATTTGTTTTGGTGGTACAATATTATATTGAATATCTTCTAAAGCAAATTCTGTTAGTAATTTGTTGTGTAATTCACTGGATAATGCTTGTTTTTTAGCAAAATCTCGAGCAGTTTTTGATGAAACATCTCCTTCACAAGATAAATAATAGTCATTTATAATAGAAATATTTTTCCAATCATTAAAATTATATAAAATTCTTATTAAACGACATAATTCATATTCTCTAGATTGATATAAGCCTTGCATTTCAAATGAATCATAGTGTTGGTTTCTATCATAACTTACAAATTTTACTGTATCTAAGCCACTTAAAATTCTATCTATAATATGATAAATGTTATAAAGAGCCACTTGGTAATAAATATCGGTGTTAATTATTTGTTCTTTTCCACTTTTACTTAAATAATCTTTTGTTACTGCAAATTCTAGTTCTATTAAAGATAATAAGTACTCATAAACTTCATTTGTTAATTTATCTTTGTTTTGGAGTAATAGTTGTTTTAAATTAGATTTTGCTTCAAAAATACTTGCCATAATAATACTTCCTCTCAAGTTAAGAAATATTTTAACATATTTTCAAAATTAATCAACTATTTTAGGTAGATTATAGATAAATGTAAATTTATAATAGTTTGTTTTTAAACTTTTGTTGTAGTCGTACATTTTAGAAAATTTTGTATTATATTCAATACCATCTTTTAGTATATATAATATAATGTTGCACCATTCAGGATGTCTTAAATAGAAATTACTTGTTGTGTAATATTTTTTTACTTCATCAAAATCATATTCTAAAATTACTTGTTCATAAATTGTTATATCTTCATTAATCGTTAAAATACCAAATGTTGTGACTTTAGGTTTACCCATGAACATACTTATAGCGCCGGGTTTTATAAATAAATGATGACGATATTCTAATTCAAAATTACGATGGGTGTGTGCAAAAAGGTAAATGTCTGCATTAAAATCGTTGATAAGTTTATTAAAAAGATTTAGGGATGATTTGGTAACAATTTCTCTGGTTTTATATGGACTTCCATGTGACATACATATTTTTTTATTAGCAATAGTGATGGTTTTTGTAGTAGGTAGTGTTTTTAAATATTCTAGGTTTTTTTTAGTTAAAGAGTGATAAGTGTAATAAAATGAATCAAATTTTTCTGTTAATTCTGCACTTTTTGGAGTTAGTTTTAAAATAGCTTCTTCACGGTTTCCTAGAATTATTTCAGCATTTAGGGATTTTAGAGTATCAATTATCTTGTTATCATCAGGTCCATCAGTTAAAAAATCTCCGCAGACTAAAAATTTAGATATATTTTTATCTTTTAAATATTCTAAGGCTTTATTTAATAAATATAGATTTCCGTGGATATCATTTAATATTGCTACTTTTTCCATTTTACATCATTATGATTATAACACAAATTTTTGTTAATAACTAGCTATTTTTGTGGATCGTGGATAAAATGTGGATAACTAATAAAAATTATCCACGAAATTAACAACATTTTATCAAAATAGAGTTTGTTGATATAATGGGAATAAGTTCATTGTTAACAAAAATTTGTTGATAGTGTTGATAAGTCGTTTTAAGTAGCATATATTAGGGATTTTTTTGGTGAATAATTTTGTGGATAAAAAAAAAGTTATCAAAATTGCAAATTTACTCTTTTATTTTTTGTAAAAATAGGTTAAAATTTAGTTATGAAATTTAGTTAGCGGGGTGAGGTTTTGAAAACTGATGAAATTTTTACACGTTTTTTAGAAGAGATGCAAAATCAAGTAACTCCTTCGGCTTATAGTATTTGGTTTTCAAAATTAGAGCTTCTTTCTATTGTTAACAATGTTGTGACAATAAAGGTTCCTCTTAACGTGCATAAACAAATGCTTGGGGGTACTTATAAAGAAATTATCGCTAATTCTTTCTTTTCAATAACTGGTATTTATTATACATTTAATTTTATAACGGAAGACGAAGTGGAAACTTTTGTGGAACCAGTTGTACCTGAAGATGCTGTGGATAAAGAAATTGCATGGAATACTAATTTAAATCCAAAATTTACTTTTGATAATTATGTTGTTGGTAATTCAAATAGATTAGCATTTGTGGCAGCGAGAGCTGTCGCAGAAGCGCCGGGGACTATTCATAATCCATTATTTATTTATGGAAGAAGTGGAATAGGGAAGACACATTTGATGCAAGCAATAGGTAATTATATTAAAGACCATTCTAAGTTAAAAGTATTATATACGACAAGTAATGAATTTAGAGATGAATTTACTGGAATTGCTACAAGTAATAATAAAATGGGTTATGCAAATGATTTTAAAGATAAATATCGAAGTGTTGATGTATTAATAATAGATGATATTCAGTTTCTAGTAGAAGCTGAGAAAACTCAACAAGAGTTCTTCCATACATTTAATGCACTTCATCAAGCTAATAAACAGATAATTATTAGTAGTGATAAGAGCCCAGATGATTTGAAAAAGATTGAGGAACGTCTAAGAAGTAGATTTATGTGGGGACTTCCTGTTGATATTTATCCACCAGATTTCAACTTAAGATGTGATATTATAAGGTCAAAAATTAAAAATACAAGTATTGAAAATAAATTAAATGAAGATGTTATAGAATATATTGCTAATTCATGTGTTAATGATGTTAGACACATTGAAGGAACTATAAACAGGTTGCTAGCTTACACAGCAATGATGGTTCCTGATAGAATTACTTTGGATTTTGCTAATGAAGCTTTGAATGATTATGTTAATACTAACATATTTATCAACAATTCAATAGGTTCAATACAAAATGCTGTGGCGGAATACTTTAAAATATCGGTAGATGACTTAAAAAGCAAGAGAAGAACAAATACAGTAGTTAAACCAAGGCATATTGCAATGTACTTATGTAGAGTTGAAACAGATGAAAATTTACAGAAAATTGGACTAGAATTTGGTGGAAGAGACCATTCTACAGTATCTACAGCAATTGATAAGATTAAAGAAGAGTTAGAAACTAATCCAAATTTAAATAACATATTAAAAGAAATAAAAATGAAGTTACAATAATGTTGATAAAATGGGGGTAAAAAATTAAGATTTTTCTAGGAAATAAAAGAATGTTAATTAGTTATCCACGTTATTAACGCTATTAATAAATAATAATAAATAAACATAAAGAAAGAAGGATGTAAAATATGAAATGGACAATTGAAAAAAATGTAATTTTGGAAGCATTAAATAATGTTACTAAAGCTTTAAGTCAAAGAACAACAATTCCTGTACTTAATGGGATTGTGTTCGATGTAAATGAAAAGGGTATGGAATTACTTGCTAGTGATTCAGAGCTTACTATTAAAGTATTAATTCCTAATAATGATATTAAAATGATTGAGGGTAGTGGAAGAATTATTATTCAAAGTAAGTATTTTATTGATATGATTAGAAAGATGCCTAGTGATGTAATTGATTTTGAAGTTGAAGATAATTTAAAGATTAAAATAAGCACTCCGAATAATCAATATAGATTAAATTGTTATAATCCATGTGATTATCCAAATATTTTAATAGATAAAAGTAATGATGTAATAAATATTAATTCTGAAAAATTAAGAGAATTAATTAATCAAACTTCTTATGCGTTATCAACACAAGAAGTAAGACCACTTCTTACTGGTATTAATTTTAAAATAAATGGTGATATATTAGAATGTATTTGTACAGATTCTTATAGATTATCTAAAAAGAATATTAAATTAGATGTACCATGTGGAAAACAAGTTAATATTGTTATTCCTGGTAGAAGTATTACAGAACTTGAAAAGATTATTGCAGATGAAGATAATGTGGAAATCTATGTATTTACTAACAAAATATTATTTGTTTATAAAAATATTTATGTTCAAAGTAATTTATTAAGTGGTACTTATCCAGAAACTAGTCATTTTATTCCAAAAGATTTTGCTTATATAATTAATTTAAATATGAAGGAATTTTATGATGCTGTTGATAGAGCGTCATTACTTGCTCAAAATAAAGAAAAAAATATTATAAAGATGCATATTCAAGATAAAGATATGGTTATAACATCAACAAGTAATGAACTTGGTAATGCTGAAGAAAAATTACATATTGATTGTAATAATAAAGAAAAGATTGAAATATCATTCTCAAGTAAGTTTATGATGGATGCTCTAAAAGTTATTAAAGAAGAAAATATTTTGTTACTTCTTAATACTGATGATAAGCCAATTTTGATAAAACCAGTTGAAGATGAAACGTTGACAGAGCTTATTTTACCTATAAAAACATATTAATTATGAAGAAAATGAACAAAATTGCACTTGTTCGTTTTTTTTCGACAAATTTTTTTACTTTGATGTGGTATTATAACCAACTATGAAAGGAGGATATTATGTTTAAAATTAGTAATAATACCCTTTTTATGGAGTTTGATGGAAGTAATACTTTAGTTATGGAAGTTGATGCTGATTATGTATTTGATGGAGATGTAATAAATACTATTTTAGATGAAAGTTGTATTTATTATGGAAGTTCATTAAATGGAAGAATTAAAGGAAGTAAAAATATAATAGGAAGTTATTATAAATTACCAGTTATAGTTAGTGAAAGAAATAATATTGTGTTTTTTCCTCTTAAAAAAGGTAATTGTTGGTGGTGGATTAATTTTAATAGTGTTAAATGTTTTGAAAAAACTAGTAATGGAGTTCTGGTAAGTTTTAAAAATGAACTAAAAAAATATATAAGTGTTAGTTATACAATATTTAATAATCAAATGCTTAAATGTAGTAGATTGTGGTTAGTTTATACAACAAGATAATATTTTGAAAAAATATACGATTTTTCTTTTATTAGGGTTAATTTTGTGATATAATTAATATGTGTATAGGTATACCAAAATGCCTTGTATTTTTAATGTAGGGCACTAAAGGGGGTAAATTAATGAAAATTGATAGTTTAAGTTTAATGAATTTTCGTAACTATGAAACATTAAATATCTCTTTTGGTGACTTAAATATTATATATGGTTTAAATGGAAGTGGAAAAACTAATATAATTGAGGCAATTTATACTCTGGCACTAACTAAATCATTTAGAATAAATAATGATAAAGTCATGATTAAGAAAGGAAAAATTAAAGCTAAGATTAAAGGAAATGTCTTAAAAAATGGTGATGAAAATACTTTTGGGGTAGAAATAAGTAATGATGGTAAAGTTGTTACTATTAATGGAGAAAAGCAAGATAAAGTAAGTGATTATGTATCAAGAATTAATGTTATTTTATTTAATCCAAGTGATACAAGGTTAATTGACGAAGCCCCTATGATAAGAAGAAAAATGCTTAATATTGAAATAAGTCAGATTTATAAAGAATATTTAGTTATTTTAACAAATTATCAAAGAATTTTGAAACAAAGAAACTTTTATCTTAGAGGTATGTATGTTAATGGAAGTTATACAAATACTTATTTAGATATTTTAACTAAGAAATTGATTGAATATGGAAGTATTATTTGTAAATATAGGGAAAAATTTGTGGATAATATAAATAAATATATTGCAAGTAATTATGAGAAAATATTTGGTAGTGGAACATTAAAAATAAGATATGTATCAACGTTTAAAAATAAGAGTGAAGATGATTTAATTAAAAGATATAAAGATAATTATCAAAAAGAATTAAGTGTTGGTAAGACTTTAGAAGGTATACATCATGATGATATAGTATTTGTTTTAGATAATAATAATTTAAAGGAATGGGGAAGTGAAGGTCAAAGAAAGAATGCAATTATTTCCTTTAAGTTAGCTGAAATTAGTGTTATTAATGAGATTAAAGGATATTATCCAATACTTATTTTAGATGATTTGTTTAGTGAGTTAGATAAAGAGAAAGTTACTAATTTGTTAGGGATGTTAGATAGAAATGTACAGACATTTATGACAACAACTGATTTAAAAAATATTAGTAAAAAAGTAATTAAAGATGCCAAAAAGTTTAAGGTTAATGATGGTATATTAGAGGAGGAGTAAAAAATGAAAGAAACACATTATACTGATAGTGATATACAGGTTTTGGAAGGGCTTGAAGCTGTTAGAAAAAGACCAGGAATGTATATTGGTTCAACTGGTGAGAGAGGTCTTCATCATTTAGTTTGGGAAATTGTGGATAATGCAGTTGATGAAGCATTAGCCGGGTTTTGTGATGATATTGAGGTTATAATTGATAAAGATGATATCATTGAAATAAGAGATGATGGTAGAGGTATTCCAACTGGTATAAATGCTAAGACAGGATTATCAACAGTTGAAACAATTTTTACTGTACTTCATGCTGGTGGTAAATTTGGGGGCGAAGGATATAAAGTTTCTGGAGGTCTTCATGGCGTTGGGGCTAGTGTTGTTAATGCTTTGTCTAAATGGCTTGAAGTTAAGATTTATCGTGATGGAAATGTCTACTACCAAAGATTTGAAAATGGTGGACATCCTGTTGAAGCTTTAAAAGTTATTGATAGTTGTGATGTAGATAGAACCGGTAGTACAGTTAGATTTAAACCAGATGAAGAAATATTTACGGAAACAACTGTATATAACTATGATACTTTATATAAAAGATTACAAGAAATTGCTTTCTTAAATAAAGGGCTTAGAATTAATTTATATGATTTAAGAGAAATGCCTGAAAAACATGATACATTCCTTTATAACGGTGGTATTATTGAATATGTTGAAATGCTTAATAAGAGTAAGACACCGATACATGATGATATAATTTATATGGATGGAGCAGAAAATGGTATTGAAATTGAAGTTGCTTGTCAATATAATGAAACTTATTCACCAAGTATTTATTCATTTACTAATAATATTAATACTTATGAAGGTGGAACTCATGAAGATGGTGTTAAAGTTGCTTTAACTAAAGTTATTAACAATTATGCTAAAAATGCTAAGATTTTAAAAGAAAATGATGCTGCATTAATTGGGGAAGATTGTCGTGAAGGTTTAACAATGATTATTTCATGTAAGCATCCAGACCCTCAATTTGAAGGACAAACTAAAACTAAGTTAGGTAATAGTGAAGTAAGAAAGATAGCTAGTGATGTATTTTCACAAGGTTTTGAACGATTTTTAATGGAAAATCCTAATGAAGCTAGAACTATTGTGGAAAAATGTATTAGTGCATCTCGTGGTAGAATTGCTGCGAAGAAAGCAAGAGAAGCAACAAGAAGAAAAAGTGATTTAGATATCGTTAACTTTGGTGGAAAACTTGTTGATTGTAAAGAAAAAGATCCAAGTGTTTGTGAAATATTCCTAGTCGAAGGGGATAGTGCCGGTGGTTCTGCAATTAAGGGTAGAAATAGTATGACTCAAGCTATACTTCCTTTGAAAGGTAAAGTATTAAATGTTGAAAAAGCAAGACTTGATAGAGCTTTAAGTAATGATGAAATCAAAACAATTATTACAGCTTTTGGTACTGGTATTGGACAAGAATTTGATTTAAGTAAAATGAGATATCATAAAGTTATTATCATGAGCGATGCCGATGTTGATGGTTCTCATATTAGAGTTTTGTTATTAACATTATTTTATCGTTTCTTTAAACCAATTGTGGAAGCTGGTTATGTTTATGCTGCGCAACCACCATTATATTGTATAAAACATGGACAAACTATTAAATATGTTTTAAATGATGAAGAAAGAGATGAATATATCAAAACATTAAATGAAAAGAATGTTAGATATGATATAGCAAGAATGAAAGGTTTAGGGGAAATGGATGCTGAAGAATTAAATGAAACTACAATGGATATTAATCATAGAATTCTTCGTAAGATTACTGTTGATGATGCTATTAGTGCTGATGCAGCATTTAGTAAATTAATGGGTGAAGAAGTTGAACCTAGACGTAAATTTATTGAAGAAAATGCACCATATGCAAAGAATTTGGATTTTTAGGAGGTTAGTATGGATCATAGTAGAGATAGATTAGAAGAAAATAATATAGTAAGTGAAATTGAATCTTCTTTTATTGAATATTCAATGAGTGTAATTATTTCCAGAGCTTTACCAGATTTAAGAGATGGTTTAAAGCCAGTTCATAGAAGAATTATTTATGATATGTTGGAAAATGGATTAACACCAGATAAAAAACATCGTAAGAGTGCGACGATAGTTGGAGATGTTATGGGGAAATATCATCCACATGGAGACTCATCAATATATGATGCTATGGTAAGAATGGCCCAAGATTTTAACTATCGTTATTTACTTGTTGATGGCCATGGTAACTTTGGTAATATTGAATATCCTAGAGCTGCAGCTTATCGTTATACTGAAAGTAAGTTAGCAAAGATATCAATGGAATTAGTTAGAGATATTAACAAAAATACGGTTAATTTTTTACCAAATTATGATGATTCAACTGAAGAACCTGAAGTTTTACCTTCAAGATTTCCAAATATTTTAGTTAATGGAACAATGGGGATTGCTGTTGGTATGGCAACAAATATTCCACCACATAATTTAGGCGAAGTTATTGACGGATGTATTGCTTATATTGATAATCCTGAAATTACTACGGAAGAATTAATGCAACATATTAAAGGTCCAGATTTTCCAACTGGTGGTATTATTTTAGGTAATTCTGGAATAAAGAAAGCTTATGAAACTGGTAGAGGATCAATAACTATTAGAAGTAAAGCAACAATTGAAGAAAAAAATGGAAGACATTATATTGTTATCGAAGAAGTTCCTTATGGTGTAAATACTCTAGATTTAAAACAAAAGGTTGCCGATTTAGTACATAATAAAGTTCTTGAAGGTATTACTGATTATCATACTGATTTAAAAGATGGTATTAAGATAACTATTACGTTAAAGAAAGATGCTAATCCTCAAGTAGTATTAAATAATTTATATAAACATACGGCTTTTCAAACAACTTTTGGTATTATCTTCTTAATGCTTGATAAACAAACACCTAGAACTTTAGGTTTAAAAGATATTATTAGTAAATATGTAGATTATCAACAAGAAGTTATTATTAGAAGAACTCAATTTGAATTAGATAAAGCTGAAAAGAGAGTACATATCTTAGAAGGTTATCAAATTGTATTTGATAATATCGATGAAGTTATTAAGATTATTAAAGAGTCTAAGGCTGATGGTGAAGCAAAGCTTAAGTTAATGGAACGTTTTGGATTAACTGAAGCTCAAACTGATAATATTCTAGAAATGAAATTACGTCGTTTAACAGGTCTAGAACGTGAAAAGATTGAAGAAGAACTAAATGCTTTAAAACTAGAAATAGAGCGCTTACGTGGCATTTTAGCAGATAATAATAAGGTGTTAGGTATCATTAAAGATGAAATGACTGAAATAAAAAATAAATATGGTGATGAAAGAAGAACTAAAATTGATATGACTGCGGTTGATTATATTGAAGATGAGTCTTTAATACCAGAAGAAAATATCTTAGTTGTACTTACTAACAAAGGTTATATTAAGAGAACTACATCTGATACATTTAAGTCACAAAACAGAGGTGGCGTTGGAATTAAGGGAATGTCTACGAATGATGAAGACTTTGTTGAACACATGATTAACTTATCAACACACGATTACATCTTGTTCTTTACTGATAAAGGTAAAGTTTATAGATTAAAAGGTTATGAAATTCCAGAGTTTTCACGTCAATCTAAAGGAATTCCAATTGTTAACTTACTTCAAGTTGAAAAAGATGAAAGAGTTAATGCTGTTATCCAAATAAGTCGTGAAGAAGAATGTAAATATTTATTATTTGCTACTGAAGGTGGAGTTGTAAAGAAAACATTAATTAGTGAATTTGCTAATATTAGAAATAGTGGTAAGATTTGTATTTCTCTAAGAGAAAATGATAAATTAATTGATGTTAAGAAAACAACTGGAAATGATTTAGTACTTTTAGGTAGTGATAGCGGTAGAATGGTTAAATTTAATGAAGATGAAATCAGAGTTATGGGACGTACTGCTTCAGGTGTTCGTGGTATTTCTCTAGATGGAAGCAAATGTATTTGTTCTGAAATCGTTAAAGAAGATGATACTATCTTACTTGTAACAGAAAAAGGTTACGGTAAACAAACAAAGGTTAGTGAATATCGCCAAACAAGAAGAGGTTCTAAAGGTGTTAAAGCAATGAATATCACTGAAAAGAACGGAAATCTTGTTAGTGTTAAAATTGTTTATGAAGGTAAAGAACTTGTTATTATGACAAATTCAGGTATGACAATGAGAATGCCTTTAGAACAAATATCTTTATTAGGTCGTGTTACACAAGGTTTAAGACTTATCAACTTAAAAGATAATCAAAAGGTATCAACTATAAGCTTAGTAGATAAAGAAGAAGAACCAGATATTGTTTCAGAACCTACTGTAAATGAAACACCTAGTGAAAATACTGAAAATATTGAAGTAAATGAGGCTGAATAAGCCTTTTTTATTTTATTGTAACAGTTTATATAAAGTATATACAATGTTATTTTTGCTATAAGATTATGATATTATAACTAAAGCAAAAAAGAAGAATATAAGTTATCAACAAAATATTTATTTTAAGTACTCTTTAATTGGTAAAACAATTTATTATTTTTTTGTAAAGTGTTATGTTTCACGTGAAACAATGTGTGAATAATATGTTAGTTTAGGATTTATTTTTTTTAATATATTTTTAAAATTATAATACAATAACAATAATTAAAAATAATTAATATTGTTTTCGATGTTTAAATTCTTTTTTTAGCTATTATTATAATTATATTGATGTTTCACGTGAAACATTGTGTTGATAAGTTGTTGATTTAAGATATATTTATTATATTAAATATTTTATATTTTAAATTATCTTTTTATTATTATTAATTACTATATTTTAATATATATTTATTTTATATATTTTAAAATACATGTTTCACGTGAAACATTGTTGATAAGTTGTTTATATTAATATTATTTATATTAATTCTAATTTTTTTAAATAATATAAATACCATGCAGTTATTAAAATAATTTAATGTTTCACGTGAAACATTGTGTTGATAATATGTTTAAATTCTGTTTTAGTTTAATTATTATATTACATTTAATCTTTTATCCAATTTAAATTATATGTTTCACGTGAAACATATTGTTGATAACGTGTTACTTTAAGGTTTATCTATATTAATATGTATTTTTAATATTATAATACAATATTTTCGTAAATATATATTTAATATTGTTATCATTAATTATTATTTTTAAATTCTATATAATTTTCTATTTAAAATTTAAGTAATGTTTCACGTGAAACATTGTTAATAGGTTGTGAATAGTTTTATTGAAAATGAATACCCATATGTTACACGTGAAACATATAGGCGAACAAAAGTATGATTAATTAATGTTTAACATAAGAATTTAATTATTTATTTTTATCAAATCGTATTTATAAATTATTTCCCGGGAAATAATTGGTTAACATAATATTTTAGTATATTTGTGTTTATTGAAAAAATAAATGTTAATTAAAGCTAGATACAATAAGGTAAAAACAACGATAGCAAGATTAAAAAAAATAATATTTTAACAATTATTTAATTTTTGAATAAATATTTCCCGGGAAATATTTGGTTAACATAATATTTTAGTCGATTAAACTTATATTAATATTTAATTTTTGGCATATTTTAGCCAAAATATTAATCATAATTAAAAATAGCACATGAGTTATCAACATAAAAATTAGTTAAATATTTAATACTATAATAACTATATAATAAATGTTGGTATTTTACTTGACTTTTAAATAGTAATTTGATACGATGTAAACGTGCAACAAATATGCTGTAACCTGGTCAGGATTGGAAAATAGCAGCCACATCAGCCTATGTTTGTGTGCACATTTTTTTTGGAGGTAAAATGAATAAAGAGTTAATAGATAAAATTATTGATAATTCTAAGTGTTCTTTGAGTTCTTTAGATGTACCAGTCGGAGCAATAATAATTAAAGATGGTATTATTATAGGCAGTGGTTATAATACTAAAGAGCAAAATCAAAATGTGCTTGAACATGCTGAGATTAATGCTATTAGAGAAGCTCAAAAAAATTTTAACAATTGGAATTTAAATGGAAGTGATATGTATGTAACTTTAAATCCTTGTTCAATGTGTATGGAAGTAATTAAACAAGTTAGAATTAGTAATGTTTATTATTTAGCTTCAAAACCTAGTTCTAAAAAAGAATTTAATAAAACTAATTTTGTTAAAATTGATAATGAAAGTAAAGAAGAAGAATATTTAGAAATATTATGTGATTTTTTTAAAAAATTAAGAGAAAAATAACTATTTTTATGTTATACTATTTATTAGGGAGGTTTCTATGAATTATAAAGTTTTGTATCGAAAATATAGACCAGATGGATTTGATACTTTAATTGGTCAAAAACATGTTGTAGAAATTTTAAAAAATTCTATTAAAGAACAAAAATTAGCTCATGCATATTTATTTTCAGGTCCAAGAGGAACTGGAAAAACATCAACTGCAAGAATTTTAGCTAAATCAGTAAACTGTTTGGATAATAAAAATGGTATTGCATGTGAAAAATGTGAAAATTGTTTATCTTTTAATGGAAATCCAGATATTATTGAAATAGATGCTGCATCTAATAATGGTGTTGATGAAATAAGAGAACTTATAAATAATGTTAAAATAATGCCAACAAGTTTGAAATATAAAGTTTATATTATTGATGAAGTTCATATGTTAAGTCAAAGTGCTTTTAATGCGTTATTACTTACTTTAGAAGAACCACCAGAACATGTAATATTTATTCTAGCAACAACAAATTTAGAAAGTGTTCCAATTACAATTGTTTCCAGATGTCAAAGATTTGAGTTTCATAGAATTACAGATAAAGACATTGTTGAAAGACTTAAGTTTGTTTGTGATGAAGAAAATATTAAATATGAAGATGATGGTTTAAAAGAAATAGCTATTTTAGCGGATGGTGGACTTAGAGATGCTTTAAGTATTTTAGACCAGTTATCAAAAAATGAAGAAGTAATTACAAGCACTTTAGTAGCAAATGAAATAGGTAGTATATCTAATAAAAAGATAGAAGATTTAGTTCAATCTCTTGGTGAAAATGACATTTTAAATATTGAAAAAATATTTGATGAGTTACAAAGTTCTAATTTAAATTATAAAGTTTTTGTTAAAAAAGTAATTGAAGTTCTAAGCAATTTAGGAGTTAAATTATTAACATCTCCAGAAGTTTCTAGATTATCTTTTGATGATTGTAAAAATTTAGTATTAGAATTAAATAATATTTTAATGAAGATTAATATTAGTGTAAATCCATATACATTAATTAAAATGGTTATGCTAGGATATGTTGAAAAAACAAATAATTTTAATAAAGTTAGTATTGAAAAAGTACCAGAAATAAGAGAAAAAAATGAAGAAGTAAAGACAGAAAAAATTATAAAAAAAGAACCTGTTAATACTGAAAAAAATTTAAAAGTTGATATTAGAATTAATAATTGTTTTGTAGATGCTTCTAAAAAAGAATTGGAAAGAATGAAAGATTTATGGAGTTCTTTTATTAATAATATGGAAGATGCTATTATGAAAGGCACTCTTAGTGATACTATTCCTGTTGCTTCATCAAATGATTATACTATTATTGAAGTTACTATTCCTCATAAAGATGTGGAACTAAATAATATGTTAGAGAAAATAGAATATTTATTTAATAGTCAAAATCAAGAAAATTTTAAATTTGTTTTTATTGATGAAGCTAGGTGGAGTAAGGAAAAAGTTGAATATATTAATAATATAAAAAATGGAAAAAAATATGAGATATTAGAAGAAAATCAAGAAAAGATGAAAAAAAGTATTGATGTATCAGAAGTAGCTGATATATTTGATATAAATAAAATTGAAGTTGAGTAAAGAAAGAGGGAAAAATTATGAATATGCAACAAATAATGCAACAAGCACAAAGAATGCAAAGGGATATTACAAAGAAAAAAGAAGAAATTGATGGAATGGAGTTTCTTGGAAAATCTGAGTGGGTTGAAATAGTTTTTAATGGTAAACGAGAAATTAAATCATTTAAAATATTAAAAGATGTAATTGATGAAGATGATAAAGAAATGTTAGAAGATATGATTATGTTAGCAATAAAAGATGCGTTTAGTAAAATTGATAAAGAAACTGAAAGTAAATTAGGAAGTTATGCATCAATGAATGGGCTTTTCTAGTATGATATATCCAGATTCATTAGAAAAATTGATAAATTATTATAAGAAATTACCTGGAATTGGTGAGAAAAACGCCGAAAGATTAGCATTAGCAACATTAAATTTTAAAAAAGAAGAAATTGATAAGTTTAAAGATGCATTAGGAAATATAAAAAAAATACATAGATGTAGTATTTGTGGACATTTAACAGATAATGAAATATGTAATATATGTAGTGATGCTTCAAGAGATAAAAACTTAATATGTGTTATTGAAGATTCAAAAAGTGTATTTTCTTTTGAAAAAGTTGGTAATTATCGTGGAGTTTATCATGTGTTAAATGGTTTAATTAGTCCAGCGGATAATATTGGTCCTGATAATATTAATTTATCAAGTTTAGTTAAAAGAGTAAATGAAGCTTCAAAACCTGAATTGATACTAGCCTTAAAATCAACAATTGAAGGTGAAACAACAACATTATATATTAAAAAAATATTTGAAAAAAAGAATGTTTTAATATCAAGGCTTTCTTATGGTATACCTATGGGAGCTGAAATAGATTATCTAGATATAATTACATTAGATAAGGCATTAGAAGATAGAAAAAAAATAAGTGATTAAAATAAATATTTTTCATATAGTTTTAATGGAGAAACGTATGAAAAAGGTTATATTTGTAGTAATAAAAAAAATAGTGTTAGCAATATGTTTAGTTTATGCTTTTAATTTACTAGCTAGTGGATTAAAAGTATTTATTCCAATAAATGTTATAACTGTGAGTGTTGTGGCATCTTTAGGAATGAGTGGACTTTTAGCATTGGTAGCAATATATTTTGTTTTATTGTAGGAGGATTTGTGGAAGTAAATGTATTAGAAAATTTAGTTAAATATTATCATGAGAATAAAATATCTCATGCTTATTTAATTGAAACAAATAATTTAGAAAAATGTTATTTGGATTTACTTGAAGTAATAAAACAAATATTTTGTCAAAATGAATATAATAAAGAATGTAATAAATGCAATATTTGTAATTTAGTTAATCAAAATTATTTACCATCTTTAGTTGTAATAAGTCCGGATGGAATGAATATAAAAAAAGAACAAATTGTGGAATTAAAAAAGAAGTTTAGTACTGTTCCAATTTATACAAAAGAAAATATTTATGTAATTAAAAATGCTGAAAAGTTAAATGGTGCTTCGGCGAATACAATGTTAAAATTTTTAGAGGAGCCAGAACAAAATATATTAGGTTTTTTTATAACAAATAATGCAAATAATGTTATATCTACGATTAGAAGTAGATGTGAAGTAATAAAAGTACTCTATGATATTCATGAACTTGATATAAATAATATAACAAATGATATAAATAAAGATAAGTTTGATGTAGCAATAGAATATTTATTTAAAATAGAGGTAGAAAAAAAACTAGGAATAATGTATAATAGAGATGTAGTTTTAAATAAATTTAGTGAAAGAGAAGATATCAAGACTGTTTTTAAAATTATATTTATTATTTATGAAGAATTGTTAAAGAAAGTAATGGGATTAGATAATAAATTTGATTTTGAAAAGATAAATGAATTAAGTAGTTTAGATAAAGATAAAGTGTTAAGAAGAATTAATTTAGTAACTAAGTTTATTGATGATATTGATAGTAATGTAAATGTTGAATTATTGCTAGATAAATTTGTTATAGAATTAGGTGATTATATTGAATAAAGTTTATGGTGTTATATTTAATGATATTGATAAGAAGTATTATTATTTAGGTGATGAAGAATTTGCTGAGGGTTCCTTAGTTATTGTTAATACTGAAAGAGGAATGCAACTAGTTAAAGTTGTTCAAGTTATAGATAAAATAAGTGAAAAAATAACTGATAAAATTGAAAGACTTGCAACAGAAGAAGAGTATGAACAATATTTAGAAAATTTAAAAGATGCAAGTATTGCATTAAAAAAATGTATTGAGTTTGTACGTGAATTGGAATTAGAAATGAATGTTGTAAGTGCTCAATTTAATTTAGATAGAAGTCAATTATTATTTAATTTTACTGCAGATGGTAGAGTTGATTTTAGAGAGCTTGCTAAGAAACTTGCAAGTATATATCATACAAGAATAGAATTAAGACAAATAGGCGCTCGTGATAAAGCTAAAGAAATTGGTGGAATTGGTGTTTGTGGCGGAGAACTTTGTTGTCTTAGATTTTTGAAAAAAATGGATACAATTAGTATGAATATGGCTAAAAATCAAAATTTAGCATTAAATCCTTCAAAGATAAATGGGGCTTGTGGAAGGCTTCTTTGTTGTTTAGCATATGAAGATGAAACTTATATTGAAGCAGCTAAAAAGCTACCTAAAGTTGGAGACAAAATTAAAACTAGAAGTGGTGATGCTCAAGTTGTAAGTGTTGATATAATAAATCATCGAGGAAAAATTTTATTAGATGGAGAAAGAATAAATTATGATTTCGAAAGTGAAGAATGATTTATTTGATTATCAAAATAGATACATTATGCAAATAAAAGATGGATTTAAGTTTTCTTTAGATTCTTTATTGTTAGCAGAGTTTGTAAATATTAGAAAAAGTGATAAGATTATTTTGGATATGTGTACTGGAAATGCTCCGGTTCCTTTAATTTTAAGTTTAAAAACAGATGCTTTAATTGTAGGATTTGAAATTCAAAAAGATATTAGTGATTTGGCTCAAGAGTCTGTAATACTCAATGGTTTAAAAGATAATATTAGAATAATAAATGATGATATAAAAAATATAAATAAATATTATAAAACGGGAACATTTGATATAATAACATGTAATCCCCCATATTTTAAAACTAGTGAGGACGGTTATAAAAATAAAAATGATTATTTAACACTTGCAAGACATGAAATAACAATTGATTTAGAGAGTTTGTTTAGTATAGCAAAGAGTTATTTAAAAGATAATGGTGTTTTTTGTTTAGTTCATCGTGCTGAAAGATTAGATGATATTATGTATTTGGGAAGAATAAATAATTTAAATGTAAAAGATTTACAATTTATATCTACTAAAAATGGAAGTATTCCAAATACAATATTAGTTAAATGTGTTAAAAATAGTAAACCAGGTGTTAAATTAAGAAAAGAAATTTGTGTTGATAACCTTAGTACTTATCAACATATATTTGAAAGTAGGTGAAATAAATGAAACTTATTGTGGGATTAGGTAATCCTGACAAAGAATACGATAAGACTAGACATAATGTTGGTTTTATGGTAATTGATAATTATTTGGGTAGTGTTAATTGGTCAAATAAGTTTAATGCTTTATATTGTGAAAAAGTAATTAATGGAGAAAAAATTATTTTTGTTAAACCATTAACATATATGAATAATTCAGGTAATGCAGTAGGAGAATTTGTTAGATATTTTAATATAGATAATAAAGATATTTTAGTTATTCAAGATGATTTAGATTTAAATGTCGGTGATTATAAATTAAAAATGCATTCTTCAAGTGGGGGTCATAATGGAATTAAATCAATCATTGCGTCTTTAGGTAATCAAGATTTTCCGCGCTTAAAAGTTGGTATTGGAAGTGTTAAAAAAGATGAAGTTATTGATTATGTTCTTGGTAAATTTAGTAAATCTGAGTTAGAAGTTCTAAATGAACTTTTTAATACTTTTGATAAAATAATTAATTCATTTATAAATGAAGGAATAGATAAAACAATGAATGTTTATAATACTAAATAAGAGGTAATATGAATTTTTTAGATGAATATTTTAAATATGAAATTGGTACAGAAATATCTGGTTTAACTCATGAGTTAAACGTTTTTTACGTTCAAAAATTATGTGAAAAATATGATAGAAATATAATTGTTCTTACAAGTTCTTTATTTGAAGCTAATAAGATATATGATAGTTTGGTTAAAATACATGATAATACATTATTGTTTCCAATGGATGATTTTTTATCTTCGATGATTGTTGCAAGTAGTCCAGAACTTAAGTATAAAAGATTAGAAACTTTAGATAAATTAAAAAGTGATAAAAAATATATAATTGTTACTAATTTAATGGGGTATTTGAAATATTTACCTAGTGCTAATATTAAAAATTATATAGATATTAAACAAAATGATGTTATTAAAAGAGATGTTTTAGCTGAAGAAATAAATAAATTAGGTTATCATAGAGAGTCTTTGGTTACAATGTCTGGAGAATATGCTGTTCGTGGGTTTATTTTAGATTTATACCCAATAGATTATGAACATCCAATAAGAATTGAATTTGATGGAAATATTATAGATAATATTAAATATTTTAATGAAAATACTCAAATGTCGACGGAAGAAACAAATAAAATTAAAATTAAAGCTATTGATGAAATGCCATCAGATGATAAGAATTCTTTATTTGATTATGCTAAAAATCCTTTAGTGGTTTATGTCGATAAATCTCAAATTGAGGCAACATATACACATTTATATGATGATATTATTGAATATAAAGAAGCAAATGATGTTAAAGAAGATTTAATGTATTCTTTAGATGATATTAAAGATAATGATAAAATATTTATTAATTTATTTTCAACTGATGGTATTGATTTAAAAGCCCAAAGTATAATAAATTATAAAGAAAATTTTCTAAAGTTAGAAAGTGATTATAATAAATGGATTAAAGAAGGAAAAATTGTTTATTTTTATTTAAGTAATAATAATGAAAAGAAACAATTATTAAAAATAATTCCTAGTGCTCACATTATTATGAAAGAATTAGAACATGGATTTATATTAGGTAAATATGTAATTATTTCTGAAAATGATATTGAAGATGTTAAAGTAACTTATGGGGTTTATAAAAATAATTTTCATGTTGGTAAAAAAATTAAAGATTTTAATCAATTAGAAAAAGGAGATTATGTAGTTCATATTTCTCATGGTATTGGTATTTATCAAGGAATTACAACACTTTATGTTCGTGGAGTTCAAAAAGATTTTTTAACTATTTATTATGAAGGTACAGATAAAATATATGTTCCAGTTGAAAAAATAGATTTAATATATAAATATACTTGTAAAGATGGTGTTAAACCTAAACTTAATAAGCTTGGAAGTACTAATTGGGAAAAAACTAAGAAATATATTTCTGAGAAAGTTAAAGATATTTCAAGAGAGTTAATATTACTTTATAAAAAAAGATTAGAATTAAAAAAGAAACCTTATAAAGATTATCCAGAAGAAGAAGTATTTGCAAGTGAATTTAAATATAAGTTAACTCCAGACCAAAAAAAGGCTGTTGTGGAAATTAACAATGACTTAAAGAAAGATAATCCAATGGATAGATTACTATGTGGGGATGTAGGTTTTGGTAAAACAGAAGTTGCAATGAGAGCAATGTTTAAGGCAGTTTTAAATAATGAACAAGTTTTATATTTGTGTCCAACTACTATTCTTTCAAAACAACAATATAATGTTGCAAAAGAAAGATTTAAAAATTGGCCGATAGAAATAGCACTTTTAAATCGACATGTAAGTGCACGAGAAACTCATAGAATACTTGAAGATTTAAAAAGAGGTAAAATTGATATATTATTTGGGACACATAGAATACTTAGTGATGATATTGTTTGTAAGAATTTAGGTATGCTTGTAGTTGATGAAGAGCAAAGATTTGGTGTTACCCACAAAGAAAAAATTAAAACTATGAAAAGTGATGTTAATGTTTTGACACTTAGTGCAACTCCGATACCTAGAACTTTAAAAATGGCTATGTCTGGCCTTAGAGATTTATCAGTTATTGATACACCTCCAGTTAATAGATATCCAGTTCAAACTTATGTAGCTGTTGAAGATGATTTTTTAATTAAAGATGCTATTTATAAGGAGCTTGCTAGAAAAGGTCAAATATTTATTCTTTATAATAGGGTGGAAACTATTGAAAAATATATGAACCATATTCATGAGTTAGTGCCTGATGCTAAAATAAATTTTGCACATGGAAAAATGGAAAAAGATGAACTTGATAATATAATGACATCTTTTATAAATAATGAATTTGATATTTTGATTTGTACAACAATAATTGAAAGTGGAATTGATATTCCAAATGTAAATACATTAATAATTCATGATGCTGATAATTTTGGTTTAAGTCAACTTTATCAAATTAGAGGTCGTGTTGGTCGTAGTAATAAAATTGCTTATGCTTATTTAATGTATGAAAAAAATAAAATGTTAAATGATATTGCCATTAAAAGACTTAATACTATCAAAGAATTTACAGAACTTGGTAGTGGATATAGAATAGCCATGAGGGATTTAAGTTTAAGAGGTGCTGGAGATATATTTGGAGCTTCTCAGGCTGGATTTGTTGATAGTGTTGGTATTTCTTTATACATGAAAATGATTGAAGATGAAATTAAACGCCAACAAGGAGAATTTACCCCAGAAGAAGATAAAGAAACTCAAGCTTTAATTAATGTAAGTACTCATATTAGTGATACTTATGTAACAGATGAAGATATTAAAATTGAAATACATCAAAAAATTAATGAAATTAATTCTTATGAAAAGATGTTAGAAATTAAAAATGAACTTGAAGATAGATTTGGTAAGGTTACTGCTGATATGCTTGTTTATATGTATGAAGAATGGTTTGAAAAACTAGCTAAGAAATATAATATTAAACAAGTTGTTCAAACTGATAGAAGTATTGAGATTACTTTACCAGAAGATGTATCAAGTAATATTAAAGGCGATAAACTTTTAATTGAAGCTATGAACTTATCAAGAAGTTTTAATATAAAATATGTTAATAAGAAAATTAGTATTTTACTTTATACTAAAGATTTACCTAAACATTTTATATTTTATATAGTAACTTTACTTGAAAAGATACTTTAATACATAAAAAATTCAATTTGCTCCACAATAAGTAATGAAGTGGAGTGAATTTTTTTGAAACAAACTGGTGTAACAAGAAAAATAGATGAACTTGGAAGAATAGTTATTCCTAAGGAAATTAGAAAGAATTTGGGGATTAGAGATGGTGAGGCTTTAGAAATATTTACTAGTGAAGATAGTATAATATTAAAAAAATATTTTGAGGTTAGAAAATATGAAGATTTAAGTAGTAAGTTATGTGAACTTATTAAGAATATTTATAATGTTGATTTAGTAATTACGGATAGAGAAAAGGTGATTACTTCATCAAATAAAGAAATTGTGGAAAACACTAAACTTAATAACAAATTTTTAGAACTTATTGATAATAGAGAAATTTTTATAAGTAGAGAGTTATTAACAATAAATTTTGGAATAGATGTAAGTGGTTATTTTACAGTAATACCAATTATTGCATCGAGTGATTCATTGGGGCTTGTTATTTTAATAAGTGCAAATGGAAGTGACTATACAGCTTTAGGAAAGTTACTAGCAAAAATTATTGCTGATAAAATTGATATATTTTAATGAGAGCCTATATTGGTTCTTTTTTTCATTATATTAATATTTTAGGTTTCATTTAATAAAATTTATATGGTATAATTATTGTGTAAATAGTAAATTTTATTGTGATAGTAAACTAAAAGTCTTAATTAAAAATAAAGGAGAATTAACCATGATTAAACCCGAAGAATTATATGAAAAAACCAAAATTCCAGCAGATGAAAAAATGTTAGATACTCTTATGCAATTATTTTTTTGTTTTTCGTAAAGTAGGTTAAATTATCATGAAAATTAGTTAAATTTTTTTAAAAGTTTTCTAATGGTATATTTAAAATATTTTCAGAAGAGTATTTACTAATAAATACTTAAAACTAAGCATTTTCAATCCCCCTTATGCATAAAGTGTTTATGTCCTTTTAACAAAAATAATGTAAAACACCTTTAAAAATAATAGGAATACAGTAAAACTAATGATATACTTATTATGAGCATATGTAATTATTCTAGTAATTCTGAGTTAAATTATTGAGAAAATGCAGATAAGTAAAATGACAAGATAAAAGATATTTTCACTAAGGAGGAAAAACTCAAAATTTTGAAATGAAGAAAGATGAATAACAGAAGAATAATTAATAAATAAAAGAAAGAAGGAAAAAATGAATAAAAATGATTATATAAAATTAGTGCAAGAAAAATTAAAAGATAATTCAAAAGATATTATGATAGATCAAATAAATAATTATTATATGGCTAAAGAGTATAGTAATCCTAAACATAAATATTCTGTTGGGGATGATGTATATTTAAAAAAAGGTACTTTGCTACATGGTACATATAAAAATATTGAAGGGTTAAAAAGTATTTTAAAAGATGGGTTAATATCTAGTTGGTTTATAGATGGAAGATTATCAAAATATCCTAGTTCTGTTGGCGTTTGGAATTTAAAAAATGATTGTTTATTAAAGGATTACGTTAATTTTTATAGTGGAGGAACAATTGAATATAGAAAAATAGATGGAGAAAAAAGAAAAACTTTGGTTATTCCTTATGATGAAATGAAAAATATTTTGAATATTATAGATACGGATAATTGTTTTAGATGGTTTATGGACCAAACGAAAGAAGCAAGATTTATGCCAAGTTTAGTTCAAAATGTTGTCCAAATTGGAATTATATTTAATGGTAATAATAAATACATAGAAAAATTATTAAAATATGATATACTAAATCCTAATAATATAAATGATAAAAATGTTAAAGATTTTGTTAATCCAGATTATTATGAAAGATTTATTAAAGAAAGATTAAATAAAGATGATTTTTTTACGGATAGAGAAAGTGCCATTCTTTTTGGAGTACCAGTTAATTTTATTGAGGGTATTTTAGTGGGTAGAACATATGAAAAGGATGATAGTATTCTGAATGAAATAAAAGAATTATTGCCAGATTGTTATATTTGTAATTTAGATGGAAAGGTTATAAGAGAATAGGAAAAGTTACTAGCCAAGATTATTGCTGATAAAATTGATATATTTTAACTTGAATTAATTGTTAATATGTGTTAAACTATGTTTAGTTTAACGAAGAAGGAAAGAGTAGGTATCTTAGTTTCATAGAGATTTCTTGGTTGGTGGAAAAGAAAAAATGAAGATATACGAACATGGCTCTGGAGTTAAAATCGGGTAATTACGTTAAAGATTTTAAGTTGCATGATAAATCATGAATTAAGGTGGTACCGCGGGTTATACTCGTCCTTAGTTTGTGATTTTTTTATTGGAGGCATTTATGAGAAAGTTCGAAAAAATAAGTTATCCTGAATTTGTTAAAGTCTTTGGTGATAATAAAACTTTATATGATGATTATATGCTCCCTTTAAGAGGGACAAAATATAGTGCAGGTTATGATTTTTTTGCCATAAAAGATTATGTTATTAAACCAAATGAAATTTTAAAAATACCAACTGGTTATAAAGCAACATTTGAAAGTGATGAAATGCTAATGATATTAGTTAGAAGTAGCATGGGTTTTAAATATAATGTTAGACTTACAAATCAAGTGGGAATAATTGAAAGTGATTATTATAATAATCCAGATAATGAAGGACATATGTGGGTTTGTCTTCAAAATCATGGAGATAAAGAATATATAATTAATAAAGGAGATGCTTATGCTCAAGGGATTTTTGTTAAATTTTTAACAACAGATGATGATTGTGTTAATAAAACAAGAGTTGGCGGGCTAGGCAGTACAAATAAAAAGAAAGAAGGAAATGAAAATGAATAAAAAATATTATATTACTACACCAATATATTATCCAAGTGCGGATTTTCATATTGGACATTGTTATACAACTATTATTGCAGATGCTATTGCAAGATATAAAAGATTAAATGGTTACGATGTGTTTTTCCAAACAGGAACTGATGAACACGGAGCAAAAATTGAACAAAAAGCTAAAGATGCTGGTGTTACCCCAAAAGAATATGTTGATGTTATAATTGAAAATGCTAAAAATTTATGGAAAAGTTTAAATATCTCATATGATTATTTTATTAGAACAACTGATGAAAATCACGTAAAAGCTGTTCAAAAAATATTTAGAAAATTATATGACCAAGGAGATATTTATAAAGGTTCTTATGAAGGACTTTATTGTGTTCCTTGTGAATCTTTTTGGACAGAAACTCAACTTGTTGATGGTAAATGTCCAGATTGTGGTCGTGAAGTTAAAACTGTTACTGAAGAAGCTTATTTCTTTAAGTTATCTAAGTATCAAGATAAATTAATTGAATTATATGATAAAAATCCAGAATTTATTTTACCAGTTTCAAGAAAAAATGAACTTGTAAATAACTTCATTAAACCAGGACTTGAAGACTTATGTGTTTCAAGAACTTCAGTTAAATGGGGAATTCCTGTAGATTTTGACCCAAAACATGTTATTTATGTATGGATTGATGCTTTATCAAACTATATTACATCATTAGGTTATCCAGATGAAAATGCTCCATTGTTTAAAAAATATTGGCCAGCAGACCTACATTTAGTAGGTAAAGAAATCACAAGATTTCATGCTATTATTTGGCCAGCACTTCTTATGGCTTTAGGAATTGAAATACCTCATCAAGTGTTTGGTCATGGATGGTTAATTATTAATGGTGGTAAAATTTCTAAATCATTAGGAAACTATAAAGACCCAAGAGAATATATTGATGCTTATGGAGTTGATGCAGTTAGATATTTTGCTTTAAGAGAGGTATCTTTTGGTAGTGATGGCGCTTTCTCTGAAGAAGCATTAATTAATAGAACAAATGCTGATTTGGTAAATAATTTAGGAAATTTAGTTAATAGAACTATAAGTATGAGCCATAAATACTTTGATGGTGTGGTAGAAAATCCAAAAGTAAATGAAGAAATAGATAATGATTTAATTAGTGCTGTTACAAGTTTAAAAGCAAAAGTTGATGAAAAAATGGATGGTTTAAAAGTAAATGAAGCTTTAGAAGAAATATTTGAAGTATTAAAAAGATGTAATAAATATATTGATGAAACTACACCATGGATACTTGCTAAAGATGAAACAAAACATGATAGATTAAAAACAGTTTTATATAATATCTTAGAAGGTATTAGAGTATGTGCTATACTTCTTGAACCATTTATTAATGTTACAAGTGAAAAGATATTAAATGAACTTAATACAAATGAAAGAAGTATTGAAAGCATAAGTGATTTTGGTAATTTAGAATGTGGAATTACTTTAAATAAGCCAGAAATATTATTTAATAGGATTGAGATTAATGAATAATTATTTTGTTGATACGCATTGTCATGTATTTAAATCTGATTATGAAAATATAGATGAAGTATTAGAAAATGCAAGTAATAATCATATAAAATATATTATTAATAATGGAAGTAATAATAAATTTAATAAAGAAGTATTAGATTTAATTCTAAAATATCCGAATATGTATGGTGCAATTGGAATTCATCCAGAAGATATTGATGGTGCAACACAAGAAGATATTAAGTTTATTGAAGTTAATTTAAGTAATGAAAAAATTGTTGCAATTGGTGAAATTGGATTGGATTATTATTATACAAAAGAAAATAAAGAGAAACAAATAAAGTTATTTGAAACACAGTTAGCTTTAGCAGAAAAATATAATATACCTGTAATTGTTCACTCTAGGGATGCAACTGAAGATACAATTAATTCTTTAAAGAAATTTAAATGTAAAGGTGTAATTCATTCTTTTTCTGGTAGTTTAGAAACTGCAAAAATTTATATTAAAATGGGTTATTTATTGGGGGTAAATGGAGTTATTACATTTAAAAATTCTAAGATAAAAGAAGTAATTAAAGAAGTTGGACTTGAAAATGTTGTTTTAGAAACTGATAGTCCATATCTTACTCCAGAACCTTTTAGGGGAAAACAAAATAATCCTGGACATGTATTTGAGGTTGCTAAGTTTGTAGCTGATTTATATAATATTTCATTAGAAGAGTTAGCAGAACAAACGAATAAAAATATTACAAATATGTATAAAAAGATGAAGTTAGATTAATTCTTAACTTCATCTTTTTCTGACTAATTTAAAGTTTAAATGATTTTCTGTAAAATATTGTCAATTGCTTTATTACTATATTAATGTTATAATTTAGGTATCCAGTGAGAGGTGGATATTGAATGAAAGTAGTAAATTATTTCGTTAGAATGTCAATTGTTATATTTATGCTTATTATTGCTAAAAGTAGTTCTGATATAAAAATGGCTGTTGTTGAAAATGATAATTTAAATAAAACTGTTAATATTACAACAATGGCTATGAAAATAATGGAAGTTGAAGATGTTATAAAATATACTCCGATAGCTACATATACTGGAGATTTAACTGGTTATGCTTATAATTGCCCATTATGTAATGGTACTCTTGGGTGTATGCCCAAATATAATATTAAAGATGGAACAACTACATATAAAGATTATGAATATGGTGAAGTTAAAATTGTTGCTTCAAGTAAGAATTTAGCTTGTGGTTCTATTGTTAGATTTAACAGTAGTAGAGTTGGTGAAGGTGAACAATTTGCAATAGTACTTGACCGTGGTGTTGGAGGTTATGCACTTGATTTACTTACACCGAGTGAAGATTATGCTTCTAGATATATTGGAAGAAGTCAAATAACATATGATGTTTTAAGGAGCGGGTGGGAATAAACCCCATCCGAATTTTTTTATGAAAGCAAAGAAAAGTTTAGGACAAAATTTTTTAATAGATAATGAAGTAATCAATAAAATAATTGATGAAGTTTCAGCATGTAAAGATGATTTAATTATTGAAATAGGACCAGGTAGAGGAGCCCTTACAAGTAAGCTTAAAAATAAAGAATGTAATGTAATTGCATATGAACTAGATAGAGATTTATGTAATATATTAAAAAGGTTTGAAGATGATAAATTACATGTAATTTATGGTGATTTTTTAAAAAGTAATATAAAAGAAGATATAAAAAATATTAAATATAATAATTTGTATTTAGTTGGTAATCTTCCTTATTATATTACAACACCGATTATAGAACATATTATTGATGAAAATATAGAGTTTAGTAAGTTTACAATAATGATACAAAAAGAAGTTGCTGATAGATTTATGGCTAAGGTTGGCACAAAAGAATATGGTTATATTACTTTAGTTTTAAAATATTATTTTGATATAAGTAAAGTTTGTGATGTATCTAAGTATGCGTTTAATCCAGTTCCTAAAGTAAAAAGTAGTGTTATTAGTTTTGTACCCAAAAAAGAAATAATAGATATTGATGTAGAAGGATATTTTAAGTTTTTAAAAAATATATTTAGACAAAAAAGGAAGAATGTTAGAAATAATTTAAATGGTTTATATGACTTAGATAAGGTCTTGGAAGTGTTAAGTAAATATAATTTAGATTTAAGTGTTAGAGCAGAAGGATTATCTGAAGAAATATTAGTGGATATTTATAAAAATGTTACTCGTTAGAGTAATTTTTTTGTGTTTTTATCATAAACTTTAATGGTGATATTTATTTTGAATATAGAAAAAGGTGATTATGTAACTAGAAATAGTTATAATAATGATACTGTTTTTAAAGTAATTAATATTAAAAATGGCATTTATTATTTAAAAGGCGTAGAAGTAAGATTAGTTGCTGATGCAGAAGTAACTGACTTAAGAAAAGAAGAAAATATAAATGAAGAAGATGTAATTGATGATATTGATTTATTAGAAGATAATTTAGATAGAGGAGAATTTTTTTATTTACCAGCGAAAGCTTTACATATTGACTCAGATGAAGAATATTTATCGAGATGTTTAAAATTTTATAAAAGAAATGGTATTATGGCAGTGGGTAAAAAAATTAATGAAAAAAATGTGTATGAACAATTACCAATGCTTTTAAAAGAATTTAAACCTGATATTGTTGTAATTACTGGACATGATGCTTATTACAGAAAAAAAGGAGATGCTAAAGATATTAAAAATTATAAGAATTCTCTTTATTTTGTTAAAGCTGTAAAGGCTGCGAGAAATTATGAAAAAAGTCATGAAAAATTAGTCATTATTGCTGGAGCATGTCAAAGTGATTATGAAGAACTAATTAAAGCAGGAGCTAATTTTGCATCAAGTCCTAAAAGAGTTAATATACATGCCTTGGACCCAGCGATTATTGCAAGTACAGTAGCTTTAACAGAGAGAAATAAAGAAATTGATTTAAAAAAATTACTTGAGAAAACTAAATATAAAGAAGATGGAATGGGAGGTCTTATTTGTAATGGCCTTATGTATGTTGGGTATCCAAGATAAGGAGAGATAATGAATATAAATATAATTAAACATGAGATACATAGTAAATTAAATAGAAAAGTTATGGTATCTGTTTATGGAATGCGAAATAGAGTTAGTAGATTAGAAGGAATTTTATATAAAACATATCCTAATTTGTTTACAGTTTTAGTAGATGGAGAAGAAAAAAGTTTTTGTTATAGAGATGTTATAACTGGAGATGTAAAAATAAAATATTTATAAATTATTAAAAATATCTTGCAAAAATTTAAATAATGCTTTACAATTAAGTTAGTAATACATCATAAGGAGGTTAAGATTATGGAAATTACAAAACTAGAAATTTATAGAAGAGAAAAGGAAGGTTCAAGACTAAAAGCTTTTGTTGATTTTACCCTAGATGATTGCTTAGCAGTAAGAGGGGCTAAAATTATTGAAGGAAATTCAAGAGTATTTGTTTCTATGCCTGGTAAATTAAATAAAGAAGGTAAAGAAGAAAATGTTGTTTTTCCAACTAATAAAGAAACAAGAGATAAATTTGAAAAAGTTATATTAGATGAATATAATAAACTATTAGATAAGGAAGTTAGTGAATAACTTCTTTTTTAGTACTATAAATTTTGGGGTTGACATATAATGTATATGTGGTATAATTATAACCGTCGCTTAAAAAGGAGTGAAGAAATTATGTTATATAGTATACAATATGTTTATGGTAAAGATAAAAAAGAAAAGAATGTTTTAGAAGGAGCAAAAGTTATTAGTTTTGATGGGCAAAAAGCTTATGTTCAAGAAATTTATGTTGGATTAGAATTTACATTAGAAGATATTTTAGAAAATAAAATTAATAGAAATGCTATTGGTGTTAAAAACTTAGATGTATTTAAAAGTAAATATGAAAAACTTGGAGCAACTGGAGTTATTTATTTTCCTGAAATTGATAAATATGAATTCTTAGAAGCTGGGGACATCGTTATTCCTTGGGTTAGTCATGAAAATGTAGAAAAATCTTTAGAAGAAGCTCTAAAACCATATAGAAAATTAGCGACTGATAAGGTTGTAAAACAAAGAGTGGCAGCTAAAAAAGCTTATGTTGAAAGTTTAGACCCAGAAGATGCCTTAGTTGAATTAAGTGGTTTATCTTTACAAAGACAAGTATCAAGTAGATAGAATATTTTATCTACTTTTTTCATACAATTAATTGGTGATATATATGGGTGAAGTAAGTTTTGGAACACAAGAAGTTAAAATGGTTGATAGAAGTAATATTAGTATAACTGGTGTTAATAAGATTGTTAGTTTTGATGATGAAGAGTTTTTGATGGAAACAGTAATGGGTAATTTAAGAATATTAGGTAATGGTCTTGAGTTGTTGAAATTAGATACTGGTGATGGTAATGTAAAGATAAAAGGAAAGATTAATTCATTTATGTATATTGATGGTAAAACTAAAAATAAAGAAGAAAGTATTATAACTAAATTATTTAAATGAATAGTTATGTTCAAGTAATATCTTTCTTAGTATCTTTTATATATGGAATAGTGTTTTACTTGTTTGCAAGATTTAATAAAGTTATGTTAAGTAATAAAGATAATGTTATTAAGTTTTTAATAACATTAGTGTTTGTGTTAGATATGGTTATTTTATATATTTATATGATGTATAAAATTAATTTTGGTATGATACATCCTTATTTTGTTATTGTAGTTTTAATTGGTTATGTTGTTATGATGTTGTTATATGATAAGTGTGTTGTTTTTATTAAAAATGTTTTTTATAAGGTAAAGAGGCCTCGATAGGTCTTTTTTGTAAAATAAATGTAAAGAATTATAAAATAATTAATTAAGTATTTACAAGTAAGAAATAATTAACTATAATGCAGATAAGAATGGGGAGGATGTCGGATTGAAAAAGACAAGAAAAGAAAAAAAACGGCTTTTTGTTATTTCTGCCGTTATAATTCTTCTTATTGTTTCATTAGTTAGTTCTGTTGCTGGAGATTGGACTAAGATAATGGAAAATAAAAGTAAAATACAAAAGTTAAATAAAAAATATAATGAATTATTAAGTGAAGAAGAAAAATTACAAAGTGAAGTAACTAAATTACAAGATGATGATTATATACTTAGGTATGCAAAAGAAAAGTTTTTGTATTCTGAAAATGGAGAATTAATTATTAGAATGAACTAAAATTCATTCTTTTTTATGATATCATCAATAAGCCCATATTTTTTGGCTTCTTTAGCACTTAGAAAATTATCACGTTCAGTATCTTCATAGATTTTTTCTAATGGTTGATTGGTATTATCAGCTAAAATTCTATTTAATTTTTCTTTTAATTTAATGATACGTTCTGCAGCGATTTTAATGTCTGTTGCTTGGCCTTGAGCTCCACCGAGAGGTTGATGTATCATAACTTCAGCATTTGGAAGGGCATATCTTTCATCACCACTGGAAAGAAGAAATGCTGCCATACTTGCACACATACCAACTCCGATAGTTATAACTTTACTTTCAATAAATTTCATTGTATCATAAATTCCCATTCCGGATGTGATAGCTCCTCCGGGAGAATTAATATAAATATAAATGTTTTCATGATTTATGTTATCTAAATAAAGTAGTTCACTGATAATGATATTAGACATTGTATCATCGATTTCACCAGTTAAGAAAATAATTCTGTCTTGTAAAAGTCTAGAATATAAATCATATGCATATTCTTTATTGTTAGTCTTTGTAATTACTGTTGGAATAATATTCAAAATTGATCACCTAAGTAAATAATAGTAAATATTGTGGATTTTTATTCACAAATTTAAAAAAAATTGATATAATTATAAAGAATAGAGGTTGGTTAGATGGATATAGTTAAAGTAACATTTAATGATAATACTGTTCACGAGTACAAAAAAGGTACTTTGTTTTATGATGCAAGTAAAGATTTTGATATGGAAAACATTGTAGGTTATAAAATTAATAATGAGGTATTTTCTTTAGATAATAAGCTTCTAGAAGATGTTAAAGTTGATTTTATAAATACTAATGATTTAATAGGTAATAGAATTTATAAAGCGGGATTAAAGTTTTTGTTTTTAGTTTCTTTACAAGAAGTTTTTAATGACTTTGATGTTGTTTATGAACATAGTGTTCCAAGGGGAATGCTGGGAGTTTTAAAAGGGCCAAGGGTTTTAAGTCATGAAGATATATCAAAAATTAAAGCTAGAATGTGTAAATTAATTAGTGATAATGAGATAATAACGAAATTAAATGTATCTGCTAAAGATGCAATAAAGTATTTTAATGATAAAAAAGAGTATGAAAAAGCTAATAATATCCAAAATATAAGTGATAAGGTAGTTAATTTATATAAGTTAAAAAATAATTTAAATTATTTTTATTCATTAATGCCTTATAGTACAGGAGCTTTAGAAAAGTTTGAATTAGTTTATTTAGGAAATAATAGAATAATATTGTTATTTCCAACAACTAGAAGTAATGGTATGGTTCCTGAATATGTTCACTATGATAAAATAATTGAAAGTTTTATGGATGGTAAAAGTTGGTTAATCAACTTAAATATGCCATATATTACTGATTTAAATAAAGATGTAGGTAATGGTAAAATTATTAATTTTATTAAATCTTGTGAATTAATGTTTAATTTAAATATAGCTGATTGTGCTAGAATTATTGAAGATAGAAAAGATATTAAATTTATTTTAATAGCAGGTCCATCTTCAAGTGGAAAAACTACCACTACAAGTAGACTGGCATCTTATTTTGAGGCTCTGGGTTATAATCCAATTAAAATAAGTTTAGATGATTATTTTGTTAATAGAGAGGATACTCCGAAAGATGAATTTGGAGATTATGATTTTGAATGTTTAGAAGCTTTAGATGTTAAGTTATTTAATGAAAATTTAAATAAGTTATTAAAAGGTGAAAGTGTTAAATTTCCTAAATATAATTTTATGACTGGATTAAGAGAATATTATAAAGAAGAAGTAAAGATGACTGATAAAAGTATTTTCTTAATTGAAGGTTTACATGCATTAAATGAAAATTTAACAAAAGAAATTGAAGAAAAATATAAGTTTAAAATTTATTTAAGTCCTTTTATTCCTTTAAGTATAGATAAATATAATTATGTATCAACAATTGATTTAAGGTTACTTAGAAGAATAGTTAGGGATAATAGAACGAGAGGCTATGATGTAATTAAGACAATAGATAATTGGCAGAGTGTTAGAAATGGAGAAGAAAAATATATTTTTCCATATATACACCAGGCAAATGTTATTATTAATACAGCATTAGCTTATGAAGTTGGGGTTTTGAAGGTTTATGTTGAGCCATTGCTTTTATCGGTAAGTGTTGATAGCATTTATTATGAAGAAGCAAGAAGATTAGTGGATTTTTTAAAACAATTTTTCCCAATACCGGGAGAATATGTTAATGATGAATCAATATTGCGAGAATTTATAGGAGGAAGATATAATGATTAAAGTAGCAATTAATGGTTTTGGCAGAATAGGTAGATTAGCATTTAGACAAATAGTTACACAAACTGATTTTGATATTGTGGCTATTAATGACTTGACAAGTGCAGAGGATTTAGCTTATTTAGTTAAATATGATACTGTTCATGGAAGCTTTCATGAAGATGAAATTAAAGCTGAAGGTAATGAAATAGTTGTGGCTGGTGTTAAGAGAATTAAAGTATTTAGTGAAACTGACCCAGCAAATTTACCTTGGGGAGAACTTGGAATTGATTTAGTTTTAGAATGTACTGGTAAATTTACTGCTAAGGAAGATGCAATGAAACATATTTCTGCAGGAGCTAAAAAAGTACTTATTAGTGCTCCAGGTAAAGGTGAAATGAAAACTGTTGTATATGGTGTTAATGATAATGTTTTAACAAATGAAGACGTTATTGTTAGTGCTGCAAGTTGTACAACAAATTGTTTAGCACCAGTTCTTAATATAATACATAAGAATATTGGTATTAAAAAAGGTTTTATGACAACTGTTCATGCTTATACAAATGACCAAGCAACTTTGGATATTGCTCATAAAAAAGGTATTAAATCTAGACGTGGTAGAGCTTGCGCTCAAAATATTGTTCCATCTAGTACTGGTGCTGCTAAAGCTATTGGCTTAGTTATTCCTGAACTTTTAGGAAAACTAGATGGTAATGCCTTAAGAGTTCCAACTGCAGATGGTTCTGTTGTGGATTTAACACTAGAACTATCTAGAAATACAAGTGTTGAAGAAATAAATAAATTATTTCAAGATAATCAAAATGAAACAATTAAGTTTACTATGGACCCAATTGTTTCAAGTGATTGTTTAGGTAAAAAAGTTGGTGCTATAGTTGATGGTCTTTCAACAAATATTGTTGAAGCTGAAGGTTCTCAACTTGTTAAAGTACTTGCTTGGTATGATAATGAATATGGTTATACTGCACAAATGCTTAGAACAGCAAAGAAAATGTTTCAATAAGTATAAGGCTCTCAGAAATGAGAGCTTTTAAAAATGATATATCAAGGGTCTTAAAAACGGGCTAATAAAAGTCTTAAAAATGGACTAATAAAATGGTTAAAAATGGGCTAACAAAAACCTTAAAAATGGGCTATTTTGATTGACGGACTATGAGATATGTGCTATACTTAATATTGTTAAGGAGGTAAGTTATGGGTTTGCAAAAAAATAAATATAAAAAAAGATTAATTGATGAAAAAATAGATCGTTATTTAAATATTATTGGTGCTTTAAGTATTGAAGGCCCTAAATGGTGTGGAAAAACTTGGACTGCTTTAAATCATGCTAATACTGTATACTATTTGGATGATGAACAAACAAAAAAGTTGGCTAATGTTGATATTTCTAAAATTTTATCTGGAAAAGATCCAATTCTTGTTGATGAATGGTTTGAAGTTCCTAAGGTTTGGGATGCAGTTAGAAGAAAATGTGATGAACTTGGAAAACCCGGAAATTTTATTTTAACAGGTTCTACTAAATTAACGTCAGAGGAGTTTAGAAAAGAAATCTTTCATTCTGGAGCAGGTAGAATAGGAAAAATCAAAATGTATCCGATGAGTTTATATGAATCAGGAGAATCTTCAGGAAAAGCTTCATTAATGGATATGTATAATGGAGTATTAAAAACCGATTGGAATGATAAAATTACCATTGATAAGTTGGCTTATTTTATAGTGCGCGGTGGCTGGCCACAAAATATAAACATTTCTGAAAAAGATATTTCAGTTTTACCAAAATTGTATATAAATAATATTGTAGATAATGATATTAATAAAGATAAAAATCGAAATAAAACTAAAATGTTATCATTACTAAAAAGTTTAGCTAGAAACGAATCATCAATTTGTAGCAATAATACTTTACTTAATGATATAGAAGAGTTTGATAATACTAATATGTTGGAGAGCAAAAGTACTTTAAGTGATTATTTAGATGCATTGACTAGATTATATGTTATTGAAAATCAAGAACCTTATAGTTCTAATTATAGATCTCCGAAGAGATTATCTAAAGGTGTTAAAAGACATTTAGTTGATCCATCACTTGCGTGTGCAGTTTTAAATATTACTGTTGATAAATTGTTAAGTGATTTAAATACTTTTGGTTTATTCTTTGAATCATTAGTTGAAAGAGATTTAAAAATATATATTGAAACATTAGATGGAAATTTATATCATTTCAGAGATAGTGTTACTGGTTTAGAAGTAGATTCTATTTTAGAATTTTCTGATGGAGAATATGCAGCAATAGAAATAAAGTTAGGTGCTAATTCGATTGATGAAGCAATTAAAAATCTTGTTAAATTTTCTGATAATATGATTAAAAAGCCTAAGTTTATGTGTGTTATTGTTGGAAATTATGAAACAATATTAAGAGATACAAATACTGGTATTTATGTTGTACCATTTACAGCATTAAAGCCATAAAAAAGAGGGGGATTGATTAAATGGATACTATAATTGGAATGTTATTGCTATATTTGGAACTTTACTTCATTTTATGTATGAATGGAGTGGGCATAAAAGGTTTGTTTCAATATTTGCAGCGGTTAATGAAAGTACATGGGAGCATATTAAAATAGCTTTGACTCCAAGTTTTATATGGATGTTATATGATGGAGCAAAATATGGGTTAGAACCTAATTTTTTTGTAGCTAAAACTATTAGTTTACTCGCAATAATAATTATTATACCCGCATTGTTTTACACATATCAAATATTTACTAAGAATGCTATGTTACCAATTGATATAATAATATTTTATATAGCTATTATTGTAAGTAATTTGTTATTTAAATATATAATTCTTTTTGATCCGGTTAATTTTTTTATTACTTACCTTGCTGTAATATTACTATTTATTATATTTGGATTTTATATGGTTCTTACACTAATGCCATTTGAAAACTTTATATTTAAAGATCCAATTACTAATAAGTATGGAGTAAAAGGACATTCTCATCATGAACATAAACATAAGAAATAACTAAGAAATTAGTTGTTTTTTTATTAGTTTTTATTACTAAAGGTAATTAATTGGTGAAGATTTATAATAGGTTTAATAAATTTAATGACTTATATTTAAAAATTTGATATAATGATTATAGGAGATAGCCCAAAACTTTCTCATGATATAGGAGTGTTGTTATGAATAATCAGGAAAAAACTTTTGAAAATTTAACTCAAGAAAAGTATAAAATAATTGACAAATGGTTTAATGAAATTAATAATTTTGACAAATATGATGATGTTATTTGGCGTCAGAAGAATAGAGCTTTAGCTGGGAAACTATATGATATTTTATATTTATTGCAACAAAAAACAAATGATTACAATATTAAATTTCAATATGATTTGGTAAGTTCTATTGATAAATATATTGATGAAAAAAACCGTTTTAAGGTTTTGAGCATGATTAAGAACTTAAAAAGTTTAGAAATGTCCCTGGTAGATAATGATAAATTTATGAGTGGTCAGAATGAGTTGAACGAAGATGATATAGTAAATCAAATTGTAGATAAAATAATATTATTACCAGCTGGAACAGAGTTTACTATCTCAAGTTTGATGGATGAAAATTATAAACATGGTTTGGAAATAGCTACTGCTGTAATAGAAAAACTAAGAAAGATGCAAATTCCAATTAAACTTAAATATAATGGCTTATTTGGCTTACCTCAAAATATGATTTATATAAAACTTAACAGATAATAATATTAAATTTAAAAAGAAAATTTAATTGTAAATTTATGTAAAGTATTCTTTTTTTCCTTAGTGTTTGTATCTGTTTATGATAAAATGAGTATAGAATATGTATCAATGATACTAAGATACTAAGGGAGATATTATGGATCAAGGAGAAGAAAACAACAAAATTTTGAAATCTGAATATAGGAATTTTCAATATAAAAAAACATTTACTTCAAAATATGAGGTTGCTATTAGAGAAAAAACGATGTCTTTTCAAATTTGTCATGCAAAACGTATGATTCATTTGTTGAAGCAGTTAATTCAGGACATCATAATAATGTTGAAAGTGTTGTAATAACATTAGATTTGTCGTTTAGAAGAGGGAAAGATATGGTTACAAAAGAACATGAAAATTTATTTAAGATATCTTTTAATCCATATAATATTGTTTTTATTCGTAAATCTAATTATGCGGATTCTAGTATGGATAATATAGAAAATGTTATAAATGAGATTTTAAAAAAGTTTAGTGTACAAAATACAATATTCTGTACTAAGAAATAAGTTATAGTAAACGGAGGTAATTAAGATGTATAATGATACAATTAAGGCTGAAAATAAAATAATAAGTAATGAAGATTTGACACAAATATTCCAATTGATGGGAGAAACATTAAAAAAATATTTAAGAATATCACAGCAAGAAGAAATACAAAATCAAATGGTTGATGTATTTAATAGGAATTATACTTTTAAAGATGAAGGAAGCAAAATGAAAGTCGTTGTTGACTTTTATGATAATACTAATATTACTTTTGATAATTATGAGAATTTTATGGGAATATTTTATAGTAGAATTAACGAAATAAAGTCAATGGATGTATTTTATAAATTAAATTATACAGTAATTACACCTGAACCACAAAGAAGCAGAAAAAGTTATATGCAATCAATTCACATGCACATTAATGAAAATAAATTAGATATTGTATTAAATTTAAATAGTGAAGATCCTAAATTAGATGAAATATATAAATTTATAAAAAACAAAATTCTAAATGCTCCGGAAAAATATGATGATGTTATTAAAAACAAAAGTAAGATTTTGAATATAGTTGCTTTTGGTATTGGTTTAATTCCTGGTATTGTTTTAGCAGCATTATTATTATTTGTCCCGGTAGTTAATAATATACTTTTTAAAGGCTATATAGTTTATCCCTTAATTGCAGGGTTAATAGCTTATGTAATAGGTAGTGTAATTGCTTCATCTAAATTAGATAGTTTATATGAACCAATAATACCAAATAAAAAATATGCTGGTTATGATTCAACTAACAATACAAGAATATATAAAGATGATATTGATTCTTTTGTGGGAACAAGTGAAATATTAATAGGTAAAAAAATTAATAATTTAGAAAATCGTAGAAAGATTAAATTAGAATATCAAAAATATAAAGAATTTATTCCAAAAGAATTAATAGTTTTATTAGTTTTTAGTGGAATTGTTATAATTATTGGTTTGTTTGTATAAACAATATATATTTAAAGGAGGCGAATTTAAATGAATAATCAATTATTCAAAACTGATGTTGAAGCTAAAAAACTATTGAGTCAATAAAAGCTAATGTTGAAGAAATTTTAGCAAGCAATTCTAAAGATTATTACGGATCAACATTTATGAATATGACAAAAGAATTTTTGTATTTGCAACAATTAAATAAGCATTATAAAGAAGTACCTGAATATGAAGAAACAAAATTATTAATTGAAAGCATTAAAAATAAAGATAAAGAATTTGTTGAATATTTTAAACAATTTGTTAATGAAAAGTAAATGTTGCTTTTATTTAAAACTGCTATAATTATTGAATTTTTGGTGTAAGTAATTGAATGGTCATGAGAAGGAGAAATGTATGGAAGAGGAAAGAAAAGATAATAAGATAATAATTAATGGAAGCGAATATGAAATTATTTCTTATATTGCAATTGATAGTGGAAATTTCATTGTTTATACTGATGGAAGGCAATTAGAGAATGGACAAATTGCATTATTTGTTAATCGAGTTTCACAAGAAGCTGAAGAAATAATATTTGATGAAGTAGAAGATACAGAGGTAATGCAAGTTATAGATGCATTAAGGGAAAGGTTGATAGGTAATGAATAGTAAATATGATAGTTTAGTTGATTATTCAGCAAAGCTTAGGAATAGTATAAATAAAGCTGATAATGTTATACTTTGGTTAAAGCCACCGAAACAAATGGGCAGTTTTAAAGTTACATTACAAAGTATTTCTGATATTTTTGATAATATTAAAAAAGTACAAGAATTGCAAGAAAAAATGAAAAAACTTCCTATTATGGATACTGATGCTAAACAAGAAAATAGAAGTGCTAGAAAGGCTGCAGATCATATAGGTTCTATTAAATCAGAGTTAAGCGATATTTATTCTAAATTACAAGATGAATTTTCAAAACAAATGAAAATTGCTGGAAAACAATGTAGAGAAGTAGCACGTTTAATAACTGATAAGAAAGATAAAGAACAATTTAAGTCTTCATGCAGAGATTTTGAACTAATGGCATATGAAGCTGAACATGAAAAAAATAGAATACCTTTTGTTGTAAAACGTAGTACTGAAGAGATTATACAAGATTCAGAAAGAAAGAAACATGTAGAAAAAGAAGCAGAAATTAATAATGCAGCAAATTTTGAATTAGAAAATAGTGATAAATTGGAAGTTGCTTTGAGTGAGCTTACAACAATATTAACTATAACTCCAACGGATAGTTTGTCAAATGAAGTAAGAAGTGAAGTTGCTCAGATTAGAAAAGTGTTGCCACCTAAAACTATGTCTATAACTAAAGAAAATTTGGAGAAATTACGACATTCTTCACATTTGTTATTAGACTTAGAACAAATAAGTGATATTTTGAAAACTACTTATGGTTTTAATGGTAAAGATGGAAGATTACAAAAAATAAATAAAAGATTAGAAAACTTAAAAACACTACTAGCACAAGCAATAAAAGAAGAACAAGCAAATAGAGCAGACGTTAAACAAGAACAAGATAATCTTCAAAGAAAAGTTGATTATGCAACTGAAGCTGTTAAAACTTATGGTGATATATTAGATGGAAATCAAAGACTTGAACAGGAACAAATTAGAATTGGTAATGAAACTCATGGACTAAATGCGGAAAACGAAAGATTAAAGACTTATGAGAAGAAAATAAGTGAAGAGATGCATGAAATACAAAAGAAATCTGTAGATAAACAAGATTGGCGTGATGCGCTCAAAATAGAGCAACTATATGAACGAGCAAAGAATGATCGTGAGATGATAAAAGATAATGAAACTTATATGTCAGATAAAATGCATGAAAAACCTGTAGTTACTTTGCCACCTGAGTACACTAACATGAAAAAGAAATTACAAAGTATGAGTTCTTTATATCAAATGCAAATGACCCAACAATTATCTAATGGAGGTGCTTCAAGATAATGGAAGATAAACAAAAAGTTTTTTCATCTTTTATGGATGAATTTGTTAAATTAGATATTAATCAAAAAAACAGTGAAATAGTTGAAAAACAAAAATTAATATTAGCTTTTTTAATTAAATTTGCAACAGAACATGGTATTAGCTTTGAATTTTTAAGAAGTAAAGAAATTAGTGATATAGAAGGAAATAATGGAACTAATGAAGATTATTTAGAAGCTATGATGGTTTATACTCAAAATATTGAAGAGTTAATCGGAATTATATTAGGAAATATACAATAATTTTAAGAAGGAAGGAAAATAAGTATGAATGAAAAAGAAACTAAAAAAATTATTAAAACATTTAAAGATTCGAGAGAGAAAATTGGAGAACAATATGAAATATTAATTAAAGAAGTAGATGATGATTTAAAAAAAGATTTTAACTGAAGAAGAATATAATGTTTGGAATGCAGTAAATAGTGATGAAGAAAAAGAACAAAAAATAATTAACAAAATTAGTAAAGAAAGATATAGTCAAATATTAAGTAAAATAAGTGATAAAATATCTGATAAAATTAACAAAATTAGTTTGAAGTGATTGGATTATAATGGAAATGAATAGATTAAAAAGAAAAGATATAAGAGAAAAATTACTTAGTATTAATCATAGTTTAGAAGATTTTGAAATTAATTTTGTAGATATTGTTGAAGATTGTATTTCTAATCATGATTTTAAATCAGATGAGAATTTTCTATTTTGTGGAAGAAAAAAGTTTTTATATGATGAACTTTATGAATATTTAGATAATAAAGAAAAACATATAAAAGAAAATCCTATACGTTTTGCTATTATAAATTTAGAAGAATTTGTTTGTGATGATAATTTTGTTTTTTGGGAAGATGTTAAAGTAATTGATGGTAAAGATTTTGTAGAAATAAGAGATAAAAATGATAAGTATTCTGCGTCAGGATATATTTGCCTAGAAGAAAAAGAATATATTATAAAAATGCTTAACAGAATCAAAAAAGAATTATTTAGAACTGATAAATTTACTTATCAAGAAGGCGATATTAAAATAGTAGATTGTATATGTGAATTATGTTCTCATTATAACAATGGTAAAAGAAGTAGTGTATGTCCTACTGATTTATTAGATAAAATTAAAAATAATGAGATTAGGTGCCCCGTTTTTGATGAAGAAAATTCATTTGAAAACATTATGAAGAAAATTGATTCAAATTAAACTAATCTAAAATTATACTTTATCTTTACGCTGATTTTAAAATAAACTTTTAATAAGTAAGAAAGGAATGAAATTTAAATGAATAATAATATAGTCTTATATAAATCAACTGGTGAGGGTTATGAAATAACTACTATTAATGAAAATGGAGATGTTGAATACAAAAAAAGTAATTCAAGTGATAAAAAAATAGTTCATATAGATTTTTTTAATGATTTAGTGAATGAATTAAATGATGCTTTTGAAAAAATGCAATATGTTTATGATAATGAAAAAAGTGAAACATTTTGTGTTAGATATAGAAATTATGATTTTTATAGTTTTGATTTATATTTAGATATTATATTAATGATTAGAAATAACAAATTAAAAAAGCTATCTGTTTATGAAAAATATAAAAAATTAGAAAAAACGCAAGAAAAGCAAAATATTTCAACAATTTTAAACAAATTAGAAAACGAAAAAAATATAATTGATATAATAGATGTTGATTCAACATTAAATGATGAAAGAAATATTATATTATTTGATTTAATTAATAAAAATGAGTTTCGAGTTGGAGAAACAAAGTTTTTTTCAAATACTGTTGATGTAAATGAAAATGTAGAGATACCAGAATATTTAATATTTGTTGGACAAATAAATTTGGAAGAAGTGTCAAAGTATGATATAAATAAACTATTACCTAAAAAGGGAATGCTGTATTTTTATATAAGCCCATTATTCTATAATGATAAAATGTATGACTTTGGAAAAGTTATTTATGTTCCTTCAGCTGAAGATTTAGTAAGAAAAAAAGTAACTATGTCAGAAGATGAAACAATGGATACTTTTGGAATAAACAATATTAAAAATTGCAATGAGAAATTTAGTGATAGATATTATTTTGAAAAAGGAAAAAAAACATATTCGCATTTTTATGGAGAAAAACTTAATAAAATATTTGGATTTTATACTGATTGTCAAATGGATGAGGGAGATATAAGGAAAGTATCTAATAAATATATAGTGTTATTACAATTAGGAACGCAGATATATGGAGAAGGAGTTACTACATTTTTAATAACAGAGGAAGATTTGAAAAATAAGAATTTTGATAATGTTATTTATCAATATGTTCAATCATAAATTCTTATTAAATTGATTTTACTATAATAAAATAATTAAATATTATTTGAGGAGGATTTAAGAAAATGGAAATAATCGTACAAGGAAAAGGAACAAAATACTTTACACCCAATGAGGTAATTTTAAATATAAGTTTTAATATAAAAGGTCAAAGTTATGAAGAAGCATTATCAAATGGTGTGAAAAATGTTTAAAAATTTGTTAATGAGTTGTTATTACAAAATGGATTTACAACAAATGATATGAAAACAAGAAATTTTGTTGTTAAGGAAGATAAAAAATATAATGAAATGACAAGAACGTATATATTTGATGGATTTTCATTTAATCAAAATGCAACTTTAAAATTTGATTACAATAAGGAAAGAATGGCAAAAATAATCGGAGCATTTTCTAAATTAGATAATGCACCATCTTGTAAAATAAACTTTAAAGTAAAAGATGAAAAAGAATGTAAAAGAAAAATAATTGCAAAATCATATAAAGATGCAGAACTACAAGCTCAAGCTATTACAGAAGCGGCTGGAAAAAGTTTAAAACAATGTGTAAAAGTCGATTTCAAGCAATTTACTACAGATTGTATATCACAAAGTGCCATTAACTCAGATATGATGTATGCTAAAGATACAAGATTTGATGCAACATCTGCAATTATTAATACATTTACACCAGAAGATATTGAGCTTTCAGAAACTTTGTATTGTTTGTGGATAACAGAATAAATGAAAAGACCATTTATAAGTTAAATAAATAATTTATAAGTGGTCTTTTTTTTAAATTATTTTTTTCTTTTGAATTTATTTAATAGTCTATCACCTAAAAGTTTGTTAAGTAAATCTTTATTCATTAAATAATAAAGTGTTAGACAAATAAGACCTATAAATCCTAGAGCTATTAGCATATATAATTTGCCTGTAATGTGATTAAATATAAGTGGTTTAATAATTAGGCATATTGCTATTAATATTGTTATTGTTAATATAAGTTTGGGTATTGATTTAACTGTTTCTTTATAACTAAAGTTGTATTTATGATGTAATGTATAAAGCGGAATTATTAATGATAATATGTAACCAATTGTAGTTGCAAGTATTGCTCCATAGAATGGATATATACCTAGTTTATTAAATAAGAATATTAATGGTATATCTAATATTGTTTTAGTAATTAAACCTGTTGCACAAGATATGTAAATTAACTTTGTTTTAGATAGCCCTTGAAGAGCACTACATATCATTATGTAAGCAGAATCTAATATGGCAAGTAGGATTGTATATTTAAATATTAAAGGTCCATAGAAGCTTTCTCCATAAAATATTGTCCATACTTGTTTTGAAAAAATACTTAAGAATATTGATAATGGTAATGTAACATAAAGTAGTACTTGTAATGTTTTATTAAATTGTAAATTAACTTCTTTCATATCTTTTTTAGTGTATGATTCCACGATTGTAGGGATTAAACTTATTACTAAACCTGTTGCGATTGCTGTAACTACACTCACTAATTTGCTTCCCCAGGTGGTAAATATTGATGAAATTGTTTCAATATCCCCGGCAGGATAACCAATCCAATTTAATCCTTTGATAACTAATATCATATCAACAGTGTTATAAATACTATTAGCTACATTTATAATTATAAAAGGAATACAATAACCAATTAATTTTTTTAAGATTGTTTTCTTTTCAGTTGCAGATACTTCTTCGTAAGGTATAAACAATTCTTTTTTTACTTTGTTTGTTTTAATAAGAAGGTATAAATATGATACTAAAGCTCCGGCGCAAGCTCCGAATACAGCGATACCAACAGCCTCTGCAGTTGTTAAGTGGAATACTTTAAGTGCTAAGTAGGAACCAACAATTATAACTAGAACTCTGACAAATTGTTCAATTACTTGACCAATTGATGGAGCACTAATATAATGATGTCCTTGTAAATAACCTCTGAAAATACTTAAAAGAGGTACAACTAATATGGCAAATGATACACATCTAATTACAAAAGCAACCTCTGATACACTATTTCCACCGGTTAAATCTCCAACAATAGCATTAGCTATTAAATTTGCTCCGAAAAAACATATGCAAAATGATACAATAGAAAATATTCTAATAATTTTTTTTGAATATTTAAACATGTATGTTTTTTCTTTTAATTTACCTAATGTGTTATACTCACTAGTTATTTTACTTATAGCTAAAGGTATACCTGCAGAAGATATAATTAGAAAGAAATTATATATGTTGTAGGCATAACCATATAAAGAACCACCATTTTCACCAATAATATTATAAAAAGGAATTACATAAAGTACTCCGAGTATTTTAGATAAAATTATAGCAATTGTTGCTATTAATGCACCTTCGATAAATTCATTTTTTTTCAAAAATATCATCTCCGTATGTAATTATTATAATAAAATATTATAATGTTTACAAGTAAAGTTAAGTTAAATATATGTAAATTACATAAATTTGGCATTTATAAAATATAGAATTAATGATATAATTATGGTGGAGGATTTGCCAAATGAAGTTTATAGAATTAAAAAATGTTAATAAAACTTATAAAAATGGTATTACCGCTGTTGCTGATATGTCAGTAGAAGTTAGTAAAGGTGAGTTTGTTTTTGTTATTGGTCTTACTGCAAGTGGTAAATCAACATTTATTAAAATGCTTTATAGAGAAGAAAAACCTACGAAGGGAACAGTTTTTGTAGGTGGTTTAAATGTGGGAAAACTTAGAAATAGAAAAGTATATAAATTAAGAAGAAAAGAAGGAATTGTTTTCCAAGATTTTAAGCTGTTGCCTAGACTTACGGTTTATGAAAATGTAGCTTTTGCTTTAGAATGTATTGGTATGAAAGGTTCTGAAATTAGACCTAAAGTTATGAGTGCTTTGGAAAGAGTAGGCTTAAAAGAAAAGGTAAGATCGTTTCCGGGAGAACTTTCTGGTGGAGAACAACAAAGAGTTTGTATAGCTAGAGCTATTGTTAATGAACCAAAGCTTTTAATATGTGATGAACCAACTGGTAATTTAGACCCTAAAACTAGTGAAGAAATTATGAATGTAATTGAAAAAATTAATAAAGAATTAGGTACTACAATTATTATGGCAACTCATGATAAAGATATAGTAAATAGAATGAAAAAAAGAGTTCTAGTTATTAATCATGGAGTACTTGTTGGTGATTATGCGAAAGGAAGTTATAAGACAAATGAGAGCGTTTAGAATATTTTTTAGAAGTATAAGAGATGCGCTTAAGAGTGTTGTTAGAAACTTTTCTTTGAGTTTTGCATCAATTATGTGTACAACAATTACTTTAATTCTTGTAGCAGTTGCTGTAGTTGCTGCAGCTAATGTTAATAACGCTACAAGGTTAATTGAAGATGAATTAACAATTGTTACTTATTTAAAAAAAGATGTAACTGAAGAACAAATTGAAAATATTAAAAGTGAAATATCAAGTTATAAAAATATAGAAGAAGTAACATTTAAAAGTAAAGATGAATGGAAATTAGAAATGAGTGAATATGATGACTCATTTAAAACTGTATTAAATTATTTAGATGAAAATCCATTAATGGACTCATTTGTGTTAAAAGTAAATGATGTAAAAAAATTAAGTGAAACAAGTGAATATATTAAAGCAATAAATGGTGTCGATACTGTTAAATATGGTGAAGGTATGGTTGAACAAGTAATATCTGTATTTGATATAGTACAAAAAATAGTAGTAGTTGTTGTAATTGCTTTAATAGTTGTAACAAGTTTTTTAATAAGTAATACAATTAAACTAACTATATTTAGTAGAAGAAATGAAATTGAAATTATGAGATTAGTTGGGGCAAGCAATATTACAATTAAATTACCTTTCTTATTTGAAGGGTTCATAATTGGTTTAATTGGTTCAATTATTCCAGTATGTATTACTATTTATGGATATGTAATTCTTTATTCAAGATTGCATGGTAAATTATTTTCAAATATGATTATGTTAATTAAGCCATATCCATTTGTATTTTGGGTTTCTTTAATAGTTATAGCAATTGGAGCTTTAGTAGGTATGTATGGTAGTATTAAAGCTGTAAGAAAGTATTTGAAGGTGTAACTATGGGTATAAAGAAACTAAGTAGTTATTTTGTAAGATATATTTTAGTAATATTTATATTTGTTTCATGTTTTATATTTAAACCATCTGATGCTTATGCCAAGTCTGCAAATACTTTGGCGGGTCTTAGGGCTGATTTAAAGGATTTGGAAGCTCAAAAAAGAGCAAATGATAGCAAAAAGAATTTAACTCAAAGTCAAATAAATACAAAGAAAAATGAGATAAATAATGCCAATCAAGAGATTACTAATAGTAAAGAAAAGATAGAAAATGCAAAAGTGTTAATTGAAGAAACTGATAAAAAAATAACTGAGTTAGAAGAAAAAAACAAAGAATTAATTACTTATTATCAAGTTATGTTAAGTAATAATGTTTATATGGAATTTATTACTGAGTCATCAAATATGACGGAATTAATAATGAGAAGTGATGCAATTAGAGAATTAACAAATTATCAACAAGAAAAATTAAAAGAATTAGAAGATTTAATAAAAGAAAATGAACAACTACAAGTTGATATGAAAAAGTATCAAGTAACTTTAGAAAAAAATATTATTGCTTATCAAGATGCTGTTTATTCTTTACAAGATAACTTAGCAGATTTAAATGATATTGCTTTAGATATTAATTCACAGATTAGTTCACAAAAAGAATTAATTAAAGTTTATGAACAAATGGGTTGTAAAGAAGACCAAGATTTAGATGAATGTTCTAGAGTAATGGGAAATGCTATGTGGTTAAAGCCTTTAATTAAGGGGAGAGTAAATAGTAATTTTGGAGTTAGAAATAATCCTTTAAAACCTGGTACTTATAAAGTTCATCAAGCGGTAGATATCGGTGGTAATGGTGAGGGAACTAAAGTTTATGCAGTTGGTTCTGGTTCTGTTGCAATGGTTATTAATGCTGAAAAAACATATAATTCAAAGAAAACTAAAACTTGTGGGGGTAATCAAGTATATATTTGGATGCAAGTTGCTGGTAAATATTATACTGTTCAATATGCTCACTTGTTGAAAGTTTATGTTAAAGCTGGGGATGTTGTAACTAAAGATACTGTTATTGGCCTTCAAGGTGGAGGTGCTGGTACTAGAAAATGGGAAAGTTGTTCAACTGGTACACACTTACATTTTGGTATTGCTAAAGGTAAAATTGCTAATAATAAGTACTTCATTAGTAATTGGATGGCAAATGCTGTGAAACCCGAAGGTTATCCTTCATCAGGTGGATGGTTCTATTCAAGAACTCAATGGTTTTAAAAATACTGTATAAAAAGCACTATTTACACAAAATGCGTGAATATAGTGCTTTTTTTTTTTTTTCGGTTAAAATGGATATGTAAAATAAAATATCCGTGCGTGATATTGTTATGAAGGTGATGCAAATTGAAGAAAAAATATGTTTTATTTTCTATAGTTACTTTGGTTTTATTGGTTGCCCTTATTACAAGTTTTAATTATTTTAAAACTACAAATACTTATATTGATGATAGTTTTAATAATCAAACTAAGATAACTAAAGGAATATCAATGAATTTGGAACAAACAGCAGGAGCTGGTGATTATAAAACTGTAACGCAGAGTGTATGGCCAACAGAAGGATATAATTTTAATGCAGAATTATCAAGATGTGAAAATGGTTCAACTTTAAGTTGGGATGATACAAAAAAAGCAGTTATTGTATCAGGTAATTTGTCAGATAAGTGTTATGTTTATTTTGACTTAGCTAGATTTGATGAAACTTGTGATGGAAGTACCTTAGCTTGTCGTATAGCAAAACAATATACAGGAACTCAAGGTGAGAATTCATTATACTATCATAATTCAACATTAACAAATGGCGCAGGTGATAATTCATATAGATATGCTGGAGCAAGTGATAGTGTAAATAATTATATTTGCTTAGGTTCAGATGCAACAACATGTCCAGATGCAAATTTATTTAGAATAATAGGAGTATTTGGAGACCAAACGAAAGTAATAAGAGCAAAATCAGTTGGTGACAAAGAATGGAATACATCAGATGACAATACATGGTCAACATCAAGTTTAAATACATATTTAAATGGAGAATATTTAACAAGTTTAGGGACATTAGCAGATAAAATAGCAACAACGACATGGAAAGTTGGAGGCGGAAGTACTACATACTTATATGATGTACCAAAAACAGCATATCAATATGAAGTAGGAAGTAGTGCATCAACAACTACATATGATGCAAAAATAGGATTAATGTATGTAAGCGATTATGGATTTGCAGCAGACCAAAGTGGATGGACAACAAAATTAAGTTCTTATAATAGTAATAAATCAAAAAATTGGTTAAATACAGGTAGGTATATAGAATGGACTCTTTCGCGCAATTCCGACAATACGAGTAATGCGTTCGGTGTGAATAGCACTGGCTATGTCGACAACTACAATGTGACTAAGAGCTATGTTGTTCGCCCGTCCTTCAATCTTGAGTCTTCGGTAAAATATGTATCAGGGTCAGGAAGTATGAGTGACCCTGTGCGAGTAAACTAAGTTAGGACATATTATTTGTCTAGCGACGAAAGTGCTAGGCAAACGGGGTAAAAAATTATGCTGATGCAAGAAGGACAGCAGTAGACTATGGTAAAACAATGTCTGTCGTGGCTCGCGGTTTGTGCAGGTGTGACAGTAGGCGGTGGTGTTAAAATAGAAATTGATATAAATGTAGATATTAAAAGTATTTTAAGAGCTTTTGCTCTTTTATTTTGGATGAAAATAGTGTAATATTAAGTTGGTGATATATATGGATATTAAAGTGTTAGTTGTTGGTGCTTTGCAAGAAAATTGTTATGTTTGTAGTATTGGAAATAATGCTTTTATTGTTGACCCGGGTGATGAAGCTGATAAAATAATTGATGCATGTATGGGTAAAAATGTTGTTGAGATAATTGTTACTCATCATCATTTTGATCATGTTGGAGCTTTAGATGAAATTAAGAAGTATTTTAAGATTCAAGAAAATGTTAAAAGTGATATCTTTGATTATGAAATAATTGAAACTCCAGGGCATACAAGTGATAGTAGAAGTATTTATTTTAAAAATGAAAAAGTTATGTTTACTGGAGATTTCTTGTTTTATCGTTCTATTGGAAGAACCGATTTAGATACAGGTAATGATATAGATATGATTAAAAGTTTAGAAAAAATTAGTGAATATCCCGATGATATAGTTATTTATCCTGGTCATGGACCTAAAAGTACATTGGGTAGAGAAAAGAATAATTTTAAATATTATTATTAGATAATATAAATAGCCGAATAAAATTAAAACTGATAGGTTGTGCTATCAGTTTATTTTAATATGTTTTTTCTGAGAAACTATGTGAGTAAATAATTGGTTCCATGAATTCAACATAATTTAAATAAATTATTCTAATTAAGTACCAAAGATTATTTGTGTTATCTCTGATTATAAGATGGTCTCTTCCAGCTTCTTCAATAATTCCTTCATAAACTTTGTTTTGCCATGCACTACTGTCTGGATATGAAACATAAGCTTTTATCTTTCTTCCTTTATTTAACCTTAGGATATTTTCAATATAGCTTTGTTCATCTGGTAAATTGCTATTATTTACTTCAGATACAGACATGTTTCCTGGTGGTGTTCCGAAATTAGAACTTGGAAATGTTGGATTTTGGTAGAAATTACCATTCATTTTATATTCACCTCTAAAACAATATATGTTTTTTACCAATAATAATTGCTAAAAAATAAATATTAGTTTATAATTAATATAGAAAAGTGGTTGAAGATATGGAGAAAATAAATTATAAAGAAATTATTTTTGATGGATGTTCATTAGTTTTTGGACTATTTTTTTATGCAATGTGTTTTAACTTGTTTTTAACTCCGAATGATTTAGTTGTATCTGGCTTTAGTGGTATTGCTATTGTTATGCAAAAATTATTTGGATGGACACCATCAATTTTCTTATTAATATCTAATATTATTTTGTTAGTTATTTGTTTTATATTTTTGGGATGGAGTACTACAAAGAAAAATATTATTGGTTCCTTATTATATCCATTAATGGTTACATTATCAATGCCAGTTGCTAATTTTTTAACAAGTTATTTAGTTACTGAAGACTTTTATTTAACACTATTATTTGCAATCTGTTTGTATGGAATTAGTAGTGGTTTTATATATAGAAGTGGTTTTACTGCGGGTGGTTCTGATATAATTATGCAAATAATAAATAAGTATTGTAAAGTAAGTGAATCTAAGGCTATGCTATTTGCTAATGGATTTATTATACTTTCTGGTATGTTAGTATTTGGTTTTACTAAAGGTGTTTATTCATTTATCATTTTATATTGTTCTACATTTTTTGTTGATAAGATTATGTTTGGTATTTCTGATAGTAAATTATTTTATATTTATACTAGAAAAACTAGAAAGATTAAAAAAGTTATTCTTGAAGAATTTGAAACAGGTTTTACAACAATTCCTGGTACTGGAGGATATTCTCACAAAAATGGTGTTATGATTATGTGTGCTGTATCTAATAATGATTACTATTTACTTAAGAAGAGAATTTTAGAAATTGATCCGAGTGCATTTATGATTATTGATAAATGTTATGAAGTTAATGGAGGAGTTAAGAGAAGTAATATTCCATTTTTATAATATTTGTGGTAAACTATTTATGTGATTGCTTATGAAAAAGATTGTTATATTTGGTGGAGGAAGTGGGCTTTCTCAACTTTTAAAAGGAATAAAATTATTTCCAGTGGAAATTACGGCGGTGGTATCATTTGCTGATAATGGCGGAAGCACTGGTCTTCTTCGTCGTGAGTTAAAAATACCTGCGGTTGGTGATATTACAAAAGTTATGCTTAGTATGGCTGATACAAATCAAGATGTAATGGATTTAATGAATTATCGTTTTACTAAATCTAAAACTTTAGGTATTCATTCTGTAAAAAATTTGTTATTAATGGCTTTGATGGATTTAAAAGGTAATTTTGCGAGTGCTATGCCTGTTATGGAAAAACTTCTTGATGTAAAAGGTAATATTTTGCCATTAACTGAAGATAATGTTAATTTAGTTGGTATTACAAGTAGTGGTAAAAAAGTAATCGGAGAACATCAAATAACTAAATGTGCAAGTAAGATTGTGGAAGTAAAATATGATAAAGATATAGTTGTTAATCCTAAAGTAATAAATGCTGTTAAAGATGCAGATTTAATAATATTTTCATCTGGAAGTTTACTTACAAGTATTGTTCCACATTTAATTGATAAAAAGTTAGTTGATGTAATTAATAAAGCTAAGGGAGAAAAAGTTTATATATGTAATTTATTTACTCAACCTGGTGAAACTGATGGTTTTACTGTTTATGATCACATTAAATATCTAGAAAAATATTTAGGTAAAGGTAGTATAGACGTAGTTATAGCTAATAATGAAGATATAAGTAGTGATTTAGCTATAAAATATAGAACTGAGGAACAAAAAGACCCAGTAGTTTTAAACATGAATGAATTAAGAGATAAAGATATTTACGTTATTTCTGATAAGCTTTTTACAATAGAAGATGGTTGGTATAGACATGATGCTTTAAAAACAGGGTATTTGTTGTTCTCATATTTAATGGATGGTAGAAAATGACGTTTACAACTAGTTTAAAAGAAGAAATAGCAAAGCATGAAATAAATAGTATTGAAGCTAGATATGAATTAATGGCATTTTTAAATAGTGTTGCTAAGTTTAATAAAGATGAAATTAGTTTAACACTAGAAAATGCAAGTATTGCGAGAAGAATTTATAAAGAAATAAAAGAAATATATGGGGTAAGTCCAAATATTGTAATAAGGGTTCAAAAAAGATTTAAAGTAAAGCAAATATATATATTAAATGTTAAAGAAAAAGTAGATTTTATAAAAAAAGATATTAGTGTGGGGATAAAAATTGAAGTTGATGATTTAGTTAGTGATGAAGAAAAAATTGCTTTTATTGAAGGTGCTTTCTTAGCTGTAGGTAATGTTTCTAATCCAAGTACTAGTGGTTATCATTTAGAATTTATTTTTACGAAAGAAAGACTTGCTAAACAAGTACTTAATTTACTTAATTATTTTAATTTAAAAGCTAAATTAATTAAACGTGGTTATAAAAATATTGTTTATATTAAAGCTAGTGAAGCAATTAGTGATTTAATAAAAATGTTTAAAGCTACAAGTTCATTGTTTTATTTTGAAGATATAAGAATTTATAGAGACCATAAAAATATGGTTAATAGGTTAAATAATTGTGAAATTGCTAATCAAGAGAAAACGTTTAGAACAGGTCAAGTGCAACTTGAAAATATTAATTATTTAAAGATGCATGATTTATTTGATTTACTTGAAGAAAACACTAGAATTGTTGCAGATGCAAGAGTTAAGTATCCAGAAGTTTCTATGCAAGAACTTGCTGATATAATAACCCTTGAAAATAATTATAAAATAGGTAAATCTGGTGTTAATCATCATTTTATTAAGATAAATAATTTAGTTAAAAGACATAAAGAAAGAAGTGAAGAAAATGGTAGTTAGACTTGCTGCAGATATACAACCAGATAGTATTTTAGATGGTTCTGGTATTAGAACTGTAATTTGGTTTCAAGGGTGTCTACATAATTGTGAAGGGTGCCAAAATCCTGAAACTCATGATATGAATAGTGGCATGGTTGTTGATATTGATGATATAAAAATGAAACTTAAGAATTTGAAATATCAAAGTGGTATTACACTTTCTGGTGGTGACCCATTTTTTCAACCTGAGGCTGCCTTAGAAATAGCAAAATTTGCTAAGAGTATTGGTTTAAATGTCTGGGCTTATACAGGATTTACTTTTGAAGCATTGCTTAATGGAGATAAAAAAAGAAGAGATTTGTTAGAGTATGTTGATGTTTTAGTAGATGGTAAATTTATGCTAGATAAAAAAAGTTTAAATTGTAAGTTTCGAGGAAGTACTAATCAAAGATTAATTGATGTTAAGAAAAGTTTAGAAAGCGGGAGTGTTATATTATATGGAATTTAGTGATGGTGTTAATTATACAATACTCGTTAATAATGCAGATAAGGCTTTTTTTGAGAACTTCGAAAGTTACAAGGTTTTGGATACTATGGATGGTTTTGATGCAATTAAGATGCAGGTTGAGGTGTTTTTAAGTAAGAGAATTGTGTTTAATGAAATATGGTATTATTTAAGTAAGGAAGAAAAGAGTGAATTATTAGAAATATTAAAAAGAAGAAATGTAAGTTTTGTTAATATAACTAGTAATGTAGAAGATGTAATATATAGTGATTATGTAATAGTTTATGATGATGATAAGAAAATATTAGAAGGTAATAAAGAAATGGTTTTAAGAAATGAAAAATTATTAAAAAGATTAGGTTATGGAATACCTTTTGTAGTGGATTTATCAATACAACTTAATTATTATGATATATTTGATACAGTTTATTATGATATGGATAAACTAACGGAGGCATTATGGAATTAAAATTAAATGGTAATATTATAGGTGTTGTAAGTAATGATTTTAAAGAAGATAATGTTACTGGTAAAGTAAGAGATATAGTAGTAAAAAAGAGTAGTGATGCTTTAAAAATGGTTGGTTTAGATGATACATATTTAGATAAAGATATAAGTGAGTTATCTTTGAGGGATAAAAATAAAATAATACTTGCTAGTAAGTTACAAGATAAAGAAATTATGTTAATTAACTTTAGTAGAGGTTTAACTAATAAAGATATAGAGTTTTTTAAGAAATTATTTAAAAAGATAATTAGTTATGGAAGAAAGATAGTTTTAGTAGATAGAAATAGTAATATGTTTATAAATTGTGTTGATAAGATGTATGTTATTAACAATAAAAAAATAGTTCTTGAAGTAAATGATATATATGATAAAGGTTTAGAAAAATATATTGAAGTACCAAAGATAGTAGAATTTACTAATAAAACATTAGATTATGGTGTTAATATAAATCATTATAATGAATTAGATGATTTATTGAAAGCTATTTATAGGATTAAATCATGAGATATTTAATTAAGTTTAGTTATGATGGAACAAGATTTCATGGCTTTCAAAGACAAAAAGATGTTAAAAATGTGCAAGGAACATTAGAGATAGTTTTAAGTAAAGTGTTAGATGAACCAATTACTATAAAGGGAAGTGGCAGAACTGATGCTGGTGTACATGCTAAAATGCAATGTGCTCATTTTGATACAGATAAAATTATTAGTCATAAAGATATTGATAAAATAAATGAATTATTAAAAGAAGAAATAGTTATTAATAAATGTATGCTTGTTAATAGAAAGTTTCATGCTAGGTATGATGTTAAGAAAAAGACTTATGTTTATAAAGTAAATACTGGTAAATATAAAAGTAAATATAATGGTTATTATTATCAAATAAAGTATGATTTTGATATAAAAGGTATGAAAAAAGCAAGTAAGTTATTAGTGGGTACTTATGATTATCATAATTTTGTTAGTGGTTATAGAGATGATTATACATCAACAATTTATAAGATAAAAATAAAAAAATATGGTGATATTTTAACATTTAAGTTTGTGGGTATTGGTTTTTATAGATATATGGTTAGGCATTTAGTAGGAGCTTTACTTGATGTTGGTAAAGGTAAAGTAGATATTCATGTTATAGAAAATATGTTAGATAAAGATATTAATAAAACATTAAGTGTTGTTCCAGCGGAAGGGTTATATTTAGAGAAAATTGAGTATTAAAAGAGTTTTTTGTAAAAAAATAAGTAAAATTTTAAGAAAATAGCTAAAAAGGTTTGACTTTTGGCTATTTTTTTCATATAATTTTAATCGGTACATTTTATTTATGTGATTTGTTTAGTCGTGGGAAAATTAAACAAAAAACATAGTGAAAGGAATTAGTTTTATGAAAACATTTATGCAAAAAAAAGAAAATATCGAAAGAAATTGGTATGTGATTGATGCTGAAGGTAAAACTTTAGGTCGTGTTGCAACTAAGGCTGCTCATGTATTACGCGGAAAACACAAAGTTACTTATACTCCATATGTTGATTGCGGAGATTATGTAATTATTGTAAATGCTGATAAGGTAGTTTTAACTGGAAATAAACTAGAAGATAAGAAATATTATAATCATAGTGGTTTCCCAGGAGGACTAAGAGAACGTAGTGCTAAAGAAATGATTGAAAAATATCCAGAAGAAATGGTTGAAAGAGCTGTTAAAGGAATGCTTCCTCATAACAGACTTGGAAGAGCTATGGGTAAGAAATTATTTGTTTATCGTGATGCAAATCATAAGCATGAAGCTCAAAAGCCTAAGGCTTTAGAAATTAATTAGGAGGAATTATGGCTAAGAAACAAGAATGGACAGCAACTGGTAGAAGAAAAAGAAGTGTGGCAAGAGTTAGACTTGTTGGTGGTACTGGTAATATTACTGTTAATGGTGTTGATGTTAATGATTATATGCCTTATGCAACACTAGTAATGGATTTAAAACAACCTCTAGTTGCTACTGGAAATGAAAACAGATTTGATATTGATATCAATGTTAAAGGTGGCGGATTTTCTGGACAAACTGGAGCAATTCGTTTAGGTATTACTAGAGCACTTTTAGCATTCGATGCTAATACTGACCAAACAAGAGAAGATAGTTATAGACATATTCTTAAAAATGCTGGATTTATTACAAGAGATCCAAGAGTTAAAGAACGTAAGAAATATGGTCTTAAGAAAGCAAGAAGAGCTCCACAATTCTCAAAGAGATAGAATTATATTTTCTTTTAAACCTCTTAAACTCAGTGTTTATGAGGTTTTTTAGTGGGTTTACTTAGTCTTAAGTCCTTTAAATTTTTTTCTGTAGCCAACAAATAAATAAATTTTTGATATATTTTAATGTATTTATAACTTTGGAAACTGTGTTTATTATTGACTATTTTTAAGATTTAATTTATCATTATAGTAGGTGATACTAATGAGAAAAGTGTTAAATAAGAAAGCTTTTACTTTAACAGAATTGATTGCAACAATTGTTATACTATCTATTTTGATAACATTGTCTGTTGTGGTATTTGTAAACATTAGAAGAAGTGCATTAGAAACAGAATATAGTAATTTGGTATCATATTTAGAAACTAAAGGAATTGAATATGCAAATAGTACTAATATTACAACAATAAGTGTAGAAGATTTAATAAAAGAAGGTTATGTTAAACCAGATGATGAATCAGATATATATAACCCAATAAATAAAACAAGTTTAAATTGTTATTTAATTAAAATGGAATTTAAAGATGGAGAATATGTTGCTAAGTTTAGTGAAAATAGTGGTAGAAATGAAGATGGAACATGTAAAGAATATACTAAAACTAGTGATTTTAAAATATGTATAGTTAATGGTAATGATTGTGAAGAAATAGTTGATAATGAATGGTTTGGTAATGATGTTACTTTAAGGATAAAGTATAGAGATACTTTGCTTAGCCGTAGTGATGCGAATTTTAATTGGTTAACAAATACTGGATATTCAAGTGAGGAAGATACTGTATCAACGGATGTAAAGTTAATTAGTGATGTAATATATAAATGTGAAGTAATATTTGGCGAAGTAACAGGTGTTGCTATTGAGAATATTAAAATTGATAAAGAAAAACCAGTTATTAGTGAAGTTAAAGTTGATACTAATTGGAGTACAACTAAGATAATAGAAATAGTTGCAAGTGATGGAATAGGTTCTGGTATAAAAGGATATTTTGTTGAAGGTATAACTAGTGATTATCAAAGCAGTAATAAAATAGAGGTTAAGAAAGATGATGATTATAAAATATATGTTAAAGATAATGCAGGTAATGTTTCTGATGTAAAGATTGTAAAAGTAGAAAAAATTGATAGTGGAAAACCAACTATAACGCGTAAAGGTGATGAATTTCAAATACTAGTTGGGGAAGATAAACATGTTTTATCTGAGTATTTTGTTGTTACTTATTCAGACAGTGGGGGAACAACTACTTGTGATTATGAAAGAACTAAGGATTTAACTGTTGGAAGTTATAACTTGGCATGTACTGTTGTTGGTGGGAATGGATTAACAGCTTCTGATAGTATAACCCTTAAAGTTTTGCCTAGAACTCCATCTATCCCAGTGGTTGAAGTTAAATATACTGATGATGCTGGTAGTGCTTATAGTGGTGATTGGACAAATAAAAACTTGTATTTTAAGCTAACTCCAGGAAAATCTTCTGATATTGTAACAGTTTATCAATATAAAATAGGAAGTGGTAGCTGGAGTACCCCAAGTTGGTTATCAATGACTGGTAATAGTGGAGGTTTTGCTTATTCAAGTGAAGTTGAAAATACTATATATATCAGAGCTTGTAATGGAAATGATTGTAGTAATTCAACTTCGGGAATAGCCTTAAAAATTGACAAAACAGCACCTACATGTAATTTATCAATATCTTCATCTAGAATTTCTATGGGAACAAAATCTAGTGATGTTACAAAATCCGGAGTAAATAAAAGTTCAACTCCAAGTTATACAAGTACTTATCAAAGTATTGGTACAGGTACTTTTTATGGTCATGTTTATGATAGAGCTGGAAACACGGGTACTTGTAATTTAAGTGTTACTTCAACTAGTTCATCCAGCAGTTCTTACTCTTGTTCATATGATTGTGGTTATTGGACCGAGCCTTCTTGTAGTTATGTTTGTTATAGATATATGACAGCATCTGAAAAAGCAAAAGGCAAATGTAGCGGAAGTGCAACAGAAGGTGCATATAATACTTGCTGGAGATGGCATTCTTCATCAAGTTGTTCAAGTTCTTATCCTTATCTAGATTCATCTGGTACTTCTTGTTCTGGAAGCAGTGTCTATGTATCACAAACTTGTTATAAAACATGTTATGAAACAACGTATTATTGTCAAAATGGATATTCAAAACTAAATAATAGTTATTGCTATAAATAAATTCAAAGTAAAATTGCTTTGAATTTATTTGTTATTATTGACTAATTTAGTTTTTTAAATTATCATTATTATAGGGTGATGTTGTTGAAAATAATAGAATCTGTAAAAAAACGTATTAAGGTTATTAAAAAAAATAAAGCATTTACTTTAACAGAGTTAATTGCTGTTATTGTTATTTTGTCTATTTTAATAACTTTGTCTGTTGTTGTATTTATGAATATTAGAAGAAATATTTTAGAAAAAGAATATACTAATTTAGTTTCTTATTTGGAAACTAAAGCGGCTTTGTATGCAAAAGATACAGGTATAACAACAATAAGTGTAGAAGATTTAATAAAAGAAGGGTACATAAAACCAGATGATGAAACAGATATATATGACCCAAGAGATAATAAAAGTATGAATTGTTATTTAATTAAAATGGAATATAAAGATGGGGAATATATTGCTAAATTAAGTGATGATTTCACTAATGATGATGGAACATGTAAAGAATATACTAAAACTTCTGGATATGAAATTTGTAGAATAAATGGAAATAATTGTTATTCTATAGGTGCTGATGAATGGTTTAATGAAAATATAAAACTAGGAATTAAAGATGTTAATGGATTAATAAATAGAGTTGATGCAAGTTATAGTTGGTCAACAAATACAGGATTTACAAGTAATAATAAAGATGTTACTACTGAAGTAAGTTTAATTGGTGATATAACTTATAAATGTGAAGTAAAATTGAAAGATGAAACTGGTAAAGATATAATTGGTGTTGCTACTAAAGAAATTAAAATAGATATGGAAAAACCAATTATAAGTGAAATAAAATATGATAATAATTATAATACAAGTAAAACAATAGAAATTATAGCAACTGATGGAATGGGTTCTGGTATTGGTGGTTATTCTATTGTTCTTGATGGTCAAGATTGTAATAATTTTAGTAGTAGTAATAAAATTGATGTTAATGACAATGGTTATTATAAAGTATGTGTTAGGGATAAAGCTAAAAATATAAGTAATGTTGAAAGAATTAATATTGAAACTATTGATAAAGAATATCCTTTTATCGAAGCTAAAGGTATTAAGTTTGAAATAGATGTTGGTACTGATAATGTAATTTTAGATACGTATTTTACTGTAAAATATTCTAAAAGTGGAGGCACTACAACTTGTACTTATGGAGAAAATGAAACTAAAACAACTGGTTCTTTACCTATTGGTACTAATAGAATAGTGTGTAATGCTTTAGGGAATAATGGTTTAGGAAAGACAGCTTCAACTAATATTGTAGTAAAGCCCCTTATCCCAGAAAAACCTACAATTGTTGCTAAACTTGAAAGTGCTAGTGGTAGTGCTTATGATAGTAGTTGGACATCTAAAAACGTTTATATAGATATTACTCCAGGTAGAAGTAATGATATAGTAACAAGTTATCAATATAAAATAGGGTCTACTGGAAGGTGGATTACTCCAGGTAATTTAAATGTTAGTAATAATAAAGGTAATTATGTAATAAATACAAATACTAATGGTGATGTTTATGTTAGAGCATGTAATTCAAGAGGTTGTGGTAGTGAATCAAATGCTAAAACAATTAAGATTGATAAAACTGCTCCAACTATAAAAGTTAAATCAACGATAACTCCAATTACAATTGGAACAAATACAAAGTCAACAGAATTTTTTGATGTTACTTATTCAATTAGTGGAGGTACAACTATTTGTACTCCAACTACAACAGGTTCACTAGCGATTGGAAGTCATGAAATTTCATGTACAGCAACTAGTGGTAGTGGTCTTAAATCAACTGCAAAATTTATTTTAAGTGTTATTGCCGATGCCCCTTCAGCTCCAACAATTATAACAAAATATAGAAATGCGAATGGTGCAATTTATTCAGGTTCATGGACAAATAGAACTATATATATTGGAATTACTGCTGGTTCTACCTCTGATACAATAACAACTTATCAATATAAATTTTCAACTGAAAGTTCATGGAAAAATATTTCGTGGTTATCCTTAAATTATGATAAATCTGGAAGTTTTACATATTCAAGTGAAGTTGATGATACAATTTATGTTAGAGCTTGTAATGGAAGCAACTGTAGTGGAGCATCTAATGGAAAAACAATTAGAATAGATACAACACCACCAGATATTTGGTGTGATGGAAGTGGTGCATATATGAATCATGGTGGTTATACTAGAACAGTTAGTGTTTCAGGATGTAGTGCTTATGCTACTTTTAGAAGTGGAATTGAATCATCATCTACATTTGGGCAATATGTGTTTAACTATTCTGAAGGTTCCTTATCTACTTATATAACTTATTATGATGATAGAGGGTATTCTGGTTCAGATGCTGACTGGCGTGGTTCTCGAGGTAGATGTACATCTAGTTATTGTAGTGCTGTGGTTACAGGATGTGCTACAGATAGCGTTGGAAACTCATCTTGTATAGATTTTACTTACTATGTGATGTATTAATTCAAGACATTTGTCTTGAATTTTTCTTGTAATTATGGCTGTTTTCTAGTAAAATATTAACGAGGGATATATATGAGAATAAGTAATGAATGGAAAAATTATGAATGTATAGATGCTGGAAACGGTGAAAAATTAGAACGTTGGGGAGAAATTGTTTTAAGAAGGCCGGAACCTTTAGCAATGTGGCCGATTGAAATTGATGCTTCTTGGAAAAAAGTTGATGGTGTTTATTATCGTTTTGTTGATGGTGGTGGTCATTGGGAATTTAATATAAAATTACCTGATTTTTGGACAGTTGAATATAAGGATTTGAAATTTAAAGTTAGCCCAACAAATTTTAAACATACTGGTTTATTTCCCGAACAAGCTACTAACTGGGATTTTATGATGAATAAAATTAAAAATGCTAATAGACCAATTAAAGTGTTAAATCTTTTTGGTTATACTGGAGGAGCTACTGTTGCTTGTAGTAAAGCTGGAGCAGAACTTGTAGTTCATGTAGATGCTGCTAAAGGAATGGTTGAATGGGCTAAAGAAAATGCAAAGCTATCCGGTGTTCTAGGTAATTATATTAGATTTTTAGTTGATGACTGTCTAAAATTTGTGGAAAGAGAAATTAGACGCGGCAATAAATATGATGCAATTGTTATGGACCCACCAAGTTATGGAAGAGGACCTAGCGGTGAAGTTTGGAAACTTGAAAAAAATTTAGAAGAATTAGTAAGTAGATGTACATTATTATTGAGTGATAAACCATTATTTTTCCTTATAAATGCTTATACAACTGGAGTTTCTAGTACGGTTTTATATAATATTTTAAAGCTTACTGTTGGTAAAACTTATGGTGGAGTTATTGATGCCGGAGAAATAGGTCTTCCAATAAGTAAAAATGATTTAGTTTTACCATGTGGTATTTATGGAAGATGGCAAGATGAATAAGATAATTTATGAAGATAATCAATTGTTAGTTGTAGAAAAACCTAGAAACGTTTTAGTTCAAGGCGATGATACTAAAGATATTGATTTATTAACTAGTTTAAAATTGTACTTAAAAGAAAAATATAACAAACCTGGAAATGTTTATTTAGGCTTAGTGCATAGACTTGATAGACCAGTTGGTGGTGTAATGGTTTTTGCAAAAACTAGTAAAGCTGCAGGAAGACTTAGTGATATGGTTAGAACGCATGAGTTTAAAAAGACATATCTAGCTATTGTAGAAGGCAAAATTCCAGATGAGGGAATTTTTGAAGATTATTTATTAAAGCTTGAAAAAGAAAATAGAACGATTGTTGATAAAAATGGGAAGTATGCTAAATTAACATATAAATTAATAAAATATATTGATGGACTTAGTTTAGTAAAGATTAATTTAGAAACTGGAAGGTCTCACCAAATTAGAGTACAATTTTCTTCGCGAGGATTTTTTTTGTGGGGAGACCAAAAATATAATAAAAATGCAAAGTTTGGTGAACAAATTGCTTTGTGGGCATATAAATTAGAGTTTAAACATCCAGTTACTAAAGAAATTATGACATTTAATGCAGAGCCATATTGGGAGGAATTTCCTTGGTCTTTATTTGGGAGTGATAACTTTGACTAATAAAGAAATATTTTTAGAATATGCCAGTAAATTTAATTCTTCAGAAAAAGAAATTAAAAGAAAAATAAATCATTCTATTCGTGTTAGTTCTTTATGTAGAAAAATTGCAAAGTCAATAAATTTAAGTGAAGAAGAACAAGATATTGCAGAGTTTATTGGTTTGATTCATGATATTGGAAGATTTATTCAATGGGAAGAATATCAAACTTTTGATGATTTAAAAAGCGATGACCATGCTATTTTAGGGTTGTATGTATTGTTTGATAATAATGTTATTGATAAATTTAATGTTAACCATGAATGGTTTAAAACTATTTTTTTAGCAATAAAAAATCATAATTTATTAAATATATCAAATGATACTAAAGGTATTGATTTAACAATGTCAAAAATTTTAAGAGATGCTGATAAAATGGATATCTTATGGATGGTTAAGTCTGGTGAAATAGTTTTAGATGAAGATAATAGTGATATAAGTCTTCAGATAAGGGAATGTTTCTTAAGCAAACATAGTATAGGACATACATTAAAGATGACGGTTTCGGAGAAGATATTATTAAAGATGGGTTTTGTTTTTGATGTAAATTATGAATGGTCAATACAGTATATAAAGGATGAAAGATTAATTGAAGAAATATATAATAAATTAAAATATAAAGGTAAGATAGAAGAATATTATAATTTTGTAATTAAGTATTTAGGTGAGGTTAATAATGGAAAGATATAAAGAAATAGAAAGAAGTATTATAAAAAAATATCGTAAAGAAATATGGGCGAAATTTGTTAAAGCTGTCAAAGATTATAAATTAATAAATGAAAATGATAAAGTTATGGTTTGTATTTCTGGGGGTAAAGATTCTTTTTTGCTTGCTAAATGTGTCCAAGAATTACAAAAACATGGTGGTGTTCCATTTGAAGTGTGTTATGTATGTATGAATCCTGGATATAATGAAGTAAATAAAGAAAAAATATTAGAAAATGCTAAGATATTAAATATTAATTTAGAGATGTTTGATAGTGATATATTTGAGGTTGCTAATAATTTAAATGAAAAAAGTCCATGTTATATGTGTGCTAGAATGAGAAGAGGACATTTATATAATAAAGCGAAGGAATTAGGATGTAATAAAATAGCTTTGGGACATCATTTTGATGATGTAATAGAAACAACATTACTTTCTATGTTTTATGGTAGTGAAGTTAAAACTATGCTTCCAAAACTTCATAGTGAAAACTTTGAAAATTTGGAACTTATTAGGCCACTTTATTTAGTAAAAGAATATAGTATTATCTCTTGGGCAAAATATAATAATTTAGAGTTTATTAATTGTGCATGTAAGTTTACAGAAAGAGTTAATAATAGTGATGAATCTGTAAGTAAGAGAAAAGAAATGAAGGAATTAATAAAACATTTAAGAGAGTTAAATCCTGATATCGATTATAATGTATTTAAATCTTTAGATAATATTAATTTAAATTGTGTGTTGGGTACTAAAAAGAATGGTGTTTATAAAAGTTTTATGGATGAATATGATAAATAAAAAATGGAAAATATTAATATAATTTAATATGAATAAATATTTTATTGGAGTATTTTCCGTTTTTTTAGTGTTATTTTTGGCTATGTTTAGTTATCCGGTAAGGGCTGATTTGCCTTTGCAAGGAAGAGTTGTGGCAATTGACTGTGGACACGGTGGAATGGACCCGGGGTCTTTATATAATGATATTTATGAAAAAGATATTACTTTATCTATTGGAAAATATTTAGAAAAATACTTAAGTGAAATGGGAGCAACAGTTATTATGACTAGAACTAGTGATAGTGATTTAAGTAATGGTGCTCGAAATCATCGTAAAAAGGCAGATTTTGATGAAAGAATTAAAATTATTAATCAAAAGATTGTTGATATGTATCTATCTATTCACTTAAATTACTTAACAGATACAAGGTACTATGGTGCTCAAGTTTTTTATAATAAAAATAATGAAGAATTAGCTAAATCTATACAAGAATATTTAAATAATAATACAAATACTGATAGAAAGGTAAAAAAAATACCTACATCAACTTATATGTATGATAAATTAAATACAAATGGAGTGTTAGTAGAATGTGGTTTTTTATCTAATGCAACTGAAAGGAGTAAATTAGTTACAAAAGAATATCAAAGTAAATTTGCAAAAATATTAGCGCAAGCAATAAGTCATTATTATAATTAATTTTATTAATTTCACTTTTTTTTCACAAGTTTTTTACATTAAAACCATTATTTTGCTATATATTTATTAAGTCAGTTGTGGTATAATGTTTAAAGTAAAGGCGGTATAGTGTGAAATCAAAAACATTTAAAACATTAGATGAACAAATTGACATACTTACAAAAAAAGGCTTAGTAGTTGAAGATATTGAAGCTACTAAAACTGTTTTGTTGCGGGAAAATTACTTTTTCTTAAGTGGCTACCGTCATTTATTTATGAGACCAGATGATAATAAAACTTATCTTGAAGGTACAACATTTAATGAATTATATTCGATGTTTCTTTTTGATAGACAAATAAGAAATATAATTTTTAAAAATATTTTGATAGTTGAAAATAATTTAAAAAGTATACTTGCTTATGTAATGAGTAAAAATCATGGTTTTAAAGAGAATAATTATTTAAATCCTAATAACTTTGTTAAAGATTCAAAAAGAAATAGACAAATTAATGATTTAATTAGAAAGATGAAAAGACAGATAAGTGTTAATGGTAAGCAACATACTGCAACAGCACATTATATCATAAATTATGGTTATATTCCTCTTTGGGTTGTTGTGAAAGTTTTATCATTTGGAATAGTTGGTGAACTTTATACAATACTTCAATATCAGGACCAAAAAGAAATTGCGGATGTTTTTGGAGTTAGTATTGATAGTATGGTAGATTATTTACCAATTGTTGCTAATTATCGTAATTTATGTGCTCATGAAGATATTTGTTATATTAATAGAACTCAAAAAGCTATTGATGATACAAAATATCACAGATTATTGTATATTCCTAAGATAAGTGAGGAATATATATATGGGAAGAATGATTTATTTGCATTAATAATAATATTAAAACAGTTGTTAGAAGAAGATAATTTTAATTTGTTTATTAGTGAAATAAGTTATGAACTTGATAGATTGTCTGGTAAATTAAAGGTAATTAAAATAGAAAAAGTATTACATGAAATGGGATTTCCTAATAATTATAAAGAAATAGTGAGGTTAGAAAAATGAATGAAGAACAAAATAAGCAAAGAAGAAGTTTAGTAAATTATTTAATAGTATTTTTTGTAGGATGTTTAGCAATGTATGCTGTTGTATATTTATTTCCTACAAGTGTTACAAAAAATGTTACAAAGTTAGAAAAAGATGTAACAGTAACTGATACAGGTATTGCAGATGCTGTAGAAAAAGTTTATAATGCAGTAGTTATTGTATCGACATATAAAGATGATGCTTATATTGCGTCTGGTACGGGTTTTGTTTATAAGAAGGATGGTAATAAATATTATATTTTAACAAATCATCATGTAATTGATGGTGGTAATAAAGTAACTATAACATTTACTGATGGTAGGGTTGTAGAAACTAAAGTTGTTGGTTCTGATCAATATTCTGATATTGCTGTGTTGTCAATGGAATCAAAAGATGAATTAACTGTAGCGTCTTTAGGTAAAAATGATAATTCTAGAGTTGGTGATACTACATTTGCTGTTGGGGCTCCTTTAGATAGTGCTTATTCATGGACAGTAACAAGAGGAATTTTATCGGGTAAAGATAGATTGGTGGAAGTATCTTTAAATAATTCCAGAAATAATGATTATATAATGAAAGTTTTACAAACTGATGCAGCGATTAACTCTGGTAATAGTGGTGGTCCTTTATGTAATAGTAATGGTGAAGTTATTGGAATTACATCACTTAAACTAGTAAGTAGTGGTGTTGAAGGAATGGGTTTTGCAATTCCTATTGAAGATGCTACATCAAAAGCAGAACAAATTATTAATGGTGAAAATGTATCATATCCTTATATAGGTATTTCGATGCTTGATGTAGCAAAAGTTTATACCTCATATCAATATGCTGAACTTATTCAAAAAACTGGAGTTTCTAGTGGTGTTATTGTTGCTAGTGTTGAAAAAGGAAGTCCTGCTAGTAAAGGTAAATTAGAAACAAATGATATAATTACTAAAATAGATGGTAAAGATGTTAAAAATGTAGCATATTTAAGATATTATTTATATCAATATAAAGTTGGAGATACTATTAAAATTACAGTAAATAGAGATGGTAAAACTAAAGAATTAAGTGTTACTTTAGCATCTAATAAGCAAACTACTTAGTTTGCTTATTTAAGTTGGAGGGTCTATGAAATTAAAAAGATTATTGGCATATATTATTGATATTTTAATAGTGGGATTTGTAGCATCTGCACTAGCTAACATTGATATACTAAATCCATATCTAGATAATTATATTGAAGCTTATGAAAAGTATTCTAAAGAAATGGATAGTTTAAATGAAGATAATGTTTTTGATAAAATAAAAAGTGAAGAATTTGTTTTAGATTATCAAAATGTATTAAAATATGGAGTTTATTCTAGTGTCATTAGTATTACTTGTTATATTCTTTATTTTGGAGGTTTTCAAAAATGGAATAAAAATCAAACTGTTGGTAAAAAATTAATGAGATTAAAAGTTGTTAATAAAAATAATAAAGATGATGTTAGATTGTGGCAATATATTTTAAGAACAATAATTGTTTATAATTTGTTATTTAATAGTTTAAGTGTAGTAGTTTCTTATATGTTTAAAGGTAATTTATTCTTTACAACATCAATAATTACGAGTATAATTGGTTATGTTATAACTTATGTTGGTTATATAATGATTTTATTTAGAAAAGATGGTTGTGGCTTGCATGATTTGGTGAGTGGCACAAAAGTAGTGGAGGTATAAAATGTCATTAATTAAAGTAAAAGAATATTTAAAAAAATATAATAAAGATGGAGAAATAGTAGAGTTTGATGCGTCAAGCGCTACAGTAGAAGAAGCTGCAAATGCAATAGGTTGTGCTGAAGCTGATATAGCTAAAACATTGTCATTTATAGTAAATGATAGACCTATTTTAATTGTTATGGCTGGAGATAAAAGATGTGATAATCATAAATATAAAGAGTTTTTTCATGAAAAAGCCCATATGATACCTAGAGAAGATTTAGTGGAATTAATAGGCCATGAAGCTGGTGGTGTTTGTCCTTTTGGTGTTAATGATGGTGTTACTATTTATTTTGATGAGTCTTTAAAGGAACATGAATTTGTTTATCCAGCTTGTGGAAGCACTAATAGTGCAATAAAATTAACTATAGATGAATTAGAAAATATAGTTCAATTTGATAGTTGGATAGATGTTACTAAATAGTTTATATTAATAAACCCAGCGAGTGTTTTGCTGGGTTTAGTCTTTTATAATTTCTATTAGTTCTCCGGGAGTACAATTTAAATATTTACAAAATTCTTCTATATATTTAAATGATATTGATGTTGTATAACCATTAATTATTCTGTTTAAGTTTCTTGAAGTTATATTCATTCTTTGGCATATGAGGATATGAGAAAATATTCATGAGATGACCTTAATGAATATTGAAAGACTAGAAAAAATAAGATATGATAAAGATTTATATCAAAAAGATAATGTGAGGGCTAAAACCGCTAGCTATACGTATGGCACATTAAGCAACAAAGGTGTGTCTACTAGCTACGCGGTTCGTCCCACATTTTCTCTTTTATCAACTGTAACTTATGTTTCTGGAGATGGCACATTGAATTCCCTGATTAGAATAAATTGATAAAATAACAAAATAAACCAGCAACTTATGCGTTTGCTGGTTTTAATCTTGCTCTTGCTTTGCCTAAATCTTCGATTGGTGTTTCAGCTGTGTAATCAACTTTGAAGGTATCTAGAACATATCTAAATCTGTGTTTAAGTTCATTTACCATGTTTTCATAAATAGCTATTGCATCATCGAATTTTTTTAGTTTAATGGCATCTGTGCATGGAATAATAAATCTGTCCATAAGCATAATTGCATCAATTGCTGGGCAATTAGCTAATTCCATACTTAATACTGGTCCAATTTGATCATATTCTTGAAGTAATCTAACACCTGCTGGAAAACTTTTTAAATAAAGTTCTCTAAAATTTCTTAAAATTACTAAGTATTCACAATTGTCTCTGTATCCTAGAGATTGACAAATTACTGTTGTTATAAAGCATCCTGCTGGTGTATAGCCATTATCTGGTTTCTTTATGTATCTATTGCAAGCAGCATCACTTTTTTCTTTATATTTGCAATTTTCAGTACAATAATATCTGTCTCCCCAGTATTCTTTTTGATTTAAATCTAAATAAGCACAATTACCACAATAATCTTTCATTATAATTTCCCCCTTTTTTTGAAGTACTATTTATTATAGCCATTTTTTTGCATTTGTCAAGTATAAGTTGCTTGACAAAATTTTCTAAATAGTTTAGTATTATATGGCAAGTGATAGATTTTTAGTTTTATAAAATTAAAAAAGTAATATAATAAAAAAGAGAAAGGATAGTTATGTTTAAATTAATTAAAAATTTTAAAAAGAAAGATTGGTTATTAATAATCGTTAGTATTGTCCTCATAGTTATGCAGGTTTGGCTAGAATTAAAGATGCCAGATTATATGTCTAAAGTAACTGTACTTGTGCAAACTGAAGGAAGTAAAATGAGTGAAATCCTTAAAAATGGAGGATTTATGCTTTTATGTGCTTTTGGTTCTTTAGTTGGTGCAGTGATTGTTGGATATTTGATTGCATTACTTGCATCAGGCTTTTCTAGAAATCTTCGTTCTAAATTGTTTAGAAAAGTTGAAGATATGTCTATGAGTGAAATTAAAGAATTTTCACCGAATAGTTTAATAACTAGAACTACTAATGATATTACACAAGTTGAAATGTTTATTGGCTTTGGTCTTCAACTTCTTATTAAAGCTCCGGTTACAGCAGTGTGGGCGATTACGAAAATTTTAAATAAAAGTTGGGAATGGAGTATGGTAACGGCTGTTGCTGTAGTTGTTTTGTTAGTAGTAATAGGAATTTTAACAATTATTGTTATGCCTAAGTTTAAGATAGTTCAAAAGCTAACTGACAAATTAAATGGGGTTACTAGAGAAAATTTAACGGGTATTAGAGTTGTTAGAGCTTTTAATGCTGAAGAATACCAACAAGAAAAGTTTCAAGATGTAAATAATAGTTTAACAAATTTACAATTATTTAACCAAAAGACAATGTCAATTATGGCACCCGTTATGTATTTAGTTATGTATATGTTAACATTAGTTATTTATTTTATTGGTGCTTATTTAATTAAAGATGCGTTAATGGCTGATAAAATTGGTTTATTCGGTGATATGGTTGTATTTTCTTCATATGCAATGCAAATAATTATGTCATTTTTAATGCTTGCAATGATATTTATGATATTACCTAGAGCTCAAGTGTCCGCATCAAGAATAAATGAGGTATTAGATACTAGTGTTAGTGTAATTGATGGTAATGTTGAAACTAAAAGTGAAGTTGGTACAATTGAATTTAAAAATGTTTCGTTTAAGTATCCTGATGCCGAAGAGTATGTGTTAAAAAATATTTCGTTTAAAGCAAATAAAGGAGATACTGTTGCATTTATTGGTTCAACTGGTTCAGGTAAATCAACATTAGTAAACTTAATAGTTAGATTTTATGATGTAACTGATGGTGAAATATTGATTGATGGAGTTAATATTAAAGATTATAAACTAGAGTATTTATATAAATTAATTGGATATGTACCTCAAAGGGCTGTTTTATTTAACGGAACAGTAAATAGTAACATTAGTTATGGTGAAGCAATGGAAAAAATTAGTGATAAAAAAATAGTAGAAGCATCTAAGGTTGCTCAAGCTGATGAATTTATTTCTAAAATGGATGATGGCTATGAGTCTCATATTGCTCAAGGTGGAACCAACATTTCTGGAGGACAAAAACAAAGAATTGCTATTTCAAGAGCTATTGCTAAAAATCCAGAAATATATATTTTTGATGATTCTTTTTCTGCTCTTGACTATAAAACAGATGCTGTGCTTAGAAGTGAATTAAAAAAATATACAAAAGACGCTACAAGTTTAATTGTTGCTCAAAGAATTGGGACAATAATGAATGCTGATAAAATAATTGTTCTTGATAACGGAGAGTCTGTTGGTGTTGGTACACATGAAGAACTATTAAAGAGTTGTGAAGTTTATAAGCAAATTGCTTTATCACAACTTTCAAAGGAGGAATTAGATAATGCCAAGACCAAATAGGGATATAACAAAAGCAAAAGATTTTAAAGGGGCAATTAAAAGATTATTAAAAGAGTTATCAGGCTTTAAAAAATTAGTTATTATATCTTTAGTTTTAGCTGCTTTAGGGGCTATACTTACTATCGTTACTCCGAATATATTATCTGATTTAACTGATGAAATATCTAAGGGATTAGTTTTAAATAAAGATAATTTTTTAAAGTTAACTAAAGAAGTAACTAGTAGTTTAAATGAAGATAGTATAAGTAAGGTAATTGATTTTAGTGAAAAAAATATTGGAAAAGTAATGATGAGTTCAAATATTCCTAAAGATGATTTAATGAAATTCCAAGAAATAATGGCGAAGTTAAATGATGAAACTAACAATAAATCATTTAAAGCAATAAGTGAAATGCCAGATAGTATTTTAGATATTTTAGTTAATAATGATGAAGATGCTAAAATATTTATAAAAAGTTTAAATAGTAATTTAGTAATACCTGAGGGTGTTGCAAGTAAAATATTTAGCGATATTGAGATTGATGGTCATATAATAGATGCTGCTAGTCAAGGGAAGTTTTTAGAGATTGTTAGCAATATAGGTGAAGATGTAAGTGCCACAGAAATATATAGTCTTGTAGATAACATGCCTAGTTCTGTGAAGGTGGTTGTAGAACCATATATGAATATAGATAAAATTAAAAATATTGCCATTTTATTAATATGTATTTATTTAATAAGCGCTATATTTGAATACTTTGAAGCAATATTAATGACTGATGTGTCAAATAATTTTGCTAGAAAACTAAGGGGTAATATATCAAGTAAGATTAATAAATTACCTTTGAAATATTTTGATAAGCATGCTATTGGGGATATATTATCTAGAGTTACAAATGATGTTGATACAATTGCTCAATCAATGAACCAATCATTATCAACTTTAGTAAGTGCTATTACATTATTTATGGGAACTACTATTATGATGTTTGTAACAAATAGTGTTATGGCTATTACGGCTATACTTGCAAGTTTATTTGGATTTGTGTTTATGGCATTAGTACTTGCTAAATCGCAAAAGTATTTCGTTGCTAAACAAAATGAACTTGGGGCTTTGAATGGACATATTGAAGAAGTTTATTCAGGATTAAATGTAGTTAAAACTTATAATGGTGAAAAAATATCAAATGAAAAATTTGATGAATTAAATGATAAATTATATAAAGCAAATTGGAAGAGTGGATTTTTATCAGGTTTAATGATGCCAATGATGAGTTTTATTGGTAACTTTGGTTATGTTGCTGTTTGTGTTGTTGGAGCTTTACTTGCTTTAAATGGACATATTAGTTTTGGTGTAATTGTTGCATTTATTGTTTATGTTAGATTATTTGTTTCACCGCTTTCTCAAATTGCGCAGGCGATGACTAGTCTTCAATCAACTGCTGCAGCTAGTGAAAGAGTATTTGAATTCTTAGATGAAAAAGAAATGGCTGATGAAAGTAATATTAAAACTACTTTAGATAAAGAGAAAGTAAAAGGTAATATTGAATTTAAAAATGTTGAGTTTAAATATGATGGTAATGATAAACCAACAATTAAGAACTTTAGTGCTAAAGCTAAAGCTGGAGAAAAAGTAGCAATTGTTGGACCAACTGGTGCTGGTAAAACTACGATGGTTAATTTACTTATGAAGTTCTATGATATTAATAATGGAGAAATATTGATAGATGGTGTTTCTACGAAGGATTTAACACGTAGTAATATTCATGATTTATTTACAATGGTTCTTCAAGATACTTGGGTATTTAATGGTTCAATTAAAGATAATATTATTTATAATACTTCAGATGTTTCAATGGAAATGGTAGAAAGTGTTTGTAAAACTGTTGGTCTTGATCATTTTATTAAGACATTACCAAACGGTTATGATACTATTCTTAGTGATAATGACTCTGTTTCTGCTGGGCAAAGACAACTTCTTACAATAGCTCGTGGCATGATACAAAATGCTCCATTCTTGATTTTAGATGAAGCTACTAGTAATGTTGATACAAGAACTGAAGAATTAGTGCAAAAAGCAATGGATAAATTAACTGAAGGTAAAACATCATTTATAATTGCTCACAGATTATCCACAATAAAAAATGCTGATTTAATACTTGTTATGAATGAAGGTAATATTATCGAACAAGGAACTCATGATGAATTAATGAAGCAAAATGGGTTCTATGCAGAACTATATAATTCACAATTTAGGTTATAATTGATAAAAGTTTTTACGATGTGTTGTAAAAACTTTTTTTATTGCATGTTTTTGTGATATAATATGATTTAAGTTTGAGGTGATATTATGCAAAAACATGTACTTGTTGTAGAAGATGACAATGATATATTGGAACTTTTAAAGTTATATCTTGAAGCTAGTGAGTTTTTAGTGTCTGTTGCTTATGATGGTGTTGAGGCATTAGATATATTAAAAAATGAAAAAATTGATTTGTTAATTGCAGATATAATGATGCCAAGGATGAATGGTTATGAATTAATTAAAAGTGTTCGAGTAAACAGTAATATTCCTATTATAATAATATCTGCTAAAAATATGGATAGTGATAAAATATTAGGCTTAGATATTGGAGCTGATGCGTATGTTACTAAGCCATTTAATCCTTTAGAGGTTGTTGCTTATGTCAAGGCTCTTCTTAGAAGATATAATGAACTTAGTAATAATAGTAAAATTAATGATGTAATAAATATTGGAGATTTATCTTTAGATTTAAGTAAGTGTATTTTAAAGAAAAATAAAAAAGTTGTGCCTTTGACATCAACTGAAATTAAAATTATAGCAATGATGTTAAAATCCCCGGGGAAAGTTTTTACTAAGCAACAAATTTATGAGTGTATTAGTGGAGAGTTTTATGAATGTGATGATAATACAATGATGGTTCATATATCAAACATAAGGGGGAAGATTGAAGATAATCCATCTAAACCTAAATATATTAAAACAGTTAGGGGGTTAGGTTATAAATTTGAAAACAAAGAAGAAATATAGTTTTAGTAAAGTAATAATTGTACAATTTGCAATTTATACTTTTATTGTTCTTGGAGGTTATATCCTTATAAATATATTTGTTAATTGGCGACTTAACAATAGTTTTTTAGTGCTTGAAGATTTCTTAAAATACGAGGATAAATTAAAGTATGAAGATTATGGTGGCATACCTATGGCTAAGTTTCCAGGTTGTGATTTTGCGGTTTATGATAATAATAATGAACTAATATATTCAACTGATATAAATATAGATATAAGTGGTGATGATTTAATATTTATTAATGATTATAGTAATACCTATTATTATAATATATTTAATTATAAAGAAAAAAATAAAAATAAAATTATTAAAATATATAAAACTACTTATGATGATGAATATGATGAAATAGTTGTAGGGAGTGCAAAACTTGATGAAGATTTAAATGTCTTAGAAGGAGATTTATTTTCTGGTGCTAAAAATTTGACTGAAAAAGAAATTGATTTATTAAATGGTTATTATAATGATGAACAGATGATAGAAAAGTATTCATTTAATACAGTTTATGATTATGATGTTCCTGATGGTAGTAATAGAACATTGTTATTTATGTCACCAATGTTTAATTCTGAAGCTTATGATAAAGCTGTTGTGGATGCTCAAAGAATTTGGTTTATTGCAATACCGTTTTTACTTATTTTAATTTTAATAGAAACATATTTTTTTAATAAGAAAATTAAAAGTAGTTTAAATGAGTTAAATAGAGTTATTAATTCATATGGAGAAAATGGTTTAAAAAATGATTATCATTTGCCAAAAGAATTTGAAAGTGTTGTGGATAGTTTTGAGAGTTTAATGAAAAAACTTAAAAATGTAGAAAAAGAAAAATTAAAGATATATGAGGATAAGCAAAAGGTTGTTGCTAATTTATCCCATGATTTAAAGACCCCTTTAACTGTTGTGCGGGGGTATTCGAAAGCATTTTTGGATGGCGTGGTTCCTAAACTTAAGGAAAAACAATATTTAGAAACTATTTATAAGAAATCTATTGTAGCAACTGATGCTATTGATTCATTATTTATGTATGCAAAATTTAATCATCCTGAATATAGTCTTAATATGGAAAATGTAGATATTGTTGAATTTACTAAAAATTATTTAGCAGAGAAATATAGTGAAATAGAAAATAATAAAATGCAATTAGATATTGATATAAAAATTGATAAATTAAATGTTAATATAGATACGAAAGCTTTTAGAAGAATATATGAAAATTTAATAAATAATTCTATTAAATATAATAAAAATGGTACTACAATATATTTTAAAATGTGGAAAAGTAAGGATTTATTTATTTCTGTAGGGGATAATGGAATTGGAATAGATAAGAATATTAAAGATAATATTTTTGAAGCTTTTGTTACAAGTAATAGTGCAAGAACTAGCGGTAATGGAACTGGTTTAGGACTTTCTATTGTTAAAAGTTTAGTGGAAATGCATGGTGGTGAAATTATATTAGTTGATAAACCTAAAAATGGAATGAAAACTGAATTCTTAATAAAAATTAAGGTTTGATTAAGATTTAATTTATTTTAGTATTATATAATTAGGATGAGGTTGATTATGAAAAATGTATTAGAATATTTAGAAAATGTTAAAACAAATAATTTAGTTATTGATAAAAATGGTAGTATTAGTTATCAAAAGCTTTTAGAAAATAGCAAGAAAATTGGTAGTGGACTTGGAAAATTTGTTAAGAATAATGACCCAGTTCCTGTTTATATGGAAAAAGGTATTAGTGCATTAGAGGTCTTTATGGGAGCTTTGTATTCTGGGGGATTTTATAGTTTACTTAATGTTGGGTTGCCTAAAATGAGACTTGAACAAATTATTAATGTTTTAGATGTAGATTATATTGTAACTGATAATGAACATTTAGAAGATGCTAAAGTGTTTTTTCCAGATAAAGAACTTATATTATATGAAGATTTAATTAAAGAAGAAATTAATGATGATTTACTTAATGAAATAAGAAAGAAAAAGATAGATTTAGACCCAGTTTATGCTAATTTTACAAGTGGTTCAACTGGTGTACCTAAAGGGGTTATTGTTGGAAATCGTTCAATAATTGATTTTGTTGATAATTTTGTTGATACTTTTGGAATAAAAGATGATGATGTAATTGCTAATCAAGCCCCATTTGATTTTGATGTTTCTGTAAAAGATATTTATCCAGCTTTAAAAACTGGGGCAACACTTGTTATTGTTCCTAAAGAATTGTTTTCTAAGCCAGCTCTATTAATTGATTTTTTAGTGGATCATAAGGTTACAACAATGACATGGGCAGTATCAGCTTTATGTTTAATTTCTACTTTCCATGGGCTTGATTATAAAGTTCCAACAAGTGTTAAAAGAGTAATGTTTAGTGGTGAGGTTATGCCAATGAAACATTTAAAATCATGGATGGAACATTTACCTAATGCCATGTTTGTAAATTTATATGGACCAACAGAAATTACTTGTAATTGTACATATCACATAATTGATAGAAATAGAGAATATGAAAAAATACCAGTAGGAATTCCATTTAATAATGAAGCAGTGTTTTTATTAAATGATAAGAATGAGTTAGTAACTAAAGAATCTGAAAAAGGTGAAATTTGTGTTAGAGGAACAGCTTTAGCTTTGGGATATTATAAAAATAATGAACAAACTGATAAAGCTTTTGTTAGAAATCCATTAAATGATAAATATATTGAATATATTTATAGAACTGGAGATTTAGGATATTATCAAAATAATGAATTATATTTTGGTGGTAGAAAAGATTTTCAAATTAAATATATGGGACATAGAATAGAACTTGAAGAAATAGATAAAGCTATTGGTTCTTTTGATGGTGTTCTACGAGTATGTTCTATATTTAGAGAAGAAAAAAGTAAATTGTATGCTTTTTATATCGGAGACATGGAACCAAAAGAATTACATGAAAAATTGTCAAAAGAGTTACCAGTATTTATGATACCTAGTAAGTTTATAAAAGTAGAAGAAATGCCTTTATCTAAGAATGGAAAAATTGATCGTAAAAAGTTAGAGGAATTGATATAATGGAAAAGTCATTAGAAAAGAAATTAATAAGTGAAGTAAGTACACCATTTTATGTATTTGATATTAATGTATTAAGAGATAGAATTGATTATTTAAATAGTATGATGCCTGAGAATGTTCATTTATGTTACGCAATGAAAGCTAATCCATTTGTAGTAAAAGAAATAGATGAAATAATAGAAAAATATGAAATTTGTTCTTATGGAGAATGGAATATTGCAAAAAAAATGGGTGTAAGTGATAGTAAGATGGTTATTTCTGGGGTTTATAAAGATGAAATAAGTATGGAGGATATTCTTAATAATTATAAGAATGGAGAAGTATTTACAATTGAATCATTAAATCAAATTGAACTTTTAAATAAATTAACTAAAGAAAAGAAAAAAGTGATTAATATTATTTTAAGACTTACAAGTGGTAATCAATTTGGAATGTGTGAGGAAGAAATAATTGAAATTTTAGAAAATAGAGCTAAATATGAATATTTAAATATAATGGGAATTCAATATTTTTCTGGTACTCAAAAGAAATTATCTAAAAGAATTATAAAAGAATTAGAGTATGTTGATGAATTTGTACTTAATTTAAAAAATAATCTAGGATTTGTGGTTGAAGAATTAGAATTTGGTCCTGGTTTTCCAGTTGTTTATTTTGAGACAGAACAAGATTTTGATGAGCAGACTTATTTAATGGAAATTGCAGATAAGATTAAGAATATGAAATATCAAGGACACATTACAATGGAGCTTGGTAGAAGTATTGTGGCATCTTGTGGAAGTTATTATACAAAAGTTGTAGACAAAAAAACTAATAAAGAAGGGAATTTTGCTGTTTTAGATGGGGGTATGAATCATTTAGTTTATTATGGTCAAATGATGGCAATGAAAAAGCCAATGCTAGATATATTACCAAAAAGAGAAGATAAAATTTTAGAAAATTGGAATTTGGTTGGGTCATTATGTACAATTAATGATTTGATAGTAAAACAATTACCTGTTTCTAATTTGGAAATTGGTGACATATTTGTTTTTAAAAATACAGGAGCCTATTCAATGACTGAAGGTATTAGTTTATTCTTAAGTCGTGATTTACCTAAAGTTGTGTTTGTTCAAGGGGGAGAAATGAAAATAGTTAGAGAAAATATAAATACGTATAAATTTAATATGCCAAATGAAGGAGGTGAAATATAATGGAAAAATTAATTGAAATATTAGAAGATTTAAATCCAGAAGTTGATTATTATACGTGTACTAATATAATAGATGGACATTACTTGGATTCACTTGCAATTTTATCACTAGTCGCTGAAATTGAAGAAGAATTTGATGTTGTTATACCTACAGTTGAAATAATTCCTAGTAATTTTAATTCTGCTCAAAGTTTATGGGCTTTAATAGAAAAAATAAAGGAAGAAGATTAAAATGCAATATTGTAGTGCATTGTATTTGGCAGTTTTTTTGCCAATAACATTACTTATTTATGCATTTACTTCTAAGAAGAAAAGATGGCTTGTTTTATTAATAGCAAGCTATATTTTCTTCTTATCTTTAAGTGGTAAATTAATTGTTTATTTATTATTTTCAACTTTGTCAATTCATTATTTTGGGTTATGGCTTGATAAAATAAATAAAACTAGGGATGAAAAGTTAGAACTTTGTTCTAAGGATGAAAAAAAAGAGATAAAAGAAGAATATAAGAAAAAGTCATATAAGATAGTATTGTTTGTGGTGTTAATTCATATTGGACTACTAGTGGCATTAAAATATACGGGATTTTTTGGAGAAAATCTTAATAGCTTATTGGGTGTTTTAGGTGTTTCATTTAGGTTTAAAATACCAAAGATAATTGTTCCAATAGGAATAAGTTTTTATACTTTACAAGGATTATCATATATTATTGATGTTTATAAAGGAAAAATTAATGCTGATGATAACCTTGGAAGGTTAGCATTATTTATGGCTTTTTTTCCAAGTATTATGGAAGGACCAATATGTAGATATAGTGATACATCAGAGGCATTATATGATGGTAATAGTTTAACATACAAGAATTTAAGTTTTGGTGCTCAAAGAATACTTTGGGGATTGATGAAAAAAATGGTTATTGCCGATAGATTAAATCCTTTTATTGAAAAAATATTTTGTGAATACAGTAATTTAGATGGTGGAGTAATTTTAATCGGAGCAATATTTTATACTATACAACTTTATATGGATTTTTCTGGAACAATAGATGTTGTTATTGGTAGTGCAGAGATGTTTGGAATAACTTTACCTGAAAACTTTAGGCAACCATTTTTTAGCAAGAATATATCGGATTTTTGGACTAGGTGGCATATAACCTTAGGAACATGGTTTAGAGATTATATATTTTATCCAGTGTCTTTAAGTAAACCAATGAAAAAGGTAACACTTGTTTCCAGAAAAGTTTTAGGTAATCATTATGGTCCTCTTTTAGCTGGCAGTATTGCTTTGTTTCTAGTGTGGATAAGTAATGGTTTGTGGCATGGAGCTGCTTGGACTTATGTATTTTTTGGAATGTATCATTTTGTTTTAATATTATTAGGTAATGTATTTACACCTTTAATACAAAAAATATGTAATAAAATTCATGTAAATAGAATGAGTAAACCATATGTAATGATACAAATTGTTAAAACTACAGTACTAGTTATTTTTGGAGAATTATTCTTTAGAGCTAATACACTAGCTGGTGGATTTACAATGTTTAAAAAAATATTTACAGATTTTAGTTTGAATTCAATACATAATGGTTCATTGTTTAAATTGGGTTGTGATAGAGCAGATTTTTTAATTATAGGAATTGTGTTGTTAATAATATTTGTTAGTAGCGTTTTAAAAGAAAAAGGAATAAATATTAGAGAAAAAGTTTCAAAAGAAAATATAGTTGTTAGATGGACTTTGTATTATATTTTAATTCTTATCATAATTGTTTTTGGAGCTTATGGGTTTGGGTATGCACCGGTGGACCCAATATATGCAAATTTTTAGGGAGGAATAATGGAAAATTTAAAGAATGTATTTAAACCAATTATTTTTGTTTTGATATTGTTTTTAATTTTACTGGGAATGTCAAAATGGTTTGTACCTAAAAGTAATGTTAAAGGTAATGGAATTATTGAAGCTCGAGCAAATGGGGTTTTTGGAGAAGAAAAAAATACTATTGATGTTTTAGTGATTGGGGATAGTGAGTCATTTACAAGTATTTCGCCTTTACCTATATGGAAAAAATATGGTTTTACTATGTATAACGGGGGTGTTTCTAGACAATATTTAGTTGATACTTATGATTATTTAAATAAAGTTTTAGAATATCAAAGCCCAAAGGTAGTGTTGTTGGAAGCTAATGCTATTTATAGAAATATAAAAATTAATAATATTATTACTACGAAAAGTCAAAATATGTTACCTATTTTAAAATATCATGATAGGTGGAAGAAAATGAATGGAAGAGATTTTATAAATAGAGTTAATTATACATGGACTGATGAGTTGAAGGGGTTTTATTATAATGATACAGTAATTCCTCCGAAATATGTCGGAGATTATATGAAAAATAATAAGAAAAAAACTGGTATATCAAGTGTTAATAAATATTATTTAGATAAAATTGTTGATAAGTGCTTAGATAATAACATAAAAATAATTTTATATACAGTACCTAGTACATTAAATTGGAATAATAAAAGACATGAAGAAGTAATGAATTATGCAAGTAATAAAAATATTTCATATTTAGATTTAAATATGTATGTTGAAGAATTGGGAATAGATTGGAAAAATGATTCTCGAGATGGTGGTGACCATTTAAATTATTATGGAGCTGTGAAAGTTACTGATTATATGGGTGATTACTTATATAATTTAAATATTTTACCAAATCATAAAGGTGAGGCTAAGTATTCTTCTTGGGAAAATGCTTATGAATTATATGAAAATAAAATTTTAAATAAAAATATAAAATATAATGGTATAAGTTTTTAAAATATTTGGTATAATATATATGGTAAATGAAGAAGAGATGTTTTATCTTTTTGAGGACACTAATTTTTTATTAGTGTTTTTTGTTGTATTTTTGTTATTCCGTCAAAAAGTGCAAATTTTGTCTGAATTAAAATAATACCCGTCAAAATGGCGGATATTTTTGTCACTCCGTCAAAAAACGCAATTTTTGTCTGAATTAAAATAATACCCGTCAAAATGACGGATATTTAACAACTTTTCTTTTCATAAAGACTTTCTATCATTCTATTAATAGTTTCTTTGTCTTCTTCTGGTAATTCATAATATTTATTAATTATATCATCACTGAATAAACCATTTATTGAAGTATCTAAAGCTTTAGCTATTTTATATGCAACTGGTAAAGATGGAATTCTTTGATTAGTTTCATAACAAGCTATACTTTGATGGGATACACCAACCTTTGTACTTAATCTAACTTGGGTTATTTTTTTCTTTTCCCTTAATCGTTGCATATACACAAAATCAAATATATCATTTTTAGCCATAATTATCACTCCTTGTTATATTATGAACCAAAAATTAGCAAAAATGTTTCACTCATAGTTGCAATTTATAAAAATGTGTATTATAATGTGAGTGACGAATAAAAAAATAACAAATTTTGTTTTCTTTGTTATTTAGTTTCTTTCGTCAATACGTTTAGCAATTACGTTATGCTTTATGTTGTAGGTAATTAATTCTGCACTTGTTACACCAAGTATTGCAGAATATTTATCAAGAAGTTCAAGTGTTGGTTTCCTTCTTCCATTCTCTAATTGGTTTATATATGGAAGAGTACTCCCTAGTAACTCTGCAAACTTTTCTTGTGACATTTTTCTTTGATATCTATAATACTTTAAGTTTATCGCGAGTATTTCTCTGCTGGTAAGGTTTTTCAAGTATTTTCACCATCCTTCAACTTAAATTATAAAAAATTGCTATACTTATGTCTTTAATATACTTGTATAATATAAATATATAGTTTATAATATAGGTGTATAAAATATAGAGGAGTTGTTTAAGTATGAAAAAGAAGTATAGAATTATATTATATACAAGTATATTTTTATTATGTGTAGTTGCTAGCATTATATTAGTTGTAAAAAAATCTAATAGTGTTTATGAGGAAGAAAGTAAACCAAAAGTTGTAAAACATAAAAGTATGTTGTCAATGAATTTAGAACAAACAGCAGGAGCAGGCGATTATAAAACAGTAACTCAAAGTAAATGGCCAACAGAAGGATATAAATTTAATGCCGAATTATCCAGATGTGAAAATGGTTCAACCTTAAGTTGGGATGATACAAAGAAAGCAGTGATAGTTTCAGGTAATTTGTCAGATAAATGTTATGTTTATTTTGACATTTATCAACCAACATTAGCTGAATATATAAAATCTCAATATACAGGAACCCAAGGGGA